>Ga0213835_100945_pt1 | contig 21428 bp, 17 predicted proteins | sample SWPATP01_FD_160576 | JGI IMG/M metagenome (GOLD analysis project Ga0213835, IMG submission 160576) | Coastal seawater microbial communities from Marineland, Florida, United States - SWPA TP0 #1 | ecosystem: Environmental > Aquatic > Marine > Coastal | place: USA: Florida | collected 2016-08-05 | reverse complement strand
GATCACCGCACGCTCTTCAACGTTGGTGAACAGCGCGATCTTGCGACGCGACGAGACATCCACCGGATGGTCGGAGCGGCAGATCAGCACGTCTGGCTGCAGGCCGATGGAACGCAGCTCTTTAACGGAGTGCTGGGTCGGCTTGGTCTTGGTCTCGCCTGCGGTGGCGATGTACGGAACCAGGGTCAGGTGCATCAGCATCGCGCGCTTGGAACCGACTTCGACGCGCAGTTGGCGAATGGCTTCCAGGAACGGTTGCGATTCGATGTCACCCACGGTGCCGCCGATCTCGACCAGCGCGACGTCGGCATCGCCGGCGCCCTTGATGATGCGACGCTTGATTTCGTCGGTGATGTGCGGGATCACCTGAATGGTCGCGCCCAGATAATCACCACGGCGCTCTTTGCGCAGGACGTGTTCGTACACACGGCCAGTGGTGAAGTTGTTGTTCTGGGTCATGGTGGTGCGAATGAAACGCTCGTAGTGACCCAGGTCCAGGTCGGTCTCGGCGCCGTCGTGAGTGACGAACACTTCACCGTGCTGGAACGGGCTCATGGTGCCCGGGTCGACGTTGATGTAGGGGTCCAGCTTGAGCATGGTGACCTTAAGTCCCCTCGCCTCCAGGATGGCCGCCAAAGATGCCGAAGCAATGCCTTTCCCCAATGAAGAAACAACACCGCCCGTGACGAAGATGTAGCGCGTCATGAAAAACCCTAGAAGTCTGCGTTAAAGCGGTCAGAGCCGCCGGGGAAAGCGAAGGAAGGCCGAAGCCCCCGATGACCTGCGTGTTTCACAGTGCATTTCCGAAACTGCTGCGCTGAAAGTGACTGGCCGTCTGCGGACCTGTCCATTGCTCGCCACATTTTGAGAATCGCCCAGTAAAGACTGGCTGGTAATCGGCAACTTGTGTCGTTCCCAAAGGGCCGACATAAGCTGTATCAAGAAGGGAGCGTAGTCTACCGGAAACGGGCTCTCATCTCAAACTGTGGTCATTCGTCGGTGGCTGCCAGTGCAAACGCCAGTCGCCACGCGGGTCGGCGTCCAGTCCAGGCAGGTTGGCCACGGCCAGCAACTGCTCGCCGCGGTACAACAGCGGCAATCGGCCGCGCAAAAACACCGGCACGCCCTTTTCGTTGAGCAGGCGCTTGAGATCGCGACGGCCACGGTCCGGGATATCGAGCACTTCCCCGCCCTTTCGATAATGCACATGCAGCCCGCCACGGGGGATATCCCCGAGAATATGCAGCATGCCGTTGCCCGGCAGTGGCAAAGGCTGGGACGCCGTGGACCAGTGCTGGGAAACCGCGACATCCTTGAGCCACACTCCCGACAGCCACCAGATCCGCCCCTCGGCGCGATGCAGCTGGCCGTTGGTCAGACGCCAGATCGGCCGACCGTCAGGCCCGGCATCACGCAAGGAATCCCAACCGACCCAATGGTCGCTGTCCGGCAGTCGCGTCAGAGGGCCGAGCCAGTAGCGTAAGGCGTTTCTCTGACGGGCTGGCGACAAGGCCTCAAGCGGCGCCAGTTCGAGGGAAGGCAGATCCAGCCAAGGCCAGGGACAGGGCGTGTCGGCCAGCGACAGGTCCTGCACCGCCAGTTCGTCGAGCAACCCTTGCGCCTCTGCCAGATGCGCGGCGCTGCGGGTCATGCTGGCGACGGCCTGAGGCCAGCGCGCAGCCAGCATCGGCATTACGTGATTGCGAAGGTAATTGCGCGAAAACCGGCTGTCCTTGTTGCTCGGGTCCTCGATCCAGCTCAGGCCCTCCTCTTTGGCGTAACGCTCAAGCAGGGCGCGAGGCTCGTCGAGCAAGGGGCGAAACAACAGTCCCTTGCCTAACGCGCGCTGCGACGGCATGGCCGCCATCCCGCGCACACCGGCCCCCCGCAGCAGGCGAAACATCAGAGTTTCCGCCTGATCGTCGCGATGCTGCGCCGTCAGCAGCACTTCGCCACTTTGCAGAACGTTTTTGAACGCGGCGTAGCGAGCGTCCCGCGCGGCTTGTTCAAGACTGGCGCCGGGCTGAACCTGAATGTCGATGACCTGTAACGGCACGCCCAGAATCTGACACATTTGACGACAATGTCCCGGCCACGACGCCGCCACAGCCTGCAGGCCGTGATGAATATGGATAGCGGTCAGAGGAGGAATGCGCTGGTGCCGGGAAAGGTCGGCCAGCAGGTGCAGCAGAACGGTGGAATCAAGCCCGCCCGAGAAGGCGATGCGCCAAGCCGCTGCGTCACGCCATGAAGCCAGGCGTGACAACAGCCGCTCGGTGAGTTCTTTCTTGATATGGTCCGGCCTGGTCATGCGTAAGACCCCAAAAACGCGCCGGACCTCTTGGAAAGACTCCGGTTAGATACCGTAACTCATCAGACGCTCATAACGACGCGCCAGCAGTTCGTCATGGTTGAACTTCTTGAGCATGGCCAACTGGCTGCTCAGCGCTTCGCGAATGGACGCGGAGGCCAGCGCCGGGTCACGATGCGCGCCACCCAGTGGCTCGTTGATGACCTTGTCGACGATGCCCAGGCCTTTCAGGCGCTCGGCGGTGATGCCCATGGCTTCGGCAGCATCCGGCGCCTTTTCGGCGGTTTTCCACAGAATCGATGCACAGCCTTCCGGCGAGATCACCGCGTACGTGGAGTATTGCAGCATGTTCAGCTGATCGCAGACGCCAATGGCCAACGCACCGCCCGACCCCCCTTCACCGATCACGGTGGCGATGATCGGCGTCTTCAGACGCGCCATCACGCGTAGGTTCCAGGCGATCGCTTCGCTCTGGTTGCGCTCTTCGGCGTCGATGCCCGGGTAGGCGCCCGGGGTGTCGATGAAGGTCATGATCGGCATGTTGAAACGCTCGGCCATTTCCATCAGACGGCACGCCTTGCGGTAGCCCTCAGGACGCGGCATGCCGAAGTTGCGGCGTACTTTCTCGCGCACTTCACGGCCTTTCTGGTGACCAATGACCATCACTGGCTGGTCGTCCAGGCGTGCGATACCGCCCACGATGGCGGCGTCGTCGGAGAAGTGGCGGTCGCCATGCAGCTCGTCGAACTCGGTGAAGATGTGTTCGATGTAGTCCAGCGTGTACGGACGACGTGGATGACGCGCCATGCGCGCAATCTGCCAACTGGTCAGGTTGCCGAAAATGCTTTCGGTGAGCGTCTTGCTCTTCTCTTGCAGTCGAGAGATTTCGTCGCCGATGTTCAGCGAGTTGTCATTGCCTACCAGACGCAGCTCTTCAATTTTGGCTTGCAGGTCAGCGATCGGCTGTTCGAAATCCAGAAAATTCGGGTTCATAGGCATCCGTCTTGGGCGACGGCCAAGAGGCCGGCCGGTTGATCCGTGAGCGCCATACCTTAATGGATGAGGCGCACACGGGTCGAGTTTAAAAAATTCGTGAGATCAGCTTTCAGCGATACTGCAGGAAGACGTTCTCTCGTCCGAACTGGTCACGCAGGGCCTGAATCAGGCTGTCTGCGGGATCGATTCGCCACGCTTCGCCAAACTGCAGCAAGGCCTTGGCTTCTTGCCCTGTGTAATCGAGGGTGATCGGGCACGCTCCCCGGTGCTTCCTGCACAGGTCTCCCAGCCAGCGTAGACGATCGCCCTTGAGCGCTTCGCTACGCACGGTCAGGCGTAAACTTTCGGCAAGGCCGGTACGCGCCTCCTCCAGGCTCATCACGCGTTTGGCACGCAAACGCAAGCCCCCGGAGAAGTCGTCGGAACTGACCTCGCCTTCCACCACCACCATGGCGTCGGTCTGCAACAGCGACTGCGCGGCCTGGAACGAATCGGCGAACAGCGACGCTTCAATACGCCCGGAGCGGTCGTCGAGGGTGATGAAGCCCATTTTGTCGCCTTTTTTGTTCTTCATCACCCGTAGCGCGATGATCAGGCCGGCAACGGTCTGGGTGTCACGCGCAGGCTTGAGATCGACGATGCGCTGACGGGCGAAACGGCGGATCTCGCCCTCGTACTCGTCGATCGGGTGACCGGTGAGGTACAGGCCCAGCGTCTCTTTCTCACCGCGCAGACGCTCCTTGAGAGTGACCTCGCGGGCGTTGCGATGGTTCGCGTAAACATCGGCATCGGCTTCGACGAACAGGCCGCCAAACAGGTCGGCGTGACCGCTGTCATGGCTGCGTGCGGTCTGCTCGGCGGCCTGAATCGCCTCTTCCAGAGCCGCCTGCAACACGCCGCGGTTGCGGTCGATGTTGGCGTGATACTGCTTGGTTTCCTCGAAGAAGAACGGCCCGAGGCGATCCAGCGCACCGCTGCTGATCAGACCGCCGAGGGTGCGCTTGTTGACCCGTTTGAGGTCGATGCGTGCGCAGAAGTCGAACAGGTCCTTGAACGGCCCGGCCTGACGTGCCTCGGTGATGGCTTCCACCGGCCCCTCGCCCACGCCCTTGATCGCGCCCAGGCCATAAACGATACGGCCTTCATCGTTCACCGTGAACTTGAACTCGGAGTTGTTCACGTCCGGCGCATCGAGGCGCAGCTTCATGGTGCGCACTTCTTCGATCAAGGTCACGACCTTGTCGGTGTTGTGCATGTCCGCCGACAGTACAGCGGCCATGAACGGCGCCGGGTAGTGTTTCTTCAGCCAGGCGGTCTGGTACGACACCAGGCCGTAGGCGGCGGAGTGGGATTTGTTGAAGCCGTAACCTGCGAATTTCTCCACCAGGTCGAAAATGTTACCGGCCAGGTCCGGATCGATATTGTTGGTCTTGCAGCCTTCAATGAAACCGCCGCGCTGCTTGGCCATCTCCTCAGGCTTTTTCTTACCCATGGCACGACGCAGCATGTCGGCCTCGCCGAGGGTGTAACCGGCCATGACCTGAGCAATCTGCATCACCTGTTCCTGATACAGGATAATGCCGTACGTCGGCAGCAGCACAGGCTTGAGGCCATCGTACTGGTAATCGACGTGGGGGTAGGACAGCTCGGCGCGACCGTGCTTGCGGTTGATGAAGTCGTCCACCATGCCCGATTGCAGCGGGCCCGGACGGAACAGCGCCACCAGTGCGATGAGGTCTTCCAGGCAGTCGGGCTTGAGCTTTTTGATCAGCTCCTTCATGCCCCGGGATTCGAGCTGGAACACCGCCGTGGTTTCGGCTTTTTGCAGCAGGTCGTAGGTCGGGGCGTCGTCCAGCGGAATGAAAGCAATGTCGAGTGGGTCCTCGCCCACTTTGGCGCGGTCGCGGTTGATGGTCTTCATCGCCCAGTCGATGATCGTCAGCGTCCTCAAACCGAGGAAGTCGAACTTCACCAGACCCGCCGACTCGACGTCGTCCTTGTCGAACTGGGTAACCAGGCCGCCGCCTTCCTCATCGCAATAAATAGCCGCGAAGTCAGTCAGCTTGGTGGGTGCGATCACCACACCACCGGCGTGCTTACCGACGTTACGCACCACGCCTTCGAGCTTGCGCGCCATCTCCCAGATTTCGGCGCCTTCCTCGTCGGTCTTGAGGAAGTCGCGCAGGATTTCTTCTTGCTCGTAGGCCTTTTCCAGGGTCATGCCGACTTCGAACGGAATCATCTTGGACAGACGATCGGCCAGGCCGAAGGACTTGCCCTGGGCCCGCGCCACGTCACGCACCACCGCCTTGGCGGCCATGGAACCAAAGGTGATGATCTGGCTCACCGCGTTGCGGCCGTATTTGTCAGCCACGTACTCGATCACGCGGTCGCGACCGTCCATGCAGAAGTCGACATCGAAGTCGGGCATCGAAACCCGTTCCGGGTTCAGGAACCGTTCGAACAGCAGGTCATATTCCAGCGGGTCGAGGTCGGTGATCTTCTGCACATAGGCCACCAGGGAACCTGCACCCGACCCCCGGCCCGGCCCCACCGGTACGCCGTTGTTCTTGGCCCACTGAATGAAGTCCATAACGATCAGGAAGTAACCGGGGAACCCCATCTGGATGATGATATCCAGCTCGAAATTCAGCCGGTCGACGTACTCCTGCCGCTTGGCTTCGTAGTTGGGCGTGGTGTCTTTCGGCCACAGTACCGCCAGACGCTCTTCAAGGCCCTCGAACGAGACCTTGCGGAAATACTCGTCGATGGTCAGGCCATCGGGAATCGGGAAGTTGGGCAAGAAGTGCTTGCCCAGGCGAACGTCGATGTTGCAGCGCTTGGCGATTTCCACGGTGTTCTGCAGCGCATCGGGCAGGTCGCTGAACAGCTCGGCCATTTCGGCGGCACTTTTGAGGTATTGCTGATCGCTGTAATTGTGCGAGCGGCGCGGGTCGTCCAGCGCCCGGCCTTCGCCGATGCAGACGCGGGTTTCATGGGCTTCGAAATCTTCCTGCTTGATGAAGCGCACATCGTTGGTCGCCACGATGGCCACGCCATGACGATCCGCCAGGGCGACGGCGGCGTGCAGGTGCTCTTCGTCATTGATGCGGTTGGTGCGCTGGATCTCGATGTAGAAGCGATCCTGGAAGACCGACACCCACTCCTTGAGCAACTCGTCGGCCTCGGCCGGATTGCCGCCCAGCAGGGCCATGCCGATCTCGCCTTCCTTGGCCGCCGACAGGGCGATCAGCCCTTCATTGGCCTCGGCTACCCACTCGCGCTCAATGATCACCACGCCGTTGCGCTGGCCATGCATGAAACCGCGAGAAATCAGTTCGGTGAGGTTCAGGTAGCCTTTGGGGTTCATCACCAACAGGCTCATGCGGCTCAGAGGCGCATCCTTGTCGCGACCTGCCAGCCAGATGTCGGCCCCGCAGATAGGTTTGATGCCTGCGCCCATGGCGGCCTTGTAGAACTTGACCAGCGAGCACAGGTTGTTCTGATCGGTCACTGCCACCGCTGGCATGTTCAAGCCGGTCAGCGCCTTGACCAGCGGCTTGACCCGCACCAGTCCGTCGACCAGCGAGTATTCGGTGTGCATGCGCAGATGAACGAAAGAAGCCGACATGGTTGATCCTATAGCGCACAGAAAACAAAGGCCGGATTGTACCGGCCTCTCGTGAAAACATCAGCCCGCGATCAATTCAGCGGTAGTGACGAAAAGCCGGTCGCGACCATCATCGCGCGCGCTTCATGGGCCGCACGGACCGGTGCGAACGAACGACGGTGAATCGGCGTCGGACCCAGTCGAGCCAGCGCTTCCAGGTGGACCGGGGTGGGGTAACCCTTGTGCCCGCCGATGCCATAGCCTGGATACAACAGCTCCATGGCCGCCATCTCGCGATCGCGGCTGACTTTCGCCAGAATCGATGCCGCCGCGATGGCCGGCACCTGAGCGTCCCCCTGGATCACCGGCGCGCTGGGCACCGACAGCTGCGGGCAGCGGTTGCCGTCGATCAGGGCCAGTTTCGGAGTGATGAGCAGCCCTTCGACCGCACGCTTCATCGCCAGCATGGTGGCATGCAGGATGTTCAGCTCGTCGATTTCCTCAACCTCAGCCCGCGCAATGTGCCAGCACAGGGCTTTTTCGCAAATCTCGTCGAACAGTTTTTCGCGCTTGGCTTCGGTGAGCTTTTTCGAATCGTTCAGACCCAGAATGGGGCGATTGGGGTCGAGAATCACCGCAGCGGTCACCACGGCGCCGCACAGCGGGCCACGGCCCACTTCGTCGACACCGGCGACTAGATCCTCGACCAGATTGAAATCCAGACCCATTTGCATTGATTACGCGCTCATCGTTCAGGCGACGGGCCAATCAGGCTCAACACCGCTTCGGCGGCTTGATTGGACGCATCGCGACGCAAGGTACGGTGAATGTCGTCGAAGCCTGCAGTCTGCTCCGAGCCGTTGTCGAGCAATGGCAGCAAGGTCTGCGCCAGGGCATCGGCGGTCGCCGCATCCTGCAGAAGCTCGGGAACCAGCAAACGCTGGGCCAACAGGTTCGGCAGCGACACGTACGGACTCTTCACCATCCGCTTGAGTATCCAGTAGGTCAGTGGCGCCAGGCGATAGGCGACCACCATCGGTCGTTTGTACAGCAGCGCTTCCAGGGTGGCGGTACCCGAGGCGATCAACACCGCATCACAGGCTGCCAGCGCGACATGGGAGCGGCCATCGAGCAGGGTCAGCGGCAGGTCACGGCCTTGCAGCAGTTGCTCGATCTGCGCGCGGCGTTGCGGGCTCGCGCACGGCAACACGAAACGCAGATCAGGACGCTGGGCCAGCAAACGCTCGGCGGTGTCGAAGAACAACGCGCCCAGTCGACCGACTTCCCCGCCGCGACTGCCCGGCATCAGGGCAACCACCGGCCCGTCGCCCAGCCCCAGCTCAGCCCGCGCCGCAGTGCGATCAGCCTCAAGGGGAATGGTGTCAGCCAACGGGTGGCCGACGAAACGCACCGGCACGCCCTTCTCTTCGTAAAAACGCGCCTCGAACGGCAGCAGCGTCAGCATCAGGTCGCAACCCTCGCGAATCTTCAACACGCGCTTCTGCCGCCACGCCCAGACGGACGGGCTGACGTAGTGCACGGTCTTGATCCCGGCCTGACGCAGCTTGAGTTCGATATTGAGGGTGAAATCCGGCGCATCGATGCCAATGAAGACATCGGGCTTCTCGTCGATCAGGGTCTGGATCAGCAACTTGCGTCGTGCCAGCAACTCCTTGAGACGGCCCAGCACCTCGACCAGCCCCATCACCGACAGGCGTTCCATGGGGAAATAGGAAGTCATGCCTTCGGCTTCCATGAGCGGGCCGCCGACGCCGATGAACTGTGCGTCAGGATGACGTGCCTTGATGGCACGCATCAATCCCGAACCCAGAATGTCGCCGGAGGCTTCCCCGGCGACCAGCGCGATACGCAGGGCACTCATGATTAACGGGTGATGCCGCGGGTCGAGTTCTGAATGGACTCAAGGAACAGCGCGACTTCCGGGAACTGGGCAGCAGGTTCGGCCAGCTCGATGATCGCCTGTTCAACGGTCAGGCCCTGACGGTAAACCGTCTTGTAGGCGCGGCGCAGGACGTGAATCGCATCATCCGAGAAGCCACGACGGCGCATGCCTTCGAAATTCATGCTGCGCGCTTCGGCCGGGTTGCCGAACACGGTGACGAAGGCCGGGACGTCCTTGCCAATCGCCGTGCCCATGCCGGAAAAGCTGTGGGCGCCGATGTGGCAGTACTGATGCACCAGGGTGAAACCGGACAGAATCGCCCAGTCAGCCACGTGAACATGGCCGGCCAACGCCGTGTTGTTGACCAGGATGCAGTGGTTGCCGATGACGCTGTCGTGGCCGATGTGGGCATAGGCCATGATCAGGTTGTGATCACCGATGGTGGTCTCGGCGCGATCCTGGATGGTGCCGCGATGAATCGTGACGCCTTCGCGAATCACGTTGTGATCGCCGATGACCAGACGCGTAGCTTCGCCCTTGTACTTCAGGTCAGGCGTGTCCTCACCCACCGAGGAAAACTGGTAGATGTGGTTGTGCTTACCGATTTTGGTCGGACCACGCAGAATCACGTGTGGACCAATTACCGTACCCTCGCCAATTTCCACACCGGGCCCGACGATCGACCAGGGGCCGACCTCCACATCGTCGGCCAGAATGGCCGTCGGATCGATGATTGCGCGAGAGTCAATCAAACTCATAGCTTGCGTTCCGCACAGATGATTTCAGCGGAGCAGACCGGCTTGCCATCAACCGATGCCTGGCATTCGAACTTCCAGATCTGACGCTTGCAGCTGATGAATTTAGCCTCAAGGATCAATTGGTCGCCCGGCAGCACTGGCTGGCGGAAACGCAGTTTGTCGGAGCCCACGAAATAATACAGGGTGCCGTCGGCAGGCTTCACATCGAGCATTTTGAAACCAAGGATGCCAGCAGCCTGAGCCATCGCTTCAATGATCAGCACGCCCGGCATGATCGGATGCGCCGGGAAATGCCCATTGAAGAACGGCTCGTTGATGCTGACATTCTTGTAGGCACGAATGCTTTTAGTCTCAACATCCAGCTTCACCACACGGTCCACGAGCAGGAACGGGTAACGGTGGGGCAGATATTCGCGGATTTCGTTGATGTCCATCATTTCGAGAGCAAGCCTGTAGTCAAGATTGGGAGTGCGCGGCAAACGCGCGACACTCCTCTAGCAAATCAAGGAGGCAGTTTATCGGCTGTGCACGCTTGATAAGAAAGAAATATCAGCTATCAGATGACGCTTTACCGTCTGAGGTCACCGCCTCGACAATCTTTTCAAGCTGCTGCAGCCGTCGCGCCATGCCATCGAGCTTGCGAATGCGCGCTGCGCTCTTGCGCCATTCTGCAGCCGGCTGCATCGCGGTACCCGAGGAATAGGAGCCTGGCTCGGTGATCGAATGGGTCACCATGGTCATGCCGGTGATGAAAACACCGTCGCAAATGTCGATGTGCCCGACCAGCCCGACGCCGCCGGCCAGCATGCAATGCTTGCCAATCTTCGTGCTGCCGGAGATGCCGACACAGGCCGCCATGGCCGTGTGATCACCCACTTGTACGTTGTGCGCGATCTGAATCTGGTTATCCAGCTTCACACCGTTGCCGATGCGTGTGTCGTCCATGGCGCCTCGATCAATGGCGGTGTTCACGCCAATTTCCACGTCGTCACCGATGGTCACGCCACCGATCTGGGCAATCTTCTGCCAAACGCCTTTCTGGTTGGCAAAGCCGAAGCCTTCGCCACCCAGCACGGCGCCGGATTGGATCACCACGCGCTGACCGATACGAACGTCGTGATACAGGGTCACGCGAGGGGCCAGCCAGCCGCCATCGCCAATCACGCTGCGCGCGCCGACGAAGCAGTGAGCGCCCAGGGTTACGCCCGCGCCAATGCGCGCGCCGCTTTCGATCACCACGAAGGGACCGACGCTCGCGCTCGCATCGACGACCGCATCCTCAGCCACGATCGCCGTCGGATGAATACCGGCAGCGGCCTTGGGTTTGGGATCGAACAGGTGGGATATGCGGGCGTACGCCAGATAGGGATCGGCGATCAGCAGAGCATCCCCCGCGTAACCTTCGGCGTCTGCGGGCTTGAGCAGCACGGCAGCGGCGTGGGTAGTGGCGAGGAATTTACGGTATTGGGGATTGGCCAGAAAACTGACCTGACCGGGCCCCGCCTCCTGCAAGGTGGCAAGTCCGGTGATTTCCTTGTCCGCCGGGCCACGCAATGTGGCCCCGAGGAACTCGGCCAGGTGGCCGAGGGTGGTAGTCGCAGTCATGAAGTTACTTCAACTGGTTCATGCGCTCGATGACCTGGCGAGTGACGTCATATTGTGGTTTGACGTCAATCACGGCACCGCGCTCGAACACCAGGTCGAAGCCGCCTTTCTTGATGACTTCTTCAACAGCCTGGTCCAGCTTTGGCTTCAGCACTTTCAACATGTCACGGTCAGCAACGGCCTTGGCTTCGTTCAGCTCCTTGGACTGGAACTGGAAGTCGCGGGCTTTCTGTTTGAAGTCCAGCTCCAGCTTCTCACGCTCAGGCTGGGCCATCTTGTCGCCACCGGCTACCAGACGATCCTGAATGCCCTTGGCACTGCTTTCCAGGGCCTTGAGCTTGGTTAGTTGCGGGCCGAATTTCTTCTCTGCGTCAACGGCATACTTCTTTGCGGCATCCGATTCCAGCAGTGCCATCTGATAGTTCAGGACGGCAATTTTCATGTCAGCAAACGCCGGGCCTGCAATCAGAACAGTGGCCAGCAATGCCAATTGGGTCAACTTACGCACGTTGTAACTCCTACAGAATCCGTTGTCGTGATCAGTGATCAGACCCTTAGAAGGTCTGACCGAGAGAGAATTGGAAGACTTGGGTTTCGGTGTTGTTGTCCGGCTTTTTCACCGGCATGGCCAGAGCGAAGCTCAATGGACCCAGGGCCGTCACCCACGTCACACCCACACCGACCGAGCTGGCCAGACCGGACAGTTCGGGACCATTACATTCGATTTTCTCGCCAGTAGTCGTGAACTTCTGCGAACCGCAATTGGTGTTGAACACGTTACCCACGTCCCAGAACAGCGAGGTACGCAGCGAACGCTGATCCTTGACGAACGGCAGCGGGAACAGAATCTCGGCGCCGCCGGTGACCAACACGTTACCACCGAAAGGCAGCGGATCCTGGTCCGGGTCAGCCGCAGTACCACGGTTTTTACCGCTACTTGGAGTACTGCGAGGACCCAGGGTGCTGTCCTTGAAGCCACGCACCGAGTTGAAACCACCGGCGTAGTAGTTCTCGTAGAACGGCAGACCGGAGGTCGAACCGTAACCGTCACCGTAACCGAGCTCGGAGTGCAGACGCAGCGTGGTGTTGGTGGTGATCGGGTGGAACAGCTGGCCACGGTAGTCAAGTTTGTAGAACGACAGGTCGCTGCCCGGAATCGTGGTTTCCAGGGTCAAGCTCTGGGAATGGCCACGGGTCGGCAGGGTGCCTTTGTTCAGGGTCGACTCGGACCAGCCCACCGACGCCTTGAAGTTGGTGAAGTTGTCGCCTTCCTTTTCCAGGAAGTCGAAAATCTCGTCAACGGTGTAGGTACCGGTGTTGATCTCGTCACGCTGAACGGACAGACCGAAGTTCAGACGCGAGGTCTCACTGATCGGGTAGCCCATGTTGATACCGGCACCGATGCTGTCCACCGAGTAGCTGGCGATATCGACATCAAGGTCGTCGTAGTTGGTCTTGCGATAGAACGCGCTGTAACCCAGGCTCACACCGTCCGGCGTGAAGTACGGATCGACGTAGCTGAAGTTGTAGCGGGTCTGGTATTCACTTTTGGTCAGACCGATGCTGACCTTGTTACCGGTACCCAGGAAGTTGTTCTGGCTGATCGAACCACCCAGGATCAGACCCGCGCTCTGCGCGAAGCCGACGCTGGCGGTGATCGAACCGGATGCCTGTTCTTCCACGGCGTAGTTCACGTCAACCTGGTCATCGGTACCCGGTACTGGTGGGGTTTCGACGTTCACTTCCTTGAAGAAGCCTAGACGGTCCAGACGGGTCTTGGACTGGTCGATCAGGTAAGTGGACGCCCAACCGCCTTCCATCTGACGCATTTCACGACGCAGCACTTCGTCCGCAGTCTTGGTGTTGCCGCGGAAGTTGATGCGGTTGACGTAGGCACGTTTGCCCGGGTCGACAGCGAAGGTGATGTCCACGGTGTGGTCTTCATCGTTCGGGGTCGGCACGCCGTTGACGTTGGCGAAGGTGTAACCCTCGTTACCCAGACGGCGGGTGATCAGCTCGGATGTGGTGGTCATGACCTTGCGCGAGAACACCTGGCCCGGCTTGACGAGCAGCAGCGACTTGACCTGGTCTTCAGGGACCTTGAGGTCACCGTTCAACTTGACCGACTTGACGGTGTACTTATCGCCTTCGTGGATGTTGACGGTGATGTACACGCTTTTCTTGTCAGGCGTGATCGATACCTGGGTCGAGGCGATATCCATGTTGATATAGCCGCGGTCCAGGTAGTAGGAGCGCAGACGTTCCAGGTCGCCGGAGAGTTTTTCACGGGCGTACTTGTCGTCGTTCTTGAAGAAGGACAGCCAGTTGGTGGTCTTCAGTTCGAACAGGTCGGTCAGGTCTTCTTCCTTGAAGACCGAGTTACCCACCACATTGATGTGCTGGATCGCGGCGACCGCGCCTTCGTTGATGTTGATCTTCAGGCCGACGCGGTTACGTGGCTGAGGAACAACTTCAGTGGCGACTTCTGCCGAGTAGCGGCCTTGAGCCACGTACTGACGCTGCAGCTCGTTACGAACGCCTTCGAGGGTGGCTCGCTGGAAGATTTCGCCTTCCGCCAGGCCCGACTGCTTCAGACCTTTCATCAGGTCCTCAGTGGTGATCGCCTTGTTGCCCTCGATTTCGATGCTCGCAACCGATGGGCGCTCCACAACTGTGATGACCAGGACGTTACCGTCACGGCCCAGCTGGATGTCCTGGAAGAAACCGGTTTTGAACAGCGCGCGCGTGGCGTCGACCAGACGCGAGTCATCGGCCTGTTCACCCACGTTCAACGGCAACGCACCAAACACGCTACCTGCGGACACCCGCTGCAGCCCGTTGACACGGATATCGGAGATAGTGAAGGACTCGGCGTGAACTTCGGCGATCATCAGTACGGCAAGAACCGCAGTTAGCAGCAGACGTTTCATGAAGTCCTTTCTTATTCCAACTGGCAATAAACAAACTGCCGCAAAATGCGGCAGATTCACAATTCGGCGTAGCTTTTACAGTCGTCCCAGATCGTTGACCAGTGCGAGCAACATGACTCCGACCACCAGACTTACCCCGATCTGAACCCCCCAACCCTGTACCTTTTCCGACAGTGGCCGACCACGCGCCCACTCGATCAGATAAAACAGCAAGTGCCCCCCGTCCAACACTGGAATGGGCAGCAAATTGAGAACCCCCAGGCTTATGCTCAGATAAGCGAGGAAATTCAAGAAGTCACCTACACCTGACTGGGCCGAAGCGCCCGCCACTTTAGCAATGGTTATCGGTCCGCTCAAGTTTTTTACCGAGAGCTCGCCGAACAGCATTTTCTTCAGTGAATCCAGCGTCAGTACGCTCATGGTCCAGGTGCGGCGCGCGCCTTCTGCCACGGCGGCTACAGGCCCATAGCTGACTTCGCGGAGCATTTCGGCTGGCCAGTCGACACCTTTCACGCCGGCGCCGAGATAACCGGTCGTCGCCTTGCCTTCGCCGCGAGCGACCAGAGTCACAGGCACGTCGATTGTCGCACCGTCACGCTCGACACTCAGCGAGATTTTGGTATCAGGGCGGACACGAACCCAGTCCACCACCTGCTGCCATTCGTTGACCGGCTGGCCATCCAGCGCGAGCAGACGATCTCCGGTTTTCAGGCCAGCAGCCTGGGCCGGGCCTTTGGAGTCGAGCTCGGCCAGCACCGGAGGCAAGGCCGGGCGCCATGGACGAATGCCCAGCGAGCGGATCGGATCGGGCTCATCCGCACCCTTGAGCCAGTTGTCCAGCACCAGCGTGTGCGGGGTGTCGACGTCGGAACCCTGATCACGAACCTTGACCGCGATGCTGCCGGTCTCGCCGAGGCGACGCACCAGCTGCAGATTAACTGCTGACCAACCCGTGGTGGCTTCGCCATCAATGGAAACAATTTCCTGCCCGGAAATCAGGCCGGCCTTCTGCGCAATACTGCCGGACTCGACCGCGCCAATGACAGGACGCACCTGCTGGCTGCCCAACATGGCCAGCACCCAGAAAAACGCGATGGCCAGCAGAAAGTTCGCCACAGGCCCTGCAATGACGATCGCAATGCGCTGATACACCGTTTTACGGTTGAACGACTGATCGACCAGCTCGGCGGGGACATCGCCTTCGCGCTCATCGAGCATCTTGACGTAGCCACCCAGTGGAATGGCGGCCACCACGTATTCTGTGCCTTTACGATCATGCCAGCGCACCAGCGGCATGCCGAAGCCTACGGAAAAACGCAAAACCTTGACGCCACAACGCCGAGCCACCCAGAAGTGGCCAAACTCGTGAAAGGTCACCAGCACGCCCAATGCCACCAGGGTGCCGACAATCATGTATAGCGCGCTCATCGCAATTCTCCGGGTACCGGTCGGACGTGACGGGCAAGTATCAAGCGGATAACTGCCTCTGCCGACGCACCTGTGCCATGTGACATGTGTCGCCTATCGATCATTGCGCCCGAGCCACTGCTCAGCCAGACCACGTGCCTTGGCGTCGACTTCGAACACAGTCTCAAGCTCGCTGACGGCAACCACCGGCTCAGCGTTCAAGACTTCGTCGATCATACTCGCGATTTCCGGAAAACGAATGCGTCGGTCCAGAAACGCCGCCACGGCGACTTCGTTGACAGCGTTCAACACTGCCGGGGCACTGCCGCCCGCGTCCGCAGCTTGCCGCGCCAGGCGCAGACAAGGGAAGCGTATTTCGTCCGGCGCCTGGAAGTCCAGACGCGCAATGCTGAACAGATCCAGCGGCGCGACGCCCGAATCGATGCGCTCCGGCCACGCCAGCGCATGGGCAATCGGCGTACGCATGTCCGGGTTGCCCAACTGCGCCAGCACCGAACCGTCCACGTAATCGACCATGGAATGGATGACGCTTTGCGGATGAACCACCACCTCGATATGTTCAGGCGTGGTGTCGAACAACCAGCAGGCTTCGATCAGCTCAAGGCCCTTGTTCATCATGCTGGCCGAGTCGACGGAAATCTTGCGGCCCATGGACCAGTTCGGGTGTGCGCAGGCCTGATCAGGCGACACATGCTCAAGCTCCGACAACGGCGTTTCACGGAACGGACCGCCGGACGCAGTGAGCAGCACTCGCCGCACACCCACTGCCGCCAGACCGCTGGCATAGTTGCCGGGCAGGCACTGGAAAATCGCGTTGTGCTCGCTGTCCAGCGGCAACAGCACCGTGCCACTGCGATGAACCGCGTCCATGAACAAGCCGCCGGACATGACCAGCGCTTCCTTGTTGGCCAGCAGTACCTTCTTGCCTGCTTCGACAGCCGCAAGCGTCGGTCGCAGGCCCGCGGCGCCGACAATCGCCGCCAGCACGGTATCGACCTGAGGATGGGCCGACACCTCGCACAAACCGCCCTCCCCTACCAGCACGCGGGTATCCAGGCCCGCTGCACGCAGATCGTCCTGCAATTGACGCGCAGCAACGGTCGTTGGCACCACCGCAAATGTCGGGGTGTGACGCACGCACAACGCCAGCAGTTCGGCCAGACGCGTGTAGCCGGTCAGGGCAAACACCTGGTAGCGGGAAGGATGACGACCGATGACGTCCAGGGTGCTGAGGCCAACCGAACCTGTGGCGCCCAGTACGGTGATCTGTTGAGGCTTGCTCACATCATGCCCCAGTCTTTTGCGGCCCACAGCAGCAGCGCGAACACAGGGATCGCGGCAGTCAGGCTGTCGATGCGGTCGAGCACACCGCCGTGACCCGGCAGCAGATTACTGCTGTCCTTGATCCCGGACTTGCGCTTGAACATGCTCTCTGTGAGGTCGCCGACAACGGAGATCAGCACCACGATCGCTGCGCAGACCAGCGCAAAGATAATCTCGGGCACTGACCAGCCGCGACTGATCCCGACCACCAGCGTGATCAGCAGACACGCCACCAGCCCGCCATAGAGACCTTCCCAGCTCTTGCCCGGACTGACCTTCGGCGCCAGCTTGCGCTTACCGAATGCCTTGCCGGAAAAGTAGGCACCGATGTCGGCGCCCCAGACCAGGATCATGACCGCCAGAATCAGCCAGTTGCCCATTGGCGCGAGCTTGATCAGAACCAGCCCTTGCCAGGCCGGCAGCAGGATCAACAGACCAATGACCAGCTTGCACAGCACGCTGGACCAGTGATCGCTGGATTCAGGGTAGGTCAGCACCAACCAGGTGGCTGTCAGCCACCAGAGCAGAGCTGCCACCAGCAGCCACGGCGCAATGCCCGGCACCAGGTACAGCACAAACAGCAGCACCGCCACCACCACGGCGCAGAGCACGCGCTGGGACTGGGTTTCAAGGCCGGCCAGACGAGCCCATTCCCAGGCGCCCAGCGCAACCACCGCTCCGATGAACAGCGCGAAGTAACCACCTTCCAGCAGAAAGAAGCCGCACAGCGCCAGGGGCGCGAGAATCAGCGCTGTAATGATTCGTTGTTTGAGCATTAAGCACGGGCTCCAGCTTCAACCTGCTCGCTGGTCTTACCAAAGCGGCGTTGGCGTGAAGCGAAATCGGCCAGCGCATGGCGCATGGCGTCGTGTTTGAAGTCCGGCCAGAACAGGTCGGAGAAGTACAGCTCGGCGTACGCGAGCTGCCAGAGCAGGAAATTGCTGATGCGATGCTCGCCACCGGTGCGGATGCACAGGTCAGGCAACGGCAGATCGCCCGTCGCCAGACACGTCTGCAACAGCTCAGGGGTGATGTCCTCAGGGCGCAGATGCCCTGCCTGAACCTCACGAGCCAGCCGCTGTGCAGCTTGGGCGATATCCCACTGACCGCCGTAGTTGGCGGCAATCTGCAGAACAAAGCGGCTGTTGCCGGCGGTCGCCGCTTCCGCTTCGCGAATGGCGGCCTGCAGCTCAGGATGAAAGCGCGAACGATCACCGATGATGCGCAGGCTGATGCCGTTTTCGTTCAGGCGGCGGGTCTCGCGACGCAACGCGGTGAAGAACAGCTCCATCAACGCCCCGACCTCTTCGGCCGGGCGTTGCCAGTTCTCACTGGAGAAGGCGAACAGGGTCAGCACCTCGACCTTGGCCTCGGCGCACACCTCAATCACCGCGCGAACAGCGTCCACGCCAGCCTTGTGGCCCGCCACACCTGGCAGCAGGCGCTTCTTGGCCCAGCGATTGTTCCCATCCATGATGATCGCGACATGGCGCGGCACCGACGACGGCACAGCCAGCTTTGTCTTTTCCATGAAAGCGCCCTGACCCTTATACAGCCATCAGGTCTTTTTCTTTCTCTTCTGTCGCCTTGGTGATCTGGGCCTCGAAGTCCTTGATCAGCTTGTCGATCTCAGCGGTACCGCGACGTTCTTCGTCTTCGCTGATTTCCTTGTCCTTGACCAGTTTCTTCAGATCGCCCAGAGCATCACGACGAATGTTGCGCACGGCAACACGAGCGTCTTCGGCAGCGCTGCGTGCCTGCTTGGTGAAGCCCTTGCGGGTTTCTTCGGTCAGGGCAGGCATGGAGATCAGCAGCAACTCACCCAGGTTGGTCGGGTTGAGGTTCAGACCAGCGCTCTGGATTGCCTTGTCGACTGCCGCGAGCATGTTGCGCTCGAAGGCCACGACCTGCAGGGTGCGGGAATCTTTAACGGTCACGTTGGCAACACCGCTGAGCGGGGTGTCAGTGCCGTAGTACGGCACCATCACATTGCCCAGAATGCTCGGGTGAGCCTTACCGGTACGAATCTGACCAAACGCGTGGTTCAAGGATTCGATGGATTTTTGCATGCGCTCTTGAGCGTCTTTTTTGATTTCGTTGATCATTGTTCGCCTTCCTCGATCAAGGTTCCTTCCGCGCCGCCGTGCACGATGTTCAGCAGGGCGCCAGGTTTGTTCATATTAAAGACACGCAGCGGCATCTTGTGGTCACGGCACAGGCAAATGGCCGTCAGATCCATCACGCCCAGCTTGCGATCCAGCACTTCATCGTAAGTCAGATGATCGAACTTCTCGGCATGCGGGTCTTTGAATGGATCGGCAGTGTACACACCATCGACCTTGGTTGCCTTGAGCACGACGTCCGCATCGATTTCGATGGCACGCAGGCAGGCTGCCGAATCGGTGGTGAAGAACGGGTTGCCGGTACCGGCCGCGAAAATGACCACTTCTTTGGAGTTCAGGTGACGCATGGCCTTGCGACGATCGTAGTGATCGGTCACACCCACCATGGAAATGGCCGACATCACGATGGCCGAGATGTTGGCGCGTTCCAGCGCGTCACGCATGGCCAGAGCGTTCATCACAGTGGCCAGCATGCCCATGTGATCACCGGTGACCCGGTCCATGCCGGCAGCACTCAGTGCAGCACCGCGGAACAGGTTGCCGCCGCCGATGACCAGACCGACCTGCACGCCAATTCCAACCAGCTGACCGACTTCCAGTGCCATGCGATCCAGCACTTTGGGATCGATACCGAACTCTTCGGACCCCATCAGGGCCTCGCCGCTAAGCTTGAGTAGAATGCGTTTATAGCGAGCTTGATAACCACTGCCCTGCTGAGCCATTGCGAATCTCTCCTGCGGCATCTTGAAAAAAATGTACGGTGGCGGTGCCTTGAGCCTGCGCTAACTCTAGGCCACTGCCTGAGGGATGTGCAGTTTGCACCTGTCACAACCCCGAAAAAACAAATTCATGCAGCCGTTTGACAAAGAGGCTGCGCGCGTGAGCGGGCAGCCTCTTTGGTCGACAGCTTTAAAACCGTCTTACTGCTTGCTGGCAGCTACTTGAGCAGCGACTTCTTCAGCGAAGTTGTCGACTGGCTTCTCGATGCCGTCGCCTACTTTGAAGTAGGTGAAGGAAACGATTTCAGCACCGGCTTTCTTGGCCAGGGCGCCAACGGTGACTTCAGGGTTCTTGACGAACGCCTGCTCGACCAGGCTGGCTTCGGCCAGGAACTTGGCGATACGACCGCTCACCATTTTCTCGGCGATTTCAGCAGGCTTGCCTTTGAGCTTCTCTTCGTTCAGCTGCAGGAAAACAGCCTTCTCGCGCTCGATCGCTTCAGCGGAAACGTCGGTTGGCAGCAGGAACTCAGGGTTGCTTGCAGCAACGTGCATCGCGATGTCTTTGGCCAGCTCGACGTCGCCGCCTTTCAGGACAACAGCTACGCCGATCTTGTTGCCGTGCAGGTAGGAACCGACAACGTCACCTTCAACACGTACCAGACGACGAATGTTGACGTTCTCGCCTACTTTGGCAACCAGGGCAGTACGGGCTTCTTCCTGAGCGGCGATCAGCGGAGCTGCGTCGGTCAGTTTGTCAGCGAATGCCTTTTCGACGCTTGCAGCGACGAAGTTCTTGAAGTCGTCCTGCAGAGCCAGGAAGTCGGTCTGGGAGTTGACTTCGAGCAGGACAGCGGCTTTGCCGTCCTCCTTGATGGCGATAGCGCCTTCAGCAGCGACGTTGCCTGCTTTCTTGGCGGCCTTGATGGCGCCCGAAGCACGCATGTCGTCGATGGCTTTTTCGATGTCGCCGCCGGCCTTGGTCAGGGCCTTTTTGCAGTCCATCATGCCTTCGCCAGTACGCTCGCGCAGTTCTTTGACCAACGCTGCAGTAATCTCTGCCATTTCAAAATCCTCTTGGATAGGTCTTCAACCATTCCACCCGCCGGGCGGGCGTACAAAATTCTTGAAAATCCATGATGACAGCTACGCATGACAATAAAGTCGACAGCAATGCCAAATGGTTTTCGAGGTGGCAAAAAGGGGGCTGAGCCCCCTTTTTGCGTACCGAGTCGACGCTAAGCGTCAATTACTCGGCAGCAGTTGCCGCTTCTTCAGCGTAAACTTCAGTGCCGCCAGCAACGTTGTTGCGACCACGGATAACAGCGTCAGCCATCGAACCCATGTACAGCTGGATGGCGCGAATGGCGTCATCGTTGCCTGGGATGATGTAGTCAACGCCTTCCGGGCTGCTGTTGGTATCGACAACGCCGATGACCGGGATGCCCAGCTTGTTGGCTTCGGTGATCGCGATGCGCTCGTGATCAACGTCGATCACGAACAGTGCGTCTGGCAGACCGCCCATGTCCTTGATGCCGCCCAGGCTACGATCCAGCTTTTCCAGGTCGCGAGAACGCATCAGCGCTTCTTTCTTGGTCAGCTTGGCGAAAGTACCGTCTTCAGCCTGAACTTCCAGCTCGCGCAGACGCTTGATGGAGGCACGGATGGTTTTGAAGTTGGTCAGCATGCCGCCCAACCAGCGGTGATCGACGTACGGCGAAC
>Ga0213835_100944_pt1 | contig 21436 bp, 20 predicted proteins | sample SWPATP01_FD_160576 | JGI IMG/M metagenome (GOLD analysis project Ga0213835, IMG submission 160576) | Coastal seawater microbial communities from Marineland, Florida, United States - SWPA TP0 #1 | ecosystem: Environmental > Aquatic > Marine > Coastal | place: USA: Florida | collected 2016-08-05 | reverse complement strand
GCAACATTTCTCAATGTGCCAAGTACGGCATCTTGTTTTTTCTCAAGCTTAATATAAAGTACATCTTGAGGTGGAATTTCTTGAAGGATGGGGGTATAGTCCTGTTCGCCGTCATCAATAATTACCAATTCTTTATTTGGATAGGACTGATTCATGAAGCAAATTACAGCACGTTTTGCTAAATCTCTGCGATTTGCAGTTACCATCAAACAACTTACTCTTGGATATTCGGAAGAATTCAAAAGGGATTAAATTTTGTTTATTTCGTATTATTTTGCCCTAATATACTCAATATTAAATCCTTGCTCAATTTGTATAAACCCGGCAAACTAAAAGAGCGAACCGAAGATGAACTTAGCGCGCAAGCCAAAGGGCTGGGTGAGCTTTGTTCTGTTTTAGAGAAAAACGAGATAACCTACTTTTTAAGTGGGGGAACCTTATTGGGGATGATCCGCGAAGGTGATTTTATTAAGTGGGATTGGGATGTAGAAATTGCCGTAATGACAGAAGAAATCATTCCAAAACGAAAACAATTGTTAATACAGCTTGAAGAATCGGGATTCCAATTACACAGTAAAAACTATCGCGCTTCAAACTTCAAATTGAATCTAATGAAATATGATACCCGTTATGAAATTTTAGGGTACGTTATGAAGGATGGATTTCGACAAAGAATGAGATCAAAAATGCCTGCCAGGTTTTTTACGAAGGGCTGTTTAAAAGAGCTTCGAGGTAAAGCCTATCAAGTACTATCACCACCCGAAGAATATTTGGAATACAATTATGGCGATTGGAAAACACCTGTAAAATCTAAAGATAGATCAGTTTATACAACAGATAAATCCAGAAATAGAATGACATTAAAAGAACGAATAAAGAATTTCTTTGGACTTGGGTAGGGGCTTATTCGACTTCTTTGTTTTTTTGTACTTTGAATTTGTGATTGATATAGCGAAAACCAAAAATAGAGTGCATCATTTCATCCCTGAACTTAATCGCCTCGGTTAATTTATTGTCGTAATTATCTTTAAACTCAATATCCGTTTTGCCTTTTTTGATATAAAAACATTTATTTTTGCTACACCCTTTTTCAGGGGTATAAGTCACGGTCAAAACATGTTCTTGATAAATTTTCCCTTTGCGTTTTTTATTCTTTACCGTGTAGCAAATACCATGATACCCAACATTACTTCGGTTGGAAGTGTACATAGCCCTATCGTGATTCTTGGTTTGACTTATCCATTCATTTAAGTTAGCATCACGAAATGAGATGGCTTTTTGCAGAGAAAGATCCTTGCCACCATGTTTTTTGTCACTGAAAAATTTACTCAAACTTTTCCCGTCACGTCTGATACGCACAAACCACCCATGTGTATTATTATCAGGTTGATCAATCCTTGAAATATTTTTCATATCAAATGAACATAATGATATGTTCTATTTAGTTTATTTTCATAAATAGGCATACTGATCCTCAAAATAAGAGGTATAACATCACTAATTTGTATTCCCGACGGCTACTTTTTTTAAATAATGGTTTAGAGTATGAATGTAAAATCGAAAAAGATAAATACACTAAACTTACTGTTAAGTTATTAAATTATGGGAATTAAGCAAAGTAAAAGCGGAAAAGAAATACACCTTGCTAGAAAACTACAAGCATCAATAAAGCGCAATGAAATATTCGCATATCATCCTATATTGGCATGTAAAGCGCATGTTTATTGCGTATATAAACAAGTTAAACAAAAACAATTAATTAAAATCAGTACTAAGAATTAAACTTTAAACAAATGAAAAACAAAAAAAGAATGATGAGATTACCATTATTATTAATGGGAGTATTTTTAGTATTTGCATTCAGTTACGATAAAGCCAATACATTTAAAGATTTGCGCGACGGTAAGGTTTACAAAACAGTAAAAATTGGCAAACAGGTATGGATGGCAGAGAACCTCGCTTATGCGCCAACAAGAGGAAACTACTGGGCTTACGGTAATGATGATGCAAATGTGGAAGTTTACGGCTACCTATACGATTGGTATACTGCCCTAAATGTATGCCCCGCAGGCTGGCATTTGCCAAGTGATGAAGAATGGACGGAATTAACCGATTACTTAGGCGATAATGCCGGCGGTAAACTAAAAGCAACAGGTACTATTGGAGCAGGAACAGGTTTATGGTATGACCCCAACCGCGGAGCAACCAATGAAACCGGCTTCACAGCCCTTCCGGGTGGCACCCGTGGCACCTATGGTTATTTCGGCTACGTTGGCCGCCACGGTAGCTGGTGGAGTGCTACTGAGGGCACTACCAATTACGCCTGGAGCCGGGCCATGCAATCCGTTAGCAGCATTGTTTCCAGGGACTTCAAAGGTAAGGAATTAGGGTTCTCTGTCCGTTGCTTGAGGGATTAAGACACTTTGACTATTTGATTATTTGATAATTTCCGCGAAGCGGTCGATTTTTTTAAAAAATGGCACTTTACAGTGATTTACCTGTTTATAAATCTACTTATGACTTGTTGCTGGCTATTTTTCGTTTTACGAAAGATTTTAGCAAGGAGTATAAGTAAACTGTTGGTGAAAGTTTGAAAAAAGAGACCATAGAGCTGCTAACATTAATCTATAGAGCCAATGTAAAGTAGGGTATGAAGAATAGAGTTCATTTTAGCCTCTTGTTATCGCTCAGTGTAAAAAAGTCAGCCGCACAAAACAGCACTTTTGGTTTTTGCCGATACACGAGCCAACGCTCAAAAAACCAAAAGAGCCATTTTTTGCCAACGCACCAAATGACGATAATGGGCATTAAAAACTTAAATTAGCAGACTTTAAACAAATTAATACTTAACAGAATATAATGGCTAAACAAAAAGCAACAACGGAAGAACCTTTAGAGAAACAACTCTGGAAAGCAGCGGACAAACTCCGCAAGAACATAGATGCTGCCGAATACAAGCATATTGTTTTGGGTTTAATCTTCCTGAAATACATCTCTGATGCTTTTGAAGAATTGTATGCAAAACTAAAAGCAGACGAAGCAAACGGTGCAGATCCCGAAGACAAAGACGAATACAAAGCCGAAAATGTATTCTTTGTTCCGCAGGATGCCCGATGGACTTACTTACAATCCAAAGCGAAACAACCCGAAATTGGAAAGTTTGTGGACGATGCCATGGATGCCATTGAAAAAGAAAATAATTCTTTAAGAGGTGTTTTGCCTAAAGTATTTGCCCGACAAAATCTTGACCCGACAAGTTTGGGTGAACTCATTGACTTGGTTGGAAACATTGCCTTAGGTGATGCCAAAGCAAGAAGTGCCGATGTGCTCGGACACGTTTTTGAATATTTCTTGGGTGAGTTTGCCCTTGCTGAAGGCAAGAAAGGCGGACAGTTCTATACACCAAGAAGCGTTGTAGAATTATTGGTTGAAATGTTGGAACCCTACAAAGGACGCGTATTTGACCCTTGCTGTGGTTCGGGTGGTATGTTTGTGCAAAGCTTGAAATTTGTGGATAGCCACGCAGGGCGGGTAAACGACATTTCCATTTACGGACAAGAAAGCAACCAAACCACTTGGCGACTGGCTAAAATGAACTTAGCTATTCGTGGCATTGACAGTTCACAAGTGAAATGGAACAACGAAGGTTCTTTTTTGAATGATGCACACAAAGACCTGAAAGCCGATTACATCATTGCTAATCCACCGTTTAATGTGAGTGATTGGGGTGGCGATTTAATGCGAACCGATGGACGTTGGCAATACGGCACACCGCCAACAGGCAACGCCAACTTTGCCTGGATGCAACATTTTATTTATCACTTGGCACCCAGCGGACAAGCAGGTGTGGTATTGGCAAAAGGTGCATTGACATCTAAAACCTCAGGCGAAGGCGACATAAGAAAAGCTTTGGTAGAAAACGGTTTTATTGACTGCATTGTAAACCTACCTGCCAAATTGTTTTTAAATACACAAATTCCTGCTGCCTTATGGTTTATGAGCCGCAACCGTAAAAACGGAAAGTTTAGAGACCGTAGCAACGAGATTTTATTTATTGATGCCCGTAACTTGGGGCATTTGATAAACCGCAGAACCCGTGAACTCTTACAAGAAGATATTGACAAAATTGCCCGCACTTACCACAATTGGAGAAACCTTGACGGCAAGTATGAAGATATTGCCGGCTTTTGTGCTGCTGCCCCGATAAGCAAGGTTAAAGAATTAGACTATGTGCTTACACCGGGCAGATATGTTGGTTTACCTGATGAAGAAGACGACTTCAATTTTGCGGAACGCTTTACTAGTTTAAAAGCGGAATTGGAAGCACAATTACAAGAAGAAGCGGAATTGAATAAGATAATAGCTCAGAATCTCGCTAAAATTAAGTTGCCCAATGAGCAGAGATAACGAAATAGTGCTTTATCAGCCTGATGCTGGAAGTACGCATATTGATGTGCGTATTGAGGATGAAACGGTATGGCTCACACAGCAACAAATAATTGAACTATTCGAAAGTAGCAAGGCCAATATCAGCGAGCATATTAAGCATATTTTCGAATCAGGCGAATTGGAAGAAGGGGCAACTGTTCGGAATTTCCGAACAGTTCGAAAGGAAGGCAAGCGTATGGTAAGCAGAGACCTTCAGCATTATAGTTTGGATGTTATTATTTCTGTAGGCTATCGGGTCAATTCAAAAAGAGGCACACAATTCAGAATCTGGGCTAATCAGGTGCTGAAATCCTATTTACTAAAAGGCTATGCTGTAAATAACAGGATAGCTGTTTTGGAGAAGAACATGCACGATGTTGTAAGCAGAATTGAACAGATGGAAGTACAAATCCATGCCAGTTTACCACCTACTCAGGGTATCTTTTACAACGGACAGGTATTTGATGCCTGGGTGTTTGTAGCCGACCTAATCAAAAAGGCCAAAAGCAGCATCATCCTGATAGACAACTATGTGGACGAGACCGTGCTGAACCTGTTAGCCAAACGCAACATGAAGGTAAGTACCACCATTTACACCAAAAACATTTCAAAACAACTGCAATTGGACCTGGAAAAACACAACAGCCAATACCCAGAAATACAGATTGTAGCTTTTAACCAAGCCCACGACCGCTTTTTGATATTGGACGAAAAAGAACTCTACCATATTGGCGCTTCACTGAAAGATCTGGGCAAAAAGTGGTTTGCGTTTTCGAAAATGGAAGGAATGACGGAAACTCTATTAACGAACCTTTTAAAGATTAAAATCAATGAGTGAGTGGAAGGAATATAGGTTTTCAGATTTTGTTACAATTAATCCAATGGTTAAGATAGCTAAAGGAGAACCAGTTTCTTTTGTAGAAATGAAAGATTTAGAAGATGGTAAAAGATTCTGCGAGCCTTCACAAGAAAGAGTATTAGGCGGAGGAAGTCGATTTCAAAATGGAGACACACTATTTGCAAGAATAACTCCTTGCTTAGAAAATGGAAAAATATGTCAAGTAAAGAATTTGAAAGGCAATGTAGGGTTTGGTTCAACAGAATTTCATGTACTTAGAGGAAAGGAAAATGTATCCACAACCGATTTTGTTTACTACTTGTCAAGATGGGAAGGAGTTAGAGACCATGCCGAAATTAATTTAGATGGAACATCTGGACGTCAAAGGATGCCTAAACAAGCTTTCAATGAGTTATTACTTAAACTCCCCCCACTCCCCGAACAAACCGCCATTGCCACCGTCCTTAGCAGTTTAGACGATAAAATAGACCTGCTGCACCGCCAAAACGCAACCTTAGAAAAAATGGCAGAAACACTGTTTAGGCAGTGGTTTGTGGAAGAAGCGAAGGAGGAGTGGGAAATGGAAAGGTTGAGTGACGAATTTGATTTTGTTATGGGAGCATCACCTCCCGGAGAAAGTTACAATGAAGAAGGAAACGGTATTCCAATGTATCAAGGGAATGCTGATTTCGGATTTAGGTTTCCTACCAATAGAGTTTTCACAACAGACCAAAGAGATTTGCTGAAAAATTTGACACTTTGATTAGTGTAAGAGCACCTGTTGGAGAACAAAATATGGCAAATGAAAGATGTTGTATTGGGCGTGGTATTGCGGCTTTCAGATTCAAAAAAGACAATTCATTTTATACTTACACCTACTATAAAATGAAGTCATTGATGGATGATATTAAACAGTTTAATGAAACAGGGACTGTCTTTGGTTCAATTAGTAAATCAGATTTTGAAAGCATTAATGCAATAATTCCTGATTTGGAAACAATCAATAGATTTCAAACTGAAGTAAAACCAATTGATGACAAAGTAATAGCAAACACAACCCAAATCCGCACTCTCACGGCATTGCGAGATACTTTGCTGCCAAAGTTGATGAGTGGGGAGGTAAGGGTATCGTAAGTGCAACCCTTGTGGTTGTCCCAAAACCAAAAGAATATGAACCAATACAATCCAAATATTCACCATCGTAAATCCATCCGTTTAAAGGGATACGATTACACACAGGCAGGATTGTATTTTATTACCATCTGTTGTCAGGATAGAGCGTGCCGTTTTGGTTCGGTTGAAAACGGGGAAATGAAATTGAATGAATACGGACAAATTGCCCATTTTGAATGGATGAAAACCCCGGTAATACGCCCGAATGTAGAATTGGGTGAATTTATTGTGATGCCAAACCATATTCACGGTATTGTCCGATTATTGGGTAGGGGCGAATTGCATTCGCCCGATGAAAGGGGCATATACGATATTCCCCAACCATCCGATAATGGGGGCGAAACCCAACCATCCGATAATGAGGGCGAAACCCAACAATTCGATAATGAGGGCGTTTTCAAAACGCCCCTACGGTCGCCATCGCAATCGGTGGGTGCCATTGTGCGTGGATATAAATCATCGGTTACAAAACAATTGGGGTTATTGGGGTTTACCGAAAAATTATGGCAACGCAATTATTACGAACACATCATCCGAAACGAACAATCCTATCAAACCATTTCGGAATACATCATGAACAATCCCGCAAAATGGCAGGATGATAAATTTTATACAGCATGACAAGAATTACCGAAAATACCATTGAATCTTTTGCCATCGAATTACTCGAAAAACTCGGTTATGCGTATATCTATGCTCCCGATATTGCACCGGATTCAGAAAATCCTGAAAGAGAAAGTTTCGAGCAAGTGCTATTGGTGCAGAGGTTGCAAAATGCCGTTAGAAAAATAAACCCAAGCATTCCAGCTGCTGCACAGTCAGAAGCCATCAAAGAAATTCAGCGTATTGCTTCACCTGAGCTATTGGCTAATAATGAAACTTTTCATCGTTTATTAACCGAAGGTATTCCAGTTTCAAAACGAGTGGATGGAGACGACAGGGGCGACAGAGTTTGGCTGATTGATTTTAAGAATCCACAGAACAACGAATTTGTTGTAGCCAACCAATTTACGATCATAGAAAACGGGAACAACAAACGTCCTGACGTTATTTTGTTTGTCAATGGCATCCCCTTGGTAGTTATTGAATTGAAAAACGCAGCAGACGAAAACACAACGATTAATTCTGCTTTCAAACAAGTAGAAACCTACAAAGCAATTATTCCAAGTCTGTTCAATTACAACGGCTTTGTGGTTATCTCTGACGGTCTGGAAGCCAAAGCAGGTTCAATTTCTGCAGGATTTAGTCGATACATGGCTTGGAAATCGGCAGACGGTAAAGCCGAAGCATCGCATTTGGTAAGTCAGTTAGAAACATTAATTCAAGGGATGTTGAACAAAGAAACCTTGATTGACTTAATCAGGCATTTCATTGTTTTTGAAAAATCCAAAAAGGAAGATGCCGTAACGGGAATCACAACTATTTCCACAGTTAAAAAATTAGCAGCTTATCATCAATATTATGCAGTAAACAGAGCCGTTGAATCAACTTTAAGAGCAACAGGTTTTACCCTAGAAAATAGCCTGCCCCGCCAAAGCGGGGAAACGCCTTTGAGCATGGTAATGGAATCTCCTGAAAGCTATGGAGTGCCCGGAGTGAAAAATCAGCCCATTGGCGACAGAAAAGGTGGTGTGGTTTGGCATACACAAGGAAGTGGAAAATCTTTATCAATGGTTTTCTATACAGGAAAAATCGTTTTGGCTTTAGACAATCCAACTATCCTTGTTATTACCGACCGTAATGATTTGGACGACCAACTGTTTGACACTTTTGCAGCATCTAAGCAATTACTAAGACAAGAGCCAGTTCAGGCAGAAGACAGAAACCAATTAAAAGAATTATTAAAAGTTGCTTCGGGCGGTGTAGTATTCGCAACTGTGCAAAAATTTCAACCAGACGAAGGCAATGTGTATGAATTACTTTCAGACAGAAAAAACATTGTAGTAATCGCAGACGAAGCACACAGAACACAATACGGTTTTAAAGCCAAAACCATTGATGCAAAAGACGGACAAGGAAATGTTGTGGGTAAGAAAATCGTTTACGGCTTTGCTAAATATATGCGTGATGCTTTGCCTAATGCAACGTATTTAGGTTTTACAGGAACTCCTATTGAAAGCACAGACGTAAACACCCCGGCAGTTTTCGGAAACTATGTGGACATTTACGATATAGCCCAAGCCGTTGAAGATGGTGCAACGGTTCGTATTTATTACGAAAGCCGTTTGGCAAAAGTGAATTTGAGCGAAGAAGGTAAACAATTAGTTGAAGACCTTGATGATGAACTGGAACAGGAAGATTTAACGAACACCCAGAAGGCAAAAGCCAAATGGACACAGTTGGAAGCCTTGGTGGGTAGCGAAAATCGTATAAAAAATATTGCCAAAGACATTGTTTTACACTTTAGCCAAAGACAGGAAGTGTTTGAAGGAAAAGGAATGATTGTGAGCATGAGCCGCAGGATTGCAGCCGATTTGTATCAGGCAATCATTGATTTAAAACCTGAATGGCATTCAGACGATTTGAATAAAGGTGTGATAAAAGTGGTAATGACTTCGGCATCTTCCGATGGTCCGAAAATATCAAAACATCACACCACGAAAGAGCAAAGAAGAACACTTGCAGAACGCATGAAGAATCCTGATGACGAATTACAATTGGTCATCGTTCGGGATATGTGGCTTACTGGTTTTGATGCACCAAGTATGCACACCCTTTACATTGACAAACCAATGAAAGGACATAATTTGATGCAAGCGATTGCAAGGGTAAACCGAGTTTACAAAGACAAGCCAGGCGGTTTAATTGTAGATTATTTGGGTATTGCAGCAGATTTGAAAAAGGCATTGGCATTTTATTCTGATGCAGGTGGTAAAGGCGATCCAACCATTATACAAGAACAAGCCGTTCAATTGATGTTGGAGAAATTGGAAGTAGTTTCTCAAATGTATCATGGCTTTGAATATGAAACTTATTTTGAAGCTGACACTTCAAAGAAACTATCGCTGATACTTGCAGCCGAAGAACACATTTTAGGTTTAGAAGATGGAAAGAAAAGATACATCAACGAAGTAACGGCACTATCAAAAGCCTTTGCCATTGCAATTCCGCATGACCAAGCAATGGACGCAAAAGACGAAGTTTCGTTTTTTCAATCTGTTAAAGCAAGGTTGGCAAAGTTTGACGGAACAGGTTCAGGCAGAACAGATGAAGAAATTGAAACCACAATTCGCCAAGTCATCGACAAAGCTTTGGTTTCTGAACAAGTGATTGATGTTTTTGATGCAGCAGGAATAAAGAAACCTGACATTTCTATTTTATCGGAAGAGTTCTTAATGGAACTGAAAGGAATGGAACATAAAAATGTTGCATTGGAAGTTTTGAAAAAACTCTTGAATGATGAAATAAAATCTAGAGCTAAAAAGAACTTGGTTATAAGCAGGACATTTTTAGAAATGCTCGAGGAATCTATTAAGAAGTATCAAAATAAAATCCTTACGGCAGCTGAGGTAATGGATGAACTTATCAAGTTGAGTAAAGAAATTGTTGAAGCAGATAATGAAGCCAAGCACATGGGTTTGACAGACTTTGAATATGCCTTTTATACAGCAGTAGCCAACAACGACAGTGCAAGAGAACTCATGCAACAAGACAAATTGAGAGAACTTGCCGTTGTGCTGACAGAAACCATCAGACAAAACGCATCAATCGACTGGACAATTAAAGAAAGCGTAAAAGCTAAATTGAAAGTAGCGGTAAAAAGAATATTGAGAAAATACGGCTATCCGCCCGACATGCAAATGTTAGCGACAGAGACCGTATTAAAACAAGCAGAAATGATAGCAAACGAAATAACGACATAGAAAGCCAACGCACAAAAGCACACACATTGCCAAGCCGCTCAAGCCCAAGCTAAAACCAAAGCTTTGTCAAAGAGTGTGTCACGTTGTAACGATAAGGTTAACTGTTTTCTAATGCTGAGTCTCATTTATCACCTTTTATTAAACTTCCTATTTCTATAATGTGGGTGGTTCAGTTTTTTTAAAGGTACTTCAACATTTCAAACATTGATGAGGAAGTTTTTTTGAATTTTGTTTGTACCTATGTTTGTACCTAAAAACAAAAAGCCTTGCAAGTTATTAGCTTACAAGGCTTTATGTACCGGTGATCGGACTCGAACCGATACTCCCTAGAGAACACGATTTTGAGTCGTGCGCGTCTACCAATTCCGCCACACCGGCAATTTTTCAAGACTATAAATATAGCACGATTATCAGCCTTCTACAAGTATTATACGCACAATTCAATTTTTCTCTAACCTCTAAATTTGATCACAATTCTGAATGGTACAGTTTGCGACTCAAAGAAATGTTAACAGTGCATTCCACAAGCATATATTTGGTGATGTTTAATTAATTCTATGATGTCTGTAAGATTGCTATTCTACCAAAACGCTTTGAAATCAATTATGTGTGATTTTTGGAAGTTCACTAATATATGATTAGGTTGGAAAGTTTCGATTTTATAAAAAATCCCATTTCTGAGGTGAACCTTTGGTATCTTTGAGGCGTTTTGTCACGTTAGCAGAGCCGGGGTTTCCGGCTTTTGGCGTTTAATCAAAAATTATTGTTAGTACTTCGTTTATGGGGATTCAGACCGTTAGGGAGCAGGTAAAGCCGTTTCTTGGAATTGATCAGATACATCAGCAACTCGGATGGAAGCAGTCGGTGCGGTTGGAGCGGTGTGTCGGGTCGCTTTCGGCGATGTTGGCGGCTGAATTGGCAACATTAAATAAACAGATTGTTGTATTATTCCCTGATGAGGAAGATGCACGTTTTTTTGCCGGAGATTTAGAGACTCTGAATGTGGCGCATGTGCATTTTTTCCCCCTTTCCAATAACAAACCGTACCAAGATGTCAATATTACCGATTCCTCAACCTTGGTTCAGCGGGCGGAGGTACTTGATGCGGTGGTTCAGAATGAGCGAAATGTATTGGTTACTTCCGCCGCAGCTGCCGGTGAAAAAGTGATTTCACCGGAGGCGTTTTCTTCCTCGGCTATTACTTTGCAGAAAAACATGGAAATTTCCATGGAGGGCTTACGTGAGCAGTTACTCGAAAGTGGCTACAATGAAGTCAATTTTGTAGATACACCGGGCGATATGGCTGTGCGCGGTGGGATTTTTGACATTTTTCCATTTTCCGGTGATTATCCGGTTCGTTTAGAATTCTTCGGTGATGAAATCGACTCCATTCGCCATTTCGATCCCGATTCCCAACGTTCGATCTCTTTTCTTGATCAGGCGCGGATTGTACCAAACACTTCTGCTTTCAACCAAACGAAGCGGAAAGATTTGCTCAGCTATTTTCCTAAGGACACGATTTACATTGTGTTCGATGCCCCGCTTATTTCCACAGAAACCAATCGGCAGTTTGAATTGGCCGGGGATATTTTCCAAGCTCTGACTCAAAAAAAGAAGAAGCAAGATGACGAGCGCATCCTTCCCGATCCTTCCGATTTATACATCACAGCATCTCAATTGGAACAGCATTTGTCAGATTCCGGAGTGCTATATTTAGGGAAACTAATCCCCGAAAAAAAATCGTTCGCCCTTGAACTCAACATCGATGCTTCCCCTCAGCCGGAGTTTAACAGTACCATAAAGTTGCTTAAAGATAGTATTTCGGAACTGAGTGCATCCTCCGTTACAACCCATCTTGTGTGCGATAGTGTAGGTCAGCAGGAACGACTTGAGGAGTTGTTAGGGGATCCATCCCCCAAAATGAATTATGTATTGAGTGAAGAAACGCTGCATGAGGGCTTTATTCTGAAAGAGGCCGGCGTTGCCTTGTTTACGGATCATCAGATTTTTAACCGGTATCACAGGCCGAAAACGCGCAGACGCAAATTTAGCGGTGGAATTTCCTTTAAAGAACTCAAAGATTTGAATCCCGGGGATTTTGTGGTGCATGTGGATTTTGGAATTGGGAAATTCAACGGATTTCAGAAAATTAAGGTGCGGGATATCGTGCAAGAAGTGGTTGTGCTGAAGTATCAGGATGACAGCATTTTGTATGTAAATGTTTCTCAGCTGTATAAAATTCAGAAATATTCGGGGAAGGATGGGCATCAGCCGAAAGTCACCAAGCTGGGAAGTGGGGAATGGGCACGGAAAAAGGCAAAAACGCAAAGCCGCGTTAAGGATATCGCCCGTGAGTTGATTAGGTTATATGCCCAACGGAAATCCATGCAGGCACATGCGTTTCCCCCTGATAATTATCTCCAAACAGAAATGGAAGCCTCGTTTATGTATGAGGAAACACCTGATCAGCTTTCTGCGATCGAGGCGGTGAAAAAAGACATGCAGAGCGAAATGCCCATGGATCGGTTGGTTTGTGGGGATGTGGGCTTCGGAAAAACAGAGATTGCTGTTCGTGCCGCTTTCAAAGCCGCCCTCGATGGCAAACAGGTTGCCGTGCTTGTGCCGACAACTATTTTAGCAGATCAGCATTTCAAGACATTTACTTCTCGTATGGGTCAATTTCCTGTGAATATTGAAGTGATGTCGCGATTTAAGTCGGCAAAGGAGCAAAAAGAAACCATCGAGAAGTTGAAAGAAGGGAAGGTCGATATTCTCATTGGAACACACCGAATTACCTCGAAGGATGTTGAGTTTAAAAATTTGGGATTGCTGATTATTGACGAAGAACAACGGTTCGGCGTGGCTGTGAAAGAAAAGATTAAGCGGTTCAGAGCGTCTGTGGATGTGCTCACCCTAACGGCAACTCCGATTCCACGAACGCTCCAATTCTCGTTGATGGGTGCGCGCGATCTGAGTGTAATCAATACGGCTCCGCCCAATCGTCAGCCGGTGTTAACCGAGATTATGTCGTTTGACAGCATGAGGATTCGCGATGCGATTTTAACGGAAGTGAGTCGGGGAGGACAAGTCTTTTTTATCCATAATAGGGTAATGAATATCGCTGAGGTTACTTCCATGATTATGGATCTTGTGCCGAATATCAAAGTACGTTTTGCCCACGGACAGATGACGGGTACGGAGTTGGAAAAAATAATCCTCGATTTTTATGATCACAAATTTGATGTGCTTGTCTCTACCAACATCGTTGAAAGTGGCATTGATATTGCGAATGCCAATACGATTATCATTAATCATGCGGATAAATTTGGCTTAAGCGAGTTGCATCAGTTAAGGGGAAGGGTAGGCCGATCGAATCGAAAAGCATATTGCTACTTATTGGCGCCTCCATTTAGTAATCTCACGATGGAGTCAAGAAAGCGACTGATGGCTTTAGTGGAATATTCCGATTTGGGTTCTGGATTGAACATCGCTATGCGCGATTTGGATATTCGTGGGGCCGGTGACATCCTGGGAGGGGAGCAAAGTGGCTTTATTCAGGATATCGGTTTTGAGCTTTACACCAAAATTCTGAATGATGCCGTAAAAGAGCTCAAAAAGAGCGAATTTAGCGATCTCTTCACGGACTTCACTCCGGATATAGAACTCCCCGAAACCACCGTCGAGTTTGATGTACCTGCGTTGTTGCCCTCATGGTATGTAACCGACAGTATCGAACGTCTGAATTTATATCGCAAGTTATCGACCTCTGATTGCCTGCAACAAATCGATGAATGGATGCAAGAACTGGAAGACCGTTTCGGGAAACTCCCTACCGAAGCTCACTTCCTTGTGGATGCCACCAAAGTAAAGCTATTCGCATCGAAATTACTTATTACTAAAGTCACTATTCGCGCAGAGAGAATGTGGTTGCAATGTCCATCCCCACAAACAGAATCCGGTAAACATTTCTACGAAAATGGGAATATGCAAGCCCTCATCGCATCCATCCAAACTAAAGGCCACGACGTTGAAGCCGCCCAAAAGAAAGACATCCTACGTTTAGTGGTGAAAAATATCAAGAACTTAGAACACGCCGGCAAGTTTCTGGAAGAGTTGAATAGAGGGTGAAGGGGGGAGATGTTACGAGGTTCGGGTTTCGGGTTTCGGGTTGCAGGTTGCAGGTTTTAGTTGTTAAATACTTGTTTATATATAATATAATATTCGTATTTAAATCGTCATGCTGAGAAATTAATATCTGCGCTATCGCTTAATGCATTTGATGGGTATGACAGACTTAGAACTCGATACTAGGTCATCCCGGAAAACCCCAATGGGATGCAAGTTACATGGAAATAGCCCGCGGTTTATCCGGGATCTGGTTGTATGAATTAGCAATGAGTTAGAACAAAGTTCCATATTCTTTCCTTTCTTGCGTTCCGTGTGTTTTAAACATCCGGATTCCGGATAAGCCATGAGCAGTTTTTAGTGTTACTAACATCTTAGCGGGCTTTCCGGAATTACATTTTGAAGTACTTTGCCAAGGAAAAAAACCTCTGTTATTGGTAAATAACAATTAATAAAGCTACGAACACATTCTTCCTTATCCCGAACAATCGGGGAGCGGACGCATATAAAGTCGAGATGTCTGGATTTGTTTTTTTATGATGTTTTGTACTAACTCGTTTTTTATCAAATCATCTATCTTATATTCCATATTTTATTGAATCAATTTGTATCCAAATTTCGCAATATGCATAACAAAGTAATGAACCTGTTTCTTATCGTAATCTTATTATTTATTTTCGTTTTTTCAGGATGTGTAAACAAAACGACTTCCTCAGAAGAGCCTGATTTAACAGATGAGTTGACATTAATATCAACCTTTTCGTTGGCAATTAGTGATCCTTCAGGGTTGGCTCGTGATCCGGATGGAGTGCATTTGTGGACAGTTAGCGATCGTGCCGGAGTTGGTATCTATAAAATCACGAAACAAGGTCAAATCGTTGAAAATTTACGCTTTAATTCTGAAGATTTGGAGGGGATTACCGTTGACCCTGCTAATGGCTCGCTTTGGGTGGTAGAGGAACGCAGGAGGGAATTGGTAAATGTTTCTAGAGAAGGGGTAGTACTTTCTCGAACGATTTTAGATATTCCCGGAAATATCCCCAATGATGGACTTGAGGGAATCACCATCCGACCGCAAACCGGTCACTTTTATGTGCTAAATGAGAAAAATCCCCGACTACTCATTGAACTTGATCCCCAATTAAATATCTTAAAAATAACACCCATTGATTTCTCAGGATCTTTTTTTATGGGGGATATTTCCGGAGTGGATTACAACGTCCGAGAGAACACGCTTTGGATTTTAAGTGATCAGTCCGCTAAGATTGTGGTTACCGATTTGGATGGAAATCCTCTGAGGCACTACGCTACCGGAGTAACGAAAGGCGAAGGAATTGCAGTAGATCCTGTAGCTCGGTTAGTGTATATCGTATCTGATTCAGAATCAGAGCTTTATGTATTCAGTTACTAAGACCGTTTAGTCTTTTTTCTTGATTGAAGCTAACAATCCTGATTCATTGTGCACATCTAAATGGAGATCGTGCCCCATTTTGTCACGTTTAGTAAGTAGATACTTCATATTCTCGGGATAAGCGTCAATTTCAATCGGAACTTGCTCTACGATTTCTAACCCATAACCCTGAAGACCAACGCGTTTGGTTGGGTTGTTTGTCATCAGACGCATTTTTGTAACTCCGAGTGTACGTAAAATTTGTGCCCCAACTCCGTAATCTCTGTGGTCAGGTTTAAAGCCAAGGGCTTCATTGGCTTCAACAGTGTCTAAGCCTTCTTCTTGTAGCTTGTAGGCTTTTAATTTATTGATGAGGCCAATCCCTCTGCCTTCCTGATTCATGTAAAGGACAATTCCTTTGCCTTCTTTTTCTACTTTTAGCAACGCTGTATGAAGTTGCTCTCCACAATCACAGCGTTTAGATCCAAAAATATCTCCGGTTACACAGAGCGAATGTACCCTCACAAGGACAGGCTCGTCTTCTTTCCAAGTTCCTTTAACCATAGCAAGGTGATTTCCTCCCGTGAGCACTTCCTCAAATGCATGCAGCTGAAAATCTCCATAAACGGTTGGAAGACTGATGTTTACCATCTCTTTTACCAACGATTCCTTATGCATCCGATAAGAGATCAGGTCTTTGATGGTAATCAGTTTCATGTCGAAACGCTCGGCGACTTTAACCAAATCCGGGAGGCGTGCCATGGAACCATCCTCATTCATGATTTCACAAATGACTCCGGCAGGGTAGAGTCCGGCTAATCTGGCAAGATCAACACCGGCTTCGGTATGTCCGGCGCGTCTTAGCACACCACCTTCAACCGAAATAAGGGGAAAAATGTGTCCCGGACGTCTAAAATCGCCGGGACGTACATTCTTGTCAATGAGTGCCTTAATTGTTTTGGCACGATCACCGGCTGATATTCCGGTCGAGGTACCTTCTCTCAGGTCGATAGAAACCGTAAATGCCGTTTGATGGGCATCGGTATTCACTTCAACCATACGATGAAGATCAAGCTCATACGCACGTTCTCTTGTGATAGGCGTGCAAATGAGTCCTCGTCCATGAGTTGCCATCAGATTCACTGCTTCGGGGGTAATCATCTCGGCAGCCATAACGAAATCGCCCTCATTTTCGCGATCTTCGTCATCGCAAACGATGACCATTTTTCCGTTTTTGATGTCTTCTAAGGCAGACTCTATGGAGTCGAATTTGATATCAGCCATGTGTAGGTTTAAAAGCTTGGGTTAGTTCTTCCCGGGATTTACATCAACGATAGCTGTCTTAAGCACGCGAACTTTCACATCTTTGTCCACTTCAACAAGAACAGAATCGTCTTCGGTAGTGTGTAAAATCCCGATCATTCCACCTGAAGTAACAAGCTTATCGCCCTTTTTCATTTCAGTAACTTTCTTTTCGATTTCTTTCTGCTTTTTTGATTGCGGACGGATGATGAAAAACCAGAAAATGAAAAAGATAACACCAAGAAAAATAAATGATGCGAATGGACTGCCACCCCCTTGAGGATCAGCCATGAGTAAAAGATCAATCATAGTACGTTAATTTTTTGATAGGTTTAATTATAGCGCCTTAAGATACGCCTTTTACATTTGGCGAACAAAGCAAGGGGTGTTGATTTGTTTGTTCGAGGAAGATTTTATGGACTTAGAATCTCATTCTTAAAAAACTCAGTAACGCGATTATCCTAGACCCCCCAAAAATGTAATTTTAAAAGCTAATCACTAAAACCCAATCAACTATTTATTTGGATCTCATAACCTCTATAAACTCACTTAAAATCATGGCAGTAGCTCCCCATAAAGGACGATTATTGATGCGCCAACAGGGAACAATCAAATCAAAGCCATGTAAATTCCATTGTTCTTTCTTTACGTTTTCTTCCGATAGGAAATAGGAAAAATTTGGGGTTAAAATCTGTTGTACTTCACGTTCATCGGGTTTGAAAATCGGTTTACCGTGATAAAATCCAACATGCGGTTTTAATAAATTGTCTGAAACGGGAATATATAAGTCACTCAAAGCACCTAAAACTTCAATTTCTTGTTCGTATACACCGGTTTCCTCCTCTGTTTCTCTAATTGCTGCTTGAAGTGGTGTTTCGTTAGGATCAAGTCCACCGCCCGGGCAGCTGATTTCCCCTTTGTGTTTTCTCATTTCTGATGAACGAACGGTTAGCAGTAAGCGAATATCATTCTTCTTCACAAAAAAAAGCAACATTACCCCATTGATTCTACATGCATTAGAAGGAGAACGATCGTGAAGCAATGTACCATCTAAAAGTGTGGGTCCCATTTTCTTCTGAGCTGAAAATCCGGGAAGAGGTTTACTCAAACAGGCTTTAGCTTCTTCAATAAATCGAGTACTAATTGTGAATGGCTTCATTTTATAAGTCTCGGGATAAAAGCAGGAACGTTTGATTTATACTTCAAATAATCGCTTCCAAATCTGTGTTCTAATTTCTTCTCTTCAAGTTTTGAACCTAAAATAAAATAAACTGCACTGCAAACACTGAAAAGAAGCCATTTTAAAGACATATAGGGATGGAAAAATAAGATTAACATGCTAAAAGTGTAAAGAGGGTGTCTTACGTATGCAAACATTCCGTTTGTGTACAGAATTTCCTGCTTTGGTTCATCGAGATAATAATCCGGTTTTTTATCACGAAAAACATCCTTTAGCTGTTTCAATCCACTAAAACTACCGGTCATAGATTTTAAGGAGATGATAATTCCAATTACTCCACTTAGTTGAATTAAATGAAAAAGAAAATTCAACGGTGGCTGTAAAGAGTATAGTTCGAGTGATTTGACCGGTACAAAGAGCCATAGGATACCAAAAGAAACAAGAGCAACTAAATTATAGAAAGATCTATAAAAAAAGCGGAATGTTGGAAATCGTTTGAATAACGTACGTTTGAATTGCTCGCTTGCAAGAAGGGAATGGAGCATAGCAAATCCTGCGAAAGCGATAACAAAGCTCATATATCAAGCCAAGAAGAGATTTGATCTTTGTAGGCCTGAAGCGCCGTAAACCCCTTGTTGGTCAAGGCTACATTGGTTTGAATTCTGCGGGAAACTTTTAGCTTGTTAACAGTGAGAAAACCCTCTTCTTCAAGTTTTTTTAACTGAATACTGAGGTTACCATCCGTTGTTTTAACGGCATTTTTTAGACTCATGAAATCTACTTCATCTGAATGTGCAACTGCAGAAAGTATTGCCAATCTTAATCTATTGTGAATAAGAGAATTTATAAGTTTATGGTTGAAATTTTTATACTTTGAATTCATGTCTAAAATAATGACCTATCTGTTTCGAAGATTAATGATTGAGCCCACTCCGATTAAGCCTAATTAAAAAAATAATTATACAAACTTTGCATATTTAAATTTAAAAAACAACAACTAACCTACGTGCACCGAGCCATAGCAATTCCCACGAGGCGAAATTTTGTGTCTCCCGATGTGTCGGGATAAGTTTTGTGTCTTTTTGATTCAAAATTGACTTTTCGGAGTGAATTCAAAAAATGATTTTTGAATTAATATCCAAAGTTACGCTAATTGAAGTACTTAGAACAACAATATATCACTTTATGGTTTCTTTTACTTTCAACAGCCGTCTAACATTCTTACCTTTAGCCGAAATTATGTAACTGTTTAATCCGAAACTGAATTTATGAGCATTTTAGTAGTTGGCTCCGTAGCATACGATGGAATTGAAACCCCGTTTGGGAAAGTAGATCGCATTTTAGGGGGATCTGCAACCTTTATTTCAATAACTGCAAGCTATTTTACACAGCCAATGCATCTTGTTGGTGTTGTGGGGAATGATTTTGCTGATGAAGATTTACAACGTTTCAACGATAGGAATATTGACTTGGAAGGTCTTCAAATTGACAAAAGTGGAAAAACATTTTTCTGGCAAGGTCGATATCACTATGATCTTAATAATCGTGATACACTTGATACTCAGCTTAACGTTTTTGAGCGTTTTGATCCGATTATCCCGAATTCGTACAAAAATCCAAGAATTGTTTGCTTGGGAAACATTGCTCCGGCTTTGCAAAGTAAAGTTCTAGACCAAGTAAATGACCCTGAATTGGTGATTCTCGATACTATGAACTTTTGGATTGAAGGTGCTCGTGAAGACCTTATGAAAACCTTGAATAGGGTAGATGTCTTGATTATCAATGATTCTGAGGCGCGTGAGTTATCAGGTGAGCCGAATTTGGTTCGCGCTGCCGACGCTATTCGGAAAATGGGTCCTAAAACCTTAATTATCAAAAAAGGGGAACACGGAGCCCTACTTTTTACCAACTCAAGTATTTTCTCCGCACCTGCTTATCCTATGGTTGATATATTTGATCCGACCGGTGCAGGTGATACCTTCCTCGGTGGCTTTGCCGGTTGGTTGGGCAGGAGCGGTGATTTCAGTGATGATAACTTCCGCCGTGCCGTCATTTACGGTTCTGCAATGGCAAGTTTCTGTGTTGAAAAATTTGGACCTAACCGTTTGTTTGATCTCACTCCAACGGAAATTGCAGACCGCTACACCGAATTTAGAGCGTTAAGTGCCATCCCACTACAATCTGAAAACAGTTTTTAATCTATGTTTAAAGGATTTAAAGCACCTGATAAAATTGTTTTAGCTTCAAGAAATCCTGATAAAATTGAAGAATTACATGCAACGTTATCCGGAATTGGTATAAAATTACGCTCAAGCCTTGACTTTCCGGAGCTCGACGATGTTGAAGAACCGCTTGAATCGCTTGAGGGAAATGCATACATCAAGGCGCTTTATACATTTAATATGACCGGACTACCAAGTTTGGCCGACGATACCGGACTTGAAGTCGATGCACTTGATGGTCGTCCGGGGGTGTTTTCAGCCCGATATGCTGGGAAGAATGCTACCTATCTGGAAAATGTTGCGAAACTCTTGGCTGAAATGGAACCGTTTGAAAATCGTCGTGCTCGTTTTCGTACTGCTTTAGCCTACGTTAGCACTGAGGCAACGTTTATCTTTCAGGGTGTGTGTGAAGGTATAATTCTCAGAGAACGTAAAGGAGATAAAGGTTTTGGATATGACCCCATATTCTTGCCTGATGGCAAACAAAAAACCTTTGCTGAATTAAGTTCTGATGAAAAAAATAAAATTAGTCACCGTGCTAAAGCAATTCAGCAATTTGTTCGTTTTATGAAAGGTATGACGAAATAGGTAGCTTAAAAGAGGTGAAGTATTTTAGGAAAAGTAGAAAAACAGTACTGCCAATTCTGGCACTAGTTCTAATCGTAGGGTTAGTGATTAGCAGAGTTTTTAATAAACCATCAACTGTTTTGATACCTGAAGCTTCCATCGAAACAGTAGATGCACTGCAATTTGTTGGGTCTGTTATGGAAGTTTGTGGCGATGTCGTTTCCGCTGAAACCGTGTTTCATTTAAGAGGGGAGCCTACTTTTATAAACTTTGGTCGCCCTCATCCCAATCAAGAGTTTACCGCGGTATTGTGGGCACAGGAAAGAAATAGGCACAGTTTCCCAACTG
>Ga0213835_100943_pt1 | contig 21460 bp, 20 predicted proteins | sample SWPATP01_FD_160576 | JGI IMG/M metagenome (GOLD analysis project Ga0213835, IMG submission 160576) | Coastal seawater microbial communities from Marineland, Florida, United States - SWPA TP0 #1 | ecosystem: Environmental > Aquatic > Marine > Coastal | place: USA: Florida | collected 2016-08-05 | reverse complement strand
CGCCGACGACGGCCTCGTCGTGGCCTGCGGCTCGGGCGCCGTCGCGGTGCTCGAGGCCCAGCGCCAGGGCCGCCGCCCCCTGACCGCCGCCGAGCTGCTCCGCGGCCTCGACCTCGCCCCCGGTGCACGGCTGGACTGACCACCCGCCAGCCCCTGCCGCAGAACTGCTCCCCACCCGCCCGCAGCCCCCCTCCCCGGAGACCCCGCCCGCCAGGACCAGCCGCCAGGACCCGCCGCCCCGCTCCGACGACGCAGCGCCCCCAGCCTATGCCCGATCGGGCGCGCGTCCTCCTCCCCTTCATCTTTCGGAAAATATCCTCGGGGGGAGTTGCCCGCAGGGCAACGGGGGGCAGACAGCCCCCCTGCGACGCTCGCCACGGGCGCTTCGCGGACAGTCAGGGCCCCGGACCAACCATGCGGCCCCGCGGCCACCCGGGCCGCCGCCGCCCTCGCCGCACAGGAACAGGGGGCGCCCATCGGCGCCCCCACAGGGCCCGCGTCAGGCGATCTCGATATGCTCCACCAGGGTGTCGAGATCGGCAAAGCCGCGCAGGACCACCGTGTCGCCGGTGCGGAACTCGAGCACCGTATGGCCGGCCTCGCTGACGCTCGCGAAGCGGTTGACCACCTGCTGCGGCGTCAGATCCTGCACCCAGAGCCCCGCGCGGAGCTGCAGCACATCGCCCTCGTCGGGGCTGAAGTCGCGGATGGTGGCGCGCTCGTGGCCGCGGGCGAAGACGAAGGTGTCGGCGCCCGCACCGCCGATCATGGTGTCGTCGCCGGCACCGCCGATCAGCGTGTCCCGGCCGGCCCCGCCGTCCAGCAGGTCGTTGCCGGGCCCGCCGCGCAACAGGTCGCGCCCGGCGCCGCCGCGCAGCACGTCGTTGCCCGCGCCGCCGTCCAGCGTGTCGTTGCCCGCCCCCCCGCGCAGCGTGTCGTTCCCCGCCCCGCCCAGCAGCAGGTCGTTGCCCGCCCCGCCGTCCAGCAGGTCGCGTCCCGGTCCGCCCTCCAGCGTGTCGTCGCCCGGTCCACCGCGCAGCGTGTCGTTGCCGCGGCCGCCGATCAGCAGGTCGTTGCCGCCGCCACCGATCAGGAGGTCGTTGCCCGCCCCGCCGCGCAGCACGTCATTCCCGGGTCCGCCGTCCAGCGTGTCGTTGCCCGGGCCGCCCTCCAGCGTGTCCCGGCCCGGCCCGCCCAGCAACAGGTCGTCGCCCGCCCCGCCGATCAGCAGGTCGTTGCCCGGCCCCCCGTCCAGCGTGTCGTCGCCCGGCCCGCCCTGCAACGTGTCGTTGCCCTCGAGGCCATGCAGCGACGCCGCCACCCGACCGGCCGTCAGCAGGTCATCCTCCGGCCCGCCGATGATCTGCGGATGCAGGCTCTGGGTCAGCACGGTAAAGCCCTGGGTGCCGCCGAAATGCCAGGCCAGGAACACCGCCCCGTCGGGATCGGCGCCGACGGTGAGCGTGCCGGCGGCCGTCCGGTCGCCGATGGCCTCGCCCGGCTCGATCCGGACCGGCGGCGCGAGCGGCGCGAAATCCGCGTCGAGGCGCTGGAACCAGCTGGCGGAATCGCCGCGGGCCGGGGTGCCGCCGCGTGCGGTATCCCAGACAAGGGCGATGGTGGCGTCCGGCAGAACCACCGCCGAGGGCTCGGAGGCATAGGGCTCGCCCGGCTGGCTCAGTTGCTGCGCTGCGCCCCGGGCCTCGCCCTCGGCGTCAAAGCGGCGCAGCAGCACCGCCGAGCCCGCGATCACCGTGGGCTCGCCCCCGGGCCTGGTGGTGGCGAAGTCCACGCCCTGCTCCCACAGCACCGCAAAGCCGCCGTCGGGCAGGGCCAGCACCTGATAGCCCTTTTCCGGCCTGCCCCGCAGCACACCGTCCGGCTCGGTCACGCGGAAGATGTCGCCCTCGGGCTGACCGTCGGCGTCGAGCATCCGGCCCAGGATGCGGGCGCCCGGGTCCTCGCGCGTGCCGGAATACTGCCAGACGACCACGCGCCCGCCCTCCTCCAGCACGGCGCCGGCGGGGATGCCGACGCTGTCGCCGAAGCCGCCGCCCGGCGGTGGCATCCGGGCAGGGGGCGAGACCGGGACCGCATCCGCGACGGGCGTCGCGTCGGCGCTGAAGCTCTGGGTGAAGATCCGGGTGCCGGTGGCCTGATTGAAGCCGCCGCCGCTCTGGCCGGTCCAGGTGACCGCAAAGCCGCCCGCCGGCAGCGCATCCACGTTCAGCCAGCCCGAGGTCGGGGCGTTCATCGGCGTCAGCACCGGCACCGGCTCGCTGCGCGGGGTGCCGTCGGCATCGAAGCTGCGGACGAAATGCTGAAGGACATTCTCGCGCGGGCCCCAGGCGAGGACGAAGCCGCCGTCCTCCAGCGCGGCGACGTCGAAGCGGCCCTCACGGCCGGGCACGACATCGGCCAGCTCCAGCGGGTCGCCCACGGGCTGGCTGTCGGCGCCGAGCGCCTGGGCGAAATAGCGCGCGACGGTCTCTCCGTCCTCGGTGACTCTGCCCTCATATACCATCAGCACAGGCCCGTCGCGCAGGGTCACGAGCTGCGGCGAGAGGGAGGAGATCGCCGGATCGTCGGCATGATGGCGGACGACGGCACCGCGGGGGATGGGGGTCATGCTCATGGGGTCACCTCGCACACAACGCCATGGAATCCGGCGTTTTCCGCAGTCTATGAGGGTCTGCGGGGCGGGCCTTGACCTGTGTCAACTCGCGACGCCGCGCCGCGGCAGGCAGGGCTGGGCTAGCGGATGACGCCCTGCACGTACTCCGCGCCGAGGCCGACCTCGGCATAGTGGCGCCGGCACATCTCGATCTTGGTGAAGACGTCCTCGAAGCCGGTGACCTTGCCCCAGGGGTCGACGTAGCACATCACGCCGTTGACCTGAAACAGGGTGATCATCTCGGGCACGTCCTCGGGCACCACCAGCGTGTGCGTCTCGCCCGGGGCCTCGAAGACGTAAGCGCCCTCTTCGGCCGTCCAGTCATGTTCGAGATAGCGCCAGCGGCCCTTGAGCACGAAGCCGTGCACGGCCTGCGGGTGGCGGTGCCGCGACAGGATGCCGGCGCGGCGGACGCGCAGCAGGTTGACCCAGTACCCCTGCGAGCGGTTCAGGCAGAGCGGGCGGAACCAGACGTTCTCGGCCTGCGGGACCCACAGGCGCTCGTCCTCGGGGATCGCGCGGGGGATCACGATCTCGGGCAGGGCCTCGGCGGGGAAGGGGAGCTGATAGGGCATCCGGGCCGTGTCCTCGGCCGGGTTCCGGTCCGGTGCGGGCGAGGTCTGCGACATCGGGGTGCCTCCTGTGGTTGCGGGGTCAGACTGCGGAATAGCCGCCATCGACGGGCAGCGTGGCGCCGGTCACGAAGCCCGCGCCGGGCGACAGGAGCAGCACGATGGCCGCGCCCACCTCGGCCGGGCGGCCCCAGCGGCCCATGGGCGTGCGCGCGAGGATGGCGCCGTTGCGGGCAGGGTCGGCGCGGAGCGGCGCGGTCATTTCGGTCTCGATCCAGCCCGGCGCCACGGCATTGACGCGGATGCCGTCGGTGGCCCAGGCGGCGGCGAGCGATTTGGTCAGCTGCACCACCCCGCCCTTGGAGGCGGCATAGCCCGGCACCAGCGGCCCGCCGAAATAGGCCAGCATCGAGGCGAGGTTGACCACCGCGCCGCGGCTTTCCTTCAGCAGCGGATGGCAGGCGAGGCACATCCGCATGGTCCCGGTGAGGTTGACCGCGACCACCCGCTCGAACACCTCGATCCGGTGTTCCTCGCCGCGCCGCAGGATGCCGGCGGCGTTCACCAGCGCGTCCAGCCTGTCGAGCCCGGCCACGCAGGCCGCGACCGATGCCGGGTCGGTGACGTCCAGGACGGCGGTGCGCAGGCCCGGTGTCGGCGGCAGTGCGGCGACCTCCTCGGCGGTGGCGCCGGTGGCGACGACCTCCCAGCCCGCGGCCAGCAGCGCCTCGGCGGTGCCGCGGCCGATGCCGCCGGTGCCCCCGGTCACCAGCGCCCTCACGGTGCGCGGCCGGCGAGAAAGGCCTCGACCTCGGCCCGTCGGGGCATCGGGGCCACCGCGCCGTAGCCCTGCGTGCCGAGCGCGGCGGCGGCGTTGGCATGGCGGGCGGCGGCGAAGGGGTCGCCGTGGCGCAGCCAGTCGGCGAGGAAGGCGCCGTCGAAGGTGTCGCCCGCGCCGGTGGCATCGACCGCCTGCACGGGGAAGGCGGCGATGCGCTCGGTGCGCTCCGGCGTGGCCACCAGCGTGCCCTCCGCGCCCAGCGTCAGGGCGACGATTCGGGCGCCGGCGGCGAGGTAATGCTCGACGATGGCCTCCGGCGCCTCCAGCCCGGTGAGCTGGCGGGCGTCGTCGAGCCCCGGGAGCGCGATGTCGCACAGCGCCATCGCCGCGTCGGTGATCGCGCGCGCGCGCGCGAGCGGCCAGAGCTTCAGCCGCAGGTTGGTGTCGACGGAGACCGCGCCGCCCGCCGCCCGTGCCGCCTCGATCGCGGCGAAGGCGGCATCGCAGGAGCTGTCGCTGATCGCCAGCGTGATGCCCGAGAGATGCAGGCAGCGCGCGGCGCGGATGGCGGCGAGCGGCAGGTCGGCGGGTCCCATCCGGCTCGCGGCCGAGCCGGCGCGGAGATAGGAAAAGGCGTGCCCCTCGGGCCCGTGGGTGACGAAATAGACGCCGGTGTGCCCGTCCGCCCGGCGCTGGACCATCCCGGCATCGACCCCGTTTTCGGCCCAGAGCGCCATGAAGCTGTCGCCGAAGGCGTCCTGTCCCAGCGCGGTGACGACGCCGACCGAGGCCCCCGACCGTGCCGCCGCGATGGCGCAGTTCGAGGTGTCGCCGCCATGCCCCATCAGGAAGCGCCCGTCGGGTTGCTGGTTGAACTCCAGCAGCGGCTCGCCCAGGCACAGAAGCTCGGCCATCAGATCCGCCCGTGTTGCGCGATGGCCCCGGGCCGCGGCGCGCGCCGGTCCGGCGCCTTGGCGCGGACCTCGGAGGCAGGGGGGCGCGGCACGGCCGCCCCGTCGGGCGCGTCCCCCGCGAAGCCGCCGGGGCGGATGGTCGCGCCGCCGATGCTGCCCGGGGCGCGGGCGGCCGTGCCGCGGACGCGCCCCGGCGGGGTGGCGCCCGGACGGTCGCGCCGGCCGCCGATCCTGTCGGCGGCGTCGGCGATCGGGGCGGTGGCCCCGCGGGGCAGGGAGTCGGTCGGCTGGTCCATGGCCGGGTCAGCTTACTCCGGTGTCGCGGCAAAGGGAAAGGCGGCTGGTCGCCCGGATCGGGCGTCGCAGGGGGGGGCCGTCTGCCCCCCCGTCGCCTTCGGCGACTCCCCCCCGAGGATATTTGAGGAAAGATGAAGGAGGGGGGCGGGTCGCGGGCCGGGGTGCCGGAGGCGCGCGTGCGCGGCGGCTGGCCAGCCGGGGCGCGGCGTGGCAAGAGCAGGGGCAGGGATGCGGCAGCGGGAAAGGGCAGGGCGATGGGCACGGGGGGCATGGGATTCGGCAAGGGCTGCCATCTGCATCTGATCGACGGCTCGGGCTACATCTTTCGCGCCTATCACGCGCTGCCGCCGCTCACGCGCAAGTCCGACGGGCTGCCCACGGGGGCCGTCGCGGGCTTTTGCAACATGCTGTTCAAGTATGTCGAGGGCAATGACGGTCCGCGCGACGGGGTGGCGCCGCCCACCCATGCCGCGGTGGTGTTCGACCATTCCTCGACCACCTTCCGCAACGAGATCTATCCCGCCTACAAGGCCCAGCGCCCCGAGCCGCCCGAGGACCTGCGCCCGCAGTTCCCGCTGACGCGCGAGGCCACGCGCGCCTTCAACCTCGCCTGTCTGGAGCTCGAGGGCTACGAGGCCGACGACATCATCGCCACGCTGGCGCGGCAGGCGCGCGAGGCCGGCGGGACCGTCACCATCCTGTCCTCGGACAAGGACCTGATGCAGCTCGTGGGCGACGGGGTCGAGATGCTCGACCCGATGAAGGGCCGCCGCATCGGCCCCGAGGAGGTGGAGGAGAAGTTCGGCGTCCCGCCGGCCCGCGTCATCGACGTGCAGGCGCTGGCGGGCGACAGCGTCGACAACATCCCCGGTGCGCCCGGCATCGGCATCAAGACCGCCGCGCAGCTGATCCGCGAGTATGGCGATGTCGAGACGCTGCTGGCCCGCGCCGGCGAGATCCGGCAGCCCAAGCGCCGCCAGACCCTGATCGATCACGCCGAGCAGGTGCGCATCTCGCGCCGGCTGGTGACGCTGGACGATGCCACGCCCCTGCCGGTGACGCTGGAGGATCTGGAGGTGAGGGCGCCGGAGGCGGCGGCGCTGCTGGGCTTCCTCGGGCAGATGGAGTTCCGCACCCTGTCGCGCCGGGTGGCCGAGCATCTCGGCGCCGAGCCCCCCGCCGTGGTCATGGAGGCGCCCGAAGAGGCCGCCGCCCCGGCGCCGGTGCCCTTCGATGCCGCCGCCCATCCGTGCGTCCGCGACCTCGAGACCCTGCAGGACTGGATCGCCCGCGCCCGCGCGCAGGGCGTCGTCGCCGTCGACACCGAGACCACCGGGCTCGACGAGATGCGGGCGGACCTCGTGGGGGTGTCGCTGGCGCTGGCGCCCGGTCAGGCCTGTTACATCCCGCTCGCCCATGTCGAGGGGTCGGGCGACCTCTTTGGCGCCAAACCCGCCGAGGGGCAGGTCGAGGCCGCGCCCGCGCTGGCGCTGCTGAAGGAGCTGCTCGAGGACGATGCGGTCCTGAAGATCGGGCAGAACGTGAAGTACGATGCCAAGATCCTCGCCCGGAACGGCATCCGCATGGCGCCCGTCGACGACACCATGCTGATCTCCTATGCGCTGCATGCGGGGCTCCATGGCCACGGCATGGACGAGCTGTCCGAGCGCCACCTCGGCCATGTGCCGATCCCGATCAGGAGCCTGCTGGGCTCGGGCAAGGCCGCACGGAGCTTCGCGCAGGTGCCCATCGACGAGGCCACCCCCTATGCCGCCGAGGATGCCGACGTCACCTTTCGGCTGTGGCAGACGCTGAAGCCCCGCCTCCACCGCGCCCGCGTCACCACCGTCTACGAGACGCTGGAACGCCCGCTGGTGGCGGTGCTGGCCGAGATGGAGATGGCCGGGGTCCGTGTCGACCGCGAGGTGCTCGCGCGCATGTCCACGGCCTTTGCGCAGAAGATGGCCGGGCTCGAGGCCGAGATCCACGCGCTGGCGGGCGAGAGCTTCAATGTCCAGTCCCCCAGCCAGGTGGGCGAGGTCCTTTTCGGCAAGATGGGCCTCCCGGGCGGAAGCCGAACCAAAACAGGGCAGTGGCAGACGACGGCGGACCTGCTGGAGGACCTTGCCACTGAGCACGAACTGCCGGCCCGCATCCTCGACTATCGGCAGTTGCAGAAACTGAAATCCACCTACACCGACGCGCTGCAGGACCACATCCACCCCGAGACCGGGCGGGTGCACACGAGCTATGTCATCTCGGGGGCGAACACCGGCCGGCTCGCCTCGACCGATCCGAACCTGCAGAACATCCCCGTGCGCACCGAGGAGGGCCGGCGCATCCGCGAAGCCTTCGTCGCGCCCGAGGGGTATCGGCTCGTCAGCCTCGACTATTCCCAGATCGAGCTCAGGATCCTTGCCCATGTCGCCGGCATCGACGCGCTGAAACAGGCGTTCCGCGACGGGCTCGACATCCACGCCATGACCGCGTCCGAGATGTTCGGCGTGCCGCTGGAGGGGATGGAGCCCTCGGTGCGCCGCCAGGCCAAGGCGATCAACTTCGGCGTGATCTACGGCATCTCGGGCTATGGGCTGGCGCGCAACCTGCGCATCCCGCGCGACGAGGCGCAGCGCTTCATCGACACCTATTTCGAGCGGTTTCCGGGCATCCGGGCCTATATGGACGCCACCGTCGCCTTTGCCCGCGAGCACAAGTTCGTCCGCACCCTGTTCGGGCGCAGGATCCACACGCCGCAGATCGACGCCAAGGGGCCGGGCGGCGGCTTTGCCCGCCGCGGCGCCATCAACGCGCCCATCCAGGGCACCGCGGCCGACATCATCCGCCGGGCGATGATCCGCATGCCGGCCGCGCTCGAGGGGCTGCCGGCGCGCATGCTCCTCACCGTCCATGACGAGCTGGTGTTCGAGGTCGAGGAGGGGGCGGTGGAGCGGACCGTCGCCCGGGTGCGCGAGGTGATGGAGGCGGCGGCCGAGCCGGCGGTGAAGCTGAGCGTGCCGCTCACGGTCGACGCCGGCTCGGGCGGCAACTGGGCCGAGGCGCACTGAGCCGGCCAGCGCGCGGCCGCCGGCGCCGCGCGCCCCTGACGATGCGTCGTGTCCCCGTCTCCGGGCGCCGGCCGCTGCCTCGGGGCGTTCGCCGGGCTCGCTGCGGTGCCCGGCCCGAGACCCCTGCCGCTCGCCCGCCCCCCGGTCGCAGGGCAGGGAACGCACCTCAGGGGGGCCGAACGGAAGCAAGCCCGCCTGCGCGGCGGCGCTGCCATCGTCTCTCCCGTGATCCGCGCCGCCCGCACCCTTGGCTCCAGCCGTCCCGCTCCTGCCGTGCCCTGTGTCCCCGTTTCGGCCCTTGCACCCCGCAGGCCCGTCCGGACCGCCCCCGCCGTGCCCCCGCCTCGCCGGGTTTCGGGCCCCTGCTGCGGCCGGGGTTGCCGTTTCGCCGCTTCCGGTTGCAGATTTGTGCCGGCCTCCGCGTCACGCCCCTGCGAGGGATTGACACTGGGGGGCGCGCTCGTGCAACGTCCGCCAAGCACATCAACATTGGAGCGACCCCCATGAAAAAGCTTCTCTCCGCGGGCGCCGTGGCCGCCCTGACCATGGCTGTCGTGTCGACGGGCGCCGAAGCCCAGTCCATGCAGGACCGTTGCCTCGCCGCCGCTGCCGCCGCCGGTATCGGCGCCGACTATAGCGTCGTGTACGATGCCGCGCGTGCTGCCTGCGTGGCGACCCCGCTGCCCGGCACCGCCGCGGCCGCGGGCCTCGGTGCGCTGGGCCCGGGCGGTGCCGCGGCGGCCGCCGTGGGTGGCCTCGCGCTGATCGTGGCCGTGGCCTCGACCGGCGGCACCTGATCCGAACCCGCGCGCACGGGTCCCCGGACCCGCGCCGCGCAAGGGTCGTTTCGGCCTGACGTGACGGCCTCGCCCCGACAGGGGTGGGGCCGTTGTGTTTTGTGCCCATCACATCGGCCCGGCATCCGGGGCTTTGACAGCCCCGCACGACTGGGGCAGTCTGCGAAACCGGGGCGGGGAGGCCCCGGACAGCTCCGGGGGGGGGCATGTATCTGGGCCTGGATCTGGGCACCTCGGGCCTGAAGGCGGTGCTCATCGACGCCGCACAGACTGTTATGGCCGAGGCCAGCGCCCCCCTCACCGTCAGCCGCCCGCACCCCGGCTGGTCCGAACAGGCACCCGACGACTGGATCGCCGCCGCCGAGGCCGCGCTCGGCCGCCTCGCCGCCGAGGCCCCGCTGCGTGAGGTGCGCGGCATCGGCCTGTCGGGCCAGATGCACGGCGCCACGCTCCTCGACGCCGCCGACACCCCCCTGCGTCCCTGCATCCTGTGGAACGACACCCGCGCCGCCGCCGAGGCCGCCGAGCTCGACGCCGAGCCGCGCTTTCGCGCCACCACCGGCAACATCGTCTTTCCCGGCTTCACCGCGCCCAAGCTGCTCTGGGTCGCCCGGCATGAGCCCGCGATCTTCGAGCGCACCGCGAGGGTTCTTCTGCCCAAGGACCATCTCCGCCTCTGGCTCACCGGCGCCCATGTCGCCGAGATGTCGGACGCCGCCGGCACCTCGTGGCTCGACACCGGCGCGCGGGTCTGGGATGCGGGCCTGCTGGCCGCCACGGGCCTCACCACCGACCACATGCCCGCGCTCGTCGAGGGCTCCGAGATCTCCGGCGCGCTGCGTCCCGACCTCGCCCGCCGCTTCGGCATGACTCCGGGCATCCCCGTCGCGGGCGGCGGCGGCGACAACGCCGCCACCGGCATCGGCCTCGGCGTCGTCCACGCCGGACAGGCCTTCGTCAGTTTGGGCACCTCTGGCGTCCTGTTCGCCGCCCGGGACGGCTATGCGCCGGCACCCGAAACGGCGGTCCACAGCTTCTGCCACGCGCTGCCGGGCCGCTGGCACCAGATGGGCGTGATCCTCGCCGCCACCGACGCGCTGAACTGGTTTGCCACGCTCGCCGGCTCCGACGCCGCCCGGCTGACCGAGGGGCTCGGGCCCCTCCAGCCCCCCGGCCGCCCCCTGTTCCTGCCCTATCTCGGGGGCGAGCGCACGCCGCTCAACGACGCCCGCATCCGCGGCGCCTTCCTCGGCCTCGAACACGCCACCGACCGCGCCGCCGCCACCCGCGCCGTGCTGGAGGGCGTCACCTTCGCGCTGCGCGACTGCCGCGACGCGCTGGCCGCCACCGGCACCCGCATCGAGGCGCTGATCGCCGCCGGCGGCGGCGCGCGCTCGGACTACTGGCTCGCCTGCATCGCCACCGCGCTCGATGTCCCGGTCCGCCTGCCCGTCGCGGGCGACTTCGGCGCCGCCTTCGGGGCCGCGAGACTGGGCATGATGGCCGCCACCGGCGCCGGGGCCGAGCTCGCCACCCCGCCCGCCATCGCCCGCGAGATCCCCCCCGACCCCGGCCTGACCGCCGCCTTCGACGACGCCCACGCCCGCTACGCCGCCGCCCGCAGCGCGCTCAAGGAGCTGACATGAGCTATTTCGCCGACATCCCCGAGATCCGCTTCGAAGGGCCCGACAGCGACAACGACTTCGCCTTTCGCCACTACGACCCCGACGCCCCCGTCCTGGGCAAACGCATGGAGGACCAGCTCCGCTTCGCCGTCGCCTGGTGGCACAGCTTCGCCTGGCCCGGCACCGACCCCTTCGGCGGCCCGACCTTCGAGCGGCCCTGGTTCGGCGACGACATCGCCCATGCGAAGCAAAAGGCCGACGCGGCGTTCGAGATGTTCCGCATCCTCGGCCAGCCCTTCTTCTGCTTCCACGACGCCGACATCCGCCCCGAGGGCGCCAGCTACGCCGAGACCACCCGCAACCTGATGGAGATCACCGACCATATCGGCACGCGGATGGAGGCCACCGGCACCCGCCTCCTGTGGGGCACCGCCAACCTCTTTTCCCACCGCCGATACATGGCGGGGGCGGCCACCAACCCCGACCCGGACGTCTTCGCCCATGCCGCGGCCACGGTGAAGGCCTGCATGGACGCCACCCACCGGCTGGGCGGCGCGAACTACGTCCTCTGGGGCGGGCGCGAGGGCTACGAGACGCTGCTGAACACCGACCTCGGGCGCGAGGCCGAACAGGCCGGGCGGTTCCTGTCCATGGTGGTGGACTACAAGCACAGGATCGGCTTCGAGGGCACGATCCTGCTGGAGCCGAAGCCGCAGGAACCCTCCAAGCACCAGTATGATTTCGACGTCGCCACCGTCTTCGGCTTCCTGCAACGCTTCGGGCTGGAGCGCGAGGTGAAGGTCAACATCGAACAGGGCCATGCCTTCCTCGCCGGCCACAGCTTCGAGCACGAGATCGCGCTGGCGGCCTCGCTCGGCATCTTCGGCTCCATCGACATGAACCGCAACGACTGGGTCTCGGGCTGGGACACCGACCAGTTCCCCGACAGCGTGCCCGAGGTGGCGCGGGCCTATTACGAGATCCTGCGCGCGGGCGGCTTCACCACGGGCGGCACCAACTTCGACGCCAAGCTCCGGCGCCAGTCGCTGGACCCGGCCGACCTGATCCTCGCCCATGTCGGCGCCATGGACGTCTGCGCCCGCGGGCTGAAGGCCGCCGCCGCGCTGTTGCAGGACGGCCGGCTGGAGGCCGCCCGCGCCGCCCGCTATGCCGGCTGGGACAGGCCGGAGGCGCAGGCCATGCTCACCTCCGACCTCGCCAGCATCGCCGCCCGGGTCGAGGCCGAGGGCATCGAGCCCCGGCCCCGCTCCGGCCGGCAGGAGCGGCTGGAAAACCTCTGGAACCGTTTCGTCTGAGGGCCCGCCCGCGCCAACGCCACATCTTGTGGGGGCGCCCGGCCGCACCGCCACATGCCGGGTTACGCGGTTGACTTGCCCCGCGCGCCGTCGCACACTGCCATCCGGCTGACGAGGGGGTCCGATGCGCTTCACCCGGCTGCGCCTCAACGGGTTCAAGAGCTTCGTCGATCCCACCGAAATGGTGATCGCCGAGGGCCTGACCGGCGTGGTCGGCCCCAACGGCTGCGGCAAGTCGAACCTGCTCGAGGCGCTGCGCTGGGTCATGGGCGAGAACCGCCCCACCGCCATGCGTGGCGGCGGGATGGAGGACGTCATCTTCGCCGGCGCCGCCACGCGGCCCGCGCGCAACTTCGCCGAGGTCGCCCTCGGCCTCGACAATTCCGACCGCACCGCGCCCGCGGCCTTCAACACCACCGACCATCTGGAGGTCGTCCGCCGCATCACCCGCGACGCCGGCTCCGCCTATCGCGTCAACGGCAAGGAGGCGCGGGCGCGCGACGTCCAGATGCTGTTCGCCGACGCCTCCACCGGCGCGCAGTCGCCCGCGCTGGTCCGTCAGGGCCAGATCGCCGAACTCATCAGCGCCCGCCCCCGCGCCCGCCGCCGCGTGCTGGAAGAGGCCGCCGGCATCGCCGGCCTCCACGCCCGCCGGCACGAGGCCGAGCTCCGCCTCGCCGCCACCGAGACCAACCTCGCCCGCGTCGCCGACCTGCTCGACGGCCTCGCCACTCAGCTCGCGCAGCTCCAGCGTCAGGCCCGCCAGGCCGCCCGCTACCGCGAGATCGGCGAGGACCTGCGCCGCGCCGAGGGCGTGCTCCTGCTCCGCCGCTGGGAGATGGCCGAGGCCGCCCGCCGCGCCGGGGCCGAGGCGCTGGCCGAGGCGCTGCGCGCTGCGGCCCGCTCCGAGACCGAGGCCCGCGCCGCCGCCCGCGCCCGCGAGACCGCCGAGGCCGCGCTCCCCTCCGCCCGCGACGAGGACGCCATTGCCGCCGCGGTGGCCCAGCGCGCCGCGGTCGAACGCGACACGCTTGCCGCCGAGGCCGAGCGCGCCGGTCGCAGCGTCGTCGCGCTGGAGGGCCGTCTCGCGCAGCTCGCCCGCGACGCCGAGCGCGAGGAAACGCTCAACCACGACGCCGGCGAGACCATCGCCCGGCTCGAGGACGAGGCCGAGGCGCTGGCCCGCGCCGCCCATGGCTTCGAGGCGCAGCTCGCCGAGGCCGCCGAGGCCGCGCGCGAGGCCTCCGCCGCCATGGCCGAGCGCGAGGTCGCCCTCGACGCCCGCGCCGAGGAGGTGGCGCGGCTGGCCGCCCGGCACCAGTCGGCCCGCCGCCTGCTGACGGACGCCGAGACCGCCGAGGCCCGCGCCCGCAGCGAGGCCGAAAAGGCCGCGGCCGAGGGCGCGGCGGCCGGCGATACGCTGGCCCGGCTGGGCCGCGAGGCCGAGGCCGCCGAGGCCGCGCAGGCCGAGGCCGCCGCCCGCGCCGAGGCCGCCGAAGAGACCCTCGCCACCGCCGAGGAGGCCCGCGCCGAGGCGCAGTCGCGCGAACAGGCCGCCCGCGCCGCCCGCTCCGAGGCTGAGGGCGAGCTGGGCGCGCTGCGTGCCGAGGCCGGCGCGCTCGCCCGTCTGGTCGAGCGCGAATCGCAGGCCGGCCGGCAACTTCTGGACCTGATCCGCGTGGCGCCGGGCTATGAGGCGGCGCTGGGCGCGGCGCTCGCCGACGATCTGCGCGCGCCCGAGGTGGGCGCCGAGGCGGCCACGGGCTGGGTCGCGCTGCCGCCCTGCGAGGGTGCGCCGTTGCCCGACGGGGTCGAGCCGCTGGCCGCGCAGGTCGAGGCGCCCGAGGTGCTGGCCCGCCGGCTGGCCCGCATCGGGGTTGTGCCGGCGGGGGCGGGGGCCGCGCTCCAGCCCCGCCTCGCGCCGGGGCAGCGGCTGGTCAGCCACGAAGGCGACCTCTGGCGCTGGGACGGCTTTCGCCAGGCCGCCGGCGACGCGCCCAACGCCGCCGCGCTGCGGCTGCAACAGCTCAACCGGCTGGCCGAGCTGAAGCGCGACCTCGCCGAGGCCGAGGCGCGGGCCGCCGGCGCCGCAGCCGCGCATGCCCATCTCGCCGCCGCGCTGGCCGAGGCGGGGCGCGCGGTGGACGCCGCCCGCTCGGCCCGGGCCGCCGCCGACCGGGCGCTGATCGAGGCCGGCCGCGCGCTCTCGCGGGCCGAGGCCGAGCGCGACCGCGCCGGCACCCGCGCCGAGGCCGCCGAGGCCGCGCGTGCCCGCCTGACCGAGGAAACCGCCCTCGCCGTGCGGCGCCGGGCCGAGGCGCTGGCCGCGCTGGAGGACCTCGACGACCTCGACACCGCCCGCGCCGCGCTGGAGGCCGAGCGCGCCGGCGCCGAGGCCGCGCGCGGCGCCACGCTGGCCGCCCGCGCCGCCCATGATGCGCTCGCGCGCGAGGGCGAGGCGCGGGCGCAGCGCGATGCCGAGGTCGCGCGCGAACTCGACAACTGGCGCCGCCGGCTCGCCAGCGCCGGCACCCGGCTGGCCGAGCTGGCCGACCGCCGCGCGGCGGCCGAGGAAGAGCTGGCCGCCGCCCGCGCCCTGCCGGACCGCATCGCCGAGCGTCAGGCGCAGGTGGCCGAGGCGCTTGCCGCCGCCGAGGCCCGCCGCACCCGCGCCGCCGATGCGCTGGCTGCCGCCGAGGCCGCGTTGCGCGCCGCCGCGCAGGGAGAGCGCGAGGCCGAGCGCGCCGCGTCGGAGGCCCGCGAGGCCCGCGCCGGCGCCGAGGCCCGGGCGGAGGCCGAGCGCGCCGCCACCGCCCGCGCCGCCGAGGCCATCGCCGAGACGCTGGAGACCACGCCCGCCGAGCTTGCCGCCCGGCTGGGCGATCCGGCCGCGCTGCCCGACGCCGAGGCCGCCGAGGCCGCGGTCGCACGCCTGCGGCGCCAGCGCGAGGCGCTCGGATCGGTCAACCTGCGCGCCGAGGAGGACGCCCGCGAGGTCGCCGCCGAGCACGACCGCCTCGCCGCCGAGAAGGCCGACCTCGAGGCCGCCATCGCCAAGCTGCGCTCGGGCATCGCGGCGCTGAACCGCGAGGGGCGCGAGCGCCTGCTCACCGCCTTCGAGGCCGTGAACACCAATTTCGCGCTGCTCTTCACCCATCTCTTCGGCGGCGGCGAGGCCCGGCTCGCGCTCGTCGAATCGGACGATCCGCTGGAGGCGGGGCTCGAGATCCTGTGCCAGCCGCCGGGCAAGAAGCTCTCGACCCTCTCGCTGCTGTCGGGGGGCGAGCAGACCCTCACCGCGCTGGCGCTGATCTTCGGCGTGTTCCTGACCAACCCCGCCCCCATCTGCGTGCTCGACGAGGTCGACGCGCCGCTCGACGACGCCAATGTCGCCCGCTTCTGCGACCTGCTGGACGAGATGACGCGGCGCACCGAGACGCGCTTTCTTATCATCACCCACAATGCGGTGACGATGAGCCGGATGGACCGGCTCTTTGGCGTCACCATGGCCGAACAGGGGGTGAGCCAGCTCGTCAGCGTCGACCTGCGCCGGGCCGAGGCGCTGGTGGCCTGAACCGCCGCGAAACTGGGCGGAGGGGCGCCGGGTCGCGGGGCAGGGCACGGCGCGGGGTTTGCTTTCGCGGCTGCGGACCTTAGGTTGACGGGGACATCCGCACAGGAGACCCCGATGCCCGAGCTCGTCCGACTCTACATCCGCCACTGCCTCATCGGCTTTGCCATCGCGGCGGTGTTCGTCGCGGGGGTGCTGTGGCTGAACGTCGCCAATCTCCAGCATCTCGTGTTCAACACCCGGGGCGGCATGCTCGCGCTGTTCATGCTGTTCTTCTTCAACGGGTTGCTGTTTGCCGGGGTGCAGTTCGCCATCGCCGTGATGGGCATGGCCGAGCGGCCGGACAGCGACGGCGGCCGCCCCGTCCGCCTGCCCATGGCGGATGCGCTTGGCCCCGTGCCGGTGCGCATCCCGGCCGAGGACCCCGTGCGCCGCGCCTGATCCGGGCGGGGCAGGGGGGCTGTCTGCCCCCCGTCGCGCTGCGCGCGACTCCCCCCGAGGATATTTGAGGAAAGATGAAGGAGGGGCGTGGGCGGACCTGCGCCCCTTGTCCTTGGCGCAGGCCGGGTCCGGGGCGAGGGTGGCGGGCCCGCAGCGACCGTGGAGGCGTGATTTTCCCGAGAGCCTGGACTGACCAGGTGGGAACCGGAATATCGGGGCCAGGACCCCGACAGAGCCAGCCCCCTCGGAAAAGCGTATCGGCCACTGGAAAAGGGCCTCGCACGCGAAGAGCAGCACCCGCCGCCCGGGAGGGTAGTGCGCCCCCGCGCCGGCCGCAAGGCTTGCGGCGTGTTCCCGGATCGTTCATTCTCGGCCCATGTCGGACCCCAGCGCTTCAGGCCCCGCGCATGTGCTCCCGCCCGAGGGGCTGACCCCCGGGCAGCGGCTGGCGCGGGGCGTGTGCCGGGGGCTTGGCGCGCGCGGCTTCGCCTGCATCGAGGAGCTGGTGCCCGCTCCGGGGCTGCGCGTCGACGTCATGGCGCTGGGGCCGAAGGGCGAACTGTGGGTGGTGGAGTGCAAGTCCGGCCCGGCCGATTTCCGCGCCGACCGCAAGTGGCAGGGATACCTTGACTGGTGCGACCGGTTTTTCTGGGCGGTGGCGCCCGGGTTCCCGCAGGAGATGCTGCCCGACGGCACCGGCCTGATCCTGGCCGATGCCTTCGATGCCGAGATCCTGCGCATGGGGCCCGAGACGCGGCTGGCACCGGCGCGCCGGCGTGCCCTGTTGCTGGGGTTTGCCCGGCATGCCGCGCGGCGGTTGCAGGGTCTGCGCGACCCGGGGCTGCGCGAGGCCGGCCTCAGCGGCCCTTTCGCCTAGGCTTGCCGTCGTTCCGGCCGGAGGCGCCGAGGGCACGGGCGCGCTCGGCCGCGGCGCGCAGTTCCTCGGCGATCTCCTCGGCCTCGTCCGGGTCGAAGTCGAGCGGCAGGTCGATGCCGGGGGCGGCGACGTAGATGCGCACCTTGCCCAGCGTGGTCGGCCCGATCTGCAGATCGGCGGCGATGTCGCTTTCCGAGTCGATCCCCATGGCGCTGTCCTCCTGCGGCGTCTCCCGCCTACGCCGCCGGCCGATCCGTGGCAAGCCCGGTGCAGGCAGACTTGCATTCGCCTCCCGAGGGCGCTAGACCACCTCGCGTGCCGCCTTAGCTCAGTAGGTTAGAGCACCAGATTGTGGATCTGGGGGTCCCCCGTTCGAGCCGGGGAGGCGGTACCACTAGAATAATGGACTTAGGGTCGTCGCGGTGAAGGCAGTCCTGCGCCTGACTACCGCCCGACTACCACGGCTGCCTGCGAGGCAGGGTGACGCTCTTCACCGCTGTTCAGGCCCATGCCCGCCATGCACATCACGCTTGCTCGACCGCTGACCGTAGCGGACGTACCACGATGTCGGCCGGTTCCTTCGCGGGCAGGATCAGGACGGGCGACGCGACCTTGAACGGCTCCTCGTCCTTTCCCGTCACCTGCAACGGCAGCAGCTTGGGGAAGATACTGGACCAGAGCACCCGCTCGTTCTCGGGTGCTTCCCTCACCCAGGCCAGCAGCCGGTCGGCGCCGCCCAAGCCCTCGACGGCGTCTTCGATGATCGCCTTGGCGGCGGAGGTGGTCCGGTTGCGGCTGCCCTTGGGGCGCCCCTTGCCGGCGTTGCCCCTATTCGGGCCTGGTTTGCGCTCGCTCATTGCACAGCCCCATGATGTAGCCTTGTTGGCCTGATCCTACCACATATGGGGCTTGGGCTCATATCCCGACGTGCAGATCGGTCTGCGGGCGGTTCCTCGCTCTGTTCACTGCGGTCGTGGCACAGCGGGCGGCGTCATGCCGATGGGCAGCGGGCGCGCGGTCCTCATGGTCTCGGCGAGCTTGTCGGTGACATCGTGCTCGCGCTTCTCGGCGAACATGCCGAGTTCGAGGCCGAGCCGGCGCAGGGCGGCAATCCGCGCCGAGGCGGTGCTGTCCCTGGGCGTGTCGTCGGGGAGCATCCCGGCCTCGCGCATCAGGCCGCGCAGGACATCGGCCTTGGTGACCTCGGCGCGCACGGCGGCGTTTGCGGTGATCTCTGCGACGCGCCGCTGGATGTTCGCATTTGCTCGCAGCCGCGATGCGCTGCCGCGATGCTCCCGGTAGCCGGCCGTCCGATAGGCGGCATCTGCCGTCATGCCCCTGGCGAGGGCCTGGGCGAACGCCTCGTGGCGGGTGTTGCGGAGCGGCGTCCTGGTCGGCTCGGGACGAAGGATGCGCTTGGGGCTGGGGGTCATGGTCAGGCTCACTGCCGGTTCATACGCAACATACCACAACGCCAGCCGAACGCGCAGCCACGTGGGCGCACGGTCACCGCTTCTGCAGGTCGGGAACGTAGATCTGCTTCAAGGGGATCAGCGAGCGATAGCGGGGGGCGAGCCGGGTGTAGTTCTGCAGCACCATCTCGACGAACTGCTTGCCGTCGATGAGCCGGAGCTTGGGGCGGTTGCGTTCCAACTGCACGGCCTCCCGGCTGAACGATCCGAGGCTGAACACCTTCCCCAGTACATCAATCGGGTCATCCCCACGGGCATGGGGAACGGGCCCGGGCGGCGTCGGGCTTGCCACGGCGCAGCGGGTCATCCCCACGGGCATGGGGAACGGTCTTGCTGCAGGCGCCTGATGCACCGGGGTAATTCGAATGTCAAAGAGCTTACCGGCCGGGCGGATCGGATTCGGGGGGCTTGGGGGCCGGGAGGAAGCTGACCAGTTTCAGGCCGTCGAGGTCAACGGGCACGCGGCGGTTGCGGCCGACGGTGACAAAGTCGAAGCCCTGGTCGGTGGGGGCGCGCCAGACCATCACCGCGTCGCCCTCGTCGATCCAGGCGACGACCTGGGTCCAGATCCGCTCGCGGGTCCGGACGGAGTAGTCGCCGACGTAGACGCCGGCGCGGATCTCCAGCAGCCAGACGCCCAGCCGCCCGCGCAGGCGCGGGGGGGCGTTGGTGACGACGATCACCATCATGGGCCCTCCTCCGGGTCGGCGAAGGCCGGGCCGGCGGCCTCGGGCGGGGGCTCGGGCCGGGGCAGTTCGCCGGCCGCCAGCACCTCCTCGATCCCGGGGATGATGCGCTCCAGCAGCCTGCTGCGACGGAAGGCGTCGCGGCAGGCGAGCCGGACGGCGCGCTCGGGGGCCATGTCGAGCCTGCCCTTCGCCGCCTGCCCGGCGATGCGGAAGGCCTCGGGCACCACCGTCTCCAGCTTCCACAGATCGGCGATGTCGTAGACGAAGGACAGCGGCTTGCCGGTGTGCAGGAAGCCGATGGCGGGGGAGCAGCCTGCGGCCAGCACCGCGGCCTCGGTCAGGCCGTGCAGGCAGGCGGTGGCGGCCGAGAGGCAGCGATTGGGCAGATCGCCCGCCTCCCAGTCGGCCACGTCGTAGGCACGGCGGCGCCATTCGACCCCGTGCTGGCGGGCCAGCAGGGCGTAGCTCTCGCGCACCCGCACCCCCTCGATGCCGCGCAGCTGGTCGATGGAGCGCCGCTGCGGGGCGGCCTCGCCGAAGCGCAGGGCATACATCTTGCGGACCACGCGCAGACGGGCGGCGTCGTCCAAGGCGATGCGCGCCTGCCAGAGGAGCTTGTCGGCCCGGGCGCCTCCGGGGCGGCCGGCGGAGTAGAGGCGGACGGCCCCTTCGCCCACCCAGACGAGCAGGGTGCCGGCCCGCGCGGCCAAGGCTGCCGCGGCATGGCTGACGCGGGTGCCGGGCTCCAGCAGCAGACAGGCAAGCCCGCCGACGGGGATCACGATCCGGACCCCCTCGGCGTCGATGGCGACGAAGGCGCCGTCCTCGACGTCGAGCTGGGCGCGGGCGATGAAGACGAGGGCGGCGCGCTCCTTCAGCGGGATCGGCCGGGGGGGCGGGAGGCCGGGGACCTCGGCCACCGCTCTCAGGCCCGCCGGATCAGCATGAGCCCGCAGCCGAAGGCCTTGGCGCGCCCGAAGCCATGGACGAGCCGGGCCAGAAGGGCGGCCGGGTCGGTCACCGTGATCAGGCCCTCCAGGTCGATCACCCCGAAGCGCGGCCCCCTCCGCCGCGTCTCGACGACCGTGTAGCTGGAGACCCGGGCGCTCTCGACCGTGAAGCCCGCGCGGGAGCCCTGTCCCTCCAGCCAGCGCCGGCCGGCCTCCTGGGCGAGGTCCATGCGCGCCTCGGCACGGGCCCCGCGGGGGAGCGGGTGCAGCGCCTCCATCACCACATCGCGGTGACGCTTGCGGCCATCCGCCTCGGCCACCGTGCGGGTGGCGTTGGCGCGCAGCAGCACCGCCAGCCTGCCCCCCGGGCGGAGGTCGGGGGCGAAGGTCTGCGTGTCGCTCTCGCCCGGATCGAACAGCGCGCTGTCCCCGGGGGGGCGGGGCGAGAGCACCAGGAAACGCCCATGCCCCATGGCCCGCCACAGGAAGTCCCGCCGCGCCTCGGGGTCGCCGGCAAAGGCCGACCAGATCAGCCGGTGATGGGCGTCGGCGCGGCGCCCGGGGTGCTCGGGGTCCAGCAGCACCCCCAGCGCGGCCACATCCGGGCTGCGCGCAAGGACGAGGCGCGAGAGATACATCAGGCGGCCTCCCCCGGACGGATCTCCACCTCGCGGACATGGACGGCGCGGGGCGCGAAGTGCCAGCGCTGCCGATCCAGCGGGGCGTCATGGCGCGTCTCCACCCGCGTGGCGGGCCCGTCCTCGTGTCACATCCTGAACCGCGCCGGGTTTGCCGGAGGCTGGTTTGGCTTGGTTACGCCGCCATGGGCCCGGCTTCCAGAACGGCGTAGAAGTTGGCCTCGGCTTCGGCTGGCGGGATGTTCCCGATCGGCTCGAGCAGGCGGCGGTTGTTGAACCAGTCCACCCATTCGAGCGTCGCGTATTCGACGGCCTCGAAGCTGCGCCATGGTCCGCGGCGGTGGATGACCTCGGCCTTGAACATTTGGAGGGGACCGTGGCCCCAGTGGGGCCGCGCAAGCCCCGGAATGGTTGATCGTCTCGGCCAGGGCGTTGTCGTAGCTGTCGCCGACACTGCCGACCGAGGGCTCGATGCCTGCCTCGGCGAGGCGCTCGGTGTAGCGGATGGACAGGTATTGGCTGCCCCTGTCGCTGTGGTGGACCAGTCCCATGCCCTTGCCGGGACGGCGATCATGCACCGCCTGTTCCAGGGCATCGAGCACGAACCCCGCATGCGCCGAGGTGCTGACGCGCCAGCCGACGATCTTGCGGGCATAGGCGTCGATGACGAATGCGACATACACGAACCCCTTCCATGTGGCGACGTAGGTGAAATCGCTGACCCAGAGCATGTTGGGTGCCGGCACCCGGAACTGGCGGTTCACCTTGTCCAGCGGGCACG
>Ga0213835_100942_pt1 | contig 21492 bp, 17 predicted proteins | sample SWPATP01_FD_160576 | JGI IMG/M metagenome (GOLD analysis project Ga0213835, IMG submission 160576) | Coastal seawater microbial communities from Marineland, Florida, United States - SWPA TP0 #1 | ecosystem: Environmental > Aquatic > Marine > Coastal | place: USA: Florida | collected 2016-08-05 | reverse complement strand
TTTAAATCATTTTTCAATCCTCTATTCCAAGTAACCTTTTCAGTTTTGAAATCTATAAAATCCTCTACGTTAAGAGCTTTATGATTTTTCTTGCTAAAAAAGTTTACTCTCTGACTTTCATAAAAGTCAATAAAGTCGTTAATAACATCAATAAGTTTTGATTTCGATGAATTATAACAATAGGCATCTCTTGCACTTGCAAGGCCACGACTATACACAGGGTTAAAAAATGAATCTTCCGAATCTTTGCTCTTATCCCCAATCGGTATAAACTCCTCAAACGCACTATTCCGCTTATTTATCCAGTCACCATGTTCGTTGGGTTTCAGCGTTTTCCAGGGTACGTTCGCCACGGAGCCAAATTTCCGGATTTTTTCCAGCTTCTCTTCGCGAGAGAGGTAATCGCCGATATCATGGTAGTATATGGTTGCTTTACTCATGGTTTTTAAGATTACGCCTGTTTTAGCAGTTTTTTGAGTTCTTCTTTATCGGGTAGTGCAGTTTGGTACTTACTGGCAAAAATCTGTTCATTGTCTTCCGGTAGGGTTATTTCTACTACGGCTTTGCTTTTGTCCCGGCATAAAATGATCCCTACCGTTTTGTTTTCTGTATCCATTTTTACGAACCGGTCGTAATAATTCACATACATCTGCATTTGCCCTAAATCCTGATGCTTCAGCTCTCCAATTTTCAAATCAACCAGAACAAAGGACTGGAGCAACCGGTTATAAAATACTAAATCGATATAAAAATGCTTTTCCTCAATCGTGATGCGCTTCTGCCGTCCCACAAACGTGAATCCTTTACCAAGCTCCAACAGAAAGGCTTCCAGTTTGTTGATTAACTCGCTTTCCAGTTCATGTTCCGAATATGCCGTTTTTTCCGGCAGGCCTAGAAACTCCAGGATGTAAGGGTCTTTTATAGCATCCTGGGCTTTTTGTATAAGTTGACCTTTCTCGGAAAGCTCTTTTACTTTATCCTTATTGCGACTAGCGGCCAATCGAAGATAAAGTCCGGAATCGAACTGGCGCTGTAATTCACGTACACTCCATTTATTTTCTGCACACTCAATCTCGTAGAAACGGCGCTCTGCGGGGTCATCAATCCGCATCAACTTTAGATAATGCGACCAGCTGAGATTAAAAACAGCAGACAGTGTCTGCGGATTTCCAGCAAGCTGAGCCTGTTTTTGAGATTTCCCAGACAGTGTTTGGGAAATTCCCATGCGTGGTTGGGTATTTTCTGATTTCCCAGACAGTGTTTCGGATTTTGAGTAGGTGAGATAAAACATCCGCATGTACTCCAAATTGGATGTGGAGAACCCTCGCCCTAATTTTTTTGTGAGTCGCTCAGATAGAACCTCAATCAATGCATCCCCATACGCCGCGCGGGCTTCTCCTCCCTGTTCTTCCTCCACAATCATTCGCCCGACCTCAAAATAGGCGGTTACTATCGTATGATTTACCTGCTGAACAGCACGGTTACGGGCAGATTCTAATAATGCTGCTACCTGATCAAAAAACGCGCTCTGTTGTTTTTTTTCCGGTTTCATGGTTCAGTACCTTTTTTTATTAAAATCGTGATGGTGATTGGTGTACGCGATCCTCCACCAAAAACGTTTCCGGCTTCTTTTTTTCTGAGCTCACCCTGTGTACGCGCATTACCTCGCGTATTGAACACATAAATTTTTGAAAATTCTTCTTCAAGCGTTTTTCGGAATCCGTCAGCACTGTTTCCATCAATCCATGCTCCATTGCTCACAAAAGCAATCACACCGCCATGTTTAGGGTCTAATCGGTCTGTACTCCACCGAAATGCTTTAATGTATGAATCATAAAGCGAGTTTTTATTGGTCGCTTCCGTTCGTTTTGCATAGGTTTTGGCAATCCGGTTATCCAGTTTTTCATACTTCTGATTTTGCGCATTGTCATTAGCCGATTTTTGGCCGACTGAATAGGGGGGATTCCCCATAATCACCCTAACCGGTGCTTTTTTCTGTCGTTGCACACGAGCTGAATTTTGAGGAAACATCTCCGAAAAAAGATTATCTGCATTACCTGATTCACCAAGCTGAAACGTATCAGTTAGGTAGATTCCATCAAAAGGGATGAACTCGGTTTTGCCATCTTCGCTCATTAAATCATGGAAAGCATTTTCGATATTTACTGCGGCTATATAGTAAGCTAAAAGCACAATTTCATTACAATGGATTTCCTCCATGTATTTTCTCAAAAGGTCTTTTTTCTCTATCAATCCACTTTGTAATAAACGAACGATAAAGGTACCTGTACCCGTAAATGGGTCGATCAAATGGATGTTTTCATCAGAGATACTCCGCCCGAATTCTTGTTTCAAAACATCGTTTACGGAATGGATGATGAAATCCACGACTTCAACCGGTGTATAAACAATTCCCAACTGTTCTACCATCTTTGGGAAAGCCGTTTTGAAAAACTTATCGTACAACTCAATGATAATCCGCTGTTTACCTTCTGCATTGTCGATGCCTTCCGCTCGTTTACGTACGGAATCATAAAACTTTTGTAGGGTCTCGGATTCCTCTGCCACAGAAGTTCCTTCTAACGCATTAAGCATTAGCTGCATAGATTTCGAAACCGGATTGTTGTTCACAAAGGAATACTGATCAAACAAGGCTTCGAAAATCGGTTTGGTGATGATATGTTGCGCCAACATATCAATTGCCTGAGGTTCAGTAATACCGGGATTAATATTCATCTGTAAACCGGCCAGGAAATTTTCAAATGCTTTTCGTTGGTCGGTTTTTGTTTCAATTAGAAATTTTATACGCTCGATTTGCCGCTCGGCAATAACCGCCACATCTTTTGCCCATTGTTCCCAATATCTGCGGTCACCCACTTTTTGAACCATGCGCGCAAAAACCACATTCTGCAGTTGCTCAAACTGTAACATCATTTGCGAGTTGATGTCTTTATTACTCGTGTAAGGGACATCATCTTCATATGATTTATCTTGTGGGAAACCCTCTTCATCAAATTCATATTCCGGGCCACCAACAATAATCTGAGGGGGGCGTTTTTTATTGAGTTCAATTTTGTTTACAATCGCATTGAAACGATCGTCGTGCGCTCTAAGAGCATTTAGTACTGTCCAAACAACTTTGTAACGTTCGTTATCATTAAGGGCTTTATCAGGCTCAACATCAGATGGAACCACAACCGGAATGATGATGTATCCGTAATTTTTGCCTTCTGATCGGCGCATGACTCTTCCTACAGACTGAACCACATCTACCTGAGAGTTGCGAGCAGAAAGGAACATCACGGCATCCAACGAAGGAACATCCACACCTTCACTTAACACGCGCACATTGGTAATAATCCGGCATTCATTTCCTTCAGATGGCGCTTTTAGCCAGCTTAATAGTTCATCCCTTTGCGGTGCACTCATGGTGCCATCGGCATGTTTTGAGGCAATTGTAACCATCTGTTCCTTTTTTTCTTCCGGAAGAGATTGCAAATACGAGTCAGTAGCAGAATTATAGATGGATGTAATTTTTTTGGAGGTTTTGATATTTTGGCAAAACGCTACTGCTCTTCGCATAGGAAGCGGATCAACGGCTTTGGTTTCACCATCATCGCCCAAAAACTGTTTCGAAAGCGCATTGATACAGCCGATCAGTTTTGAAGCATCATCGGTATCAATTTCTGATTCTTTATCAGCGATCATTCGCTGAACAGCAGGAGGGACGTCCTTATCATTCAGGGTTAGAATCAGTACTTTATAATCCGTGAGTAAATTCCGTTCAACGGCTTCCCCAAACCCAATTCGGTACATTTCTTTGCCGTAGATAGTTTCATCATCCATTGAACATAAAACAGCCTCAGCTTCAGCTGCTCTGCTTTTGGAATCATCGCTGAACAGGCGAGGGGTAGCGGTCATGTACAGCCGTTTTTTTGCCTGCAAAAAGGTATTGTCATGTACTTTGGTGAAAGCGGATTCGTCTTCACCAGCCAAAGTTACACCTGTGGTTCGGTGGGCTTCATCACAGATTATCAAATCAAATGGTTCAAAGCCGTCTTTCATCAGCACTTTTTGAGCTCGTGCAATTACATCAATAGATTGATATGTAGAAAAGACGACAGTCATACCGGGTTTGCTATGTTCCCGCAATCTCTGAAACTGATGCAGAATATATCGGGTATCGGTGGAAGCCGGCATGGCTAAATCCACAACGCTGGTTGTATCGCTGTCCTCTTGCTTTCTCTTGCTTTTTGAGATTTCAGGGTCAGAGCAAATACAGATAGCATTTATCGGATTCATGGCATCTGCACTCCATTCCCGTAGTGTTTGGCCTAGCAGGGCTATACTTGGGACTAAAAAGAGAACAGTTCCCTTAGCATTTGTCTCATTTTCTGCAATGCGAAGCGAAGTAAAGGTCTTGCCCGTACCACACGCCATGATCAATTTGCCACGGTCAGCGGTCTTAAAATGCTCATGTGTTTTTTCGAGAGCTTCAACCTGATGCGCTCGAAGTGTTTTCTTGGCAACACGGGCAGGTTCCCCATGTATTCCTTCTTCCAGCTTATCCCAATCTACAGGTGCTTCAATAAGGTTGATCAGATTGAGGCGAGTAAAAGGAATCCCTTGGTTTCGCACACTTTCCAGTGCATTTTTGCTCCAGTTATTTGTGGTGGAAATCCAAAGCAAATGCGAAAATTGGGTTGTTTTTAAAGCTTCGTTGCGGAAAGTGCGGTTCGCCGTGGTTATAAAACTATCGACCGCTGATTTGTCGATGTACGCATTTTCATCAAAACATTTACATTGAATAGCCCAGAAATCGCCATCAAAAGTTTGTGCAACAAGGTCAATCCCCATATCAGAACCGCCTAAGTCGCGTCTGCCAAAGAAATCAGTCCAAAGCCATACCTGTTTGAATAAATTCGTGTATTTAGGGTCTGTTTGCAGATACGCCTGCATAAGGCGTTCAAATCGATTACCCTTATCGCGTTCAGAGAAGGATACTTTGCGGTAATTAGCGAGGATGTTTTGAAAAGACATTTAGTGCATACATGTATTGTAGTTTATCCGTAATAATATAATTACAAAGATTTAAATTGCCTAAATGCTACAATAAAAAAACTGATAGTGGTGGAAAAGCCAATCAATCAGTTCATTGTTGGATAAATTTGGTTAGTAGTCTTGCTCCACTTGTGAATTCTTGAGATGTCCCTACATTTTCTGGACCAAATAGATATCATTATTAGCTTTACTAATTTTGATTTTAGAACCCTCTTTCAGACCTAGAATATCTTTGAACAACTCCTTGCCAAGTCTTAGAACACCACTACGTTCTCTAGAGTCATGTGAACCTATTGCATAAACTACGGTATGATTAATCTGATTACACCTGACAATTATGTTGTGGTTAACTGGTGTTCCAACTCTTTCAGCCGGGAAAAGATATTTGTAATCATTAGTAATTCGAATTTGGTGATTCTCTGCATCATTCGAACTAATATTTGTAATTACGATACTTCTACTTTGGCTATTCATAAAATTAAAGTCTGAGTTTTAAATAGTTATTTTTAAATATCGTGAACTGAGAATGGATTAATTTGTCAGATTAGCAAAGGGGAGGGTACCAAACTGATTTTTAAAAAGATTTATATAGTATGTTTCCACAATTCTGGGATCTTCATTTGGAGTTGGTTTCCAGCAAAAAATAAGCTCTGCATGATTTTGCAATTGCCAAATATATCTACCACCCCAATGCCCAACATTCTTGGTTTGTCCAAATCTTAAATATTGACCTAGTCTTGAATTCAAAGTGGCATTTCCGGTCGGACTACCTGCTTTACCAATATAGACCACTTGCGAATCCTCAATATACTTCTCTAAAAGAATAGTTTCTGAAACGTTTGGATCTTTTCCTTTAAAAAAACCACCAACACCAGGATTAATAAAACTGAAATTCAAATAATCAGGGTTTAGTACAAAATATACTCCTCTCTCTTTGGGGATGCATGATTTGTCTAACCATAGCTCCTTGGTCTTTTTGAAACCTGTAAAGCCTTCGTTGTTTATCGATTCTAAGCTATTGAAGTCCATGGGATAATAGAGTTTGGTTTGTTGGTTATTAGCTAAATGATTCTTAAATCTTTTACATGAATCTTCCCATTTTCATTGGGCTTAGTTTTGATTTGTAATGTTTGATTTAGTTTTAACTTGTTTGTTTTAATAATAGAGGGGGGCATATTTATTGTTTCCTCCCGGTCATCTCTTTTGAGAGTACCCCAGCCCTTATCATTTATTTCGATAAGTTCTACATCTATCCAATCATCTGCTTCCTCCGGTTTAAACTCGCACCAATAAGATTTATTACGCTCAATATCTTGATTATTATCAATATAATCTTTCGACCATAGCAGAACAGTGATTAGTTCGAATGTGGAGGAATAAAGCTGATAACGTATGATACTTTCATTATCTCTTGTAGAAGATCTATCCTGATGAATCTCTGAATTAGTCAGATCTATTATCCTTTTTACAGAATCGGCAATGTCGATGGGGAAGACAGGTTCTAAACGTTTAATATTCAAGTGGTGTACAGGGTTACCGCCTAAAAAATGACTAGATCCGGCAAGGTTTACTTTGTCATTTTTTAAACACGCTTCATGCACAATTCCATATTTAGCAAAAGCTCGGAATAAACCTTCGATAACTTTTCTCAATTCTGAGAAATAAAATGAATAGTTGAAAGATGAATTAGGCTCTTTAAGTTGCCTTAAAATTGCTATAAAAAGGCCGGCATACCCTTCTCCAATATATTTGTCAGTGAAAATGGAAAAAACCTCAGGATATTCTGTACGAATCTGAGTAAAGATTCTCTCATTAGCCTGTTTCTTTATTTCTGCCCAAAGCTCCATTCGGTCAGTTGTAGAGGTTTTATCAAAAATTTTTGGGTTGTTAAGTAAACTTGAAAAAGGCTGGGAAGTATTACTAAAGGAGAGTTGCCCTGAAAGAATAAAACAAGGAATGCTCTTACGGTCTGACAATTGAAATAATCTTTTGACAACGGTTTCAAAGGCATCATTTTTTGTGGCCATTCCTTCTGTACCAGCTTTAAGATGGAAAATTCCATCTATGATTACAGCGTCGATTAGCTCAATATTTTTATCTAAAAATATTAAACCTTCTTCCGCATTATCATATCCTTCTAGTATAATGTCATTCAAATATGCTTCTTCATGAAGATACTCTAGTGTTTTGTACTCATCATCAAACCAAAGGACTTTAAACATAATCTATTTTATTTGAGAGATTGGAAACCAAATATCAAAACAAGTTACAAAATCTGATTCATGGTAAGCATCTCCATAAGTTTGGTCAACTATCTCACACTCACCTTTCAAGAATTGTAAGGCTTTATCAAAAAGCCATCCACCAGTTCCATCACCACCGGAAGCTCCAAAACTATATCCTTTATTAAAAAAGCTTATATAATCAAAGCCAGGAGGGAATGGTTTACCAGAATTCTGAACGCATATAGTGATAATATCTGCGTTCTCTTCGTATTCTAATAATGAAATTTCCACCTTTTTGTATTTTGAATACTTAAAACCATGTTTTTCAGCATTTGATAGAAGATTGTCAAATAATACCCTTAAAACATCAGGGTTACCTTCAATGTAAATACTTCTTAGCCTCTTATTTGTTGCTTTATGATTAGCTTTAAACAAGTTATCGTTTTGTTCAAGGTTAAGTTGGTAATTAATCCCAGACTCTTTTTTCTCTTTGACGTAGTTCTCTAAGTAATCATAAATGTCAATTTGAGATGACTCATATCCTATAAAAGGATTATCAGTGTTAAGTTGTCTTTTAATAAGCTGATGAACACTTTTGATATCTCTTTGTATTATTTCCATCATCTGTCCTAAAGTATTTTTATGCTTGTCAGTCAGTCGAAGGTTTTTAAATGTCGGATATAAATGAAATATCTGATTCTCGAATATACTGCTCACATTAGTAATCATAGATTCTAGGTTAGTGACTGGGCCTGCTAAACTATGTCGTAAAAATGAGTTTTGAAGCTTTAACTCAGTCTCTAATCCATGAATCATCTTGAAGTGCTCGACTTCTTCTTTCTTTTTTTGCAGTATTGCTTCTTTGAACCCCTTGATTTTTGCTTTTTGTTCTTCTATGGAAGGAATGTTAATTACAATGGAAAGAATATCCTTCTCTGATAGCGTACCCAAAATGGATCCCTTTGATAGCATGTGAAGTTGCTTATTTGTGTTTGAGTTTCTTAACTCATGAATTAAATACTCTATATCAATCTTGGTTGTATCAATCCTCAAGGCCAAAATGTCTCTACTTATGAAAACTTCTTGACCAAAGTTTTTGACAAAAAATGAAGGCTTAAACTGCATGAAATATTTTCCAACAAATAATGCTGATTCAGATATTAATCTTGAACTTTTGGGTATTCTCTTTTTGTGAAGATCAGAGAATGTGAACTCTGAAATATCATCTTTGAGGTCAGTTAATCGAATAAGGTAGTTGTAACCTTTTTCTTTAGTGCCACCTGTTTTTATTATTTCAGCAACCTCTGATAACTCAGAACCACCATGGGAGAGTTTGAATCTTTCTAGTAAATAGATGAATGGGTTAAATGAGTAATTATTTAAAGAAATATCTTTACTACTCACATCAATGTAAGAGTTCTCATCTAACTGATTAAGTGATTCTAAAAATTCTGAATGACAAAAACCTTGCTTATGTGTTTTACTTTTAAAATCAGCATAAGAAGCGTCTACGAATCTGGTAAATCTCTTTTTTTGCTTGTTTCGGTTCAATAAAACTAAGCAACCTTTAATTTGTGTCCTTTTCCCAAAAACTCCCGTTGGTAAAAAAATTACAGTTTCAAGTAAATCATCTTTGATAATTCTCTTTCTAAGATATTTATCAATGCCATTGCTTTGTATCAGCCGACTAGAAACAAGGGCTAATAATTTCCCTTTATTGTTGAGCTTATTAAATACATCTATAAAGACGCTTTCTTCTTCTGTTTTAACAGTAAATCCATTTATGGATTGCGACTCCAAGTATTTTGAATGAAAGGGTGGGGTAGCAATAACGTTATCAAAATTATATGATCTGTCTTTATCACCAATGGTACTTGAAATAAAATCTATGCCATACAGTTGGAGTTTTAAACTCGTAAGAATATTTAATTCTGAATTAAATCGATTTGAGTAATAAAAGCTTGTATTAGCAGGTAAAAAAGACAGAGGATGTGCTATCATTGAATGAGTGCAATAAACACTTTCTCCTTCCTTAATTCCAAGAAAATGAACTAAGAATTTAGAAAATTCTTGAGAAATAGATGTTTCCAAGCCATTTCTTCTATCATCAAAGATTTTTTCCTGAACTAATTTCTCAAATAATTTTCTTACTAATACCCTATCTATAGGGCTATCTATACTATTGAGTTCATCTATAAATGAAGAAGAGAGCTTGTCTATTTTATTCTTTTCATCGAATAAGCCAAAACATAATAATAAGACTGCATATAAGCTTTCATCTATTTTCCCTTGCTCTTTCAATCTCAATAGGTGATCATATAAGTTGGTTTGATACGGCTTTTCCAGTTCAGATAGTATGTTATTCATCTTCATCAGAACGAAAACAAAAATAAAAGCAATTGTTTGCTGTGGAGATACACGATCACTTAAAGATTCATAGCTACGCATGATAAAATCTTGAAAGTCTTCGGAAGTAAGAATCGTGTTGCTCATAAGTATTTTTTATAGTGAATCTTTGAACTCTCCAAAGATATAAACTAACTGTGCAGTGAATGTGCACTCTTAAGAATAATTTTTTAGAGCTCTATTCATTGTACTTGAAATAATATCTCTAAGCTCATTTGGGCTTTCAACTGTTAAGCCATCCATATAAGAGAAAAGGCATGATAATAACTCATAATTGATTTGAACTCGAATCTCAAATAGGGTTGAACCATCATCATTTTTAGATAATATTCTCTGAGAGCCATGAATTGGTTTATTGTTAATGTAAGGAGTTAGCTCTTTACTCGCTTTTAGACGTATAGTAGTTATTGGTTTATCCGGACTAAAAGTTACTCCAATTATATCGTCAAAGTACTCATTAAAGTCGATATCCTTATTTTCAATAAAAGTGGCACTTGTCTCTTCAAGTTCCTGAATCCTGTCGATAGGGAAAATAGATAGGTCTCTAAATGTTTCATTATAGCCAAATAAAAACCATCTACTATTGTACTGCTTAAGAAAATAAGGGTGAATATTGGCTATTGAAGAAGTGTCTTTATTGAATGGCTTATATTCAATTTGAACAACCTTTTGGTTTTTAATGGCATTGAATAAATCACCAAAATAGTTAAGCCCCTTCAAATATGGATTTTCTTCGAAACTAATCATTGGGGTTGACCTATTATTAATATCAAAGAGCAGCTCGATTCTTGCTGATAACTCATCAATCCATTTGAACTGTGGTAAACCTTTAAATCTGGAAAACAAAGAAATTGTATCTTTTAAAATTTCAAGCTCATTTTGTTTGACGGGCATTGAAGCAATGCTGAAATCCGGATCATTATATCTATAATAGACTTTTTTGCCATCTCTAATTCTATTTAACGGAATACTCCAACCTTCATCACTCAGCATAAAGGTTATATCTTCAAAAACTTGTCTTTTTTTAACTCCGGTGGTAATCCCTGTGTACTCATAAAGTGCTGTATTACAGGCCTCAACTAAATCATCTATATAATACTTCTTCCCAAAATTACTGAAACAACGATCGAGAGCATTGTATCGAATAGTAGCATGTTTATTTGTAGGCATAATGTTAAAGGGCTAATCTTAAACCTCGTGAAAAGAGAGTTTTAAAAGGGATCTTACTTAATGTGAAACTCTTTAAAATCTTTTTCCAGTATTTCCATTACAGATTTCAGCTTAAACTCACTACGAGTTAGCTGCCTGGTAAAAGCATTATAATATGACCTGCTTCTAGGGTTTCTTTTTGCAATAGAATATTTTCTTTCTTCTAACTTTGCTTTCGATTTTAGAAATTCTAAATGAATGTTTTCTAGAAATTTTGATTCCGAAATTCTCAGCTGTACACTACCGATGATTTCATCAGGATTACCGACTATGTTATTTCTGTCATAAATTTCAAAAAAAGCCATACAGTAACAAGGCCACTCTATGGTTGTGTTGAAAGCACTTAAATATAGACTTTCACCTTCTCCTATCAGCTTTGCAGTACTGTTTAGCCAAACACCGGATCTTTCAGATTTAACCATCCCCTTATCGTTGTCTAGTATTTTTTTGTCTCTTAATTTATCAGCTAACCAGTACAATAATAGAAACGAAAAAAAACGACTACCAGCCTCACGGTTATAATTAATAGGTAGATCAGTTGCATCTCCCAAATAGAAGTTTCTGATACCTTCAAAAAATTTGTACTCTGTTTTTAAATGGGAAGAGAATGATTCTAAAAAATCTGAGTACTTAGGAGTTTTTGGCTTGAATCCATCAATTAAAATAGCAATTTGGTCAAATTTAATTAAATTAAATCGTTTTTTTTCATCTTCAGTAAAACCAGTAAAATTCCACTCGTCAAAAGCGACTCTTATAACTACATCAGCTTCATTCTCATATCTTTTTAGCTGTTCAATACTGCCAAAAGTTTTCGTCTTAACTTCAACAATAGCTAGACGCTGATTGTCCCTAATAACCGAAATATCAAAACGATTTTTACTAGATTTTTCCTCCATTTTGACTACTGTATTGCTATCTAAAGTTTCTGGATAGTTAATCAAGCCCAAAAAACCGTTAAGAAAATCATTCCCGAAACCATGATCTCCATTAGGATTTAGCAACCAACCTAACATACCTGAAATCAGAGTTTCTTTATCAGAAAGACCAATTGAGTCCCAAAGGCTCAAACTAGAATTTATATTGTTCATAAGATTGCTTAGGTTTTAAACTAATTAAGATAATTAGACAGAGTTTTGCTTTACACCCTCTTACAAGAGGTTATATCAATTTATTATATCCCTTATAATCTCAGAGGAAACTCTATTTTTTCTTTAGATAAGATAGTTTAATAAGTAAACTAAAATTATAATGAGACCAACTCCTAAGCTAATCATTGATATTAAACATCTTTTGTTTAGCCGCTTAAGTTGAATTTGCAAATCTTCGATTTGTTGTTCTTGTTCTTTATCAATTTTAATTCGTTTTTCCAGTTCAGCTTTGTATTTATCTAAAGAACAATTCTGTTTAGCAAGTTTATCGTCTTGCCTTATATAACTTTCCTTAAGTTTAGTTAAATCGATATTCCTTTTAGTATCATTCTCTGCCAATTTTAGTAACTCATTATCCAGTCGTGTAAGACCTTTCGTAACTTTTGAAAGTGATTCATCATGCTGCTTGTAAAGAGTTTCATATCTAGTCAGTTTTACCTTATGTTCTTTAATAGTTGAACTAAGTCTTTCTAACCTTTCTTGAATATGTTCTTGCGCTTTGAGTTGTCTGATAACAGATAATAGTTCTTGTTTTGCTAGATCGGAGATTTGTTCTTTCGAAGCTCCATTCATTTTCATTTCAAGTTCCCGCACAACTATTCTGTTTTGCGCAATATTAGAAACACCAAGGCCAATGAGGAACTTCGAAATATCAGCTAACTCTTTCTGAAATTCAAAAGATTGTTGGTGCGCTTGCGCGCTCACTTGAATTGCAGAGGCGATTTCTCTTCCAGACGATTGTAATTGCTCAATTGCTTTTTTCCTTCCACTGAGACCAATCTTTTCATTGGCATTAATTGCAGCTTCTTTGGCTTTTGTAGCTTCCTGGATAACCTCTGATATTTTCCGTTCAAGTACATTTATCTGATGCACTTGCTTGGTTATAATTTTCGGGATATCCGCTGAATTAAATTCTGCTAAATCTTCTCTATTGTTAATTATTGCCTCCATGTGTTTTTCACTCCGATTCTAAAATTTCCTTAATTTCGCTGAATAGATCTTCATCATTGTCCTTAATTATTTCTATATACTTATCCATTTTATCCATTGAGTTTCTATTTGCAAGCCAAGCCTTTACAGCAAACGTAGCCATTGACTCCATCTTAATTTGGGCTTCCTCAATTGTTTTTGCAGTAGACTCAGCTGCTTTCCACATATTCGCTTGCAAATAGAAAACCTTAGCATTCAACAAATGAAGCTGTTGGCTCATTATAATGATACGTTCGTTTGTTCGTTTTTCTCGTTTTACCGCCATTGATATATCAGTCGTTACTGCTATCGCAAAGCGTCCTAAACCAATAAAATTAACTCTTAATATAAAATCTTTCAAAAATAATGGATTTATATTTGGTGGGCCATTCTTGACTCCTGAACGAATTGCTGCATCTACAAGATCAATAGCAGTAAATGTACTTGTGGAAATCGTAAGCATTCGTACAATAGTTCGATTTCTAAATGGAAGTGTACTTTTCCAATCAATATTTCTTAGATCACTTATTTGTTTAATATCATTGTTTTTAATTTCGAATGTAATTCGTCGAATAAAGTAAAATCCTCGAACAATACATTCATTTAAAACCACAGGTAGTGTTTGCCGACCAAGTTCAGAAATTACCCCAATTTCAGACCTAAAATCAAAGCCTTGAACACTCTCCTTAATTAGCTTCCCACTTGAATCTCTTTTGGCAAAAAGAGTTCCGTTAAAAAGTTTTGATACCCATACAGAAAAGGAATTATCACCTAATTTAAGGTTTTTGAAAAAAGGTAGAGAAGATAACTCTTTTGCAAATGATGTTATTGGACCTGGTAAGCCAGTTCCTCTTCCAGGATTTGAACTTGAGCCAGCCATGTCACTTACTAAATGGAAAAACCAAAAAACAGTTCCAAATAAAAATTTTTGAGGGAGGTTTTTACCAATAAACGTTTTGTCATTGACTTCAAAAATCTTAAATGAACCATCAGTAACTGTGCCATATGTTTTTTCTGTAAATTGAGTTAGCATTGAAAAGAGTAGTCCAATAATTGTTGGGTGATGCGCAAAATCTCTAAGATGATGCTGTAAACCACCACCAAAATCTGGTGTATTACTATCGCTTGATAGTGGAAATTTTTTTTCAAGGTGTCTGATTGCTCCATCAAGTTTATCACCTTGATAACCTTGGCTCTGAGCTATTTTTACCACAATATTATTTACTTTTTTATTACTCCACTCTCTACCTCGATTTAAATTGAACTCACCAACCCAAAATGAATCTATAATACCAGCTATAACTCCACTAGCTACAGCAATTATATAATCAATTTTGTCTGCATGATTAGTAAGATAGTCGATATTAGAGCTTAGTGTTTCAAGTTTTTCATCATTTATTTTTAAAAAATTGTTTATTTCTGATAATTCAGTCTCAATTTCGCTTTTTCGAAATGAAATGTATTCTCTACTATCATCCAGTATTTCACTCGCGAGTTCAAACTCTACTTCAAAATCTTCTTCAGTAATTTTCAGGGGTGGAAAATGAATAATCTTTGACATTGAAATCTCCGTTTTAGCTTTTTTAAACGTATTAAATATTTGTCATTTTGGGGCTTTCGCCAATATTAATTTAAAAACTGTTTATGCACATTTTCAGCAACCTCATTTTAATAGGGTAGATTGAACTTGCAAAGTTCTATAACATATCATTCACCCATTTCTCTGCTCAAACTCATCGTTCGAATATTCATGAAAAGTCTATTTGCTAATTGCTAATGCAAGGTTTGAAGGATACGTTGCAATAAGAGTACTTATTCAATGTAAATGTTAGTTTGATTGAAGGTTTTGTAAGTAAATATTTATACCACGAAATATAATCCAAACCTATCAATTTGCAAATTAATTTCCATCAGCAATTCCCTTTTCTGTTTGGTATGGGTCAAATACCGCATCCCAATTCAAGTGGAGGAGGGAAAGCGAGCTTAGATACATTCAAACCCAATGTTGAATTGATTGTCTTTCAAAGAGATACTTTTTAATAATCAATAACATAGGAAATATGGACATTGTTTTTGTGACATTACATGGATTAATTTTTGTTAAAGAAGGTGCATTTGTATTCATCTTAAAATGCTTTATTGAATCTACTTCGGAAGCAGAAATCCAAACTCATTTAACATATAAATATTGCTTCAAAAGTAATAAAACAATATGCTAGCGGTGTTAAAACGATTAAGAGTTCAAAGGGAAGTTTTCTGGTTGACATGTACAAAGCATCCCTAGATAATTACATTGCACGCCCGTCAAGAAGATTTTTTACCCTTTCTCTATATTCATCATCAGTTAATGCGTCATTATCTTTGAGATTCTTAAGACGTAAAAGCTCATCATCAATTAATCTGCGCTCATCCTCTCCCATAGATTTCCATCTTGACCAAGCCCTTCTTACAAGCTCTAAACTGAAAGTTCCACCAGTTACAATATATACGACAATCCAACCTGTCGCCCCGATGACCCCTATTGGAGCAAATATAGGAGTGCTTATTAAGACGGCAATTGTTGTGCCGCCAGCAATCAGGGCTGTAATGAATGGATTGTTCTGAAATGACCTAGGAAGAAATTTCATTACTATTTCTGTAATTTGTGCCGATGTTATAGGTGCCATAGATTCGGAGATTTTAAATTTTTGTTTATGTTTTCTTAGAACAGTAGGATACTAGCTTTATAAAATTGTAGATTTTAAAGGATTTGTAAAGTAAACAATAATTCATATTAAAATAATTCAAATGTTATTTATAATAAATATTTATTTCACCGTTCTCTAACAATTGCTTATTTCCTTTAGCTAAATGTTATGGCTCGTCTGTGATATGTTCAACAAACATCCATCACACAAAAACAAAGTTTAGATCTTTCAACACCTGATTTTTTTCACTGCGATAAGCGGTTAGATAACCACCCTTGGCGACGCTGTAATCCGTGCAGCAGATGTTGTTGCGCAAGAGTTGGGGTGTTCCTTTGAGCCAATAATGTCCAAAGAAGACGGGTTTCTCTGTTTCAGCGTAGTGGTTGTCAAATGAGACGGATTTTTCAACCGGCAGTTCAGGAAGAGTTGCTAATGGAAGTACGCTGATGGATTTATATGTGCTTTTGGCCGGATCTTCCCACCATTTTATGCGGATATCGGTGCGTTTTGTACCATCTTTATCGTTAAATGATAATCCGGCCGGCATGGGGATTTCTTTACCTTTAAGTGTTTCATCAATAGCGGTAAATAAACGACTATTCCGTTCGGTTGAGGTGTAAAGAAGCTCGGAGTTTAAACGATTTTCCGGAAGTAGAGCGCTTAAATAGGCTATGTTTGCATCACTCCAACAAGCATGAGTAGCTCTAAACTCGGGTAAATCAATAAAAAGAGGGAGCCAAAAAAACCATTCGAGATACTCCTCATATTCAGCTTGCCTATTTTGAAATTGTTTGATGGTTTCATAATGCTGAATCATATTTTTGATGGAATGTTTGCGCAAGTGTCCGCCCAAAGAATCCTTAAAATGGAAACAGAGCGCATTATATTCATGATTACCCATTAACGCGATGGCTTGGTCGTTTTCTACCATTGTACGTATAATCCGCAAGGTTTCCCGGATTTCCGGTCCTCGATCAATATAATCACCAACGAATAAGGCTTTGCGCTTAGGGTGCCTGTAGCTTCCGTTTTTCTTTTCATACCCCAATTTTAGCAACAAAGCTTCAAGTTTAGAAGCATACCCATGAATATCGCCAATGATGTCGAACATGCCGGAATAATTTATTTATAAATCTGAAAAGATAAATATAAGTAAAAAACGTACTTCTAAATACAAAACAGTGGTCTGATAGACTTCTTTTGGGATGGAAGATCGAATTCAATCCCCGATTTCGAAACGGGCAATGTGGCATGGGTTAAAACCGCATCCCTATTCAGTTGGAGGTGGGGAAGTGAGCTGAGATGAATTTAGAACCCCCAGTTGAATAGCCTTCTGTTTCAACGGGAGGCATAGATGGAAGATCGAATTCAATCCCCGATTTCGAAACGGGCAATGTGGGATGGGTTAAAACCGCATCCCTATTCAGTTGGAGGCATGGGGTTTTCAAACATCCATCCCTAAAACACAAAAAAACCTGCCTATTCTTTCAAATAAGCAGGTTTTTTAAAATGTGGGCCCAGAGGGATTTGAACCCCCGACCAATCGATTATGAGTCGACTGCTCTAACCGCTGAGCTATGGGCCCGTTCTTTTGCAGATGCCAAATATAAGGCGATTTGGGGCTTTGTTCAACATATTATTATTTCATCAATATGTATAAAAGAAACAAACTGACCCAATTTTGGCCCAATCTATTTGGTAGGGGGTAGTTCGTTTCCCGAAGCAATGCATTTTGGAAGGCAGATGCTATGACTTTGAGAAGTTTCACCGATAAATAATCAATTAAACAGTTAAACAAATAAACATCCTCAACGAAAAAAACTTTCAGCCTTCAGCTTTCAGCTTCCTAATGTCCATTCGTTTCCATGCTGGCGCGTTCGAGCTTGTCGGTAAGTTCAGACCCCAGGTGTTTTTCCATGATGGCGCGGTAGGTGCGGGATGTTCTGAACCCTTGTCCATGCTCAAAGAAATCTCGTAGAATTTCATCCCAATCGTTACTCAGAGGCATAATGATACCAAACCGTTCGCTAGCCTGATCAGCAACCGGATGAATTCTCAAAGGTGCACCCGATTCAGCCGCCCTCCAATAATTATAAATATCAATATAGCTGAAGTAGTTAACGGTTTCAGACACGCGTCTTATGATCTCTTGATTCCCGTTGGCAAAAGCCATCGGCATGTCGTGCCAATAGGTCTCCCGAAGCTGTTTCAAGCGTTGTTCATGCAGTGTTGATTTAAAGGCAAGGGCAGTCAATTCAGAAAAGTCAGAAGAAATCGAATTAAGCTCACGAAGATTAGGAGCATCGGTATGGGTAATTAACACGGCAATATTGGTCATGTAGGGAGGCGAAAATTTGAGCTCCTGTTTTCTGCTCTCCGTAATCGTTACATTCCCCAAGCCAAATACTCCATGCTTACTGTTCTTTACTTTGTTGTAGAACGTTGAAAAATCCGTTTCTGTAATAAATTCATAATCGATTTCAATTCCCTGAGAATACAATACAAAATCAGCGAATTCTTGCATAATATTGACGGTTACGCCTGTTAATTCACCATTTTCATCCAAGTAGGCAAAACCGGGTGCCGGCACGTACACAATTTTCAGGGTAGCGTATCCGCGCTGTTTGCCCTGCTCAAAGGTGTCGCCCTCAATGGGGCCGTTACATCCAAAAAGAAAAGGGAGGCAAACCAATATAATCGTACAAAGTTTAAACAAGTTCATGTGCTTTCTCTATGTTATTCAATAATATTTCTACAGCTTCAATGAGTGCATTTCTAACAGGGATTCCTGCTTTCCAAATCGTAGCTTGTTCCTGTTTGTAGCGCACTCTTCCCGATTCTGTTTCTATGGGGATGGCATCATAGCCGATTGATGAGAGATCGTATGGACCCGCCATCATGTCAAGTTTTCGTGCCTGCATGGCTAAGCGGAATGCTTCAAGAATAATATCTGAGCCGACCCAAGGGTACAATTTAAATGCCCATTTGTACAAATCCATGTTTGTATGCAGGCAACCGGGTTGTTCGTGTTGATCTACATTCTCGCGACTTAGGACATTTTTGTTTAGGGGACGCGCATCTTCAGTGAAAAAACGAAACGCATCAAAATGAGTACAAACAATAGGATGCGTTTCCACAAAAGCATTCAATTCCTCAGCCGGTAATCGCAGTGGGTACGACTGATGACGCACTTCCGGCGCTTTATAGACCATCGCCCATTCATGCATCCCACAGCAATTCAGCAAAGGCTGACGCTCCCGTACGCTCAATAACAATTGATGCATCCATCGTAAACCTCGAACGCGTTTTTCGGGGAAGGTGGATGCATCCACAAACACATCATTCCCTAAAATCGTAAACTCGGGATGTTTGAAGTCATCACACCCGGCACCATCCTCCAAAAGCACACCACACCCTGGACTCCATCTTTTCAGGGAAGCGTACCTGAAGTTGTAGTAGGTAAACAAAAAATCAACCACAGGATTTGTATGTTGATGTTGTTTATCCGCAAAATAATCATCCACGAGCGCTACAACAGCAGCCCTGTGACGATCCCTTTTTTCTTCCCACTCAACTCGGTTAATTGATGATGTAAATTGGACTATGGTATTCAAAAAAATAATGGAATTAAAATGTCCATTGATATTCGAAGTAGAAAATCAACGTTGAACCCACCCCGAGAAGTCAATTTTGAATCACTAAGCCACAAAGACACGAAAATTCACAAAGGTAATTTATTCTTTTTGTGTAACAATAAATTAGGCTTGCGTAACTAATTTCGTAATTGAGGATAATCGGAATGGTATCAACATTGTAAATATAAAAAAACATCCCCTCTAATCGACATATCTCAATGATAATAAATGAGATTTAACAACTGAAAAATATTTTTATGATGCATGGGGTTAGATGTTTTCTGTTAGTTGCAATAAACTATGAACCTTGCACGCTGAACTTTGAACCAAACACCACGGCTTCGTTCATCCTCCGCAGATCTCAGACATGATTTGTATTAAAAACATTCCATTCCTTTGCCTTCCCTGAGAAACTCACAAATAAACCTGAAACATAATCCACACAATCATTGTTGTAGCACGTTGAATGAAGCAATTATTAATCGATAAAGTTTTTATGAGCATAACAGCAGAGCAATTTCAGCACTATTTGGATGTATCCATGACGTATTCGGAGTATCGCGACATGACGGATGCGCTCCTTGCCGAGGGCAAAACAACCGGTACCAATCACAGCGAGGCGATGATTCATTACACGAAGATGAATGTCACCCGAATGAACCGCCTTGATAAAACGACAAAACTTTTACCGGAGCTTACTGAGGCGTTGGCTTCAGTAAAAAATGACCAAGTATGGCTGGTACTCACCGAAGCATGGTGCGGGGATGCTGCTCAAATTATCCCCGTGTTGTCCAAAATAGCTGATGCATCGCCACATATATCGATCAAGCTAATTCTGCGTGATGAACATCCTGATTTAATGGATGCTTATCTTACAAATGGGGGAAATCCATCCCTAAGCTCATCGCCTTAGATGCGTCATCGCTAACAGAACAATTTAACTGGGGTCCACGCCCTGCGGATGCACAAAAAGTATTCCTCGAACTCCGCGAAAAATACCAAGCCGACTACATGAAACTCGCCGAAGAACTCCACCTTTGGTACGCAAAAAATAAAACGATCTCGACTCAAAGAGAATTTGTGGATTTATTGAGGGGAGTTGGAAGCTGAAAGCTGAAAGCTGAAAGCTCAAAGTGGAGGTTGAGGCTAGGGATGAGTGTTGCCGAAACAGGCGTGGGGATGGCATTGGGTTTATTTGTTTAACTGTTTAACTGTTTATTTGTTTATTTCAGTTATCAAGCCCATCTATCATTCCGAAAAGCTTGGTTAATTTTTAGGAATCATGAGAACTGTTATATGATTGGGACTGAAAAAATAGCCCTATCGGGGCGATGCAATGACTAGCGTGGGGCAGCGTCCTACGCGGAGCGTTTACTAAACTCTGCGAAACTCTGCATACACAGCGGTTTATTTTTTCTACCGCAGAGTTACGCAGTGTTAAGCGGAGTGAATTTTTTCTCACCCAAAAACACACCCGCCAGGGTGGAGTGAGTTTATTCGTTTAACTGTTTATTTCAGTTATCAAGCCCATCTATCATTCCGAAAAGCTTGGTTAATTTTTAGGAATCATGAGAACTGTTATATGATTGGGACTGAAAAAAATAGCCCTATCGGGGTGATGCAATGACTAGCGTGGGGCAGCGTCCCACGCGGAGCGTTTACTAAACTCTGCGAAACATGGCGCACTCTGCGGTTTAATTTTTCAATGGCAGAGCCTGTCCCGACACTTCGGGAGGGATGCAATCGATGCCGAAATCAACCAAAACCGCTAATTTCCAGCACCCAGCCCAATAGAACGCAGATGTCGCAGATTTAGCAGATTCACGCGGATTTTTTTTCTCGCCTGAACCTCGAACCAAAAAACTTTCAGCCTTCAGTTTTGAACTTCCTCAACCTCGCCCCAAACCCAACCCAACTTTCGTGAACTCCGTGCCTCCAAGCCTTCGTGTAAAAAAACAACACCTCATATTCACTCCCACTCCGCCAAATCTCAACCTCATCCTCAAAAACCTTTCAGCTTCCTCAACTCCTCAACTGTCCTGACCCCTTAATTATTGGACAAAATGGTTAATGGGAAGGATATCGAACAGGCATGGATTCACAGCTTTTTTGAGGAGCTGTGAATCCAGCCAGTTCATATCCCTTAGTGTAA
>Ga0213835_100941_pt1 | contig 21517 bp, 20 predicted proteins | sample SWPATP01_FD_160576 | JGI IMG/M metagenome (GOLD analysis project Ga0213835, IMG submission 160576) | Coastal seawater microbial communities from Marineland, Florida, United States - SWPA TP0 #1 | ecosystem: Environmental > Aquatic > Marine > Coastal | place: USA: Florida | collected 2016-08-05 | reverse complement strand
AGTCAAAGGTAGAATCCGGAAATACCAGGTTGTGCCCGGGACCATATTTAGCCTTTAATACGTAAGGGACACGTTCTCCCAATTTGGCAGAATCCTTAAGGAAATGCCCTTCCACCTGAACTTCCTGGGCCCATATTGCCGCCGGAAGCAGGAAAGTAAGCAGACAGATGACGATATTTTTCAAAGTATTACCCACGTTTCATGGTACGGTTTCTTCTTTTGAACAGTTCTATCAAAGGAAGTACAATATCTTCTTGTGTATTGATATTGAGATAATTAATCTGATTTTTTTTGCAGATTTCCTGCAGGTGCGTTCTCTCTACGGTAAAGGTATCAGCAATTTTTTTAGAAAAAGAACCAAAAGCAGTATTTACCCAAGTGGTTTTGCCTTCTTCTTTATCATAGACCGGGATAATGCCCAAGGATGGTAGGGCCGATTCTCTTGGGTCGGTAATCTGAATGGCCACCAAATCATGTTTTTCAGCCAAGGCCTTGAAGGGTCTTTCATATCCTTCATCTATAAAATCCGAGATAACGATGATGATACTTCTTTTCTTGATGTGATTTAAGGCGAAGTTAAACATCTCTCTGAGATTGGTTTTCAGAGATTTGTTTTTATGATGAAAGATTCCTTGAATGATTTTGACTCCTTGTTTTGGCCCTTTACCTGGAAGGATAATCTTTTCCTTTTGGTCAGAAAAAGAAATCAAACCCGCTTGACTCCCTTCGAAAATGGCTGCCAATGTGAGTACGCCAGCTATTTCTTTTCCCAAATCAATCTTCTTTCGCCCTTTTTCCCCAATATCCTGTGAACCGGAAATATCCAATAAGAAATAAACAGATTGATCCTTGTCCTCCTTGAAGGTTTTGACAAAGGTGCCATGTCCTTTGGCAGAAACTTTCCATTCAATGGTGCGGACATCATCTCCATACTGGTAAGGCCTCAAGTCGTCAAACTCCAAACCAGCTCCTTTGAAGATCGAGCGGTAATCACCCTGCAAGTGGTTGTTGGCCACTTTCCGGATCATGATTTCATATTTGCGGAGTTTTTTGAGAAGTTGGTTCATTTATGCCTGTTTCAGGAGTCTAATTTAAGGTACAACGTGGAATAATAAAAAACTGAATTGAAAAGCCCTCTTATCTTTTCTTCTATTGGTGGAAATTTAAGATAATTTAAGAAAGCAGCCATGGAATGGACGGAGGCAATCTGCTAAATACATTTATTAATCGTATTTTTACCCCGTGAAAAAAATAGTAATTCTGATTTTATTGGCTATAACACTTTACTCCTGTAGCAAGCAGCGAGCTCCAGAAGGGCTTCTGACAGAAGACAAAATGGTTGAATTGCTCATTGACATTCACCTTGCAGAAGGGTTGGTGAGTACTTTTCCTATCCATTATGATTCCTCCAGGACCTTATACCCCCTCTTCGAAAAGGAAATATTTAGAAAACATCAAGTTCCTGATTCAGTTTTTAGAAAGAGCTTAGAATTTTACATGAGGGATGCCAAAGTAATGGACAGGCTGTACGCAAGGACTATTGACTCTTTGCATGTTGTTGAAAAATCAGGCAATCAATAAAATCAATGTTGTATCCAAAGAACCTGGAAGAAAAAATAAATTTCCAAAAAATCAGAGAGCTATTGAAGGAAGAATGTACCAGCTCTTTGGGAATGGACTTTGTAGATAAAATGACCTATTCCAAAGACCTGAAGCTGGTCAATAGGTTATTGGATCAAACGGAAGAATTTAAACAGTTAATTAGCTCAGGCGAACTGTTTCCTTCTTCGAACTTCACCAACATTCACCCTTATCTGGAGAAGGCAAAAATTGAAGGGACATTCCTTTACGAGGAGGAGTTTCATGAGGTAAAATTGGCATTGATTACGCTCAGTCGATGTATTGAATTCTTTTTGGATCATGAAGCCGAATACCCGCAATTGTTTCAATTATTGGGTCTTGTCAACCTTAACAATGACCTCCTTAGGGCCATCGAAAGAATTATTGATGAAAAGGGAAAGATAAGAAATAATGCTTCCAAAGAGCTTGCTTTGATCCGGTCTCAGATTTTATATGAAGAGAATAGGCTTAGAAAGGTTTTGGAGCGTATTTTTAGAGAGGCCAAATCAAAAGGCATGACACCTGATGATGCTTCAATTACCATCCGGGGAGGAAGAATGGTCATTCCTGTGTTGGCTGAAAATAAAAGAAAAATCAAAGGCTTTATCCACGATGAATCAGCAACAGGACAAACTGTTTTCCTTGAACCTGCTGAGGTGCTGGACATCAACAATGAGTTGATGGATTTGGCCTATATGGAACGTAGGGAGATTCAGAAAATCCTTACCAAACTGACAGATGAGCTCAGACCCTACATTCCAGAACTTAGAAGGGCATTTCATTTTTTAGGGCTGGTAGATTTTATCAGGGCAAAGGCCCGATTTGCCATCAAAACAGATAGTAACCTACCCATTCTGGAAAAACAAAGGCAGTTAAACTGGATCAATGCCAGGCATCCGCTCCTAGAGGCAGCTTTAAAGCTTCAGGGGAAGCAGATAATTCCCTTAAACATTCAATTGGACCATAATAGGCGTTTATTAGTTATTTCCGGTCCAAATGCAGGGGGTAAGTCTGTTACCCTTAAAACAGTCGCCATGGTGCAATACATGTTAGCATGTGGGCTATTGGTGCCTTTGGAATCCCACTCCACTTGTTGTCTGTTTGACCATTATTTTATTGATATTGGAGATGAGCAGAATATTGAGAATGACCTAAGTACTTACAGTTCTCACTTGATGAGTATGAAGTATTTTACCCAATTTGCTGATAAGAAAACCATCCTTTTTATTGATGAATTTGGCACGGGTACGGAACCGCAATTTGGAGGAGCCATTGCCGAAGGGATTTTGTTGGCCTTAAATAAAACAGGTGCGTATGGTGTAATTACTACCCACTATGGTAATCTCAAACAAATTGCAGCCAAAAGTCAAGGTTTGGTAAATGGTGCCATGCGTTATGATGTGGATCATTTGGAACCCCTCTATCAATTGGAAATAGGAAAACCTGGGAGCTCCTTTGCCTTGGAAATCGCTTCCAAAATTGGCATTTCAAAAGATATCATCGACTATGCCAAAGTGCATATCGGTGAAGAAAGGGTAAAGTATGATAGACTTTTAACCAAACTGGAAAATGAAAAGGTCAAATATGAGCAAATGGTATTGGAGAATCAGCGAAAAGAAAGGTTGCTCGATCAGCGATTAAAAGAATATACCAAGCTCAAAGAAACCATTGATAGCAACAAGAAGCAATTCATTCAGGAAGCGAAAGCTGAAGCAAAGGCTCTATTAGATCAGGTAAATAAAAAGATTGAGGCTTCTATTAAAGAGATCAAAGAAAGTAAGGCGGATAAGCAAATTTCCAAGAAAGTAAGGGAAGAGATTGAAGTATTGAAGCAGCAGGTGAAGCCTGAAAAGCCTGCCGCTCCAGTCACAGAAGTAAAAGTGATTGGTGGTGAAATCAAAGAGGGAGATTTTGTCAGATTGAAAGATAATGGGGCCATTGCCCAAATATTGGTCATAAAGAAGAAGGAAGCTGATATAAGTATTGGAGATTTGAAGTCCACTGTCAAGCTCAACAGATTGGAAAAAATTTCACAAGGAGAAGTAAAGAAGGAAAAGAAATCTCTTGCTAGAAGGACTGGGTTTGACACACACAGTAAAATGATGGATTTTTCACCAAACCTTGACATAAGAGGGAAAAGGGGGGAAGAAATTCTCCCAATTGTCCAAAATTTCATAGATGACGCCTATATGTTAGGTTTGAAAGATCTTAGGATCGTTCACGGGAAAGGAGATGGGATTTTAAGGGATATCACAAGGAATATCCTAAGAAGCATGAAGCCTGTGGTCAAACTTGAGGATGAGCATGCCGACAGGGGAGGTGCAGGGGTTACATTAGTTACCTTAAAGGCCTAAAAAAAGTCCGGGATGTTGCCCCGGACTTTTTTGGTGAGGATTATTGTTTTCTCCTCAAATTGAAAGTGTAGTTTCCAGCGACTGCTTCAACCCTGGCGCCAGGCATGGGCACGTTAAATTGTAAAGTAAGGTTATTACCGTTTCTGGTAAATGATATCTCCTGATTGGCAGCTGGCGCTGAGCCGGTCAAAACGATAATATCTACCCTACCTTGAGCAAAAGCCCAGTTGCCACTCGCATCAAAAAGGCTGTTGCTATTGATGGTTTGGTAAGTTCTATTGGTAGTAAAGGTGATTTCAAAATTCTGATAAATATTGGTTTCCGAGCGTCCATCTCTTTGAACAGAACCACCTCCCGCCACTATCCAAGTTTCTGAGCCATTTCCAGCAAGTTCCTCTGTTGCCAGTTCCTCAGGTGTTTTTTGTGGTTCGGGATCCGAGCTCTTCTCACCACAGGAAAAGGAAAAAACAACTAAACCAAGTAAGGTCATCAGGTTTAAAAAAGTATTTCTCATATAAATCAACTTTAGTAAAGATGTAAAATTAGGTAATTGATTGAAAATTCAAAGCTTTTGATTTGGCTTATAATCTTCGATATGGATTTTATTATGGCAAAACCCATACTCTCTTTCATCATTGGAACAAATCAATAGGGTTTTGTTTTTTGCAAAATCCCCGATCAGCTGCATATACCATTTTACCCCCTTTTCATCTAAGTTGGATGTAGGTTCATCCAGTAAAACCAAAGGTACATCGGAAAAAAAGCATAGACCCAATTTGAGTCTTTGTTTCATACCGGAGCTAAATTGACTTATAGGCTTATTTTTATGAGCTTTCAGGTACATCCTGTCCATCATGGCTTCAAAAGTCATACCATGTAAAGGATTTTTGAATTTGAAGTGAAAGGCTAAGAGTTCAAGTAACTGAAACTCTTCAGGGAGCTCTAAATAGGGGGCGCTGATCACCAAATGATTAAAGATTTCTGATTCGGAAATGCGACGTTTTTTAAAATTATAAGTGATTTTCCCTTCAGTTAATGGGTTCAAGGCTGCGATACATTTAAGTAATGTAGACTTGCCTGACCCATTACTTCCTGTTATAGCAAGAGCTGTTCCCTCTGGGATAGTCTGGTTCAGATTTTTAAAAATCCAGTCATATTGAAAGCGTTTCCCCGCAGACTCCAGCTTAATTTCCATTTACTTTTAACTGATATATCCTTTCATTACCCCTCTTTCTGAGGATCGGATAAAATTGACGATTTCGTCTCTTTCTTTGGTAGCTGGAAGATTGATTTCAATTTCTTCTAAGGCCCTACTGTTATTGAGACTGTTAAGGAAAAGATACCTGTATACTTCCTGTATAAGGCTAATCGTTTCTGAGGAGAATCCTCTTCTTCTTAGCCCCAAGCTATTTACCCCTGCATAGCTCAGTGGCTCGCGGGCAGCTTTGGTAAATGGAGGTACATCTTTACGGACCAAAGAACCTCCGGAAATCATGGAATGCATTCCGATCTTCACAAATTGATGAATGGCACTGCTGCCTCCAATGATGGCCCAATCATCCACCACCACATGCCCGGCAACCTGTACCGCATTGGCAATAATCACATTGTTGCCGATAATGCAATCGTGGGCGATGTGTACATAAGCCATTAAGAGACAATTGCAGCCCACCTTGGTGGTTTTTTTATCCAATGTTCCCCTACTGATAGTGACACATTCCCTAATGGTGGTATTGTCTCCAATCTCAACAGTGGACTCTTCTCCTTGAAATTTCAGGTCTTGGGGAATGGCAGCAATGACAGCACCTGGGAAAACCTTACAGTTTTTTCCGATTCTTGCGCCTGGATAAATGGTGACATTGGAACCGATCCACGTTCCTTCTCCAATTTCTACATCTTCGTGAATCATGGAAAATGGGTCGATGTGCACATTAGGGCCTATGAGGGCTTTTGGATGAATATGGGCTAGAGAACTTATCATGATTCTTTTCTTACAATGCTGGCGGTCATTACGGCTTCACAAACCAAAGTGTTTCCAACATAAGCTTCGCCCTTCATCTTGGCAATCCCCCTCCTGATGGGAGCAAGAAGTTCACATTTGAAAACTAGAGTATCTCCTGGGAGAACCATTTTTCTGAATTTACAACTCTCAATTCCTAGAAAATAGGTCCAATAGTTTTCTGGGTCATTGACAGTACTAAGAACCAAGATGCCTCCTGTCTGTGCCATGGCTTCCACCTGTAACACCCCTGGCATGACAGGGTTGTTAGGGAAATGCCCCATAAAAAAAGGCTCATTAATGGTTACATTTTTCACTCCTGCTACAATGGTATCATCTAAATAAATGATTTTATCCAAAAGTTGGAAGGGATATCTATGAGGTAGAATATTGCTGATTTGGTTGATATCCATTACTGGAGGAAGCTTAGGGTCATAGTGGGGAATGTGGTTAGGACCAATTTTTTCCCATGCCCTCTTTAATTTTTTGGCAAAGGCCACATTGGCTGCATGACCTGGTCTGGCTGCCAAAATCTGTGCCTTAATAGGTCTTCCTACCAAAGCCAGGTCACCTACCACATCAAGCAATTTATGTCGTGCAGGCTCATTCTTATACCTCAGTTCTACATTGTTGAGAATCCCTTCCTTACGGACCTCAACTTTGTCTTTGTTGAACATTTTTGCCAAATGGGCTAACTCAGAATCTTCTATGACGCGATCTACTACAACAATGGCATTGTTGAGGTCTCCACCTTTGATCAGATTCTGATTATAGAGCATTTCCAGCTCATGCAAAAAGCAAAATGTCCTACATGAGGCGATTTCATTTTTAAACTGATTGATATTGGTAATAGAGGCATGTTGACTTCCCAAAACAGGAGAATTATAGTCTACCATTACTGTTACGCGGTAATCGTCAAGCGGCAAGGCGGCCAGTTCCACTTCTCTGGCAGGATCCCGGTAGGAGATACTTTCAGGTACTTCAAAAAACCTTCTCAAAGCATTTTGTTCCTCAAACCCCGCATCCTCCAAAACTTCGATAAATTGCATGGAGGAACCATCCAAAATCGGAGGTTCCGGACCATCCAATTGCATCAATACATTGTCAATTTCCAATCCTACCAAAGCGGCCAGTACATGCTCCACTGTAAAAACCCTTGCGCCACTTTGCTCTAATGTAGTGCCCCTTGAAACATCCACCACGTTATCTACATCGGCGTCAATAATGGGCATGCCCTCTAGGTCTATCCTTTGAAATTTAAAACCATGATTAGGCGGAGCTGGTAAAAATGTCAAATTGGATATGACTCCTGTATGTAAACCTACTCCTGAAACTGTAACCTGTTTTTTAATTGTATGTTGTTTTACCCTCATCGGATTCTTCTTGTACTTTTATTTGGCTTGCAAAGTTATTGTTTTTTTTCCAGTTCTTTAACCCGGTCTTGAAGAGCGGGAAGATTTTTGAAAATGGAGTAGGATCTAAGAAAGTCTTTGATTTCAAGTGCCATATACCCAAAAATGGTTTTTCCTGGTTCTTCAAGACTTCTGCTAACCCCGGTTTTAGCCGCAATAGTTGTTCGGTCAGCAATTTTTATATGTCCGACCAACCCTACCTGACCAGCAATAACGCAGTGTTTTCCGACTTCTGTCGAACCGGAGATGCCAGTTTGAGAGGCGATAACTGTATGTTCTCCAATGATTACGTTATGTGCTATTTGTACCAGGTTGTCAATTTTAACTCCTGTTTTGATGATCGTACTGCCCATAGTTGCACAATCAACGGTAGTATTGGCCCCAATGCTGACATAATCTTCAATAATCACATTTCCTATTTGAGGAATAGGTTTGTAGCTTCCGTTTTCTTGAGGGGCAAAGCCAAAACCATCTGAACCTATTACTGCTCCCGGGTGAATTTCACAATGACTTCCAATAATGCTGTCATTACAGATTTTTACCCCTGCGTGTATAATGGTGTGGTCTCCAATTTTCACGTTGTCGCCAATAAATACATGGGCATGTATTTTCACTCCATTTCCTATGCTACAATTTTTGCCCACATAGGAAAAAGCAGCCCTGTAGCCCTCTTTTCCTTGCTTGCTGGAATCGTCAAAATAAGAGGGTTGTTCAATGCCCAGTAAACTGGTTTTACTCATATTGGCATAGGCTTCCAATAGTTGGGTGAAGCCTGAATAGGCATTTTTTACTCGGATGATCTGACAGGAAAAAGGTTTTGTGGGCTTAAAATTTTCCGATACAATAACAGCGGTAGCTTTTGTCTCATAAAAATAGGGCTCATATTTCTCATTGGACAAGAAGCTGATTCCTCCTGGTTGGCCTTCTTGGATTTTATCTATCCTGCTTACCTTTTGGCTACCATCTCCTTCAACTTCTCCATTAAGTATTGCTGCTATTTGATCAAGCGTGAATTCCATGTGGTTTTATTGGTAAAATATGGCTACAAAATTAAACTTTTCGATTGGCAAACGTAGTGTTTCTTAACAATTTTACTCATGGCTTTAATATTAGGCAGGTCGGCAGCTTGGGCGACATCTATGATTTTTCCTTTTTTAGTCAAAATATGAATACGCTCTTTGTTGAGGTAGGCATAATTGCTGATTGAACCATGCGTGAAGAAGTAATGTAAATCCCGATTTGGGACATTCAGTTTTTTTAAAGTTTTTGATCTTAAAGCCTGCAGTTCCTCCGCTTCAAATTCCTCATTTCTGAGCGTGATTTTAAATAAATTTCTGGTAAGAAACATTTGGGAAATATTCCGAAGTATATAATCTGACTCATTCTTCCACATTTTTATGCCTCCCCAAATATCAAAATCATCTAAACCCAGGAAAGTTTTTAACAAATCCGGCGATTTTTCGAAATCGGTCAATCGAAAATCATTTTCCAAGAAATGCAGCAATTCATCAGTTGCTTTTATTTTCCCCCTACTTTGCTGGACTTCTTTGGCCCGGGTAATGAGATTGATCAGCATCTTTTCTGCAGATACCGTGGTTTTATGCAGGTATACCTGCCAATACATCAGCCTTCTGGCGCTTAAAAAGTTCTCAATGCTGTACAGCCCTTTTTCCTCAACGACCAATTGATCGTTTTTTATATTCATCATTTTGATGATCCTGTCCGCACCTATGGTTCCTTCTGAGACCCCAGTGAAAAAGCAATCTCTTTGGAGATAGTCCAATCGGTCAATATCCAACTGACTAGCAACCAGCTGATGAAAGAATTTTCTTTCATATTGGTTTTTGAAAATTTTCAATGCCAGTTCAAGCTTTCCATTCAATTCCTTGTTGAGTGCATCTATGACCAATAAAGAAAGGGATTCATGGGGAATGTTCTGAAGCAAGCTAAACTCTAGGGCATGAGAAAAAGGGCCATGTCCTACATCATGTAATAAAATAGCTATCAATGCCGCTTCATATTCTTCATCGGAAATTTCATTTCCTTTATTGCGTAAATTGTCTAATGTAATGCTCATCAGGTGCATGGCCCCAATTGCATGATGAAATCGGGTATGTAAAGCACCTGGATAGACAAAGTCAGTTAAACCAAGTTGCTTGATCCGACGTAACCTTTGGAAGTAGGGATGATCAATAATTGAAAAAATCAGTTCGCTTGGGATAGTGATAAATCCGTAAACGGGATCATTCAGTATTTTATGGCTTTTCAATGTCTCTGACATTTGATTGGTTCCAAAAGTAATTATAATTTTAAAAGAATTAAACCGAATGATATGCAAAAATCTAAAATCCTATGGGCTGACGACGAAATTGATTTGCTTAAGCCTCATATTCTTTTTTTGCAACAAAAAGGCTATGATATTCTTACAGTTAACAGCGGAGTCGATGCGATTGAGTTAGTAGAGGATCAAAACTTTGATGTGATCTTCTTGGACGAAATGATGCCGGGAATGACTGGATTAGAGACTCTTCAGCAAATAAAAATGATCAAGCCACAAATACCCGTGGTCATGATCACTAAAAGTGAAGAAGAGCATATCATGGATGATGCCATAGGCGGGCAAATAGCCGACTATCTGATCAAACCAATTAACCCCAATCAGATTTTGTTGTCTGTCAAGAAAATCCTCCAAAACAAACAACTGATTTCTGAGCGAACCAATTTGTCCTACAGACAAGATTTTATGAACATCAGTATGGCTTGTGATGAGGCATCCACCCACCAGGAATGGACTGATATATACAAAAGGTTGACATATTGGGAGCTTGAGATAGATAAAACGGAGAACAAAAGCATGCAAGAGGTCCTAGAAACCCAAAAAACTGAGGCCAATTCTACTTTTGCCAAATTCATTAAGACCAACTATTTGGATTGGTTGAATGATTCTCGGTCAGAAGCCCCTATTCTTTCTAATAAACTGATGAAAGAAAAGGTGTTCCCTTTGATTAACCCCGGAAAGCCTTTATTTTTTGTGGTGATAGATAACCTGCGCTTGGATCAGTGGGAAGTTTTAAAGCCATTGATTGCTCCCTATTTTAATATGGAAGAGGAGAGTACATACTACAGCATTCTTCCCACCACTACTGCCTATGCAAGAAATGCGCTTTTCAGTGGTCTGATGCCTTCTGAAATGGCCAGGTTTCATCCAGAACTTTGGGAAGGAGAGGATTCCGAGGAAGGAAAAAACAACAAAGAAGAAGAGTTCCTGGCCGAAAACCTCCACAAAAACAGATTGAACATCAAATTCAGTTATAACAAAATCCTGCAAGCTTACCAAGGAAAAGCTGTTTTAGATCAGTTGCACAATCTCCTTAGCAATGATTTGAATGTGTTGGTATATAATTTTGTAGATATGATTTCTCATGCCCGTACGGATATGAAAATGATCAGAGAGCTTGCCCCTAATGAGTCTGCATATAGGTCGCTGACAAAAAGTTGGTTTGAGCATTCGTCCCTATTTGAGCTTTTCAAGAAAATCAATGAGTTGGGGGCAGAGGTCATTGTGACCACAGACCATGGGACCAAACGTGTACACAAACCCTACAAAATCATTGGGGATAAAACGGTTACGACTAATCTTAGATACAAACAGGGCAAGAACCTGAATTATGAAAGCGGGAAGGTTTTTGAAGTATTAAAACCTGAAGATGCAAAGCTTCCAAAATTTAATGTTTCTACCAGTTATGTTTTTGCTGTGGAAGATTATTTCTTTGCATATCCGAACAATTACAATTATTATGTAAATTACTACAAAGATACTTTCCAACATGGTGGAGTGTCTTTGGAAGAAATGATTGTACCGTTTGTTCACCTTGTTCCAAAGAATATTTGATCATTTTGAAAGTAATCCATTGTGAAAAGCTAGAGCAGTTAGATAATGCTGCTGATGAAATCATTCAATTTTGTCAAAATGATAAAATATGGGTGTTTAAGGGCCAAATGGGGGCAGGGAAAACAACATTGATCAAGTCCATATCCAAAAAATATGGAATTGATGATTTGGTTTCGTCTCCCACCTTTGCTATTGTCAATGAATACAGAAATAATAATGGGGAGGTCTTTTACCATTTCGACTTTTACAGAATTGAAAAGGCCGAAGAAGTTTTGGAAATCGGTGTTGAGGAATATTTCTATAGTGGTTATATCTGCTGGATAGAGTGGGCCGAGAAAATACCTGAGTACATCCCCCTGGATTTTGTTTTAATTAATATTGAAATAGAGGAGGGCGGGACAAGAAGAATTATGTTAGAAAGGGTTATTAATGGGGAAATCCATGGTTGAGTTAACAGAAAGCATCATTTATCCAAAGGAGGCTCCAGCAAAAGTAAAGCGCTCCAAAAATGCCCTGGTTATAGGCATACCAAGGGAAATGGCAGCTCAGGAAAAAAGGGTAGTTCTCACTCCTGAAGCAGTCGGACTATTGGTTAACAATGGTCAGGAGGTGGTCGTAGAGACGATGGCAGGTGCAAACGCTAAGTTTTCGGATAAAGAATATGCCGAAGCGGGAGCAAAAGTTGTTTATTCATCGAAAGAAGCCTTTGATGCAGAAGTGATTCTTAAGGTTGAGCCCCCTACTATTGAAGAAATTGGCCATATGAGGACCGGTGCATGCTTGATTTCAGCCCTGCAGTTGGGAAAACAGCATGCCGATTATATTCATGCTTTAAATAGAAAGCGGATAACAGCAGTAGCTTTTGAGAATTTAGAAGATAAAGTTGGCGGTATGCCTGTAGTTAGAGCGATGAGTGAGATAGCAGGAAGTACTGTAATGCTCATTGCGGCAGAATACCTCAGTAGTGTGCATGATGGCAAAGGCTTGATTTTGGGTGGAATTACAGGAGTTCCTCCCACAGAGGTGGTAATTGTTGGCGCAGGAACTGTTGCCGAATATGCAGCTAGGACAGCTTTAGGCTTAGGGGCAAGTATCAAGGTTTTTGACAATCATATTTATAAGCTCCGGAGAATCAAGCAGCTTTTGGGCCAACAGGTATATACCTCTACAATAGATAATTACACTTTAGGGCAAGCGCTGAAAGAAGCGGATGTAGTAATTGGAGCCCTTAGAGCAGAGAAAGGGAAAAATAAAATAGTGGTCAGTGAAGAGATGGTAACCAATATGATGGATGGCAGTATCATCATTGATGTAAGTATAGACCAGGGTGGTTGTATCGAGACGGCAGAAATGACCTATCATGACAACCCCACTTATGTCAAACATGGTGTTATCCATTATTGCGTACCTAATATCGCATCGAGGGTAGCTAGAACTGCCTCCGCAGCCCTAAGCAACATTTTTACCCCGATTTTGCTTCAAATGGCAGATTTAAGAGGGGCTGAGGAAATGATTTTTAATTACAAATGGTTTATGAAAGGGGTATATACTTATCGTGGAAGTCTAACCAACGCCTATTTAGCAAGGAAATTTTCAATGAATCACAAGGAGTTACAATTGCTATTGGCAGCGAGATATTAGCATTAGGTTTCTAAATTCTGCCTTTGGCTAAGTTCTAAATCCTGTTTTAGCATATGGACTTCTTTTTTGAGAAGTTTAACCTCTTTCCTTAGGGTAAATGTCTCAAAGGCATTACGGATGATGTTTTTAAAGTACTTTTCTTCCCAAGGTTTGGTCAAATAGTGATGTATTAAACCAGAATCCACTGCTTCCTGAACCAGGTGATTATCTGAGTAGGCAGTCAATAATATTCTGATAGGTTCAATATGGATGTCTTTGATGGAATTTAAAAAATCAATGCCTGTTTCGGAAGGCATTCTTTGGTCTGTAATAATAACATGCACTTTATTATTCTCAAGCAATTGCCGGGCTTCTTTGGCTGATTCAGCTAGTAAAACCTCATAGTCATGCTTGAAAGTTGTCCTAAATGCCTGTAGGTTAATTCTTTCATCATCAACATACAAGACCCTAATTTTCTCCGTGATGGTATCAGACATCTTCGTTTCTTTGGATTTTTTCTGGTTATGAAGTAATTATTGAAGATAATTTAAGTTCATTGTTTCTCATCTTATCCCAAATATGGGGAATTTTATAATCAATATATTCTCTTGATCAAAGATGTTGCCAAAATTTCATTATCGATCAATACTGTAAATTAAAAAATTAATCCTGATTATTGTCATAAAAACAGGCTGAGTTTTGAGAAAAAGTTAAAATGGGCGTAATTTGCAGTCCAAATAAAGATGAATAATAGTTTTTAGTTATGATCAATCCATGGCACGATGTGCAAATAGGAAAAGAAGCTCCTGATTATGTGATGGGAGTAATCGAGATTCCCAAGGGCAGTAAAGGGAAGTACGAATTGGATAAAAAAACCGGGATGCTTTTGTTGGACAGGGTACTGTTTTCAGCTGTCCATTATCCAGCCAATTATGGTTTTATTCCCCAGACTTTTTGTGATGACAAGGACCCTTTAGATATCCTGATAATATCACAGATTGATATACCCTCTATGACTTTGGTCAAAGCCAAAGTGATTGGGGTGATGCGGATGGTTGATGGCGGAGAAGCAGATGATAAGATCATTGCAGTAGCTGCTGATGACCAATCTGTCAATTATATTAATGATATCGATGAACTACCTCCTCATCTGATGAAGGAGGTACATAGGTTCTTTGAGGATTATAAAAAATTGGAAAGTAAAGAGGTCAAAGTGGAAGATTTCCTTGGGAAAGAAGAGGCCTTCAAGATTATCAAAGATAGTATAGAACTATACGATAAGAATTTCAGAACCAGAAAGTAAATTCATTTTGCCTGAATGTAAAATTCAGGCATTTTTGTTCCTATGAAAACATGGCTGTCCATTTTATTTGTTTTTATTTTTTACGACGTTTTTGGACAGGAGGAAGAAAAGGGGAAATTCACTTTTTCCGCTTATTTAGAAGCGTATTATTCCTATGATTTCAACCAGCCCGATGATCAAAACAGGCCGGACTTTCTATACAACTTTGCTAGGCATAATGAGTTCAGCTTTAATTTGGCATGGGTAAAAGCAGCATATGAAGCAGATGGCATTCGTGCAAACCTGGCACTGATGGCAGGAACCTATGCCCAGTTTAATTTGGCCAATGAACCCACCTGGGCACAATTTGTCAATGAAGCTTCGCTTGGCGTCAGATTGCATGATAAACTATGGTTGGACGTTGGAATCATGCCTTCCCATATAGGCTTTGAATCTTGGATTGGGGCCGATGGTTGGCATCTGAGTCGAAGCTTGTTGGCAGAAAATTCCCCCTATTTTCTCACTGGAGCCAGGTTGACTTATGCCTTAAGAGATAATTTGGACCTGGTCCTTTGGGTCACCAATGGCTGGCAAAATGTTCAGAGAGTGGATAGAAGTAGAGGAGTGGGAATTGGTTTAGGTGTCAACCACAGACCATTGGATGGACTGGAAATCAACTATGCGAATTATTTTGGCAATGAAGGGCTGGACCCGGTAAGATTATTGCGTTTTTTCAACAACTTTTACACCCAATACCAAACGGGAGCTTGGGGAATTACTTTTGGGGCAGATTATGGATTTCAGGAGACCTTTTTTGGTAATCCAAATCAGTGGTACGGTTTGACATTATCTTTAAGGAGGGAGCTTTGGGACAAGTTTTTCCTAGCTGGGAGGGCAGAGCATTATTCTGATCCTAAAGGAATCATTTTGAATAGAGGGCTTGAAGTATCAGGTATATCCTGCAACTTTGATTACCAGTATAATCCTGCAACATTATTCAGGATAGAAGCCCGGCAGTTTATCAGTCCTACAGCTGCATTTTCTTTGCCAGGAGGTAAATTCAGTAAAGGAAATACAGCCATCACTGCTTCTTTTTCTCTGAGTTTTTAGCCTTTTTTAAAGCACTGACTTTTTTATGGGGTAATTTTTTGTGAAGGTACTTTACAAATTCCTCGTAATTGACATGTTCATGGTTACTGATGGAAAAGGAAAGTTGATCAACAAATGCAATGGTAAGTTGTTTGAATTCCCTTTTGTTGGACATTACCGTTTCTTCATCCCAGACCATAACCTCATTCAATTCATAAGCTTTTGTTAGACCTTTTAGCGGGACTTGAGTAATGATTTTATCTTTTCCAGCAGCAATGAATTTATATCCGGCCATCATCTTAACCAAGAGCATGATGATGACAAAAGTCAAAATCACCGCTGCAATCAGGTAAAAGGACAAGCCAAAGGTTCTTTGTGTGGCAAAATGGTTGAGTATATAGATCAGCCCGCCTACCAAAACAACCAACACAAGAATCAGAGCAACATAAGTGTTTGTTTTAGGTCTACAACGAATCATACGGGATTAAGCTCAAATTTTAATTCCTGAAGCTTATTTTTTGCGTGACTGACCAAGTCTTCAAAGAAGTCTCCGAAGTGAAGTCTTAGAAACTCGTGGTGTTCATCAAGAAAGATATGTGCAGTATCCAGATTGGATTGGAATTTTGTTCTTTTGGCCATACCTGTCATGGCCTGTCTTATGCCGTCAAGATCTCCATAGCCACCCAGCCAGTCCCAATACCGCATGTAGGCAAAGGTTTTCATGAACTTTTCAGGTACTACATTTCTGAAGCTGTCTATGGTTTCATATACATCCTGGACAAAATCCTCCAAAGGAACAGGGTGATAGTTGTTCCAGTATTTTGCTAAAAAATAATCGAAATACATATCGGTGATAACTGTGGAGTAACGCCCATATTCAGGCCTGAGGATTTCTTGTGCCTCTTTGACCACAGGGTGATTATCAGTGTATTTGTCTATGGCCCAATGAAGTTTCACGCCAATTACAATTTCTTTTTCATAGGATTTCTCTATGGAACCTCTTACAAAATCTCCGATAAAGTTTCCAACCAAAACCTTTGGTTCTCCAAAGGACAAATATGCGTGCGCTAGATAATTCACGTTTTTCTAAACAGTGATTAAATGGGATAGTTTAAATCCTAAATTTGAGTTAAATTTAACTAAAGATGTCAAATATAGCGGAAGAATTAGAAAAATCTTTGAAACTTTTGAAGCAAGAGTGGGAAGAAGACCTTCAACAGTTTAAAAAGAAATTTTTATACACTTCCATAGCCGATAAGAAAGAAGAGGGCATCTGTTGGTATCCGGTACAATTAAAAAAATCCAAGGTTGGATATGGGGAACGGTGGATCGTCGATTTGGAAAGACTGGACACCAAACAAAGCCATCTTTTTCAATCAGGAAAATCTGTTTCTATTTTTTCCAACCTACAACAACATATCTCCCCCGAATTAAGGGTTAATGGAGTCATTAATCAAGTGAAGAAAGATACCATGACCGTAACCTTACAAGTGGAAGAGTTGCCTGACTGGTTACATAAAGGGAGGGTTGGGGTAGATCTTTTGTTTGATGAAGCCAGTTACCGGGAAATGGAAACTGCGTTAAAAGCTGTTATCAAAGCGGATAAAAGTAGACTTGGGGCGCTTAAAAAAATACTATTGGGAGAAAAGGAAGCCGTTTTTGAAAAAGTGGCCGTAGTCAAATACGAAAACCTCAATCCCAGTCAGCAGGAAGCTTTGGTTCTAGTAACTTCTGCGAAAGATGTGGCCATCATTCATGGGCCTCCCGGCACCGGAAAGACTACCACCTTGGTACATGCAGTAAGTTATAGTCTGGAGCACTACAAACAGGTTTTGGTCTGTGCGCCAAGTAATGCAGCAGTAGATTTATTGGTGGAAAAATTAAGGGAAAAGGGGTTGTCGACTTTAAGAATTGGACACCCTGCCAGGGTGGAGGACCATATTTTGTCCCAGACATTGGATGCCAAAGTAGCTTTACATGACAGTTATAAGGATTTGAAAAAACTCAAGAAAAAAGCAGATGAATTCCGGAAACTTGGGCAGAAATATAAAAGAAGCTTTGGTACAGAAGAACGGATGCAGAGAAGAAGGCTTTTTGATGAGGCTAATAGGTTAAAGGACGAGGCGGAACACCTTGAGGAATTCATTCAATATGATATTTTTCAACAGACCCAAGTTTTTGCCACCACCTTGGTAGGGGCCTCTAACTCAGCTTTGAAGGGCATGAAATTTCCCTTGGTATTTATCGATGAAGCTGCTCAAGGGCTCGAAGCTGCTACTTGGATTCCGATTCAAAAAGCCCAAGCAGTGGTGATGGCAGGAGACCACTGTCAGCTTCCACCAACGATTAAATCCTATGAGGCTGCCAAGAATGGACTTAGCGAAACCCTGTTTGAGAAAGTAATCAAACGACAACCCTTGGCTTCCAAAATGCTTCAGCTACAATACAGGATGCCAGAATTGATCATGGGTTTTTCTAATCAGATGTTTTATAACCATGGGCTCCTTTCAGCAGAAAACACACGAAAACATTTCCTTTCTGAGGAAGAGCCTGTTCTGGAGTTTATTGACACGGCTGGCAGTGGCTTTGTTGAGGCTGTCGAAGAGGAGTCTTTGAGTACATTCAACCAAGAAGAGGCCAATTTTGCCCTACAATACTTAGAGGATCTGCTAAAGCGTACTGGAATAGCCAATATGAAGGAAAAAGGCTGGAATATTGGGTTAATAGCACCATATAGGGCCCAAGTAAGAAAATTTAATGAGTTATTATTTGAAAGTTATGCCTTTCCTAATCTCAGGTCTTTCTCAGAACTGCTTACCATTGATTCCATTGATGGTTTTCAAGGTCAGGAGCGGGATATTATTTTGATTTCCCTGGTAAGGTCCAATGCTAAAGGAGAAATTGGTTTCTTAGCGGATATTAGAAGGATGAATGTGGCTCTGACACGGGCCAAAAGAAAGTTGGTAGTCATTGGGGATAGTGCTACCCTAGGTAGTCACCCATTTTACCGGGCATTTTTTGACTATATTGAGGCAAAGAAATGTTATAAAAGCATTTACGAATGGCTTTACTGATCAGTTTTGACTTGTTTGGTTCCTTAGTTTGTCAAAATAAACCCAATTGAGGTAACTAAGGACATTGCCAAATGCTTCGGTAGCCTCATTGATATCATTTGGGATTTCTCTGCCTTTAAGCTTGGCCAGCAGCAATCCATAGATGGCATTTATGCAGACTTGGACTTCATTGGCAGGGGCTTCATCTCCAGCGGCTAGGACCAATTGGATGATGTGAGGTTTTGCTTTCTGATAGGATTCAAAGTAGTTTTTGTCCGATTTGAGTAATTCCCAATGGATGTTGGCCAATTCATTTACATAGGCTTGAGTGCTGTTAAGCCTGCCTTTTTCTTTTTTTCCTTCATTTTCCAGGGCATTTGCCAATTCTTCAAACCATTCCAAAGTTTCTGCTTTTTCTGCTTCAGAAATCGGGTAATGGGAAATTACATATTGTCTGATTTCATCTAAATTAAATTGGAAAGCCCTTAAAAGGTCCTCCATTTGGTACATATAAATAATGTATTCTCCGATATTTTGTCCTTTTTTCTTCTCCGCTATCGCTTTCATAATATCCATAAAATTTGCAACAAAGAAAACAAGAAAGCCTTAAAAACAGTAAAAATATTCCCGAAGAGTAAGTCCAGCTATTATCAATTAATAATAATGGCATCCAAACATTATGACTATACAAATCATTTAATCAGTGATTGGGAGTTTTTTGAGAAAAACATTCCTGAAAATTCGAGGGATACTTGAATCAAATATCAATAATACCCATAAATTTATCTATTTTTGCGGCCAATATGAACATGCAAAAAATTAGGAATTTCTGTATCATTGCCCATATTGATCATGGGAAGAGTACATTGGCAGACCGCTTACTGCAGTTTACCAATACAGTGAGTGATCGTGAGATGCAGGATCAGTTGTTGGACAACATGGACTTGGAGCGTGAAAGGGGGATTACTATCAAATCCCACGCTATCCAGATGAAATATAATTACAAGGGGGAAGAATATATCCTCAACTTGATTGATACCCCAGGACACGTTGATTTTTCTTATGAAGTATCCCGCTCCATTGCGGCTTGTGAAGGTGCTTTGTTAATTGTGGACGCTTCTCAAGGTATCGAAGCACAGACAATTTCAAATCTTTATCTAGCCATCGGGCAAGATTTAGAGATCATCCCTGTTTTAAACAAAATTGACCTTCCGGGTGCAGATCCTGAAGTGGTGGCCGATGAAGTGATTGATCTTATTGGTTGCGATAGAGAAGATATTATTTTGGCTTCCGGTAAAGAGGGATTGGGAATAGAGGATATTCTAAATGCAGTGGTAGAGAGAATTCCTGCCCCCAAAGGTGATCCTGAGGCTCCACTTCAGGCCATGATCTTTGATTCCGTTTATAATTCTTTTAGAGGAGTTGAGGTAATTTTCCGGATCTTTAATGGAACCATCAACAAAGGCGATAAGATCAAATTTGTCAATACAGGTAAGGAATACGATGCCGATGAAATTGGAATTTTGGGTATCAACCAAATTCCACAAAAGTCCCTGTCTGCGGGCAATGTGGGGTACTTGATATCAGGAATTAAAATTGCCAAAGAGGTCAAAGTAGGGGATACCATTACCCATATCAAGAGACCATGCGAAAAGGCAATTAAAGGCTTCGAAAACGTTAAGCCTATGGTTTTTGCGGGTATTTATCCTGTAGATACCACGGAGTTTGAAGAATTGAGGTCTTCCATGGAAAAACTTCAGCTCAATGATGCCTCTTTGGTATGGGAACCTGAAACTTCTGCGGCCTTGGGCTTTGGCTTCCGTTGTGGTTTCTTGGGCATGTTGCACATGGAGATCATTCAAGAGCGATTGGAACGTGAGTTTGACATGACAGTGATTACTACTGTTCCTTCTGTACAGTTCAGGGCATTGATGAATGACAATGAATACAATGTCATCAATGCGCCCTCCGACATGCCTGATCCAAATAAATTTAAACATATTGAAGAGCCTTTTGTGAAGGCGACCATCATTACAGCCGCAGATTATGTGGGCCCCGTGATCCAATTATGTATGGAAAAACGTGGTCAGATTAATAATCAAGTGTATCTGACTTCGGACCGGGTTGAACTGAGTTTCAATATGCCTTTGGTAGAGATAGTTTTTGATTTCTTTGATAAGTTGAAGACCATTTCCAGGGGCTATGCATCCTTGGATTATGAACTGATTGGTTTCCAGCAATCCCACATGGTCAGATTGGACGTGATGTTAAATGGGGAAGTTGTAGATGCCCTTTCTGCGATTGTTCATAGGGATAAGGCTTATGAATGGGGTAAACGTCTCTGTGAAAAACTCAAAGAATTGGTTCCAAGACAAATGTTTGAAATCGCCATTCAGGCAGCTATCGGAACGAAAATCATTGCCAGAGAAACTGTCAAAGCACTTAGGAAAAACGTTTTGGCCAAGTGTTATGGTGGTGACATTTCCCGTAAGCGTAAACTCTTAGAAAAGCAGAAAAAAGGTAAAAAGAGGATGCGCCAAGTAGGTAATGTTGAAGTACCGCAAGAAGCATTTATGGCGGTTTTGAAGCTGGATTAAGAAGAGAAGCGGGATAATAGAAGCGAGAAATGAGAGACTGAATTTCGGATTTCGGAAGGCGGATTTCGGATGCTTCTGAATGCTGTGACTTGGTGAAGCGATATGGCAGAATTGTCATCCGTTCAACTTAATACTTATCATTTAACATTTAACCAATCAACCAATCTTTAAAAATCATTCTTCCATTATGCCTACAATTATAGACGGAAAAAAGACTTCGGACCAAATCAAAGCTGAAATTGCTGCCCAGGTTAGTGAGATCAAAGTGCAGGGCGGGAAAATCCCTCATTTGGCTGCGGTATTAGTGGGGAATGATGGGGCCAGTCAAACCTATGTCGGTGCAAAAGTAAAAGCTTGCGAACTGGTAGGTTTTGAGTCTACATTGGTAAGATTGGAAGAGACTGTTTCTGAGGAGGAATTGTTAAAAGTGGTGGAGGATATCAATCAAAATCCTGCAATTGATGGTTTGATTGTGCAGCTTCCCTTACCCAAACATATTTCTGTAGAAAAAGTAACCAATAAAATTAAACCTGAGAAAGATGTGGACGGGTTCACGCCTGCCAATGTGGGAAGAATGACCTTAGGATGGCCGGCTTATG
>Ga0213835_100939_pt1 | contig 21562 bp, 15 predicted proteins | sample SWPATP01_FD_160576 | JGI IMG/M metagenome (GOLD analysis project Ga0213835, IMG submission 160576) | Coastal seawater microbial communities from Marineland, Florida, United States - SWPA TP0 #1 | ecosystem: Environmental > Aquatic > Marine > Coastal | place: USA: Florida | collected 2016-08-05 | reverse complement strand
CATGATGTCGCTATCTGCTATTGAATTATTTTGAAGGTGAAATAATTGGGCTTAGACTCGTTTCGGGGGCGGGTTAATTAAGCTGACTGGTGTCAAGTCTAATTAACTCCCGAACCCGCCCCTACATGATGTCGCCCCTATTTCCGTAGGGTGCGTCAGACCAGAAAATGCCGATAAAAACCGATAATTGTAGGCTGACGCACCATCAGACTCTGGTTTTGGGGGCGGGTTAATTAAGCTGACTGGTGCCAAGTCTAATTAACTCCCGAACCCGCCCCTACATGATATCGCCCTCTCCCAGGGGTAGAGGGAGGAATAATTATCAATTATCTATTGTCCATTATGGGGTGGTGGCTATCAGTCCTAGGTGATGTTATTATTAATAGACTACTCCTAGGCTGATCACTAAAGAAGGAGCGGGGTGTTGATATTTGGGCTCTGAAGTAGACAGATTTTATGAACTTATCTCTGCAAAAAAAAGTCTTGTTTGGCTTTGTGGTTTCTTCTGTTTTACTACTGATAGTTACTTACAGTGGCTATCACACTTCTAAGCAATTGGCTAATCTGAAAGAATGGGAAATACATACTAAGCAAGTATTAAGATTTTTGGAGGAAATTTCGACAGATTTATCAGATGCAGAAACCGGTCAAAGGGGTTTTTTGCTAACCCTAGAACCAGAATATTTAGAACCTTATAATCAGGCAGTTAAAGAGATTGATCAAGATTTATCCGTTCTCATATCTTTGACCAGAGATAATCCGACTCAGCAAAAACATCTTGATGATTTATCCACATTAATTTCCCAAAAATTAGAGGAACTTCAAATGACAATTGAACTGGCTAAATCTGGGAATACTCAAACAGCAATTGAATTGGTTAAAACCCATCATGGCAAAAATTTAATGAATGAAATCAGGCAGATTTTAGATACTATGAAAGATGAGGAAGAAAGATTGTTTGAGATTCGGTCAGATGCTACGGATGAATTAATTAAAAATACTTTCTTGGTCTTCGGTATAGGAATAGTTTTTGATTTAGGATTACTGTCCGCTCTTTATTTGGTAATATATCGGGAAATTCATCATAAACAAATCGCTCAACAACAGTTAATTTCCTTAAACAAAGCTGCTTTTAGATTTGTGCCACAAGAGTTAATTAAAATTTTAAATAAAGATAGTATAATCGATGTTAATTTGGGGGACTATACCGAACAAGAAATGTCTATAATGTTTTCAGATATTCGTGACTTTACATCCATAAGTGAACGGATTTCTCCCCAAGATAATTTTAATTTAATTAATGCTTATCTTTCCCGTATGGCACCATTAATTAATGAACATTATGGATTTATTGATAAATATATTGGTGATGGTATTATGGCGCTTTTTGGTCGGAGTCCAGATGATGCTGTACAAGCTGCTATTTCTATGTTATCAAGTTTAAAGGAATATAATAAACTGCGAAATGAGTCTGGCTATATTCCCCTAAAAATAGGCATAGGAATTAATACGGGAAAATTGATATTAGGAACAGTAGGATACCATAATCATATCGAAGGTACTGTGATTAGTGATGCTGTTAATTTGGCTTCCCGAATTGAGCAACTAACTAAAGTTTATCGAGTTCCTTTATTGATATCAGAGTCTACATTTGTGAAGCTCAAACATCCCCATAACTATGGGATTCGTTTGGTTGATAAAGTTCAGGTTAAAGGGAGGTCAGAAATTGTGAAAGTTTACGAGGTTTTTAATCATGATTTCTTCCCGGAATTATCAGCCAAACTATCTAATTTATCAGTATTTTCGGAAGGGGTTTCACTCTATCATCAGCAAAATTTTCAGGAGGCTTTTAAGGCTTTTCAAGACTGTTATCATCAAAATCCCAATGATTCGGTTGTCCAAGTTTATTTGCGGCGTTTAAAAGGTGATTTATTAAGGTGAAATAATTTTCATCATAAGATTACCACTTTTTTGGAAATGGTAGGGGACTGATTGAATTTCGACAGCATATTTTAAAGCTGTTAATTGCTGAATTAATCTTGGTAAAAATCTGGGAGTATCTCCCCCAATACTAACTAGGGGAAACAGAAGAACCATACTGGCTACCCGGCATAATTCTAGAATAGCATCTCGATGGAACTGTTGGGAAAGTCGATCGCTATAGGAAAAGAGAAAATGAGCCGATAAAGCTCGGTCAAACTGACGGTCAGCAAAAGGCAAATGCGGCAGTTCTGCGTCGATATAACGCCCGGTTTGTCGTCCTTGGGCAAAATCCGCCAAAAACTCATTCATCGCTTCTTGGCGGACCTGTGCGAGGTGTTCTGGGGATTTTATTTGATGCCAGATGTAGTCTTCCCGGTTAGCTTCTACCTGTTGGATAACCATAGGCAAAACCAATTGAATGCGATCGCTAATTTGGGCAGAGGAAAACCGATAAAGAGGGTCACAGGAAGCCACAGAATAACCCCGACGGGTCATCACCGCATTAAAACTCGCCGGACCCCCAGCACAGTCCAAATAAGAGTAGTGCAAATCATCCTCACTCAGAGCAAACATTTGCAAATACTCATCAAAACTGCGTCCCCAAGGAATCACTTGATCAACCGTAAATCCCATAATTTTGCCTAGTTCCCAAAACTCCTAAATCATGACACCCCAAACACCCACCTTGTCGCATTTCCGATAGTTAGAGAATCGTCGGGCGTGGCGGTAGTGCTTGGGAAAATGCCACAAAAAAACAGGGGTGAGGCTGAGAAATTACAGATCACCCCTGTCAGATAATCTAGGCAACGTTTTCGTTACTTTCGTTGGCCACCCGTTCCTTAAAGGCTTTCCCAGCTGAGAAAGCTGGAACAGTAGTAGCAGGAATAGTCATCGGTTGTCCAGTGCTAGGGTTACGGCCCTCACGAGCCTTGCGGTGGCGAGCCTCAAAAGAACCAAAGCCCACCAGAGTGACCTTTTCCCCATCAGCTACAGCATCCATGATGCACTCACAGATAGCCGAAATAATCGCATCTGCTTGTTTTTTGGTAACACCCGCCTTGATAGATGTTTCCTGAACCAACTGCTCTTTATTCATCGAAATACCTCCAGAATCATTTTCAGTGGGTGATTTTGCCCTAATTATGGCTGTTCTAACACAGACTTATCAGAGATTGACAAGTATATACCTTAAAATTCTCTGTAGTTTCACCCAGAAGGCACTAGAGAATGGTTTTTTCGTTGCACTGAGCCGAAAACACTACCATCAGGTTTAGCCGGTAGGTCTTCGGCACAGATTGGCATTTCCACGGTCAGGATACAGCATACAACAGCATTAAGGGCAATTTTAACCATCACCCCAGGCGAGATTACTCAATTCCCTCAATGCGGTCTTCAACCTCTTGGTATAACTCCCGGAGGCGATCGAGATTTTCTTCGCTAGTTTCCCAATAGCCCCGGCCATTAACCTCCAGCAGAGTTGTCACCATTTTACGGAAAGAGTGGGGGTTAAGATTCATCAGACGTTGCTGCATGGCCTCGTCCTTGATAAAGGTTTCGTTAGTTTCCTCATAAACCCAATTATCCACAGCCCCAGCGGTGGCACTCCATCCCATTGTATTAACCAGACGCTTAGACAACTCTCGCACACCCTCATAACCATGAGAAAGCATCCCCTCATACCATTTAGGGTTGAGCATCTTCGTCCGTGCGTCTAGGCGCACAGTTTCCGAGAGAGTCCGCACTTGAGCGTTAGCGGTAGTTGTATCGGCGATATAGGAAGCCGGTTGTTTCCCGTCTTTACGCAAGCTGGCGATGGTTTTGGTGGGGTCAGAGTCGAAATAGTGGGAAACGTCAGTTAAGCTAATTTCCGAAGAATCCAAGTTTTGGAATGTGGCATCAGCAGTTTTTAGGGAAGCCTCAAACATCTGACGGTTATCACCCATCATCCCCGGATTATCGGAATTAAAGGCAAAAGACTTGCGGTTTAAATACATTTCCTGCAATTCTGCCTCACTTTCCCAGGTGCTATTTTCCACAGCCAGGTTAACATTAGCGGCATAGGAACCGGAAGCATTAGAGAAAACACGGGTAGCAGCCTGTCGGAGGTTGATACCTAGCTCGGCGGCTTGTTGTAGGGCGTGTTTGCGAACAAAGTTCATTTCCAGGGGTTCATCGGCTTCGGCGGCCATTTTAATGGCTTTATCGAGCAGATTCATTTGGTTGATGAACAGGTCGCGGAACACTCCCGAACAGTTAATCACTACGTCAATGCGAGGGCGGCCCAATTCTTCAAGGGGGATTAACTCCAACTTGTTGACGCGACCCAAAGCATCGGGAACTGGTTTAGCCCCGACCATCCACATAACCTGGGCTAAGGATTCGCCATAGGTTTTGATATTATCAGTTCCCCAGAGAACAACTGCAATGGTTTCTGGGTACTGACCGCCGTTTTCCATTTTTTGCCGCTCTAGGAGTCGGTCTACGACGATTTGAGCGGATTTAACTGCGGCTACGGTGGGGATAGACTGAGGGTCGAGGGCGTGCATATTCTTCCCAGTGGGGAGAACGTCGGGATTGCGAATGGGGTCGCCGCCAGGTCCGGGAAGGATATATTCCCCTTCCAAAGCGCGCAGCAAGGCTCCTAATTCGTTATCGGCGCAAACCTGTTTTAAGCAAAATTCCAGATACTCAAACAGGGGTTTCATGGGTTCGGGGTCGATCTGGGTGTAGCCTAAGTCGTGTAAGGCTTGTAACCAGGGTTCTTTTTTACCCATGTTAAAGAAGTTGAGTTGGGAGATTTTGGAAACTCGGCCCTCTGCGTCGGTTTGCTCTTGAACTAAAGCAGCGATCGCCGCACGGGTAGCATTTGTGATGTGCTGCAACAGGTCAACGTCGGCGAGAATGCCTTGGTTACTGTTGCGGTAGAGTTCCTCAATATCCCGATTGATGCTATTGGCGATAATCCGAGGTAAACTGACGATCCCTTCTTCTTCGCGGTCTAAGCTGGCAATATTGACCAAGGTGGCGATCGCCTCTTCAGCGCTCGGAGGCTTACCAATAACGTGCAACCCACAAGGAAGCAGGCGAGACTCAATTTCCATCAGTTTCCGGTAAACCTGTCCCACCACATTATCGCGTTCTTCCTGGGTCAGTTCGCCTGGGTCTTGTTCCGGGAGAGCCACATCCTGATCCAAGTTCACCATACGGGATTTTTCGATAATGGTGCTGACAATTTGCACACCGCGACCACTATCTTTAAGAGTTTGGTAAGACCCAATCAACTCGTTAAGTTCCTGCAAACCCTTATAGAGTCCCGCATTTTCCGCCGCCGGAGTCAGATAAGAGATAGTTTCCGCATAGCTACGGCGTTTAGCAATAGTCGCCTCACTGGGGTTATTAGCAGCGTAATAGTACAGGTTAGGAATAGTACCAATCAGGTTATCCGGGTAACATTCCCCAGACATTCCCATCTGTTTTCCAGGCATAAATTCTAGGGAACCGTGGGTCCCAAAGTGCAGCACAGCATCCGCGCCCCATACCTGTTCTAGGTAGGTGTAGTAAGCCGCGAAACCGTGGTGAGGACTCGCAGACCGGGAGAACAGCAAACGCATGGGGTCCCCTTCATAGCCGAAGGTCGGTTGTACCCCGATAAACAGATTTCCGAAGGATTTTCCGTAAACTAACAGATTCTCCCCATCCGTGTTCAGGTGTCCCGGAGGTGGTCCCCAGTTTTCGTGCAGACGTTCCGAGTAGGGAGTCAATCGCTCATATTGTTCTACCGACATTTTATAGGCGATATTCAGTTCTGGGCTTTGATATTGAGCAGTAGCATCATGGATGACCTGCTGCATTAAAGCACTGGGAGACTCTGGGATTTCGGGGATATCATAACCGTTATTTTTTAAGGCTCTCATCACCTCATAGATAGAACCGAATACGTCCAAATAGGCGGCGGTTCCGACGTTCCCTTTATCGGGGGGGAAACTGAAAATGGTAATGGCGACTTTTTTATCAAGTTTTGGTTTTTTCCGCAGGTTAGCCCATTTCAGCGCCCGCTGACAGATGGCTTCGATGCGGTCTTGGAGGGCGATCGCCTTTCCGGTGGCTCCGTCCCTTCCCGACACAATAATTGGCTCAATAGCCCCATCCAATTCCGGGATAGCAATTTGTAGGGCGACTTGGATCGGATGTAACCCTAGTTCGCTTTCTTCCCATTCTTCCGTAGTTTGGAATACCAGGGGTAGGGCTACCATATAGGGACGGTTGAGCCGTTTTAGGGAGTCGATCGCTTTCGGGTGGTCTTGGCGAGCCGGACCTCCCACCAACGCGAACCCCGTCAGGGAAACCACGATATCAACCAGAGGTTGAGCCGGAATGCCTTTGGGTGGCGTATCCCAGAAGTAGGTATCTACAGGCTTGGAAAAGTCCAGACCTCCCGCAAATACTGCCACCACTCGCGCCCCCATAGCTTCCAGTTCCTGCACCATAGCCACATAATGGGCATCATCTCCCGTGACTAGGTGGGTACGTTGCAGCACCAAGCCTACACAGGGTGCTAGGGGGTCTTTAGTGTCATCGGGGATATCTTCGCGCCCGTTATACCAATTCAGATAGTCATTGACATCCTCGAACATTTTGGGAGCCAGGGGATGCCAAATTCCCATATCGGGATAGGTGACAGGTTCGGCAAAGTGCAGTTTTTCTTGGCCCTTAAAAACATATTTCTCTGCCAACATGAGCAGGAAGTTTTCCAGGTTTTCTGGAGAACCACCCAGCCAATATTGGAAACTCAGCATAAAGTTCCGCGCGTCCTGAGCCTTATCAATAGGCATATATTTCAGGACTTTGGGGAGGGTTTGCAGAAGTTTCAGCATTCCGTCCTGGAAGGAGGAACCGGATTTTTCCTTCCGTTTTTTCATGAACTGGGCGATCGCACTTTTGCTCTGTCCCAGTTGTGCCATGGAGAAGCTGCCCATTTTGTTCAGGCGCATTACCTGTGGCATGGAAGGGAACACCACCGCCACATCCAAGCGATCGCGGTAGGGAGTTACCGCTTCCACTACTTTATCAGCTAAATCTTCGATAAAGATTAATGAGGCGATGAAAACATTGGCCTCGGCTAGGTCTTTTTTCAGGTTTTCGTAATTTTCCGGGTCCCGCAGTTCCTCGATCAGATAACCACTGATCTCGATCGCCAAGTTCGGGTTTTTTTCATTTATAGCCCGCACTGCTGCTGACAAAGCGCTCTGGTACTGGGCCTCTAGCACGATATAGACGACTTTTAAACGTGATCGTCCGTTGAGGGAATCAGGTTTAATGTGTCTAACGGTAGGCTTGACGTAGGTAAACATATTTAGTGTTCGTTCCTCGGTGTTCTGCTCTAAAGCTGTCTGGATAGGTAGACTATTGTGGATCAGCGATCGATCCCGTCAACATTTGGCAACGTCCTACATGGGATGCCGTCCCGCTAGGAGACAACCCTGATGACTTCACCATTGAGTATTATTACCAGAAAATGAGCCAAAGTGGTTAGTGGAAGCCACTTTTTGACACAATTCGACAAAATTTTGGCCAATCTTTGCAACAAAAATTTATAAATTGCCCAGTTAACAGTCTTGATTATATACACAAGTGTTAAATTTTATGATCTAGGATAAAGTTTTCTATATAAAGTTTGACACCTCTTATGACTGTACCAAGAACTATTTGTCTGGGCTTCTTAGCAGTAATTGCGATCGGCACATTCTTATTATGGATGGATGATACCATTTATCACAGTAGTTTTGGCAATCCTATTACCGCACTATTTCTCGCCACTTCTGCCGTCTGTGTCACGGGTTTATCAGTTGTTGATGTTAGCAATTTTTATTCCTTTTGGGGGCATTTTTGTTTACTTAGCTTAGTGGAAATTGGAGCCTTGGGCTACATGACCGCCAACACCATGCTTCTGCTATTAATTGGCAGAAAATTTGGACTCCGAGATAAATTAGCACTCCAAAAATCTTTGGATACCGCCGGAATCGCTGGAGTCATGCCACTGCTCAGATCTATTATAGCGACCATGGCCTTATTTCAAATTGCCGGAGTTATCTTATTAATGATGGTTTTTCTTCCGGATTATGGCTTAAAAAATAGTCTGTGGCTGGCTATATTTCATAGTGTAAATGGCTTTAATAATGCCGGATTTAGCTTATTGGAAGAGAGCTTAGTTGATTATGTATCCTCTCCCATCGTCAATATAACAATGAGTATTTTAATTATTTTTGGTGGTTTAGGATATCAAGTAATCATGGAACTTTTTTTGTGGATTAAAACTACATTAAATAAAGAACCAATGCGTCGGGATTTTTCTCTACACTTTAAAGTCGTCACCAGTACCACTATAATTCTGCTATTTTCCGGGTCTTTCCTCTTTTTTATCACCGAATTTAATAATCCTCAAACCTTGCAGAGTTTAACCATATTTGGCAAAATGCAAGCAGCCTGGTTTCAATCTGTCACCAGCAGAACCGCTGGATTTAACACCATATCTATAGGAGATATGACATATTCATCAATTTTGATTACTATGATCCTAATGTTTATTGGTGCTAGTCCAGGAAGTACAGGAGGCGGCTTAAAAACCACTACATCAAGAATATTGGTAAACTGCACAAAAGCAGCCCTACAAGGTCGAGATGAAGTCTTATGTTATCAGCGCAAAATTCCCTCCCCTTTGATTTTAAAAGCCGTCGGAGTTTTGGTCGGTTCCATTACTGTGGTTTGTGTAGCCACATTATTAATTGTGATTATGCAACCAGAATTAGGATTTGGTAGCATCTTTTTTGAAATTGTCTCAGCCTTTGGAACCGTAGGTCTGTCTACTGGCATCACTGGAGATTTTTCCATGCTGAGTCGATTAATTATTATTGCCACCATGTATATTGGTCGGGTGGGAGTATTATTGCTAATGTCTGCGGTTTTGGGCGATCCTCAACCCTCATCAATTGATTATCCAGAAGAAAACCTATTGGTGGGTTAACTATTGATTCTCTACCAGGTAAACTATAGAAATGGTAAAATAAAAAGATTATTCTTTCCATAGGATTGTTAGTAAATCATGAATCTTTCATCTCTTAACTTTTTTCGGAATTTACGCGCCGAAAAACAACAATTTGCAGTCATTGGCTTGGGTCGCTTTGGACAGGCGGTTTGTTCGACTCTCAATGCTTCAGGTTATGAAGTTCTCGCGGTTGATAATGATGAAAAAAGGGTCAATGCGGCTTTAACCGATCGCATTGCTACCCATGCTTTACTATTAGACTCAACCGAAATGTCAGCCTTGCGAGAGGCGGGAATATTTGAACTAGACACCGTAATTGTCGCCGTCGGGAGTTTCCTGGCTGAAAGTATTACCACCACCCTTAACCTCAAAGAAGCCGGGGTGGCGAATGTGGTAGCTAAGGCTTCCTCGGAAACCCATGTTAAATTGTTAAAAAAAGTGGGTGCAGATTTAGTTGTGTTCCCCGAAAGACAAATGGGACAGGAGTTGGCGCGACTACTGACTAAGCCTAGACTGGTGGATCAGTTTGAACTAGACCCGGATCATAGTATTGTAGAAATGGTGGTTCCTGATGATTTTGATGGTAAAACGATCGCTCAATTAGAACTCCGTAGCAAATACGGTTTGAACCTCTTGGCTATACGCAGTGAAAATCAAACACTAGAAATAAATCCCCTACCCAACAAACGTTTAAAGAAGGGGACTATTATGGTGGTTTTGGGGTCAAACCAGGATATTAACCGACTTCCAGTTTAAGGGAATTATTCCTTACCAGGATTGGACTGGGGAATGATTTTCCCTAAACTCAGATCATCTAAATCAATTCCCTGAGACCCTCGTTGCTCTAATTGATCTAATACACGGGTGAACTGAAACCATACCGAACCCGCCATCATTATGGTGACGGGAACGGATAAGGCGTAAGCCACACGGCTAGAAATTGCAAATATCTGCAAACAGGAAGCTAAGAAAACACAGATCCCTACTGCGGAAGCTAAATAGGGGGCGAGCATCCTAAATCCCCGTAATTGGGCGATCGCACGACTAGATTTATTAACTTTCCAGTCCTTTACCAGTTGCTTGAGGGTCGCCACAAAGGGAATACAGCAGATAATACCAACCCATAAGCCAGCAGCTAACAGAAAATATGGCGGATCGTACATTATGATAATTCCATCGAATTGCTTGATATAGCAATCCTAAATGATTTGTCACCCAATAGGCGATCGATTTGTCAACCGCATACACCACACCAATCAACACCCCAGAACTCATCATTACTGAGAACTTCAGAGTCTGGGATGTTTGACCAAATATGCAAAAACCTAAGCCTCAACCGGAGACTTAGGAATTGCTGGCTTGAGCAGATAGCATCTGTTTTAGCTTTTCTAATTCATTCGCCCAGCGAGGGTCAGGCTGAATGGACTCGGGGTTACTACTAGAATTGGCGTTAGAAGACCCTTGTTGATTCCGATTAGATTTTTTCTTCTTACCACCACCACTTTTTGTGGGTGCAGAAGTTGGGCTAGAAGTGGGAGACTGGTTAACAGCACCAGGCGTAGCTGTAGCTGTAGCCGTAGCCGTAGCCGTAGCCGTAGCACCATCAGAACCACGACCCTCTTCAGACTCTGGTTTGTTTTTCTTACGAGGTTGCGCCCTTTCAATTTTTAGCGCATTGTCCCCGAACATAAAGCCGTTGTACTTCTCAACGATTTGATCTGCTAAATCATCACTTTGGACGGTGACAAACCCGAAACCACGACATTTTCCAGTCTTGCGATCGGTTATTACTTTAGCCGAAATCGTGTCGCCTTCCTCTGCAAATACAGCTTGCAATTCTTTGCGATCGAGTTCTTTGGGTAAATTACCAACATACAATCTAACGGACATTAGTGATACCTCCAGTAGGAAAAATTTGATATTTGAGTTGAAAAATCCTGTTGAGTTCAGACCACGTTAATAAATCATCATGATTAAACTCAGCCTTGACTTGACTTAAAAGACAAATTGGTGTTACTTCCAGCCTTAACTCATTGAGTATGATCATTGGCTTCAATATATAAATGAGTTTCTTGGCTGGCTGGGATTAGCAGCCTCAAATATCCAAAAGATTGAGATTGATTTGAACGGTCGAGTGAGATTTGAGTCATGCTTCAAAAATATCTGCTATAGCTGTTCCTATCACTTTTGTCAATAGGTTTTAAGTTTAGGGTTTCTATAGCTACGATCGCAGTAACTAATGTCAAAGGAATTCAACTTCAAACCTGTTAAATGCTTCTTTAAGTTTAGTATGTTTTGGCGAAACAAAATCACAAATTTTATGGAACGACTAACTTGTTTGGCAACCTTTGCAGTCAGATCACTGCCGCAACTGATGATCTACATAGACTTTTGCCATTGCTAAGACCACAGTAGTAGCAGACCATCTTTCAACATATCACAGATATCGCCTATGTTCACGATGTTAACAAATGTAACACTGTTTGGGACAAAATGCAAACTTGAGATATTAGAAATTCTAATGTTAATTGTATTTAAAGTCTACCGCTGGAAATGATACTAGCTCCCCAAAAGGCTAGTGATCCGGCTAGAATGACTGACCACAAGGGATGTCCGCCATAGATACGGCGACGATCTGCCAGATTTTCCAGTTTTTCTATATCAATCCAGGGAGTAGCCCCCCGTCGCCACCATCCAGTTATTTTAACGGAATTACCAATTAAGTCGGTGGGATGGATAGATTTGGGCCAGAAGTTAGCCACAGGTGTCCACTGGGGGATATAGTGGAGGGGAACTATACCGGTGGCGGTTTTTAACAGGAGCTGTTGACCCATGATATTACTAATTCCCGACCGTCCGATTAACTGACCTTCTATACAAATGGGTTTGTTGTCGATGGGGATACTGTCGGGATTACAGTATAAATCGCGGAGATTGGGATTGTGAATGATGGCGGCGGGTTTAATGTCTGGGAAAAAGTGATTATTTCTCCAAAATATACCTAAACTGATACCAATGGGAACACAACCCCACAAAATAGCCCTATCCCCAAATAACCATTCTAGTTGCCAAATCCCTAGCTTGCCGAAAATTGCCCCGAATAGCCAGATTAGCAACCCGATCGCTAATCCGATCGCTAATCCTAAATAAGGGGCGGCTTGCATTAAAAGTTTAGCGCGATCGCCTCGGGAATCAGACACGGGCTTAACTTCGAGGTTTAACTGAGTTTCTATTTGCCAAAATTTGCCATAACTGTTGAGAATCAGTAGGCGATCGCCTAATAGGGGATGAGAATTGCTCATCTGTAACCAGTAGCGATCGGGATTTCTCAGATCCCATGTTAATAGGGATTCAATGTCGCCGCCGTGGTTAAGCCCGATAAGTTGACTCTGGGGGGAAGCCACTAATATACTACCGAGAGTCATCCCCTGGGTAGGTGCGATCGGGGTTAATAAGTCAAACCCTTCTAATAAAAAGGTAGTATTGTCTAACTGGGGTGATGTCTGCGAGATACCAATAGCCATTTTTAGCAGCGCCCTGGTTAAGCCATTGGGATTTCCGGTTAAATTACAACAGATGCGATCGCTATAATAAACCCGCCGCCTCGAAATCCACAAAGCTGGAAACCGAAGAATCTGATAAACTCCATAAGCCAATACGGAAACCGGGAAAGCTATCACCCGCAGAATGTAGGTGGCTGGTTTTAATATAGATAGGGCTACATCAGGAATTAATGGGGGTTCCGACCTAACTCGCTGAAAACACCATTGCGCGCCGATAGCCGAATATTGATAAATCAAGTAGGGAATTTGCACTAATAGGGTAATAAACGACATCACCATAAAATCCCAATTTCCCACACTGGCGATTTCTCTGGCGTAAATGGTAGCTATTTCGTCAGGGGTTAGGGTATCGAGTAAACCCTGGCTAACCACAATCCGCACAAATCTTGGCCAGCATCCTAATGTCATGGCGATCGGGGTAGCCGTTGGTAACACTCGCAGCGCCGGAAATTTCCAATTTTGCGCTTTACAGTAGTTTTGTAGGACGCGACCTGCTTCTGGAGACAATGATAATAATTTCGTCCGGGGGAGGGTTTGTTGACCGTAACAGATTTTTAGCAAGCCGTCCCATAGCCAGGGGGAGACTATAAATAATAGTCCTAAAGTCCAGTACAGCCATTGGTTAGGATTGCGGTATAGCCATTGAATGGGTCGGACAACGGGTAGGGAGATCAGGATATTATTGGCGTTTCTGAACAAAAATTCCACGAGGCGAGGACTTATCCACAGCAGGATAAATACGGTTAGGAATTGTTCGATCCTCAATCTGGTGAGTTTGAGTTTCCCTATTTTCCGCCACTTGGTCGCCCTTTCGGCTTCTTTCCATTGATAGGAATGTGAAACTGTCTCAGGTTGGGTGGGGGGGGTAAAGGTTTGCACTTCCTCTGGGGGACTCTCTGGGACAGAATTGCTAATTACTTGGGGCTGTTGTTTCGGGGGTTGATCTGATTTGACCTCAATTGGGGGCGCCTTTAATGGGGGGGTGGGTTTAGGTTTAGGTTTCGGGGTGGTTGATTGAACTTTGGGCGGTTGTAAGTTGGGGTCGAAGGGAACAAATCCTGTCTCTACTGTAGGGGGGACTGAGGGGTTAGGCTGGCGACTTTGGAGTTGCTGGAGTTGATTACTAGCCCAAGTTCTAATTTTTTCTGGGGTCTCTAGTGTGAGGGTTTGACATAAGGAAATAGCGCGATCGCTTTGTCCGCTGCGATCGTATGCTTTCACCAAGCCAATTTGGGCTTTTAATCCTGCTTTGGTATGGGGTTGAGAGTCGGCGATGGGTTCTAAAAGTGCGATCGCCTGTTGATATTGTTTCTGTTTAATCGCTGCTAACCCCAACTCTAGGGAATTTAAGTCGGGGTTTAGTTCTTCCTTACTGCGATCGGTAGATGACATCAGCCTATCCTCAATCAGCCTCCCCTTTAGAGTATCCCAATTTACAACATCTGTGGCGGATCAATTCCCTGCTGCTTCAATAACTCTATCAATCGTTCATAGCGTTGACGTTCCTCTTGTAACTCAATTTCCGTCTGTTGCGCTTTTATGCGTTCCTGTTCATAGCGTTGACGTTCCTGTTGTAACTCAAGTTCAGCTTGTTGAGCCCTTTCACGTTCCTGCTGTCGTAACTTATCTAATTCCACTGGTGTTAAAAATTTATCCCCATCTGGCCGATAAATTTCTAGCCCAGTTTCTGTTAATTCAAACCTAATTTGTAACCGAGGACTAACCCAACCTTTCATGTTTTCAATCGATTCTAGCCAATCTTCTGACCTTAAAAAGCCAGTTATCTCTTGTGACTGAGGGTCATATAGATAATATTCGTCTACGCCATAGCGTTGATAAAATAGTAGTTTTTCCGCCATTTTTTTCGAGGTATTTCCCGGCGAAAGAATTTCAAATACTACCTGTGGCGCGATATTATCCTCTTCCCATTGTCGATATGAGCCTCTATCCCCCTTGGGACGACCACAAGCTACCATAACATCTGGCGCAGTACGGATTTTATTATTTCCTTCCACTGGATACCACAGTAAATCACCCGCCACAAAGATATTTTCATCCCCGGAAAACAATATTTCCAGGTTTTCTTTGATAATCACAATCCAGCGAAATTGTTGCGTGTTATCAGACATGGGTTGACCGTCACTTTCAGGATAAATAACTGTCGGTTGGGTTTCGGGTATAACTTGTTGTACCATAATCGATTATTCCCAGATATTCGCGACTTCCTAAGATTGTAGCATTTTGGGTGACTACTATACTTGGGATATTAATAAATCTTCCCAAACTTGATGATTGGGGTAGTCAATTATCAGTAAAAACCGTAACATCAATATTGGGATGGTCGTCAAAGAGTCTAGGGATTCTAGTGTTAGATATAGGTGATACTCTGGGAGGGGCGATACTACTGCGTAGTGGCTGGGCGATGATGGGCGATCGCTCACTGATGATACACCCGAAATTATATTCAGGCTGATGGTATCTTGTATTAATCTGGCACTCCCATATTAGAATAATGTCAAGCTAGGGGTCGTTTATGGGATATAAACAGAAATCAACCACCCAAACAAATCCGTGAAAATATCCTTAAATTACCTCAGCTACTCACGTTAAACTGATAAAATAGATGATGTCTTGGCAACGTCCCGATGGTAGAGAGCGCGACCAACTGCGCCCGGTGCAGTTTGAGCTAGATTATACTCAATTTGCGGCTGCTTCAGTCCTAGCAAAATCCGGTAATACTCAAGTGCTTTGTACGGTAACAATTCAACCGGGAGTACCCCGATTTTTGCAGGATACCGGAAAAGGTTGGTTAACCGCAGAATATCGGATGCTTCCGGGGGCGACTCCCCAACGTCAACCCCGGGAATTGATGAAACTATCGGGTAGAACCCAGGAAATTCAACGCTTGATTGGTCGCAGTTTGCGCGCGGCGGTAGATTTACAGGCTATGGGGGAAATCACTGTTACGGTAGATGCTGATGTGTTACAGGCGGACGCAGGAACCCGCACCACGTCGATTAATGGGGGGTTTGTCGCCCTGGCTCATGCCTTTAATAAAATGGTAAAACGGGGAGAGTTAAAGCGATCGCCTATTATTCATCAGATCGCCGCCATTTCTGTGGGAATGATGCACGGGGAAGCCTTACTTGATCTCAATTACCAGGAAGACGTAGCAGCCGATATCGATTTTAATGTGGTGATGCGGGATGACCTGGGAATTATTGAACTTCAGGGAACAGCAGAAGCAGAAAGTTTGAACCGAAATCAGTTAAACCAAATCTTAGACTATGCCGAAAAAGGCATTACAGAACTCTGTCAATTACAAAGGCAGGTTTTAGGGCTAACTGATTAATTAAATGATTAATCATCAAAGCTGATTTAGGGGCGGGTTATCCTGCGAATTAATTATCCCCACAGCCCCATTAATAAACCCGTCCCGACTCACCTGATGAATCTAAATAAATATTCCCAAACCATTGTGAACCCTGGCAGCCGTATCAGGAGTGCGGTTAAGTAAATGCCCACCCAGCACCAAACTGGTAGAACTGCCACCATCCAAATTTATAGCATCGATCGCCCCTAATTGCTGCATCAATTTTGCCATTTCTGTTAAACTAGGTCCCGCCCCATTCACCCGGTTATGAACAGTCACCATAAGCAGTTCTCCGGTCGCTGTGACACCCACAGCACTGCGGATAGCCAACTGTTGACCAAACCAATAATTAAACCCTTCCGCCTCTGCATTAACCACAATATTGCGATTTTGCACCAACAGAGGTCCGCCACCCATAATATTCGGAAAATCTATAAACTCAGGGGGAGTAGTTGCGGCGGTAATTGTTAACCGAGAACCGACCCCAAAAGCACTAACAGCACTCCGAAAAGAACGGAAAACCAGCAGATAACCATTAGTGGGGATAGCTGTGGGAGTTTGATCATCAGGTAGTTCAATTTGTCGAGTTACTTGGTCTCCGGAAACTACCACGACAATTTCATTGAGAGTTAGAGGTAAATAATTCGCCCCCCATTCGGAAGTATAACGAGCAATTCCTGCCTTGACATATCCAGTATTTAGCAGGTCTACCTCAAAGCGTTGTCCGGTAGAAGTTACAATAGTTTCTACTAACTTTAATCGCCCCATTCGCACCCTTCCTGTATTATCCCAAGCCATAGCACCCCGATTAAGAATCGGCCCGGAAAACCACTTATTATCCTTACGAATAGCCCCTAAAGGCAATAAGTTATTACGGTTAAAATAGCCGCCATTAATACCGCCTAAACTTGACCAAGTTTGGGCAATGGACAATAAAGAGTTAGTCCCCCGCATCTGATTTTTTTCGGTCCATATCGCGGCGATTGACAACCCCGACCGAGGAGTTATGGTTAACCAAACTGCGGGGAATTTATCACCTTCTAAAGTTAAATATTGCTGTCGCGATCGCAGTCCTGGATAAACCGAAATACTGTGTTCTACTAAAGCATCTCGCCGCAGTTCAATTACCAGGCGATCGCGATTATTAAGGGTTTGGGTGCGGACTCTATACCCATCAGGTAAAGTTCCCTTAATGACTGTTTGAGTTGCTGAAATGCGAACGACAATGGGCGATGGTTTCTCAGAACTGCCGCTAGTTTCCCCCTCATTTTGTTGTTCTTGATTGCCAGATTTAGGGGGTGGGGTTGGAGTTTCGGGAAACCGAGCAGCTAGAGATTGATCAGCGATCGCATCTAACACGACTTCCCATTCCCGACTTTGTTCGTAAAGTTCCCAAGGGGTAGCTTTACTTAGTTGTATCTCAATCCGGCAAATATCCTGGTTTTCATTAACGGTAATATCGTCAATTTTAGTAGGTACGGAAAAGATGCGTAAAGTTTGGTTATCGATAACCATTTCCCAATTTCCCACGGGGGCGATATCGTCCAAATTTAGATATCGATATTCCCGATCTAGTTTAGTTTTGAGGCGGTAAGATTTGCCAATAGTTGAAAACCACTTGACGGGCTGAAGGTTGACATCATCAGTATTGAGTAACTCCATACCTAAAACCAATATCGCCCCCTTGTCGCTAACTCCCGTATAAGTGCAAATTCCCGAACTCCACTGACCCCAAGCCGCCCGCCAAGTCCGACCATTTACTGATAGGTGAGTCCCCCGCCGAATTACTCCAGGGTTAGCAAGTTCGACAATATGCGGGGAAGCTACTATAGGGTTTTGCTTGAGAAATACTCGCGCCTGGTAAATGCAAGCCGCCACTTCTCCCCTAGTAGCCGGACGGTTAGGGTTGAAAATATCAATGGTGGGGGCGTTTACTACTAAGCGGCTTTGGGTGGCTGTGGCGATCGCCTGTTGGGCGTAGTCGGGAATATTCCCCCCATCGTTATATATAGCAGCTAAAGACACAGATGCTCCCGCCTGCATCTGTAAGCCGGACACTAAAGCCAGTAAAACGTGCAACCGGGAAATATTCTGACCTGGAAGAAACCGACCATCAGGAAAACCACTGATAAATCCGGCTCTAAAGGTATTGCGGATGGCTTCAGCAGCCCAAAAATTGGCGGGAACATCTGTAAAGGGTATATAATCCCGCCGGGGTGCTAGGGAAAAGGCTGCTTGGATAATGGCGGCAAATTCCGCCCTGGTCATGGTTTGGTCGGGGCGAAAGGTTCTATCTTCAAAGCCACTGACAACCCCTTGGCGTTGCAGAGGTCTGATAAATGGATAAGCCCAGTGTTGGCTGATATCGGTGAATGAGGCGACTGTGTTGTTCATAAATATTGCGATCGCAAAGGTGAAACCTTAACCCAATATTCTAATTGTTTCACTACTCCGACTCCCCATAAAAAAAACGCCCACACTCATAAAGTGTGATGGGCGCTTGAATCAGGGTGCATCTACTATGATATGTAGTATAACCCCTGATGGGTGAAACCCTACACTGGCTTAACAAAACTTTACAATTGCCAATTTCTCCTATACCATAAATTATTGATTTTTTATTCAACGCCGCGTCGCCGCCTTTTTGCCCCAACCCCCTTGACAAATTTCTGGCGATCGCCTATTATTTATTATTGGTAACATGGCTATACGCTTGATTTTTTATTCAACGCCGCGTCGCCGCCTTTTTGCCCCAACCCCCTTGACAAATTTCTGGCGATCGCCTATTATGTCGTATGGCTAACATAGCTATACGCTTGATTTTTTATTCAACACAGTCCCATCAAGAAACCAAACTTCTCCGATTAACCCTGGGGTAACGCTGGCTTTATCAATGGTAGTTGGTCGGGTAGAAAATTATGAATTTTTACTTGTGAAAATTATCTGCTGTCCCTTCCTGCCCAGGTGTGCAGCCGTAGACTTGTCGTTTAAATTTCATCGGTTATAATGGTAGTAGAGGTAAATAAAATCTATAATCAACAGAGGTAAAGACCATGTTACAAACTCTTCATAAAACCCCAGTTAAAATCCCTCAACAGTCCCGGACTTTCAACGAGATTAGACCAGAACGCAGTCACACTAAAGCTCTCACCGAAAAAGGCAAACTCGTTGGCCATTGGCGCACTGATGACCAAGGAAAACTCTATTGTCAGTGGTTTCGGGAATGAGTGTTTCTGATTAGAGGGGGATTGACAAGTAATTTCAGGAGATTTCCGGAAATATTCTTCCAGTTATGGTAGTAATTAGGGGTCGAGAGAGATGTCACCATCTCCCCCTCCCATTCAAAACCGTGCTTGAGACTTTCACCTCATACGGCTCTAGTGGTGCTTCCACATCCAGATAATTGGCATAGACACGAAAAACTTCCTGATGTGACGCACGCGCAGACTGGTTATGGTCGAAAGAGAAGTCACCTTCCCCAACTCCAATTGGAAACCGTGCTTGCGAGTTTCCCAGCACACGGCTCCTGATGTAGATACCCTATTTGTCAGTAGGAACAGGGCTACGACCCCCCGCTTTGTAACCTCAACTTTAGGAGCTATATACAACCTCGTAGTCTTTAAACTCGCACTCGTCATAAAACTCTTAATTGTCGCGGTCTCTATATCCACACCGTGGCTAGTGGGCATATCCTAACCATTACAGTTAGGCATTAGCTTTCAGCCACATCCTTTCCCCTTAAAGGTATACGCTTACACTTTTCACTACTGTGCAGGTACATCCTGCCGAGAGCCTAAAAGGGGTTTAAACGTTCCGTTTATACGGGCATTCCATCTTTAGACTTGTCCTGTCCACCGGGGTAATTTTAAAGGTCTGTGTAGGTAGTAAAGAGAAACCCCTACTTTTCCCCTTGCTCTTTTGAGCGCAGCGTGTCAACCTGTTTCGCTACCTTCTTATGACGGTGGTTCAAGTCGGAACATTCAGATTTCCTTAGTCATGGATGGTTGGCAGTGGTCGCATATGGTAGTAGGTTCTACTTCAGGCCTTCCGTTCCCCGCTTCAATCCTGGGGTTATGATTCCCAAAACTGGGGGTGGCTATCGCCGTTACTCTCAACTTCATGCTATACTAGGTGGGTCACAACTCCCACCGTTCAAGCGTTCTGTCTTGACCTTGAGTCCCCTGCCTTGCTTAGATTTCTCTAAGCGTCGGGACATATAAACAGTTATGGGATGGTCAGGGAAGCGACTCCCTATATTCCACCAAGGGGTGGAAGTCCCACCGGGCAGTTATTTCGGGTATTGCAACCCTATGCGCGTGCCTGAACGTTTCGCACCTCCATTGTTAAAGATACAGCATTGACGTTATCTAACGCCGTTTTATCATCATGACAGTGGCGGTGTAATAGCTGAAGGTTTTTGTATTCATCCTTTCCACCGAGGTTTCGAGGTACAATGTGGTCTACTTCAACTAAGTCAGATGGGGTCAAATATTGCCCGCACCAGGTACACTTGCATTTTTGCTTTTTGAGTAGTTTTGCTACCCTATTTGGCGTTCCGATTGCTTGTCCTTTTCTGTTTGACCAGTAAGTCCAATTTCCGTCGTATGGTGTTGCTTCAGGTTTGATCAGGGTGTGTCTGACAATTGGAGTCCAGTTATGTTTCCATAACTGAAGTCCATCTTTAGTTCTAAATAACCAGGTTTCATGTCTTTCTTTCCCATTACTGAGTATGACCGTTCCCGGTCTCAAATAATTCCTCAGTTTTTCGATGTTTGCCTTTCCGCATCTTGATACTGTCCATGCCCTTAACATTTTCCAAATTATGTCATCTAGCTTGCTGAATGTCTCGGATGAAACTACTCCTGAGTAGTAATTTTCCCACCCCCGAATAATCGGGTTTAGCCTGCTAATCAGGGCAGACTGGGGTGCGGTCTTATGCTGTTTTATCACACCCTTAATCACTTCTGTATGGGCAACTGCTTTCTTACTGGGTTTGATGTGGGTTTTGTGACCGATTAATCGGCTCGCTCTCCCACCTGTTTTTCCCGATTTATATTTTCCTACAGGGTATTGCCTGATATTAAATCCTAAGAAATCAAAACCTGCTTCTTCTGTTCTGCCCTCGTATTGTATGGGGTTAAGTGTATGACACACTCTAGTCTTTTCAGGTTTAATTTGCAATCCTACAGGTTTTAACCATTCGTAAATAGCATTTTTACACGGTTCAATGATATCGAGTGAAGGTGATATTACTACGAAATCATCGGCGTATCTTACTAACGAGGCTTGCACTCTATTAGCTTTCTTGGGATACATTGTTTCAATTAACCTAACCATTCCATCCAGTGCAATGTTGGCGAGTATTGGACTTATGGCACAAGACAGAATAGTTAGGACGTATAATGGCAAGGATATCTACATAAGACCCAAAAGGCTAGCCCCCTACAGTTACGACCTTAGACAAAAAGTTATTAATGCAATTGAACTAGACGGTATGCCCAAAACAGAAGCCAGTCAAGTTTTCCATGTCAGCCGGAACACTATCAATCTCTGGCTGCAAAGAAAAGCACAGACCGGAGACTTCCTCCCTAAACCTAATCA
>Ga0213835_100936_pt1 | contig 21654 bp, 21 predicted proteins | sample SWPATP01_FD_160576 | JGI IMG/M metagenome (GOLD analysis project Ga0213835, IMG submission 160576) | Coastal seawater microbial communities from Marineland, Florida, United States - SWPA TP0 #1 | ecosystem: Environmental > Aquatic > Marine > Coastal | place: USA: Florida | collected 2016-08-05 | reverse complement strand
CCATTGACTGCTATCACAAGGGAGTTACCCTATCGGTGTTTGGTTGGGGGGTGGTATGAGTGTTTGACAGATTGATTAAGTTGTGCTTGTTGACTGAGTAATCAACCTATTGACAGAATTATTTTCCGGTGCTAGGACTAAGTTATGAGTAACATTTGAGTAACTAGGCATAGTTATCGGGTTGAGTAATAGCCCGCTATCGCTGTCAGGATAAGGGTTTATACTAAACTCCCCGGGTAGGATTCGAACCTACGACCAATCGGTTAACAGCCGACCGCTCTACCACTGAGCTACCGAGGAAAGTGGGTTGTGGTTATCTTAGCCACAGTTAACTATAGTAACCCAGTGGTAAAATTTTGTCAAGCATTTTGCTCAAATTTATTTTAGCCCCATCCGCAACTGAGCCAAACGCCTTTGAGACTCAGGGTCTAGGGAACTGTCAAGAAAGCGACTCCTCGATCGCTTTGGAGTTTGGTGGCGACGTTGGCGCTGTCGATTAGAGGCCTCAACAGCTTCCGATAGCTGCATTGCAGACATCCATTCAGCACCGTAGCCCATGACAGTCAACTGTTGTGCGCGGTCTGAGGTAGCCACCAGCAACCGCCGCCGTGACAGTCGCAATTTATGACGCAGGGACGCACACATTTTTTCTATATAAGTGTCAGCAGTTTGACCATAAGCTGTATAGTGAATCAACAGATTACGGCTGACCTTTTCACTGACACCGGGAGTATTCTGATAGTGAGCATCGAAGACAATGCGAGCATCAAGACCTTCAAAAGCACTGTAATTAATCAGACTTTCGATCAGATGTCGCCGGGCTGACTCCGTGCTTTCCCCGTCGCGCTTTTGTTGCAGACCGGGCCAAATTCCGATGATGTTATAACCGTCTACAAACAGGACGGCATTGGTTAAAGAGCGTGACATGATTTATTACTGGAAAGCTCATATTGAACAGTGGACAATTTTTGCTTAGTTTCAATAATGGCATTTTTTTCGTTAGGTAGGATGAAAAAATCAAGTTTTCCAATCTAGGCTTGATGATTTTGCATCAATCGGCGTTTTAGGGGTTCAGGGTTTCCCTGAGCCACGACACGGCCGTTTTCCAACAAAAAAGCACCATCGCTGTAGTCAAGTTCATCGAGGCGGTGTGTCACCCAGAGGGCGGTAATGCCGCGATTTTTGACTAAATGGCGAACTTGAATAACCAGGTCTCGCTGACTGTCGGGGTCTAGTAGGGCGGTAGGTTCATCAAAAAGTAGGACTTGGCAATGTCTAGCGATCGCACCTGCAATAGCTATACGCTGTTTTTGTCCTCCGCTGAGGGCATAAATAGGGCGGCGTTGCAATTCCAGCAATTTCACCGCCCCCAAAGCATCCTCAACCCGCCGTCTAACTTCTTCTAGGGGGAGGCGGTCTTCCACCAAACCAAAGGCCACATCTGCCCCCACAGTAGGCATAACCAGTTGGTGATCGGGATTTTGGAAGACAAACCCCACCCGTCCCTGAATGTTAATCTCACCGGACTGGGACTGCAACAGTCCCGTCAGTAGCCGCAACAGGGTTGATTTGCCGCTGCCATTAGTACCAAGCAACATCCAAAATTCCCCTTTAGGGACGGCTAGGGAACAAGAAGTCAGGACTCTAGCACCTCCCGACCATTGAAAGTTCAGGTTTTTTACCTCAATAGCCGGGTTGGTTGTTTCGGGTATGGCAGATTGGCTCATTCTGTTAAGGCTACAAATCCAGGAGATCTACCTGTGGCTGTGGTGCCAGATTTTTCGGAAATCTGCACGGCCGAGATTTCGCTGCTGAGGACAGCTACTTTTTTATCGGTCATTTTCTCGCAGGTTAGCTCTAACAGTTGCCGATGGTCTGAGCGCATCATGTCTAGGACCTGGTTATAGACCCCTACAGCGTCCTCTTGGGTCTTTCTTTGTACCGATAGGGGAACCGGGACATATTTAACGATGATGTCAATGGTGAACATAGAAAAGTCTTAAAAAAACGTTAAGTTTAACACCGACTCTCATCAGTATGGCAGATATCGGCACTGTCTGCTTGACATCATAACTCTTACCTCGCCAGGAATCAGGCGATCGCATCACTTCTGGACTATTACCGATCCCCAGTAGTACCCTCGCCATTAATTTCATTCTGGGACTTGCCAATCTGAGAATTTATGTTTATACTGTTAAGATAGGTAAAGAAAAGTTAACTGCATCGATCATATTCCTAACTTTCTGTTAATAACGGGAAGCTAGATTTTACAATAGAGATCAGTTGGCTGATTTACTGGAAATTATAATTTATTCGGAGATTTGGGTTTATGACAATAGCAGTCGAACGCCCCCAAGTCACTAGAGGATGGTTTGATGTCCTCGATGACTGGCTGAAGCGCGATCGCTTTGTATTCGTAGGATGGTCTGGTATCCTGCTGTTCCCCTGTGCCTATCTATCTATCGGCGGATGGCTCACCGGAACCACCTTTGTTACCTCTTGGTACACTCACGGACTCGCCAGTTCCTACCTCGAAGGCTGCAACTTCCTGACCGCTGCCGTCAGCACCCCCGCCAACAGTCTGGGTCACTCCCTGCTGTTCCTGTGGGGTCCCGAAGCTCAGTGGGACTTTACCCGCTGGTGTCAATTAGGGGGTTTATGGGCTTTTGTAGCTCTACACGGAGCTTTCGCGCTGATTGGGTTCTGCCTGCGTCAGTTAGAAATCGCCCGGTTGGTTGGCATTCGTCCTTATAATGCGATCGCTTTCACCGGTCCTATTGCGGTGTTCGTGAGCGTATTCTTAATGTACCCCTTGGGTCAATCTGGATGGTTCTTTGCTCCCAGCTTTGGTGTAGCAGGCATCTTCCGGTTTATCCTATTCTTCCAAGGATTCCACAACTGGACTCTCAACCCCTTCCACATGATGGGAGTTGCGGGCATCCTGGGTGGTGCGCTACTCTGTGCTATTCACGGTGCTACAGTAGAAAACACCCTGTTTGAAGACGGAGAAGGTTCTAACACCTTCCGAGCTTTTGAACCCACCCAAGCGGAAGAAACCTACTCCATGGTGACAGCTAACCGCTTCTGGTCTCAGATTTTTGGTATTGCTTTTTCCAACAAACGCTGGTTACACTTCTTCATGCTGTTTGTTCCTGTAACAGGGCTGTGGATGTGTTCCATCGGTGTAGTAGGTCTAGCTTTGAACCTGCGGGCTTATGACTTCGTGTCCCAAGAACTGCGGGCGGCAGAAGATCCTGAGTTTGAAACCTTCTATACTAAGAACATTCTACTTAACGAAGGTATTCGCGCTTGGATGGCTCCAGCCGATCAACCTCACCAAAACTTTGTATTCCCCGAAGAAGTTCTACCTCGCGGTAACGCTCTGTAATCTGGGACTACTCACATAACCAATTAACCCCCTTTCCTCAACGGATTGGGGGTTTTGGTTTGATTATAGATTCAAAAGGCTTCTGATGGTTTCGATCCGATCGCGATTAACTCCCAAATCTGACTCTCCCAGTCGGGAAGCCGATCGCACTTGAATCAGCGCCGCGTGATCATCTAAATAAAATTCTACATCATCCACAAAGCCCATAATCGCCGAGGTAAATTCGGCATTAAGATAATGGTCATCCGCCGTCACGATTTTGGCGTTGTCCATACTCTCGACCACTTGTTTGATTTGAGCCAATGCTTCCTCCCCAGAGTTGGAATAGGTGAAAGGTTCGATATAATGAACCGCGTCCTGGCTTTGGGTGGAAACGCAGTTAGGGGAATCGGGACAATCGGAGAGATGGCCGTCGTGTACTCCTAGGTTATCGGGTCGCTGTCCTGAGAAGGAAAACAGACTCCCTAGGACGCTGGGATGGGTAGGCGCAGCCAGCGCCACGGTTTCCCCCCCAAAATATCCAACCAGTCCCAACCATAAGGCGATCGCGATCGGTAGTAGTTTTTTGTGCAAGAATCCTAGGGGTGAAATCTGCATTTGACATCCTCCCCAGCCTAAAGGCGTGGGGATTCCTCGTTTGACCATTAGATAGCCTCCTGACGGGTAGACAAACAAGCCACTGCCCCAGGCTGGGGTCTAACATAGCTTAACGTTTGCCCATTCAGGTCGGCAAGCCCTGCCGCCAAAATATTTACACTGGCGTTGATATCGCGGTCCTGTTCTGCCCCGCAATTTAAGCAAAGCACAGACCGGATCGAGAGGTCTAGTTTGCCCCAGCGATCGCCACAACATGAACAAGTCCCAGAAGTGGGTTCCCATCGACTGATGACCCTCACCTCTCGCTCATTAATCATGTTAGCCTTGGCTTCACACAGGGTTCTAATCTGTCGCCACCCGGCCCGACTGATGGCCCTGGCTAGACAGCGGTTTTTAACCATACCTGAGACATTCAAATCCTCCAACACCACGACGCTGTTGTCTCCCACTAATCGAGTCGCCAGCTTTTGGTTGAAGTCTTGGCGAATATCGGACTGTTTCGCTTCTGTACGGGCGATCGCCACCCGTAAACGCCCTCGTCCCCTAGAGCCTTTAACAGACCTAGCTAGTTTACGCTTACCCTTGCGGATTTTGCGGTCTAAGGTATTGGTGTTAGATGCCTTCACCTTCTCACCCGTGCTTAATGTGGCTAAGGTTTCCAGTCCCAAATCTACGCCGACCCCTTGGTTTTTAGGTTCGACGGTGATGGGCTGAATCTCCACTACGAAACTCACAAAGTAACGCCCTGCACAGTCTTTAATCACTGTCACTGAACTAGGCTCAGAGGGCAGGGGTCTCGACCACTTCGTTTTTAACTCCCCAATTTTGGCGACATAGACTTTAGAGCCTTTCAGTTTAAATGCTGCTTTGGTAAAACGAGCAGATTGCCGGTTTGTCTTCTTTTTGAATCGAGGGGGGTTTACCCTTGGCCCCTTGCGTTCGCCCTTAACGGATTTAAAAAAGTTACGGTAGGCAATGTCTAAGTCCTGGAGAGCTTGCTGCAATGGAACGGAGGAAACATCACCAAGCCACGCCCTTTCCATAGTCTTCTTTGCCTCGGTCAACCGCCCTGAGAGTACCTTAACCCCCGGATACTGCCCAGACTGTTTTGAGAACGCTAACCCATCATTAAAAGCTACTCTCACACAGCCAAACAGTTGAGCAAGGCTTTGCTGCTGTCCGACGGTGGGGTAGATTCTATACTGATAGCGTGCTTTCATCGCTGTAGGCTCAGTGGTTTTGTAGTATTATACTAACTTAGCTTACCAAATGCTGTAGTCGGTGGAGCATTCCTTGATGTGCTCAAGGCTGATATTGAGAATCAAGAAAAGCCGTCCTAGAAGGACAGGGTTTTAGACCCATTTTTCTGATAACTGTCCAGTTCAATTGATTGATATCGATACTTCCCCGATTCTATCGCAGGAGGGCGGCGGGCTGGGAATAGATAATCATCAATCACTGAGAAGCCGGGAGTTTCCGCCTCATTCAGCCGGAACTAAGCGCGTCACCTTCAGCCGAAAATTTCCGCCTCTTACTTCTCCAAAAGCACGAACTCTCACAATATAATCCCCTCCCTCCACAATGCGAGCAAACAGGAGAGAGTTGGTAGTCCCGTCCGGGCGATCGTCATTTTCGGCGATCGCTATACCATCAGACGATAACAACACCACCACAGTATCAAAATCATCGGACATCAGATCAACCATCACTGTATCATCGGTTTCCAGGCGGATGCGATAGTCCCGCAAAAAGCCTCCATCTCCGATGGGAATATCTTGTGGTGAGAGGATGTCCTCTACCACTTCACCAGAAACCATGGGAATCGGTCGATACATGGGCTGTTGCGCTCGTACCGGAACTGTTGCCAATCCTAATGTACAAGCTGTGAGACCAGCCAGTAAACCTGAAGACCAAGAGGAAATAGACGGGTTTTCCATAAAGTTGAGGAGAGAGTGACGGTGGTTAAAATCAGATAATCTGCGCCTGGCGGGCTGAAAACTTTTCCAGTGGCGACAAACCTGGTTGATGACCCCCTGAGCGACAACTATCAACCAACTATCAACGGGGTTTCTTGGTGGCCGGGAATATATATGGCGGCACAGTTTCCCATGGTGTTATATTACCTCAAATTTCCCCACAAGTCAAGCCTCAATCCCCAAAAATTTCCCCACCTGTAAACCCCCTCCTGGTTGGGCTTTGGCTCCGTCGTCGTCCCTCCCTCAATCCCATGGTGCATAAAAAACCGGTCCGGAATCGATAGAACAGTTGTAGGCAGGATTTTTGACCCTGTTAGTATATGAGTGAGAGTAAACATCTCCGAGGAGTTGGGAATATGGCGACAACCTTAGCACAGGTGGCGGGTTTTCTGGATAATCGCGGATGGCGCTACCACAGCGACACCGACCGAAATCGCATCATTACCGCAGTCAAGTCCGAACAGGTGGAGGATTTTATGATTGTGATTCAGGTGCAAGAAGACGGGGAATATTTGGCTCTGTTTGCGCCGCAGCTATTGAACCTGAAAGACCATGTATATAAAGGCGTGGCGTTTCAGACCATGTTAACCATCGCCTGGGAGGAGAAGCTATTGCGGTGGGAATATGACCCCAGTGATGGAGAAGTGCGAACCAGCACCGGGATAGCCTTGGCAGATGCCACCCTGACCGAAAAACAGTTTAACCGCCTGCTGTCGGGGTTAATTCAACTCACCAATGAGGGCGTGGAAAGGTTGCAGGGGGTGTTGGCGACGGGAAATGACCCCGGAGGAAAGACCACCACCGCCCAAATGATGGCGGCGTTGCGGGAGATGTTGTCCGCTGAGGGGTTGGCAGAACTTGAGGCGCAACTGCAACAGTTACAAGGTGAGGGGGATTCGGTTTGATGACCCTTTGAATCCATGGCCAGCACAGCCAGTTTCCCCTGGGGACTGTCCTCTGTGCATCTGTTTCTGAGAACTTCAATACAAAAGACGAGGATATGATGAAACCATTATTTGAACAAATTTGTGGCTGGTTAGATGGGCGCGGCTGGGACTATCAGCCAGAGTCGGAACAGCAACGCCTGATTTTGCAGGTGGAGGGCTTAACCGTAGTTGTAGAAGTATCAGAAAATGGGGAATTTGTCAAGATATTTCTGCCCCAATTGTTGACCCTGGGTGACGACCATCCCCACTATGAGGCGGCTTTGGAAACCTTGCTGCATCTGGGTTGGCAATATAAACTGGCAAGGTGGCAGCGAGACCCGGATGATGGGGAAGTGCGGTTGCGGGCGGATTTACCGTTAGAAGATAGCCAACTGACCCAAAAACAGTTTTGGCGGACCCTGGAGGGAACCCTGCAAATTGCCCAACAGGGACGGGAACAACTGCGGGGAGTATTGGAGACGGGGGAAGATAGCCCGGAGAGAACAGCATTATTTGAAGCCTTGCTGCAAGCCGAAATGAAGGGAGGTGCTGAAGCGGTTTATCAGGAATTGGATCAACGGGGTGGCAGACTTGACCCTCAATTACCTGATGCAGCGAAAACCTTTCTCCAACAAGATCACATCTTGGGAAATAAGGAGATAGAAGCAGCCGTCGTTGGACTGATTGAAAACATCGCTATTAGTCTTCTGGAGTATCCCCGAGGTCGCCGAGAACAGAATGTAGCTATTGCCATTTTACTCTATGGGTTGGTACTGGAAGCACGACCCCCAGAACGCCTCCCAGACAAGTGGGCACAAACTCAAAACAACCTGGGTAATGCCTACTGTGACCTCCCCACAGGCGATCGCGCTGCCCACCTGCAACAGGCTATCAACTGCTACAACAATGCCCTCACCGTCTGGAACCCCGACACCGCCCCCTTAGATTGGGCGATGACCCAAAACAACCTGGGTTCTGCCTACTCTGACCTCCCCACAGGCGATCGCGCTGCCAACCTGCAACAGGCTATCAAATGCTACGAAGATGCCCTCACGGTCTGGAAGCCCGACACCGCCCCCTTAGAATGGGCGACCACCCAAAACAACCTGGGTTCTGCCTACTCTGACCTCCCCACAGGCGATCGCGCTGCCAACCTGCAACAGGCTATCAAATGCTACGAAAATGCCCTCACCGTCTGGAAGCCCGACACCGCCCCCTTAGATTGGGCGATGACCCAAAACAACCTGGGTAATGCCTACTTATACCTCCCCACAGGCGATCGCGCTGCCAACCTGCAACGGGCTATCAACTGCTACAACAATGCCCTCACCGTCTGGAACCCCGACACCGCCCCCTTACAATGGGCGACCACCCAAAACAACCTGGGTTCTGCCTACTCTGACCTCCCCACAGGCGATCGCGCTGCCAACCTGCAACAGGCTATCAAATGCTACGAAGATGCCCTCACCGTCAGGAAGCCGGACACCGCCCCCTTAGATTGGGCGGGGACCCAAAACAACCTGGGTAATGCCTACTTATACCTCCCCACAGGCGATCGCGCTGCCCACCTGCAACAGGCTATTCAATGCTACAACAACGCCCTCACCGTCAGGAACCCCGACACCGCCCCCTTAGATTGGGCGATGACCCAAAACAACCTGGGTTTAGCCTACTCTGACCTCCCCACAGGCGATCGCGCTGCCAACCTGCAACAGGCTATCAAATGCTACAACAATGCCCTCACCGTCTGGAAGCCGGACACCGCCCCCTTAGATTGGGCGATGACCCAAAACAACCTGGGTTCTGCCTACTCTGACCTCCCCACAGGCGATCGCGCTGCCCACCTGCAACAGGCTATCAAATGCTACAACAATGCCCTCACCGTCTGGAAGCCGGACACCGCCCCCTTAGATTGGGCGGGGACCCAAAACAACCTGGGTTTAGCCTACTTATACCTCCCCACAGGCGATCGCGCCGCCAACCTGCAACGGGCTATCGACTGCTACAACAAGGCTCTCACCGTCAGGAAGCCGGACACCGCCCCCTTAGAATGGGCGGGGACCCAAAACAACCTGGGTTCTGCCTACTCTGACCTCCCCACAGGCGATCGCGCTGCCCACCTGCAACAGGCTATCAACTGCTACAACAAGGCCCTCACGGTCTGGAACCCCGACACCGCCCCCTTAGATTGGGCGGGGACCCAAAACAACCTGGGTAATGCCTACTCTGACCTCCCCACAGGCGATCGCGCCGCCAACCTGCAACAGGCTATCAAATGCTACGAAGATGCCCTCACGGTCAGGAAGCCCGACACCGCCCCCTTAGATTGGGCGACCACCCAAAACAACCTGGGTTCTGCCTACTCTGACCTCCCCACAGGCGATCGCGCCACCCACCTGCAACGGGCTATCGACTGCTACAACAAGGCCCTCACCGTCAGGAAGCCGGACACCGCCCCCTTACAATGGGCGACGACCCAAAACAACCTGGGGAATGCCTACTCTGACCTCCCCACAGGCGATCGCGCTGCCAACCTGCAACAGGCTATCAAATGCTACGAAGATGCCCTCACGGTCTGGAAGCCCGACACCGCCCCCTTACAATGGGCGACGACCCAAAACAACCTGGGGAATGCCTACTCTGACCTCCCCACAGGCGATCGCGCTGCCAACCTGCAACAGGCTATCAAATGCTACGAAAATGCCCTCACCGTCTGGAAGCCCGACACCGCCCCCTTACAATGGGCGACCACCCAAAACAACCTGGGTTTAGCCTACTCTGACCTCCCCACAGGCGATCGCGCTGCCCACCTGCAACGGGCTATCAAATGCTACGAAGATGCCCTCACGGTCAGGAAGCCCGACACCGCCCCCTTAGATTGCCTACAAACCGCTCGCAATTGGGCTAACTTGGAATTTAATCAAGGGCATTGGCAACAAGCCTTAAACCAGTATCAGACTGCCATTGCAGCCATTGAGCAATCTCGCCGTGGGGCGCTCAGTGAAAGTCGCCGCCAGCAGATTATCCAGGAGTCGATTTATGTCTATGAAAATGCCATCCAAGCTGCCATCAACCTTGACGACATCCCCACCGCCCTGGAAATTGTGGAACGGGTGCGGGCGAAACGTCTGGTAGACTTGATGGCAACTGCTGACCTTTACGCCGACGGCAATATTCCCCCCCAGGTGCAGGAGTGGCTACAACAACTCGATCGCCTCGATGACCAAATTGCCCAAAAACGCCAGGAATTTCAAGACGACTCCGGGGAAACGAAACCCGACGGACTCAAAACCCGCCAACTCCGCGCCGCCACCGCCGTCTCCGCTGACATTGCCGAAATCGAACGCCAAAAACAAGACATCCTCGACCAAATTGGTGGCGTTGATGAAGTGGTCGCCAAACTGCGACAGGTTCAACCCCCCAAACTCTCGGACTTTCAACCCCTACTCTCGAAAAAAACCGCAATTCTCAACTTCTATACCACCGACGACGACACCCATATTTTCATCCTGCGACCCGGAGAGTCCCAACCCCATTGTTTCACCTGCAAAGGACAGGGACTAGAAACCCTACAAATGTGGTTAATAAAAACTTGGATGAAGCCCTACCTCAGCGATAAAACCCAGTGGCGGGAACAAATGCCGGACACCCTGGCGGAAATTGCCCACCGCCTGCAACTCAACCGCCTGATCACCGAACACCTCCAAGACATGGAGGAATTAGTGATTGTTCCCCATCTGTTTCTCCATCAAATCCCCTTTGTGGCGTTACCCATCAATCTCTCCTCGCCCACTGGGAGAGGGGCTGGGGGTGAGGGTTATCTGGGCGATAAATTCCTGCTCCGATACGCCCCCAGTCTGCAAGTTCTGGGCTTCTGTCACCATCGGGGTCCGGTCTCCATGAGCGATTATGGCACGGCAGAAAATGCCACGGACGACCTACCCTTTAGCGGTTTCGAGGGGTCAAAGGTGGCGGAATTGTTCAAAATTGACCCCCAACGTCGCCTGATTGGTGCCGCAGCCACCCGCCAAAACTACCGGCAATTACTGGCACAAGTTAACCGCCTGGTCAGCACCCACCACGCCCAAAGTCGCTTTGACAATTCTCAGGAGTCGGGATTAAAATTGAGTGACGGCACTATCAGCGTCAGCCAACTGTTTTCTCCGGGTTGGCGTTTCCCGAAACTAGACGAGGTGTTTCTCTCCTGTTGCGAAACGGGGCTATTTTCGCCGAGTAGTGCCATTGATGAACCTGTGGCATTAAGTACGGGATTTCTCTGTGCGGGGGCGCGGGGTCTCATTGCCAGTCAGTGGTCGATTTACGACTGTTCGGCGGCGCTGTTATCGATTCTCTATCATGAACAGCGCCAAGGGGGGTTAAACCGGGTTCGGGCTTTGCAAGCGGCACAGCAAAAAATGCGCCAAATGACGGGGGCGGAGTTTAAGAAACAGTATAAAGAGCCGGTGGAAAATCATCTGAAAGCTGAGGAGAATCGACTGGCTAATCACGTTAATCACGAGCCACTCCTCATGGGTGTCTCGGATGCGCAAAGAGCGGTTAAAATGTATGCCAACGACAAGGGTTGTCCGTTTGAGCATCCGGTGCATTGGGGGGCGTTGGGCTGTTACGGCCTGGGGTAAAGATTGACCCTCACCCACAACCTCTCTCCTTAAACGGGAGAGGGGATTACCGGATTTGAGAAATCATTAGAAATGGTTTTTTTCTCCCTACGAGAGATGTTGAGAAACCGGATTTCTGACTCACCCAGTTTATCTATAGCGTTTTTCATATTCATAAGGTAAAGCCCTCACCCCAAACCCCTCTCCCAAAGAGGGAGAGGGGCTTTGAAAAGTACCTCACCAATCCACCGAACCGCTATAATCGAACTAATTGACAGATAATTGGCGTTGAGAAGTGACGCAATCTTGGAGGTAAAGATTAATGAGTTCCTGATAAGATACCCCTTCTTTTTGAGCCATATTTTGAAAATATTCGATCACATCAATTCCCAGAGAAATTGTGACTTGTTTTGTTAAGGGCTTGGCAAAAGGATTTGGTCTCCTTTTCATTTGGGAAAGATCCTATTCCGGTTCCATGAGTTTATCTCCGATATTCTTGGCTGAGGTTGATAAACCCGGTTTCTTGACCACGATAGGGGCTATATATATGCCCGCACATTCTCCCATGCTGTTATGATATGTCAAATATGGGAAAAAGTCAAGCCTTAATCAGTAACAATTTCCCCCTGATTAAGAAGGGTATCGGAAAGGCGATCGCACCCTACGATAATGTGGGATAATCTCAGCAGCGGCGGTGCGTCAGATGAATAGATTTCCCGCCGATTAAGAAAGGTGTCGGAAAGGCGATCGCACCCTACGATAATGTGGGATAATCTCAGCAGCAGAGGCGGTGCGTCAGATGAATAGATTTCCCCCTGATTAAGAAAGGTGTCGGAAAGGCGATCGCACCCTACGATAATGTGGGATAATCTCAGCAGCAGCGGCGGTGCGTCAGATGAATAGATTTCCCGCCGATTAAGAAGGGTATCGGAAAGGCGATCGCACCCTACGATAATGTGGGATAATCTCAGCAGCAGCGGCGGTGCGTCAGATGAATAGATTTCCCGCCGATTAAGAAAGATGTCGGAAAGGCGATCGCACCCTACGATAATGTGGGATAATCTCAGCAGGTCTACCAAGTGGAGGAATGTGGCAATGACAGAAGATTCTAAATGTCCCCATGAGGAGGTAAAAGACATTTTGCGTCGGGCGCTAAAAGCCAAATCTGCTAGAGAAAGCAAACGCCTGCGACGGGAGGCGATGCGAATGATGATGGCGGCACCGGAACACTGTTTTTGGCGGGGAGAACCGCCCCAATATCGGGATGATTTACTGTATGTTGAAGCGGTGGCGGTCGCTTGGGATTATATAGAACGCAAAATTCATGGAAATGTTCGGGGTGGGAAAGTTTACGACCCCGATATTGACAACGCTGCTAGTCCCTTCACTCTCTGGGATATTCGCTGTAAAGGGGAGTATAAAAACCGACTGCAACAACGGCGGGAGTTAATCGATGATAATCCCCCCAAACCCGATCCGGAAACACCTTACAATATTGAAAATGAACCGCAGCCCTCGGTAGATATTCCCCGGTTAGAAGGTATCCGCCGCGAAATTGAAAACGACCCGACGGGAGAGTTAACGAGTTCTTTTGTCCGCCAAACCCCACCGCCGCCCATTACGGTTCAAGATGCTTTATTGTTCATTTACGATCGCGTCTCTAAGGGGGAAAAATACACCCTAAAATTGGTCGCCGAACATTTTAAGATACCGCCGGGAGTCGTCAACGGGGCTTGGAGTCGCACCATCAGTCCCCTGTTGAAAAAGATGGGCGATCGCCTTTCTCAGGAACTAGATTTAGATGGGGATATTTACCCCTATACAAGCTGTTAACCAGAGCCATATATTAACACCATGAACACTCAAGAATTATTCGGTCAACTGATTCCGATTCCGCCCAAAATAACCCAGTATTTACAAAGGCTTTCCCGTGACATTGAACCTTCCCAATTTTCAGAGATTGCCAAAAAAGCGATCGCTGTTTGGGTGGTGCATCGCTATCTAAAAAGGTTCGATTATCAATCGGATTTCCGCACCAGTAGCGCCTGGAATGTCGCCGCCCAGGTTTTGACAGATTTGGCGGATTTAGAAATCTTTGAAGATAGCCGCAGTTTGGGAATAGTTGAATGTATCCCCCTAGCGGCTGATGCCGAAAGTTTGGAGATTCCCCAAGGGTCAATAATAGGCGATCGCATTGCCTATATTGCCGTAGAAATTAACCCGCCCCAAACCTGGGGAAAAATTGTCGGATTTACCCCCGCCCTAGAAACAGAATATCCAGAACCGAGTATCGATCGCCAAGACCTGTTAGAATGCGATCGGCTGTTGGATTTATTGGAACTCGCCGAACCCCTCGCCGACCCGTCCCGATTTGCGGAATTAGAGTCCTATTGGTCCGGTTGGGGTGAATGGTCTGCGGAAGCACGCCAAGCAGTTGTCGCCCAACTGGAAAAAGCCCTATTATTAGAAACCAAGGAACCCCTACAAGTGGAGTCCGCCGCCCAGGAATTGGAAGCCTTAATCGCCCAATCTGTAGCCGACTCCGAGCGAGAATTGGCAATGCGAGAAGATCCAGAAAATGAGTCCCGCCAACAACTGCGATCGATTTTGCGGCGGTTATTCGAGTCATTGCGGGCAGCAGAAGATTAATCACCAGTTCCCCTACCCCCCAAGGGATGTCAAGGCTCTGGGAGGCTCCTGGGGCGTTTTGGTGGCGATCGCTGTTGAGGGTGCAACCAGCCCCTGCATAAAAAAATCATCATTTCCCAGAGTTAGTTATGTAAGGGGTTCCCCCCAACTATAACTATCAAATCCAAGGCAAAATCATGGAACACATTGCCAACATTCTGCCCAAGCTGATTCCCCATACCATCACCGCCCAAAATAGCCTTTTATATCCCGTGGTGGAAAATGCGATCGCCTCTTCTCAAATCCGCCTTGATAGGTTGCCCTACGCCGTGCGCTGGCACATTCCCGCTCACAAATATTCACAGGCTCAAGGCTTTATCCAACAACTGACCCAACCCGCCGGCGGCTACAACACCACCCTTTCCCATGGCAATTGGCTCAATCCCAGGGAGAAAAATTGGGTGGGGGAACCTATCGTTTTGGTGAAATCTTACATGACGGCGGCGATGTTGCAGCGACACCTCGGCGCGATGGTGCGGGGTTCCTACCGCATGGGTCGCACACTGGGAGAAGAGGCGATCGCTCTGGAAATTATCACCAATAATACCATGCTGATCATCCCCACAGACCGTCGGATCTCCCCTTGACTCCAGAGCGCTGTACCCCATCATTCTCCTGAAGCCCGCACCTATCCTAACCGGTGGGTGTCGGGAATATGTCATCGTATGCCAATTTTTCGATAAGATGAGAACTATAGACCGACAGTGAAACCGGAAGCAGAGACCATGGCTAAAACCGTTGCCGATGTAATGACCCCTAATCCCCTTGTGATTAGTCCTGATGCGCCCTTAACTGATGCGATCGCCCTACTAGCCCAGAACCGAATTGGGGGGCTTCCCGTGATGGATAACACGGGTAAATTGGTGGGCTTTATCTCGGAAACTGATATTATCTGGCAGCAAAGTGGCGTGACCCCACCAGCCTACATCACTATTCTCGACAGTGTGATTTATCTCGAAAATCCCTCTCGCTACGAAAAGGAATTACACAAAGCCCTCGGTCAAACCGTGGGAGACGTAATGAGTAACGGACCCATGATCACCATTAAACCAGATTGCTCTCTGTCAGAAGCAGCCCGGTTGATGAACCAAAAACAAGTGCATCGCCTGCCAGTTTTGGATGGGTCCAAAAAATTAATCGGTATTTTGACCTGTGGGGATATTATCCGAGTCATGGCTATAGGTACTGATGACGACTGAAGCCCATCGGTTTCCCCAGTTGTTGTTAGTTTTTTGATACATTTACGCGGCATTTTTCCGGTTCCGGATAATGCAACGATAGCACCATTACCTGTTAAGGTAATGGAGGCGGTATCCCGCAAAGCTTTTAGAAAGATGATCCAAAAGCACTGTTTAGCTTGGTAGTCTTAGACCTGATTTTTCGCTTCACCTTGGCAACCATGTTGGAAGTCTCGAAGATGAGCACAAAAAATTAGGCTGTTTTATGGGATGGTCAGGGATGCGACCCAATCAACCAAGGGGTTGAAGTTCTCACCGTCGGGAGTTATTTCGCGCATTTGGGCTCTATTTCATACCCGAACGTCTCGCACCATTGGTATGGTAGCGCATCGCCCTAATTGGTGGTTCAACTAATCTGCGATTAAATTAAGCTCTCATCGCAGAATAAGATGGGAATAGTCCTTAAAGGTTAGTTCTCCCCCTAGGGTGAGAGTAGCCCCGGACCTTAACCGACAGCAACTGCTTAACTGTTTAACCAAAATGACTATTACTCCAGAGTCCATTGTGCAACAACTGAGTTCGGAAAATCTTGGCGATCGCTTACGGGGGGTTAACCAAATCCGTCAACTCGAAAAAAGTATCGGCTTTGAATTACTGCAAAGGGCGATCGCTGACTCAGATACCCGAGTCCGATATGCAGCAGTTAGCCAAATGGCCAGCCTCGGACACCAAGATCGCGACCTCTCTTTAAACCTATTGCGCGATTGTCTGCTTAACGATCCAGAACCTGATGTCCAAGCAGCCGCCGCCGATTCCATCGGGGCTTTGAAACTCACAGAAGCCTTTGAAGACCTCCATCAGGTTTACCATAATACCTCCGAATGGTTGGTGCAATTGAGCATTATTGCCGCTTTAGGAGAATTGGGAGATCCGCGCGGTCTTGAACTCCTCGAACATGGCCTGATTCATGGCAACGAATTGATCCAAACCGTTGCGATCAGCGCTTTGGGAGAATTAGGCGATCGTCAAGCCATACCCCTATTAATATCCCGTGCATCAGACCCAGATTGGCAGATCCGCCACCGCATCGCCCAAGCCTTATCTCGCCTGGGGGGCGAGGAAGTTCAAGAGGTTTTGCAACAATTGGCTACTGATGAAGTCTCCCAAGTCGCCCAAGAAGCACAATCAACACACAATTCCTAAAATCTGGGTTTATCAGACGGTGCAATTTCTGGTAGCGTAAATATAAAGTACGAGCCGAAAAGGCTGATCTCGGCTAATCTATCGTTATTTGTACTTACGCTTATCCTTTTTGCTTGGGAGAAAAAAATGTTAACACTTCTGTTTCAAGTGCTTTTGGCGGCTTTGGTGATTGTGTCCTTCCTCATGATTGTCGCGGTTCCTGTGGCTTATGCTTCTCCTCAAAATTGGAGTCAGTCTAAGCCCCTCATTTTTATCGGTTCTGGCCTGTGGGCGGTGCTGGTGATTTTAGTAGGAGTTTTTAACTACTTAGTTGTTTAGCCCCCTCGGCTATTGACAATTAACTTAGTAGAGGTCAGAGGAATGGGGAAATCTTCCACCCCAAACCTCTATCCTCAAATACTCAACAGATAATTTAGACTATTTTATTATGACGGTTTTTGAAGGTACTTTTACTCAGCTTGAGTCCGTAAAGTTGGCGATCGTAATTGGTCGGTTTAACGATTTGATTACCACTAAACTACTAGAAGGGTGTCAAGATTGTTTAAAGCGACATGGGGTAAATCCTGACCCCCACGGGACTCAGGTTGATTATATTTGGGTTCCTGGTAGTTTTGAAATTCCCATGGTGGCTAATCAATTAGCCCTCAGCGGTCGCTATGATGCCATCATTTGTCTGGGGGCGGTCATTCGCGGACACACTCCCCATTTTGATTATGTGGCGGCGGAAGTGTCTAAAGGAATTGCGGCTTCTGCTTTCCAAACTGGCGTACCTGTGATATTTGGTATCTTAACTACTGATTCCATGCAACAGGCTTTGGAACGTGCCGGAATTAAAAGCAACAAGGGTTGGGATTATGCTATGAATGCCATGGAAATGGTAAGCCTAATGCGACAAATGCGCCATCAAGGACGCTCAGGGCCTTATTTACCTAATACTATTGGCGCAACATCAACTCCGGTTTTATCAGCCGGTGTTGATACGGATGAATCCTCGGAATTGTCCACAGAATCCGGCGATCGCTCTAATCCATAACAACCTAAATCAGATAATTAGGTAATTTCCCAATATTTAAGCTGTCAATTATCGGGTATTTGCGGGATGAGTTACCATGAAAATTAAACAGGCGATCGACCTCCATAAATTCTTGACTTTTCTAGTCGTCCTGGGGTTGATGGTGGCATATAATAACTTTACCATCGGCCCCTGGGTTTATCTCGCTCTCCACGGAACCTATGGGATTTTGTGGTTGTTAAAAAGCCGTATTTATCCAGATAAACAGTGGGAAGAAGAGGTGACTTGGTGGAAGGGAGTGGCGGTGTTTACCTTTTTAATATCATATTGGGTGGCTCCATTTCTATTAGTTAGTAGTTACTCAGAACCACCCCCTATATTGATTTCTGCCGCCATTTCTATTAACCTATTGGGCGTATTTTTGCACTACACCAGTGATGCTCAAAAATACTACACCTTAAAATATAAATCCGGATTAATTACGGAGGGATTTTTTGCCCGTTCTCGTAATATTAATTATGGGGGAGAAATTCTGATTTATCTCAGTTTTGCGATGTTAGCACAACATTGGCTACCGTTTGTGATTCTGGCATCATTTGCGATCGCTATTTTTATCCCCAATATGCTCAAAAAAGATAAATCCCTCTCCCGCTACCCGGAATTTGAACAATATCGCCAAAATTCTGGGCTACTCTTACCCAAATTATGGGGAAAAATCCCCGACTCTAACCCTAGTGCGATCGCCCCAAATAATGATGGATGATTCCCTGAATTTAATCAGACTGTTAAAAATAGTAAAGATATAGGGATAAAACAGACATATTGGGGGACAATGTGTTTAGGGAATACCACCAGAGGTAGTCCCGGATACCGTTTAGTTATTTACCCGATTCATTGGGTAGGGGGTTATAATATGGTACAAGCTGTTATTCATAGTACCGTCAAATATTCCATTAAAGTCATTCAAGACGAGGCGCGTAACCTGGTAGAAAAAGGATTAATCGATCGCCATCAACCAATTTACACCATGTGCCAGTATATCCCAGCCCGTGAGTGGGATTGGGTCGAGTGTGAATTAGAACAAAATGATTTTTTGCTCAGAGATAGGGTCATTGACCTCTTAGGTCGTGAGGATTGGAAGGAAGACTAGATTGATAAATAGGCATATTAGCGTGAATGTTCGCGTCAGCTTGATTAGGGCGCTGGCTAATTGCGCCCTGGTGACTGCTATTTGTGTATTTAGGGCTCCGTCAGAGAATCATTATTATTCTTGAATGGGGACGGTGGGCGATCGCTACTCCAAGCCCACCAAGCACAACCACATTGACAGTGATAAAATTCTTGCCACTTGCGGCGGTTATTATCCCCATATACAGGCGATCGGCGATTAATCCACACCTGTTGAGCTTCTAAACTGCTGGCCGAACATTGGGGACAGCAAAACTCGAAGGCGTGAACAGCATCACTGGTCCAGTTAGGCGGTGTTAGCTGAAAAGCATCCATTTTAATCAGACTTTTTGCCCTATTGTAGATTGTATTTGGCTGCCGCAACATACCTAATTCATATATATTTGTGTTTCAACCGGATTTGGTGCAAGATTCGTAGTAACCAAAATCCTCAGTATCCATTTATCATCTGGTGATAACTTAGCCCAGAGGTGTACATCCACCCCTTGATAAGTTATGGCATATTTAGATTTGAGGCGAAATTGGAGCCGATGGTTTCCGGGCAACCCCCCAACCCATCAATCACTATAGTTGTGGGTGCAGCTTCTCCAATTATTCAGTTTCCGCACTTAGGGAAAGATTTATGAATCCACTGCTGAATTTAATTTCCCTACTGGGAATTGCTGGTTTGTGCTTTATTGCTTGGTTAACTTCCGAAAACAAGCGCGTCATCCCCTGGAATGTGATCATTTGGGGAATAGGCTTACAAATGGTTATTGGACTCATTGTATTTGTCTTAGGTAGCCAATTAGTCGAGGGACTCAGCACCCTGCTTAACTCAATTTTGGACGCTTCCGAAGCTGGGGCGCGATTCTTATTTGGTGGACCACAATCAATTTTGGTAGCTGACCCAGACTTTCGCGCTGGTCCGGGTCCCGCTGGACGTTGGATTGCTAGGGCTGTGGGAACTCCCTATGTCGCAGTCCCAGGCGATCGCATTGGCCCCGATAATCTTAACCCCGGTTTTGCCTATGTTCTAGCATTTCGCGCCCTTCCTCAAGTCATTTTCTTTGCCGGTTTGGTCAGCTTATTATATCGACTGAATATCATTCAGCCAGTCGTGCAAATTTTCGCCAAAATATTTCAGAAAACCATGGGAATTAGTGGCGCTGAATCCCTATCCGGTGCCGCTAATATTTTTGTTGGTATTGAATCGGCGATCGCTGTTAAACCCTATTTATTAGACATGACCCGCAGCGAACTATGTGCCATTCTCGCCAGTTGTTTCGGGTCGATCGCTTCCTCCGTTTTAGCATTATATGCCGGATTTCTCAGGCCGACTTTTCCCAACATCACCGGACACCTAGTTTCTGCCTCCTTAATGACAATTCCCGCCTGCTTTGTCATTGCCAAAATTCTAGTACCAGAAACTGGTCAACCCAAAACTATGGGCAAAGTTCCCGAAGAACCAAAAACCGATAAAGCCAGCCTTCCTAACCCTATGGATAGCTTAATCGGTGGTGCTTTAGATGGCGTGAAAATGGCAGTAGGAATAGCCGCCGCCTTGATTGCCATTTTGGGAATGGTGGCGTTAGTTAATTTGGTCTTTCAGACTTTGGCAGGATTGTCCGACAGTAATTTTTTCCTCCTTAGTTGGATAGGTAATATATTTCAGGTCATTACCCTACAAAACATTTTGGGAGCCTTATTTTTACCTCTCACCTTTTTAACGGGTGTCTCCCTAGAATGGCAAGAACTCTGGCAGTCTTCCCTGTTAATTGGCAGAAGGCTTTTGGAAACTAATATACCCCCCTATCAAGCCCTCGCTCAACTTAATGCTAACGGCGAAATTAGCAACCGCGCCATGTTAATTGTTAGCTATGTTTTGTGCGGATTTACTCATTTTGCCTCCTATGGAATTTTCGTCGGTGGTTTATCTTCCTTGATTCCCAGCCGACGTTCTGAAGTCGCGTCTTTAGGGTTTACTGCCTTGTGGGCAGGGACTTTGGCAACTTTAATGACAGGCTGTATGGCGGGATTATTTGACTTTGGAAATCCGGCTATTTTTGGCAAGTAATTAACTAGATTAATTCGGGCTTACTTTGAGGAAAAACTATGCAACCAAAACGCCTGAAAATTATAGGCTTGGGACTCATCACTGCTTTGCTTTTACTGCTGTTAGGTAATATCGATCGCCTACCATTTACCAACATACCAGCAGAATCGGCGATCGCTCAACAGACTACTCCGACACCCACTCCGACACCCACCCCAGAACCTGCACCGCCGCCGCCGGAACCCACAAATTCTGTGGAACCATTACCCCTAAGTGGTAGCACTTTTAAGGACCCCCAAGGTCGTTTTGAGGTAGGACTTATCCAGGATTTTAGTGTGGGGTTTGCGGGCAATTTTCCCCTGTTTGAGTCCCCAGATGGTAACTTGGCTTATACTGTCGTAGCTAGATATCGTGAAAGCGATCGCGCTTTACCCGAATTAGCGATCGCCCAAATTGCGATCGAAATCTTTGAGCGCGGCGAAGGTTTTAAACCCGGAAATTTTCAAACTTTGGGCACCGGAGAAGTGCAAATGCCTTGGACGGGAACCTTAAAAATCGGTGGCAGAAGCCAACCCATGTCGGGAGCGATTGTTGCCCGTCAAGCTGGTAATCAAATCCTGGTTTTATTGGTTTCTGCTACAGCAGCAGGAACCCCTAATATAGAGGGTGCTGTCGCGGCTTTGTCCGACACACTACAACCCCTGTAAAAGTAATTAATAATTATTAATTGTAGGGGCGGGTTCCGCTGTCAATTTTCCATCCCCACCAGGATATTAATAAACCCGCCCCACCGTTTGTTGACCACCATATGGGGTGGTGCGGTGGTGCGTCAGGTGATAATAAT
>Ga0213835_100935_pt1 | contig 21711 bp, 22 predicted proteins | sample SWPATP01_FD_160576 | JGI IMG/M metagenome (GOLD analysis project Ga0213835, IMG submission 160576) | Coastal seawater microbial communities from Marineland, Florida, United States - SWPA TP0 #1 | ecosystem: Environmental > Aquatic > Marine > Coastal | place: USA: Florida | collected 2016-08-05 | reverse complement strand
CGCCCTACCGGGTCGGCGACAAGGCCTTCCACGTGCGCGGCTCGGTCGGCCTGATCGAGGTCTCGAACGGGATGCCGATGAAGGATGCGATTTCCACCGCCGACCGCGCCTGCCGCGAAGCGAAGGACGCCAGCGACGGCCTGGTGATCTACGAGCGCAATGCGGCCGCCTTCCATGAACGCGAGGCCGAGCTGAACCTGGTCGCCAAGCTGCAGGGGCCAAGCGCGACCGAGGGCCTGTTTATCGAAATGCAGCCGATCATGTCGCTGAAAACCCCGCACGATTCGCTCAACTTCGAAGTGCTGCTGCGCATGCACGCACCGGACGGGCGCGTGATGCCGGCCGGCGCGCTGATCGGTGCGGCCGAGAAGTGCGGGCGCGCCGGCGTGATCGACCGCTGGGTGCTGTCGACGACCCTGGCCTGGATCGCGGAAAACATCTCGCGCCTCCCGAACACCCGTTTCGTGTGCATGAATCTGTCGGGGGCCTCGCTCAACGACGAGCGCTTCGTCGCCGACACGCTGGAGATCCTGGCGCGCCACGTGCACGTGGCCAGCCGCCTGTGCATGGAAATCACGGAAAGCGTCGCCTTGCACGACCTCGACAACACGCGCCGCTTCATCGACCAGGTGCGCAATTTTGGCGTCAAGGTCGCGCTCGACGATTTCGGCGCCGGTTATACCTCCTTCTCGTATTTGAAGGAACTGCCGGCCGACGTCCTGAAAATCGACGGCAACTTCATTGTCAACATCAACGCCCACCCGGCCAACGTGGCGATCGTCGAAGCCATCGTCAGCCTGGCGGTGAACCTCGGCATGAAGACCATCGCCGAATGGGCCGAAGACGCCGCCACCGTGCAGACGCTGGCCGAAATCGGCGTCGATTACGTGCAGGGCTGGGCCGTGGCGCGCTCGATGGCGCCGGAACGCATGCTCACGGCCACTTCGTCCGCCAGCTTCATCCAGGACCAGGAACTGCTCGACATGCTGCCCAACCTGGGCAAGGGCGCGGCGCTGGATTTACGTGGGATTATGAAGTTTCATTGAGGCGGAACGGAGCTTGCGCCCACGCCACCCCAGCCTTACTGAATCGTCGCCAGCGTCGGACGATGCACCCGGTCCGAATCGATCAGCAGCAGTTGCGCACGTGCGGCCTTCAGGGTGGCGACGTCGCGCGCCAGCGGGCGGTCGGTCTGGGCGGCGATGCGCGGGCGCCAGGATTGCTGGCGTTGCAGGGAAGGGGCGGCTTCATGGCGCTGCAGCGTCGATGCCGGCGTTGCGGCGGCCGGCGCCGGCGTGTCTTCCGCGCTCTCCGGCGCGGCGGCGGCCACCAGGCGCGTCATGCGCGTGCCGCTCTCGCAGGGCTGGTCGGTCAGCGTCACGTGGCCTTCCACGTCGACGCATTTCAATACTTCCGATCCGGCCAGGGCGGCGGGTGGCGCGGCAATTGCCGCGCAAAGGGCGATCATTGGCAAAACAATGCTCAGCTGGGTGGCCAGGCGCTTCATGGCAGGCTCCTTCAATACGATGGAGTCATTGTCCCGGCCGGGCCCGCCTCACTCTGTTCGGTGCCACACGGAGTGGAATTATTGTCAAAAAAACCACGGATGAGCTAGCTCGTCAGCGGCGCTCGGCCACCAGCTGGATCTCGACCAGGTAGCCGTGGTGCAGGTTTGGCACCGGCACCACCGCCCGCGCCGGCTTGTGCGCACCGAATACGCGCGCATAGATGCCGTTGAAGGCGGGCCAGTACTCCACGCCGGCGAGGTAGGCCGTGCACTGGACGACCTCGCCGAAGCCGCAGCCGGCGGCGCGCAAGACCTGTTCGCATTGCGCGAAGACGGAATCGCACTGGGCCTCGAAGGAGGCGTCGGGCGCGACGACGCCCTGGGCCGGCAGGATCCCCGACAGGAACACCAGGCCGCCGGCCGCCACCGCCTGCGAATAATGCCCGGCGGGCGCCGGCAGCTCGCTCGACTGGATGAATTCCATCAGGCGACCAGTGCGCCAAAGCGCGACAGGTCGACGTTGCCGCCGCTGATCACGATGCCGACGCGCTTGCCCGCCACCGGCACCACGCCGCACAGGGCCGCCGCCGCGCCCAGGCAGCCGGTCGGCTCGACCACCATCTTCATGCGCTCGGCGAAGAATTTCATGGTCTCGACCAGCTGCGCGTCGCTGACCGTGACGATGGCGTCGACGCGCCGTTTGATCACCTCGAAGTTATGCTCGCCCACATGGGTCACCATGGCGCCGTCGGCGATTGTTTTCGGCACGCCGATGTGCACGATCTCGCCTTTCGCGAGCGACTGTTGGCCGTCGTTGCCGGCTTCCGGCTCGACCCCGATGACCTTGCAATCGGGCGACAGGCCGCTCGCCGCCAGCGCGCAGCCGGCCAGCAGGCCGCCGCCGCCGAGCGGCACCAGCAGCATGTCGAGCAGCCCCACTTCCTCGAACAGTTCGCTGGCCGCCGTGCCCTGGCCGCAGATCACGTCCGGATGGTCGTAGGGGGGAATCAGGGTCAGGCCGCGTTCTTCGGCCAGGCGGCGCGCGATCTCTTCGCGGTTTTCCGTGTAGCGGTCGTAGAAGATCACGTCGCCGCCGTACTCTTTGGTTGCCTGCACCTTCAGCGCCGGCGCGTCGCTGGGCATGATGATGGTGGCGCGGATGCCGGCCAGGCGCGCCGACAGCGCGATCGCCTGCGCGTGGTTCCCCGACGAGAAGGTCAGCACCCCGGCGGCGCGCTGGGCGTCGGTGAAGCGTGCGATGGCATTGAACGCGCCGCGGAATTTGAAGGCGCCCATGCGCTGGTAATTCTCGCACTTGAAGAACAGTTCGGCGCCGAGGCGGGCGTTGGCCGTGCTGGAGGTGAGCACCGGCGTGCGGTGCGCGGCGCCGGCCAGGCGCGCGGCGGCCTGTTCGACGTCGCTGTAGTGGAGGAGGGCGGTATCGTTCATGGGAGTCGACAAGGTAAAAGAAGTCAGGGAGCCAGCGGCAGCGCCAGTTGCACCAGCAAGCCGCCGCCGTCGCGGTTACGCACGCTCAGTTCGGCATTGTGGCGGCTGACCACGCGTTCGACGATCGCCAGGCCGAGGCCCGCGCCGTTGGCCTGGCCGCGCGCGGTATCGAGGCGGGTGAACGGCTTCATGAGCTGGGCGATCTGGTCGTCGGGCACGCCGGGGCCGTGGTCGCCGATCTCGACGACGGCGCGCCGCCCTTGCGGGGTGCTGCGCACGTGGCAGGCGAAATCGAGTTCGGTGACCTCCTGGCCGGGCGTGCGCGCGTAGCGGCGCGCATTCTCGACCAGGTTGTTGATCACGCGGCGCAGGTCGATCTCGTTGCCGAGCACCTGGACGTTGTCTTCGATGTCGGTGCTCACGCGCATGCCGGGCAGGCGCATCGCATGCTGGGCGCAGTCGGCCAGCAGGTGCGAGATCTCGACCGGCACGAAGCTCGATGCCTCGGTCGGCTTGGCGTAGTCGAGGAACTGGCCGATGATCGCGTCCATCTGCGCGATATCGGACTGCATGCCTTCGCGCGCGTCCGTCGACAGGTTCGCCATCTCGAGTTCGAGCTGCATGCGCGCGAGCGGCGTGCGCAAGTCGTGCGAGATGCCGGCCAGGATCACGGCGCGGTCCTTCTCGACCTGGGCCAGGTCGTCGACCATCTGGTTGAAGCTGCGGTTCGCCTCGGCGATCTCCTGCGGGCCTTTTTCCGGCAGCGGGGTGGGGCGCTCGCCCTTGGCGATCGCCCGTGCCGCGGCGGTCAGGCGCGCCAGCGGCAGGTTGATCAGGCTGGAAATGAAGGCCGCGCCCAGCAGCGACAGCACGCCGACCACGCCCGCCCAGCCAAGCCACTGGATGCGCGTCAGGCCGGCGATGCGTTCGCGTTCGAGCATCAGCCAGTACTGGTCGTCTTCGATACTAAAGCTGATCCAGAAGCCCGCGATGCCGTTCACGCGGCTTGAAAAACGGGTCTGCGGGCCGAGCTTTTCGCGCACGGCGGCCGCGATTTCGGGCATCAGGGGGTTCGCCGGCGGCGGGTCGACGACGTCGGTGTCTTCGAGCGTGAACACGCGCACGCCTTCGTTCGACACCAGCTCGAACATCAGTTCCTTGCGCAGGTCGGGCGCCGAGTGGGTCAGTGCCGCCTTGGTGAGGGTGACCACGGAGACCACCAGTTCCGCCGTCTGCTGGACTTGCGGGCCGCGCTGGAAGACATTGAGCATGCCGATCCACGAGCCCATCGACAGGGTCGTGAGCAGCGACAGCAGGAAGAAGGTGCGCCAGAACAGGCCGCTCCTCACCCAGCCCATGCGCTTGCCGCGCGACGGCGAAAGCGATGCGAACAACACTAGCGCGGCTGTCCTTCAGGGATGAAGACATAGCCCAGGCCCCAGACGGTCTGGATGTACAGCGGGCTCGATGGATCCGGTTCGATCAGCTTGCGCAGGCGCGAGATCTGCACGTCGAGCGAGCGGTCGAAGACTTCGTATTCGCGGCCGCGGGCTAGCTCCATCAGCTTCTCGCGCGACAGCGGCTGGCGCGCATGGCGCGCGAACACCTTCAGCACCGAGAATTCGCCGGTGGTGAGGGGCACGGTCTCGCCGTTTTTTTTCAGGGTGCGCGTGCCGAGATCGAGCACGAACTGGCCGAACTCGAAGGTCTGCGGGGTTTCCGAGGGCGCGCCCGGGATCTCGTCCGGACCCTTGCGGCGCAGGACGGCGCCGATACGGGCCACCAGTTCACGCGGGTTGAACGGCTTCGGCAGGTAGTCGTCGGCGCCCATCTCGAGGCCGACGATGCGGTCGACGTCTTCGCCCTTCGCCGTGAGCATGATGATCGGGGTCTGGTCGCCGGCGCCGCGCAGGCGGCGGCAGATCGACAGGCCGTCTTCGCCGGGCAGCATCAGGTCCAGTACCAGCAGGTCGTAGCGTTCGCGCAGCCAGAGCTTGTTCATCGCCGGCGCGCTTTCGGCCGTGACGACCTGGAAGCCCTGCTCGGTGAGGTAGCGGCGCAGCAGGTCGCGCAGGCGCACGTCGTCGTCGACAACCATGATCTTGGCGCTGTGGCCGCCGCTGGCCGACGGTGTTGCGTTGTTGCCCATATTCGGTGTGGAAGCTGGATTCATATGCTGTCAGTTTGTCAGATTCATGTCGCTATGGTAACTTCTCTTCGCGCCGCATTCAGGATTTACATACAGGGCATTACATTGTGTTACAAACTTTACCCAATTGGGCTTATACCCCAGCGCCGTTCCACATACACTGGGCACCAATGAAGTACAGCTTATCCGTTTATCCAGCACCACGGAAGAGGAACACCATGACAAATGCGCTCGACAAAACCAATGCAGCAGCCCAGGCCCAGGGCCGGCTCGCCCGCCTGGCGCGCCATGGTGTCGCTATGGCCCTGCTGGCCTGTGCCGGTATCGGCGCGGCCCAGGCACAATACCATGGCCGCCGCGACGACGCCCAATTGCAGCCGCCGCCAAGCACCCGGTCGGATCGGGTGCAGGCGCCGGCGCCGCAAATCGAACAGCCGCGCGAGCAGCGCGGGTATGAGCTGGTGCGCGACCAGCAGCGCGAGCAGCAGCGCGCCTATGAGGAGCAGCGCCGCGCCGTCCAGGTGCAGCAGAGCGACTCGAATCGCGAGGGCGGACGCCGCGGCGGGCGCCTGACCCCGGACGAACGGCGCGACCTGCGCCGCCAGATCAACGAAGCGGGCGCGGACATCTATCCGAACGCACAGCGGCGCTGAGCCACTGCCGTATTCAGGGAACACGAAGCCGGGCTAATCCCGGCTTTTTTCTTGCCATTTCCTGCAAGTTTGTCTTGATGGCCGTCATTTTTAATGACGATCCCCGTGTATTGTTGTTATCTATTATTTATTTATGCCGGACAACATGGTAGTGTAACGGGTTGCGATCCTTGATATATCGTCAAGGATGCCGCTTTCATCTGGAGCACGAACGTGTCCGATACTGCTGTCGTCATGCCGCCTGCCTCGGGCGCCCGGTTCGATTCGACCGGCCCTGAACATTGCATCCAACGCCGCGCCGACGGCGTCCATGCCGACCCGGCCGTGCTCGGCACGACCGTGCTGGCCGCGATCGACGCCATCCTGCGTTCGGGCAGTCTCCTGCAGGGCATCGATTATCCGGTGCTGATGAAGGCGCTGTACGGCACCGGCCCGGCACTGCCGAACGGGCCGGATGGCCAGCCCAGCGTGCGCATCGCCAGCGACATCGTCCCCTTCGGCCAGCAGCGGCGCGGCCTGTACCGCTCGGTGCGCATCGCCGGCGGCGAGGCCGAATACTGCTTCGAGCCCGTCTTCCTCGGCGGCCCGGGCGGGGAAGACATCCCGGCCCGTCTCGACTTCGACGAATTCGTGGCCGACATGTGGAACAAGGGCATCCGCTTCGGCATCGACATCGCCGCCGTGCGCGCCGGGATCGCCAATCCGGCTGCCGGACGCGTCGTGGTGGCGCGCCGCCTGGAGCCGGTGGTGGGCACCGATGCCACCGTGGTCGAAGTCTCGGACGACATCCACCGCAGCGACGCGCCGCGCCAGCTTTCCAACGGCAAGCTCGACCTGATGTGCTTCCAGAACCGCTTCCCGCAAGTGCAGGGCGGCACGCGGCTGCTGCAAAAGCTGCCGACCCGGGCCGGGCAGCCGGGCTTCGAGCTGTCGGGCATCCGGATCGAGCCGGCGGCGCCGGCCGACCTCGATTTTTCGACCTATGCGGGCGAGGGCACCAGCGTCGACAAAAGCGCGGCCGGCGAATTCCTGGTCGCCGCGCGCACCGGTTTCCTGAACGTCGACCCCAAGACGCGCCGGATCGCCGTCGGCGACAAGATCGTCAGCCGCGACGGCGTCAGCGCCCGCACCACCGGCAACCTGCAGCTGACCGGCGACTACGAGGAATTCGGCGACGTCCAGGAAAAGCGCGTCATCGAGGGCAACGGCATCACCGTGCACGGCGACGTGTATGGCGAGATCATTTCGCGCGGCGGCATGGTGCGCCTGCGCGCCAACCTGGTGGGCGGCAGCGTCCACAACAAGCGCGGCGACATCCAGGTCGACGGCGTGACCGCCAAGGCGACCATCCAGGCGACGGCGGGCACGGTGACGCTGCAGCGCGCCGAGAACTGCGTCGTTTCCGGCACCCGCGTGCGCATCGAGCAGGCGCTCAATTGCGAGATCATCGCCGACGAGGTCTCGATCGGCAACGCCGAAGGCTGCGCGGTCGCCGCGCGGCGCGTGACGATCGACAGCACCGCGCCCTGGCGCGGCAGCGAAATGCTGGTGTTCGTGCTGGCCGCCGACTGCGGCCGGATCGACGAGGTCTTGCAGCAGATCGGCGCCCGCCTGGCCCAGTTCGACGCCGCGATCAACGCCTACAAGACCGAACAGGCCCAGCTGTGCGCCCAGCCGGCGGTGCGCAAATACCTGGAAATCGCCGCGCGCGTGCGCAGCGGCGAGATGGTGCTGACGGCGGCCCAGGCCCAGCAGTTCAAGCAGATGGGACAGGCGGTCGCCACCGACCTCGCCCGCATCGGCGAAGTCTCGACTGCGCGCAAGGCGGCCGAGAAGGAAAAGGCCGAAGGGCAGGCCTTGTTCGACCGTTTCATGGCCCAGCGCAGCGAGCGCACGGCCGGCAGCGCAGTCGCCCTGCGCCTGCTGGGGGGCGACACCCAGGTGCGTTCCCTGCCATACGATCCGGACGGCGCCTGCTTCTACGACCTCGCGCCGCGCGAGATCAAGGTGCGCCTGCGCGGGAACGAGGGTACACCGCTGCATGCGGCCGCCACGGGCAGCTACGCCTGGCCCGCCGGCGCGGCCTGAATGGCGCGATGCGATTGAATGATGGCGTAGGGAAATTTTGATTGCACGCAACTAGTGCGCAGCGGCAAAGTTCTACCATGATGGCTGTTACCGAAAGGACCCCATCATGCACATGGACACATCGGCTTTTCGCCCTGCGGACGATCAATACCTGAGCTTCAAACTCGGCGGCCTCGAATACGGGCTCGATTTCGGCAAGGTGCAGGAACTGCGCATCCTGAAGTCGCTCGAACGCTTCGCCGCGGACGGCGCCATCGTCGAAGGCGTGGCCCTCTCGCGCGGCGTCATCATGCCCATCGTCGACATGCGCGCCGCCTTCTGCGGCCACCCGGTGGCGACCACGCCGACGACCGACGTCATCATCCTCAAACTGACGACCTGCGTGATGGGGATGGTGGTCGACGGCGTCACCGACGTCGTGACGCTGGCGCCGGAGCAGATTTCGCCGATTCCCGGCGCCGATGGCGGGGCGATCGACTACCTGATCGGCCTCGGCGTGACCGAAGGCCGGCGCCTGATCCTGGTCGATATCGACCGCCTGATGTCGATCGATAAAAAGACCAGTACGCGCCAGGTGGCGTAGGTGTCGTAGCGGGTTCGGCTCCGGGTGGAGCCGAACACCTTATGCTGCCAGCCCTTCCAGCTGTTCCTGCACTTCCAGCCACTCGTTCTCCAGCGTCGCCAGGTCGCGCACGCAGAACGCCTGGTCCGCCACCAGCGACTTCAACTTATCCTTCTTGTCGGCGTCGTAGATCGTCGGATCGAGCAGGCGCGCGTCGATATCGGCTTTCTTGGCATTCAATTTCGCCATCTGCTCGTCGACCCGCTTCAGGCGGTTCTCCAATGGCTTCTTGAGGGCGGCGATGCGCTGGCGTTCTTCGGCGCCGAGGCGCTTCTGTTCCTTGCGCTCGGCCGGCGGCACGGCGGGCGCCGCGACGGCAACCGGCGCAGCGACGGGCGCCGCTTTCGGCATCGGCAGCAAGTCCGTCCCTTTTCCCAGCTTGGTCTTGAACAGCCAGTCCTTGTAGTCGTCCAGGTCGCCGTCGAAGGGCTGCAGGCGGCCGTTGGCGACGATGATGAATTCGTCGGTCGTCGCGCGCAGCAGGTGACGATCGTGGGACACCACCACCAGCGTGCCTTCGAACTGGGCCAGCGCCATCGTCAGCGCCTCGCGCGTCTCCAGGTCCAGGTGGTTCGTCGGCTCATCGAGCAACAGCAGGTTAGGACGCTGCCAGACGATCAGGGCCAGCGCCAGGCGCGCCTTTTCGCCGCCCGAGAAGGGACGGATCGGGCTGGTCACCATGGTGCCCGGGAAGTTGAAGCCGCCCAGGAAGTTGCGCAGTTCCTGCTCGCGCACGGTCGGCGCGATCTTCGCCAGGTGCCACAACGGCGATTCGTCGTGGCGCAGCATCTCGACCTGGTGCTGGGCGAAGTAACCGATCGACAGGCCCTTGCCGAGCGTGGCGTCGCCCGTCAGCGGCGCCAGTTCGCCGGCGATGGTTTTAATGAGCGTCGATTTGCCGGCGCCGTTCACGCCCAAGAGACCAATCCGCTGGCCGATCGTCAGCGAGAAGTTGATGTCGTTGACGATGGTCTTGGCGCCGACCTTGTCGCCATGGCCGTCGAGCAGCGGATAACCGGCATCGACCTTGTCCATCACCAGCAGCGGATTCGGCGCGGCCAGCGGCTCGCGGAACTCGAACGAAAACTCGGCGGCCGCGCGCAGCGGCGCCAGTTCTTCCATCTTGGCGAGCTGCTTCATGCGGCTCTGGGCCTGGCGCGCCTTGGACGCCTTGGCCTTGAAGCGGTCGATGAAGGACTCGAGGTGGGCGCGTGCGCGCTGCTGCTTTTCCATCGCGCTGGCGGCCAGGATCATGGCGGCGGCGCGCTGGCGCTCGAAGGACGAGTAGTTGCCCGAATAGCGTTTCAGTTTGCGTTCGTCGATGTGCACGACCACGTTCACGATTTCGTCGAGGAAGTCGCGATCGTGGGAGATGATGACCAGGGTGCCCGGATAGCGTTTCAGCCAGTCTTCGAGCCAGATGATCGCGTCCAGGTCCAGGTGGTTGGTCGGTTCATCGAGCAGCAGCAGGTCGGAAGGGCACATCAGCGCCTGCGCCAGGTTCAGGCGCATGCGCCAGCCGCCGGAGAAGCTGGCCACCGGCTGCTGCATCTGGTCGAGCGTGAAGCCCAGGCCCAGCAGCAGCTGTTCGCCGCGCGACTGCACCGTGTAGGCGTCGGCGTCCATCAGCGCGCCGTGCACGTTGCCCATCGCGATGCCGTTTTCTTCCGTGTGTTCGGCCGCTTCCAGGTCGTCGAGTTCCTTCTGCAGGCGGCGCAGCGTGACGTCGCCGTCGATCGCGTATTCGAGGGCGGGACGGTCGAGTGCCGGCGTCTCCTGCGCCACGTAGGCCATGCGCCATTTGGCGGGAAAGTCGATCTCGCCCTGGTCGGCGTGCAGCTCGTTGCGCAGCATGGCGAACAGGCTGGATTTACCGGCGCCGTTGGCGCCGATCAGGCCGATCTTGTCGCCGGGGTTCAGGGTCAGGTCGGCGTTGACCAGCAGCGGCTTGATGCCGCGCATCAGGCTGACGTTCAGGAAGCGAATCATGCGTGTTCTATTCTTTCGTCGTGCTTGTTTAAGCGTTCTGTAGCTGCTCGGCGGTCAGCAGGAACACTGCCTCGTCGCCGGCGCTCGTGGTGAGCCAGGTCAGGCCCAAATGGCCAAAGGCGGCTTCGGCGTATTCGGCCTCGTTGCCGATTTCGACGACCAGGATGCCCTCTGGGGTCAGGCGTTCGGCGGCGCCGGCGACGATCTTGCGCACCAGGTCCATCCCGTCCGCGCCGCCGTGCAGCGCGATCTGCGGCTCGCGCAGGTATTCCGGCGGCAGCTTGCCCATCGAATCGGCGTTGACGTAGGGAGGATTGGTGACGATCAGGTCGTACTTTTTAAAGGGGACGTTTTCGTACAAGTCCGATTCGATCGGATTGACGCGGCCCTCCAGCTTGTAGTCGCGGATGTTTCGTTCCGCCACGGCCAGCGCATCGGTCGAGATATCGACCGCGTCGACGACCGCGTTCTGGTAGACGTCGGCCATCAGGATCGCGAGGCAGCCGGAACCGGTGCACAGTTCGAGCACGTTCTCGACCGCATACGGATCGGCCACCCACGGGCTGAACCAGTTCGGGATCAGCTCGGCGATGAAGGAGCGCGGCACCAGCACGCGCTCGTCGACATAGAAGGCATAGGTGCCGAGCCAGGCTTCGTTGGTGATGTAGGCGGCCGGCACGCGTTCGCTTGTGCGGCGCTCGATCACGGACAGCACTTGCAGCACTTCTTCCGGCAGCAGTTTCGCGTCGAGGAAAGGGTCGAGGCGGTCGAGCGGCAGCTTCAGGGTATGCAGCACCAGGTAGGCCGCTTCGTCGAAGGCTTCGGCGCTGCCGTGGCCGAAGAACAGCTTGGCGGCGTTGAAGCGGGTGACGGCGTAGCGCAGCAGGTCGCGCGGGGTGCTGAAAGGTGTCGTGGTCATGGCGGTTTCTCGCGGTCTGGGATTCTGGATCGGGGTTAGACGGCCAGCAAATTTTCCAGCGTGCGGCGGTAGATGTTTTTCAGTGGGTCGATGAAGCGCAGCTCGACGTGTTCGTCGATTTTGTGAATGCTGGCGTTTGGAGGCCCGAATTCTATCACCTGCGGGCAGATGCGGGCGATGAAGCGCCCATCCGAGGTCCCGCCGGTGGTCGAGAGTTCGGTCGCCACGCCCGTCTCAAACCGGATTGCGTCGCACACCGCGTCCGACAGCGTGCCCTTCGGCGTCAGGAAGGGCAGGCCGGACAGGGTCCATTCCAGGTCGTACTCGAGGCCGTGGCGGTCGAGGATGGCGTGCACGCGCGCCTCCAGCCCCTCGGCCGTGCTCGCGGTCGAGAAGCGGAAGTTGAACTCCAGCGTCAGCTGGCCGGGAATCACGTTGTTCGCGCCGGCCCCGGCGTGGATGTTGGAAATCTGCCACGAGGTCGGCGCATAGTATTCGTTGCCCTCGTCCCACACTTCCGCCGTCAGCTCGGCCAGCGCGGGCGCGGCCTGGTGGATCGGGTTGCGCGCCAGCTGCGGATAGGCGATATGCCCCTGGATGCCCTTGATGACGAGGTGCCCCGAGAGCGAGCCGCGGCGCCCGTTCTTGATCATGTCGCCCAGGATGTGGGCGGACGTCGGTTCGCCGACCAGGCAATAGTCGAGCGTGACGCCGCGTTCTTCCAGTAGTTCGCAGACGACCACGGTGCCGTCGACGGCCGGGCCTTCCTCGTCGCTCGTGATCAGGAAGGCAATCGAGCCGAGGTGGTCGGGGTGGGAAGCGATAAATTCTTCGCAGGCGATCACCATCGCCGCGATCGAGGTCTTCATGTCGGCCGCGCCGCGGCCATACAGTTTACCGTCGCGTACCGTCGGGATGAACGGCTCCGACGCCCACTGGTGCACGGGCCCGGTCGGCACCACGTCGGTGTGGCCGGCAAACACGAACACGGGCGACTCGGTGCCCTTGCGCGCCCACAGGTTGGTGACGCCGTTCGATTCGATCGTCTCGCACACGAAGCCGAGAGGCGCGAGCAACTCGGCCAGGCGTTGCTGGCAGCCCTTGTCCTGCGGCGTGACCGAGTCGAGCGCGATCAGCTCGGCGGCCAGTTCCTGGGTGCGCGAGGTCTTGATCATGCGGCCCCCGTCAGGCGGGCGTAGTTGTCGGGACTGAAGCCCACGGCCAGCGCGCCATCGCCTTCGAGCACCGGGCGCTTGATGACGGAGGTATGTTCAAGCACCAGTTCGAGCGCGGAGGCCTTGTCGATCACGGCCGCCTTGCGCTCGTCGGGCAGATTGCGCCAGGTGGTGCCCTTGCGATTGACGAGCACTTCCCAGTCGAGCGTGTCGAGCCAGCGCACCGCCGTCTCGCGGTCCAGACCCTGCTTCTTGAAGTCGTGGAAGGTGAAGTCGTGACCGTTTTCAAGCAGCCAGGTGCGGGCTTTCTTGACGGTGTCGCAGTTGGGAATACCGTATATTGTAATTTTCATATATTAATCAATAACTTACCTTGGGTTGTTACTCTCGCGAATGCGCGCGTGGCGCGCCCAAGTGGTACAAATGTGGATACTTGATTCGTCGCGGTCAAGGCTAGTTGTGTAGGTCTCCCCGCTGTTCAGGCGGAACACCAAGCTGTCGTGGTTGCTAAAATTGGTAATTATCAATGTTGATGTGCCTAAAGCACAACATCTGCGGCATAATCGCACTAGTGTACAGAAGGAAGCGCCCCTAAGGGTGCACACCCTTTTAAGCCAGTCTCACACATTAAACTTAACCGTCCTAGTTTAGCTAAGGAGTCTCCACGTGGCAGAAAAGCATCCCTATACATCCGGCCCTGCTGGAATTGTTCAAACAGTGGTGCAGCTTAGGCGCTCTTTCCCTGCTCAGGTAAATTCGGATACTCTCAAGAAGCTAAACATTGCCCCGAACAATGAGGGCTACATTCTCAACATTATGCGATTCATCGGTGTACTGGACAGTACGAACAAACGTACTGCCGATGCAGTTGCGGTGTTCAATAAACACGATGATAAGGAGTTCGAAGCAGGCTTCGCGCAGCTCGTCTCAAACGCGTATCAAGACTTGTTCGAACTGCATGGAGAAGGGGCGTGGAGCCTGCCAACTGATAAGTTAATCTCGTACTTCCGAAGCACTGATCACACAAGCGATGTTGTCGGCAAGCGGCAAGCTTCTACGTTTTCGACATTGGCGAACATTGGAGGTAAAGTCGAGATTTCGCCGCGTCCTGCCCCTACTAAAGCCAAACGAGGCGATTCAAGCAAGGCGGCAAGCAATGGTAATGGCGTAAGGTCAAATAAATCGGCGAAGCCACCAAAAGCGGATCACGTTGAAAGTCCTCCTGCCGCTATGCCTAGTGGTGCTTTGAGTCTGCCTGCAAAGGGTAGGGGGCACGCCGATAGTCACGGGATGGCCCTTACTGTGCGAATTGAGATTAACTTGCCTGCTGGTGGAGATCAAGATACCTACGATCGTATCTTCAAAAGCATTCGTGCTAACCTATTGAACAGCGATGTCACTTAAGCTATTCGAGCAGATCGTCCGACGCACGCCAGCAACGGATGAATACGAGCCTACTGTCGACCCGACGCCCAAACATCCTTTTGACGAGCGATGTGTACATCACCAACTGCCTGCCAAGGTTCGCAAACTTTTTGATGATGGTCATTACGCTGAGGCTACATTCGAGGCATTCAAGTACGTAGATAAGGTAGTGCAGAGACTTTCCTCATCTCACGATACCGGCCAGAAGTTGATGATGAGTGTGTTCTCTGCAGACAATCCTAAGCTCAAGCTCACCGCTTTATCGAACACCAGCGAGATTGACGAGCAGAAGGGATACCAATTTTTGTTCTCGGGTGCCGTCATGGCGATCCGGAATCCTAGAGGACATGAAGTTGAGTTCGATGACGATCCTGATACTTGCTTGGATCATCTATCCTTTGCCTCGATGCTGCTGCGACGCCTCGACGTCTGTATAGACCGCTGAGCCATATTTACATACTGACACATGCGCGGGAGTGGTGCTTCGCACGGGCCGGGATCATACCGGCTATCTGCCTCGCCCTTCTCCTACCGTCGATGGTCTTACCATATTATGCGACTCTAAGTTTTTTCTTATAAATCAATAGCTTATCTTGGCTGCTTAGCAGGTGTTCCGCGCTACAAAAAAAGATGCAGGCTGAGCGTACATCTGTGCCATCTAGATAGGAGGCACGTACGGTCAGATTATGCGTGATTGCCGGGCGGAGCTTAGGGCTCATTCTTTAGATGCTCCATAACGCTTAACAGTAGACTCGGACAATCCGAAGTGTTCTGCAGTCTCACGAATGCTCGCGAGGTTAGCTGAGCGCCAGGAACGCACTGCGTCCGGATTGCCAGCGACGGGCCTACCAAGACTAGTCTTACCCCGGTGAGTCTTGCCAGTTGCCGCAAGCGTCGTCTTGGCGAGTATGCGGCCTAAAGCAGTGCGCTCGCTAATTCGCGAACGTTCCATATCGGCTACCTGAGCCAACACGGCAATAATCAGCTCGCCCACCCCTCGGCCGATTCTCCCTAGCCCATTAATCTCAACAGTTACTCCTTTGTCGAGCAAAGCTCTGATTGTCGTTTGCACGTCAATAGCGTCCCGGCCCAATCGATCTACTGCATACACATGTAAAGTATCGCCATCCCTAATGTACGCCAGTAGTTGACGAAATCCTGGCCTATCAGCAGCACGAATAGTCCCGGATACTCCCTCATCCTTGAACTCGTGATCTATGTAGTGTCCTCGGAGCAAGGCGGCACGCTGTGACTCGATACTTTGTTCATTCGTAGAAACGCGGTAGTACGCGATATGGCTCATCATCATGCCTAGATCAAAAGGTAGGCGTCGATTATGACCTAGGTCAGAAGTAGAGGCAAGAGTCTTTTGATCTACGCTGCGAGCAATCAAAACGTATAGCTCAGAAGGTAGAAGTTGTGAGCTTCTACGGGCGATCCTTTTCAGGTATAGCGTTATACGTTGCAGTTAGCAAGACGCAGTTTGACAGTTGTTCAATCTCGACCGTGTGCGTAAGCATAACGGTTCGTTCATCGGGTCCAGCGGTCCTAATCCTTGCGTTGATAGCAGTTCCTTGGGCGAGGAGTTTTGCTCGGAAGGCGTCAAAGTCACCGTCGCCACGGATTATGTTCGCAGTCGCTAGTGCAACACTCGAAAAGATTGGCCGAAGCTCGGAGCTAGCGTAAGGGGATTGCAGCAGAATGAGATGACCTATTCCGAGTGTCTTATACGCCCAAAGTTGGGTCTCAGGTTTGACGTTTGGCTGCTTTACGAGCTTGAAGAACTCGGTCGCTGCGTTCGCGGAGACGTGGAGTAAGACAAGGTCACGTTGTGATGCTGGGACGGTCTCCAGCCATCGCGAACGATCTTGGCAAGGATACGATTGGGCAGACGCCCCTTGAAGGCTGAGGAGGCATGCTGTAAGTAGAGCAAGCTGTAACCGTAGTGGCATGACATTCCCTGTTATGACGCAAAAGTGTAGTGGTCACTGCGCATTGGGTCGTAAATGCCGTGGCCATATTGGCATCATAACGCGACCATTGCCCTATGCCAAGGGTATCGGGAAAGTCGGACAAAGATAAGTTGCTAGTACAGCTAGGCGCGGCGATACGCGCGCGTAGGTACGTCCTTGGCTTATCGCAGGAAGCGCTCGCGGATCATGCAGGGATTGATCGCTCGCACATGGGCAAGATTGAGAGAGGCGAGCGAAACGTCACGCTGCTGAATCTCGCGAAGCTTGCGGACGCATTGTCATGCCTCACCTCCGACCTATTACTCGAAGCCGGTCTATAGTGGCCTAGCTAGCCGGTATGGGGGCTCAGTCCGCGCAGAGGTCACGAGACCGCTGCGCATAAACTTAGAAAATTTTAGGTTCCCGGATCAAGTGCAACTAGCGACCCGGGCAAGAACCCTGCTAACCCATCCGGGAACAACTTCGAGTGCACCGCGCGAAGAAGTTTGCTCTCGCTCTCTAACGTCCCCGCTCCACCGTACACGCTAGTAATCCCAGACCTTGCCCTGTGGCCCATGATCGGACCAATCTCCGCGTCGGAGTACCCGCACGCGCGAGCGATGTCGGCGAACAGATGCCGAACGCTGTACATTGAGTGTGCAGTAGCTATCTCGCCTTGGGCCTTTCGCACGAAGACGTTTAATCTGTCAACACGTGTCTTAGCGGTCTCAGGGTTGCATTGCTTACGGCTTAGCGCAAGCTCGAATAAGGCGCGGACCTCTGGGGGGACAGGCAGGTCGCGCTCACTCGACGAGTTCTTCGCACCATGCAGTCCAACTCGGAAGACCAGTTGCTTATCGCCGAACACTGTCTCTCGCTCTTGCAACGACTCCGATCCGCAGCGGAGAAGCTCACCTGGGCGTAAGCCGTACAGCGCGCATACAAGTACGACTGCGTGCCAATACTCACCGTCGCGGGGCAGATGCTCCGGTAGCGACCGTAAGACGCGGTGGAGTGTTGGAACAGGCATTGGGGCTCGCGCGTCCCGTCGAGCTGCGCCTGCGCCTCTCAACCGCTTTAAGTCTCCGACTTTGGGGACAGTAAACTCGTGCCAACCCGGCACATACTTGAGCAGTGCAATCACTGCAGACGCCTCAGTCCAGACTGAACTCGGCTTCTTACCTGCGGCAAGCGCATCTCTGCACCAGTCGGAGATTGCAGTAAGTGCTTGCTGATGAGTGCACGGTAAACGCAGCACCCGCAAAGCATGTCTGTGTGCCAGCATCTTGCGTCGGTGCGACTTCCCGTGTGCGTACTCGGTAAGTGCCAATTCTAAGCCAGCAAGATGCAGCGTTTGAGGACTGGCCGTGGCCGGACCGGGCTTAGGCATCGGGCTACGGTCGGCTTCAGATGAGTCTACAGCTTGAGGAGAAAGTTTCATCGGCTCGCCGCGCGCGGCTGCATCAATCGCTTTCAGAGCGGTCCGCGCTTCGAGCGGGTGCATGGCGATGCTCACCGGCATTTCCCCCGCAATGTGAGCCTCCAGTGCGCGTCTTTGCAACGACACGATGTGCTTCCAACGGGTGTTCTGCGCCTGCTCCGCAATCACGAACTCTGTCGCCGTGCGAATAATCCCCGGCAAGCGGCTCAGAACCCTCTGGGCGACGTCCGCGTTCGTCGGGTGTGGAGTTTCCTCATCCGTCGGCAGTAACGGCTCAGCGGGCGATTCTGCGAGAGTGCGCAATGCGGTCTCGCATTCGTTGTCAAATTTGACACTAACCTGTCGGGCTAGACGCGCCGCCTCCGTCCTGTCAGCCGTGCCAAGCGCCTTCACGAACTCGGTCTTTCCGATGACCTCTGCAACGTCGCTGGGGTAGCGCCGCCGGTAGCTGTAGCGCCCGTTACGCCTGATGAGATAGTCCGCCATTCGATGCCCCCACGTGTAGCGACCACAAGGTAGCACCACGTTTCATCGCAAACGGGGTCTATGCTCGGCATTGTGGTACGTCATATTGTTCAAAGGCATTTATTATCAATGACTTACGAGCGCAGCGTCAACTCATGTGGACTAAGCTCTACAGTTGGGAATACCGTAGAGCGTCTTGTTCATGGGCGTAGATAGTGAAGGCAACGGGCGTTGCTGCGAGCGGTGGTTCGGGGAGGGCGAGAGGATAGCATAAGCCCGGGTGGTCGGGAGATGTCGCACACAGCGGTTCGGGATTAAGTTGCCGGGTGAGCGGTACGAGGCGCACCGCCCCTCACGTCTTGATTCACTTCAATCCCTTACCTGATTTCTCCAGCAACAATCACTCCTTCGGCCTCGCTTTTCGCCAGGCGCGACCCTGAGCTGGCTATTCGATCACTCGAGTTAACGAAATCATCGACCATTTCCCACTTGACGGAGAAATTCCATGGCAATCGACGTCTATCTGCAAATTGACGGCATTAAAGGTGAATCAACGGATTCCACGCATGAAGGCTGGATCGAACTCACGTCGGCGCAATGGGGCGTTATGCAACCGAAGTCGGCTACCGCGTCCACAGGCGGTGGTCATACTGCGGAACGTTGCGAATTACGCAGCATTTCAGTGACCAAACTCGCTGATCTTACTTCGCCGATCCTCATGCAAACCTGCGCCGCAGGCAAGACAATTCCAAAGGCAAAACTGGAATTCATGCGGGCAGACGGCCAAGGAAATCGCATCAAGTATTACGAGCTTGAACTCGATAATGTTCTCATCGGGAGCGTCAATCAGTCGGTACATGAAGGCAGCATCCTTCAGGATTCGATGGGCCTGAAATTCTCGAAGGTCAAATGGAGGTACACCTTGCAAAAAATCGCCGGCGGCGCTGGGGGTAATACTTCGGGAGGCTGGGATTTGTCGACTAACAGGATTGCGTGACAGGGGGCATGATGCAAGTTCAACCCCAGGACTCTCGCGCTTACTTCATGCTGCCTCAGGCCCCGGAGGGGGCTGGTTACTATGTGTACGGCACTCCGGACCGTGGCGCTGGTCAATATGCACATCCGCTGATGTTGACTGTTCTGCTGTACGTAGAACGGGAGTGGCAGGCAGGCGACCATCGGAAGTTTGGCATCGGGAACATCAGTTTGGCTGGGGGTAGCTACTTCGATCCGCATGAAAGTCATCTTGATGGACTTCAGGTGGATGTTCGTCCCTTGCGAATCGATGGCGCTCATGTACCAGTAAAGTATTTTCAATCTGGGTATGATCAACCTGCGACCAAGAGGCTGATCGATATTTTTCAGTCGCATCCTATGGTCAAACAAGTCTATTTTAATGATCTGCAAATACCGGGCGTGAAATCCCTGATTGGCCATGACAATCACTTCCATGTTGAGCTAAGGAAGAAAAAGCAATGAAAAAGTGCCTGTTCGTTGTCGCAGCGATCGTATCGATGTCGCTAACCCGTGCCGCTGATCAGCCCCGGCCTGAGCGGCCGGCACCCTATAAAGCGGTAATTGGGAGATATGCCATCTATTCCGGCGATCTGGACGAGCAACAAGCGCCGACCAGGAGCGATCGAAAGCTGTCGCTGATTATTGACGGGCAACCCGCGAAGGATATTTTCGATTCCATGTCCCCCGACGACAAGACAACGTGCGGCGGCGAAGGGGCTCGCTCTCGTACAAAAGGCAATACATGGTGTAGTTATCAGCCCAAGCGGGGATATCAGTGTTATCTGGGCTTAGACCTGAGAACTGGCAAGAGTATCGCTGGCGGAATGTGCTGACCGTTTTTTCTGAACCCGCCTGAAAGTCCGCTAAGCGACTTCAGGCAGCAGTATGCTTTTGAAAGCACCTGCATCTTCAGGTGTTCAGAGTAAACTCGGTAAAAGTCGGCCCCGCCGGCTCATCCGCCTTGTTGGCGTTCTCGTCCGACGCTGCCGGCCCATTGTTGAGCAGCCAGAGCAGATTCGTCGCCGAATCCGCATTCGCCAGCGCTTCCTCCTGCGTCACCAGCCCGGCCTGCACCAGCGCCAGCAGCGCGTACTCGAACGATTGCGAGCCGGGCGAGAGGCTCTTGTCCATCGCTTCCTTGATTCCGCTGAGTTCACCCTTTTCGATGAGGTCGGCGATGTAGCGGGTGTTGAGCATGATTTCGACCGCGGGCTGGCGGGTGCCGCCCGCGCTTGATCGCACGAGGCGCTGGGAGACGATGGCGCGCGTGGCCGAGGCCAGGTCTTGCAGCAGGGCGGGGCGGTTGTCGACCGGATAGAAGCCGATGATGCGGTTCAGGGCGTTGTAGCTGTTGTTCGCGTGCAGGGTCGCCACCACCAGGTGGCCGGATTGGGCGTAGGCGAGGGCGGCGCCCATGGTCGCCTGGTCGCGGATTTCGCCGATCAGGATCACGTCGGGCGCCTGGCGCAGGCTGTTGCGCAAGGCTAGTTGAAAATCGAGGGCGTCGCTGCCGATTTCGCGCTGGTTGACGATCGATTTCTTGTTCTTGAAGAGGTATTCGATCGGGTCTTCCAGCGTCAGGATGTGGCCGGTGCGCTGTTCGTTGCGGTAGTCGAGCATCGAGGCGATCGTGGTCGACTTGCCGGAACCGGTGGCGCCCACGATCAGCAGCAGGCCGCGCTTTTCCATGACGAGTTCGGCCAGCACCGGCGGCAGGCCGAGCTCGCCCAGCGGCGGGATGGTGGCCGGCACGAAGCGGAACACGGCCGAGACGCTGCCGCGCTGGCGGAAGGCCGAGAGGCGGAAGCGCCCCAGGTTGGGCACGGAAATGCCCATGTTCAGTTCGTTGGTGCGGTTGAGTTCATCGAGCTGCTCGGGGGTGATGATTTCCGAGAGCAGGGAATCGATGTTGTCGGGGTCGAGCTTGTGCTGGTTGATCGGGATGAGGTTCCCGTTGATCTTGATGTGGACGGGAGAATTCACGGCGAAGAACATGTCCGACGCGTTTTTTTCTTTCATGAGCTGGAACAGGCGGTCCATGGCCATTGGCGTGTCTCCCGGGTGATGCGGTATTCGTGCTTTAGTTGAACGCGCAGGCGGCTATGCCGCCCACGTGTTCGACGCAGGTTCGATCAGATCCCGCGCAGCAGTTCGTTGATGCCGGTCTTCGCGCGCGTCTTGGCATCGACGCGCTTGACGATCACCGCGCAGTACAGGCTGTAGGTGCCGTCCGCCGAGGGCAGGCTGCCCGAGACGACGACCGAACCCGAAGGAATGCGGCCATACGTCACTTCGCCGGTTTCGCGGTTGAAGATCTTGGTCGACTGGCCGATGTAGACGCCCATCGAGATCACCGAGTTTTCTTCGACGATCACGCCTTCGACGATTTCCGAACGGGCGCCGATGAAGCAGTTGTCTTCGATGATGGTCGGATTCGCCTGCATCGGTTCGAGCACGCCGCCGATGCCGACGCCGCCCGACAGATGGACATTCTTGCCGATCTGCGCGCAGGAACCGACCGTGGCCCAGGTGTCGACCATCGTGCCTTCATCGACATAGGCGCCGATGTTGACGTAGGACGGCATCAGCACGACGTTCTTGCCGATGAAGGAGCCGCGGCGGGCGACGGCCGGCGGCACCACGCGGAAGCCGCCTTTGGCGAAGTCTTCGGCGGTGTAATCGGCGAACTTGGTCGGGACTTTGTCGTAGAACTGCAGGCTGCCGCCGAGGCCCGCCGCCGAGCCCATTGGGACGTTATTCTCGAGGCGGAACGACAGCAGCACGGCCTTCTTGATCCACTGGTTGACGATCCACTCGGCGCCTTCTTTTTGCGCCACGCGCAGGGTGCCGGCGTCGAGGC
>Ga0213835_100933_pt1 | contig 21754 bp, 20 predicted proteins | sample SWPATP01_FD_160576 | JGI IMG/M metagenome (GOLD analysis project Ga0213835, IMG submission 160576) | Coastal seawater microbial communities from Marineland, Florida, United States - SWPA TP0 #1 | ecosystem: Environmental > Aquatic > Marine > Coastal | place: USA: Florida | collected 2016-08-05 | reverse complement strand
CGTTCGACGGTGAGAACAACCTGCGCCTGTTCAACTCGCTCGTGTACGCCGCGCAGCATCAGATTCAGATTTGCTCGCCGTACTTCGTGCCCGACGAGTCGATGCTGTACGCGATCACGACGGCGGCGCAGAGCGGGCTCGACGTGCAGTTGTTTGTGTCGGAGATCGGCGACCAGCCGCTGGTGTTTCACGCGCAGCGCTCCTACTACGAGGCGCTCTTGAAGGCGGGGGTGCGCATTTGGTTGTATCGGGCACCGACCGTGTTGCACGCTAAGCACGTGACGATTGACGACCAGGTGGCGGTGATCGGCTCGAGCAACATGGATATGCGTTCGTTCAGCCTGAACCTCGAGGTGTCGGTGATGGTGCGCGGTGCGCAGATCATCGCCGACCTGCGTCGCGTCGAGCAGTCGTACCGCGAGAATTCTCGCGAGCTGACGTTGGACGAGTGGCAGAAGCGCGCGCGGCACATGGCGGCCTTCGACAACCTTGCTCGGGTCACGGCGACGGTCCAGTAGCGGGAAGTTGGTCACGATGGCGCAAAAGACGCTGCCGACGGATGTTCCGGTCGACGATTTTCTCGCGGGTCTGGATGCACGGCGCGCGGCGGAGGGGCACGCCCTGGTCGCGCTCTTCCGCGACGTGACCGGCGAGGAGCCGGTGATGTGGGGGCCGAGCATCATCGGCTTTGGCGAGTACGAGTACACCTACGCGAGTGGGCACTCCGGGGTGTGGCCGAAGGCGGGGTTCTCGCCGCGGAAGGCAGAGCTGTCGCTGTACGGGCTGCAGACAGCGGAGGGCTCGGACGCGCTGCTCGAGCGGCTGGGGCCGCACCGCCGCGGAGCCGACTGCGTCTACGTGCGCCGCCTCGAGGCGATCGACCTCGAGGTGCTGCGCGAGCTGGTGCGCCGCTCGTGGGAGCACCACAGCACGCACTGACCGTCTGGTCTCGGGCCAACACCTACCCCCTCCAGCCCCTTCCACAACAACGGAACGCATGAATCGGATTCGGCCGTTCCGCGTCTACGGAAGGCGCTCGGAGAGTGACGCTAGGCCAGGAGGGCGAGCGTGGGGCAGCTAGCCACGAGCGCACTGTCCTGGCGATCGCCAGCCGAACTGTCGGTCCCTCACGGCGCGAGCGGGACATCATCTCTCCCGAGAAGGCCCACTTCCTCCTCAAGGGACGTCCCCAGCCGCGCAACCTGTGCGGATGAAGGCGCTTGCCAAGGACTCACACGGCTGGCATCCCAGGATGGCAGGTGGGTTCGACGGTTTCGATGAGTTCATGAGATCCCGCGGAGGAATCGTCCGACGTTCTGACTTCCTCCTCGCAGGGTGGACTGTTGACGAACTCAGGATTGCCTGCGGACTGTACGGTCGGCCCGAGAGACTGCGCCGCGGCTGGTACTGCGTGCCTGAATTGCCGATCGAGATCCGCAATGCCTGGAAAGCGGGCGGCCCGCTTGCGTGCGTCAGTGCGATTCAGTGGCACACGAAGCGGCGCCTTGAGGGTCCACTTCACATCTCAATGCGGCGCCAAAGGCACCGACGCCGAGATGAACGACCAGGAAGCCGTCCCCCGGTAGTGCACTGGGACGACCTCCCGCCTGCAACTGATGGCGCTTGGGCAGTGCCGCTCGCCGTCGCGCGCGAGCAGGCGCGGCACTGCATGCACCTCAGTCGCGGCTGATCCGCACCATTTCTTCGCGCGGCACGACCTTGATGCGCTCGCGGCCGCGCACCTCGCCCAGTTCGCGCTCGTGCGCGTCCAGGCGATGCCAGCCCTCTAGGTCGGTGAACAGCACGTTGCGATCCCGCAGCAGGTCCAGCACCGCCTGCTCGTCCGGCTCGGGCGGCTGCCACCACGAGCCCTGATCCTTCACCAGGTGCTTGATCGTCTCCATCGCGTCCGACTTCGTGTGGCCAATCAGGCCGACAGGGCCGCGCTTGATCCACCCCGTGGCGTAGACCCCCGAGACGACGCTGTTGTCGTCGTCGAGCACCCGACCCTCATGGTTCGGAATCACGCCGTGACGCGCGTCGTACGGAATGCCGTCCAGCGGCGACCCGAAATAGCCCACCGCGCGATAGACCGCCTGCACCGGCACCTCACGGAACTCGCCCGTGCCGACCACACCGCCCGCACCATCCGGGCGCGTGCGCTCGTAGCGGTACGCCGACACGTGCCCGTCCGAGCCGAGCACCTCGACCGGCTTCGCGTAGAAGTGCAGGTGGAGGCGCCGCGACGCCTGACCCGTCTCCCGCGCACGCCACTGCGAGAACACCTTGTCGATGACGAACAACTGCTTGTTCGACGCTATCGCCGCCCGCGACGCGTCGTCATAGTCGAAGTCCTCGTCGTACACGATCATGTCGACGTCGTTCAGCTCGCCCAGCTCGCGCAGCTCGAGCGGCGTGAACTTCACCTGCATCGGGCCGCGGCGACCGAACACGTGCACATCCGTCACCGGCGACGCCTCGAGGCCTGCGTGCACGTTGTCGGGCACCTCGGTCGACAGCAGGTCGGCCGGGTGCTTCGCCAGAATGCGCGCCACATCCAGCGCCACGTTGCCGTTACCGATCACGGCAACCGACCGCGCCTCCAGGGGCCACTCACGCGGAACATCCGGGTGACCGTCGTACCAGCTGACGAAGTCGGCAGCGCCGTACGAGCCCTCCAGCTCGATCCCCGGGATGGTGAGATCAGCATCCTTGATCGCGCCGGTGGCGAAGATGACCGCGTTGTAGTGGCGCTTCAGGTCGTCCAGCGTGATGTCGGTGCCGTAGTTGACGTTGCCGAAGACGCGAATGTCGCCCGAGTCGAGCACCTCGCGCAGGGCGTTGATGATGCCCTTGATGCGGGGGTGGTCGGGGGCGACGCCGTAGCGCACGAGGCCGTACGGCGCGGGCAGCCGGTCGAATAGGTCGATCGAGACGTCGAACGAGCGCTCGTGCTTCAGCAGGATGTCGGCGGCGTAGATACCGGCGGGACCGGCTCCGACGATGGCGAGGCGCAGCTTGGTCATGCTCTGGGACGTTCCTTCAACTGATCGGTGGTCACAACGAAAAACTCGGGGGCGGGATGCTCGGCGCCGCTCACCGGAGCACGCCCGGTCACGGCGCCCGCAACGCTACCGGCTGCGGTCGACGACAGCCTCAGCGAACTTGGTGAGCGCCTTCTTGACGGGGCCGGCGGGCAGCGACTCGAGCGCGGCGACCGCGTCGGACGCCCAGCGGCGGGCCTCGTCGTAGGTGCGCTCCGTGACCGGATGCACGCGCAGCTCGGCGACGGCGGCCGCGAACTCGGCCTCGTCACCCGTGGCCTCGTCAACGCTGCGCTCGATGCGCGCGAGTAGCGCGGCCGACGCGGCGTCGTGCAGCGCCTCGCGGCGCAGGTACAACAGGGGCAGCGTCGCAACGCCCGAGCGCAGGTCGGTGCCCTGCGGCTTACCGGTCTCAGCGTCGGGCTCCGAGAGGTCGATGACGTCGTCAACGAGCTGGAAGGCGACGCCGATCTTCTCGCCGAAGGCGACCACCGGCTCGGCGTACTCCTCACACGCGTTCGAGAAGATGACGCCCATCTGCGCAGCAGCTGCGATCAGCGAACCGGTCTTGTCGGCCAGCACCTGCAGGTAGTGCTCGACGGCGTCGTCGTCGGGCCGCGGGCCGAGGGTCTCGTGCAGCTGGCCGAGGCAGAGTCGCTCGAAGGTGTCGGCCTGCAGCTTGATGGCGCGCTCGCCGAGGCTCGCGACGAGCTTCGACGCGCGGGCGAACAGCAGGTCACCGGTCAGGATCGCGACCGAGTTGCCCCACACGCTCTGCGCGCTCGGCACCCCGCGGCGCATCTCGGCCTCGTCCATGACGTCGTCGTGGTACAGCGACGCAAGGTGGGTGATCTCGATCGCCTGGGCGGCTGTGATGACGTCGTCGATCGCGCCCTCGCCGAGCTGCGCGGTGAGGAGAGTCAGAACGGGGCGGATGCGCTTGCCGCCGGCCTCGAGCAGGTACCGGGAGGTGACGTCGGCCATGTCGTCGGCGAAGCTCACCTCGCGCAGCAGGCCGGCCTCGACCTTCTCGAGCCCCTCTTCGATGGCGTCGGCGAAGCGGCGCTCCTCACTGGAGGCGAACAGCTTCTCGCCCAGGCCGAGCGACGCCGAAAGCGTCTTGCTGCGGCGTGCGAGCGGGGTACTCGGGGTCACGGTCGGCCGATCGTCGAAAGTGGTCGTGGTCACTCGGCGGCGGCCGAGGCAGGAGAGGCGGAACGCGCGCGGCGACGCTTCGCCACGGATGCACGGATCGCCGCATCGAGCGGCTTGCGACCGCGGTGCATCGCGACGACGCCGGCGGTGAGATTGCGGTACGCAACACGCGTGAAGCCGGCCGCGCGCATCCACTGACAGAGCGTCGCCTGGTCGGGCCAGTCGGCGATCGACTCGAACAGGTACTCGTAGGCGTCGGCGTTCGAACTGGCGACCTTCGCGATGTGCGGCATGACGTGCTTCAGGTACGCGTGGTACCCGGCGCGCAGCACGCCAAGCGGCGGGCGCGAAAACTCGGTAATGACGATGCGGCCGCCGGGCTTCGTCACCCGGTACATCTCGGCGAGCGCCTTGTTGGGGTGCTGCACGTTGCGCAGGCCGAAGCTGATCGTGACGGCGTCAAACTCGTCGTCACCGAAGGGCAGGTGCTCGGCGTCGCCCACGACGAGCTCGAGCTGCGGGTGGCGGCGACGCCCCTCGGCGACCATGCCCTCCGAGAAGTCGAGCCCCACGACCGTGGCGCCCGTCTTCGCGAACGCGGCCGAGCTGGTGCCCGTGCCCGCGGCGATGTCGAGAATGCGCTCGCCTGGCTGCGGGTCGACGGCGCGTACCGTGGCGATGCGCCACAGCGCCGAGTTGCCGACCGAGAGCACGGCGTTCGCCCGGTCGTATCGCGGCGCCACGTCGTTGAACATGGCGGCGACGGCGCTCGGCTGCTTGCTCAAATCGGCCTTCGTCACAGCCCGAGTCTAGTGAGTGCTCGCCCGAGGTTCGCCGTGAGCGGGCTGGGGAGGCCCGGTACGCCGAGTAGCCTCAAGACGTGACCTCGACGCCCCTCACCGCGGTGCAGCTGCGGGCCGTGACGACGGTGGTCGAGGTCGATGGGCCGTTGATTGCGTTCGCCGACCCCGGGCATCCCCTGGCCGCTCTGCGCCGCGGCGACGGAATCGTCGGCATCGGCGAGGCCTGGCGCGGCGAATTCCGCGGCGCGACGCGGTTCGCGGATGCTGCGCGCACCTGGCGCGCGCTCTCTGACGTCGCCGGCGTGGCCGATCCGGTGCACCGCGCGGGCTCGGGTCTCGTCGCCTTCGGCAGCTTCGCGTTCGCCGACGACTCGGGGGCCGCGAGCGTGCTGGTGGTGCCCGAGACGATCGTGGGGCGGCGCGACGGAGTCGCGTGGGTGACCCACATCGCGGTCGTCGACGACGCGAGTCACGCCGGCCGCGACCACGACGCCGCAACCCTGCCCGCCGCGACCCCAATCGGTGAACGCCCCCGCGCGACGCTGGCCGCCGCGAGCCTCAGCCGCGACGACTTCGTCTCGACGGTTGGCCGGGCCCTCGAGCGCATTCGGGCCGGCGATGTCGAGAAGGTGGTGATCGCGCGGGACGCGACCGCGAGCATCCCGGCTGACGCCGACCGCCGCGCGATCGTGACCGAGCTCGCCGAGGCCTACCCCGACACGCTCGCGTTCTCGGTCGACGGGCTGATGGGCGCGAGCCCCGAGACGCTCGTGAGCGTGCACGCCCGCGAGGCGAGCGCGCGCGTGTTGGCCGGCTCGACGGCGCGCGGCACCGACGCGAGCGAGGATGCGGCCGCCGCGACCCAGCTCGCCACCAGCCAGAAAGACCTCGACGAGCACGAGTTCGCGGTGCAGAGCGTGCTGAAGGCGCTGCGGCCGCACGTGACGGCGGTGACCGCGAGCGAGGCTCCGTTCACGCTGAAGCTGCCGAACCTGTGGCACCTGGCGACTGACGTCGAGCTCGAGCTCGCCGAAGACTCGAGCGGCCTCGACCTGGTCGCGGCCCTGCACCCGACGGCCGCCGTCGCGGGCTCGCCGACCGACGCGGCGCTCGCGCTCATCGCCGAGCTCGAGCCGTTCGACCGCGGCCGCTACGCAGGCCCCGTCGGCTGGATCGACCAAGACGGCGACGGCGAGTGGGTCATCGCGCTGCGTTGCGCGCACATCGACGACGACGGGATGCTCGTGGCGCACGCCGGCGCCGGCATCGTCATCGACTCTGACCCGGTCGCGGAGCTGGCCGAGACGCGGATGAAGTTTCGGCCGATCGCCGACGCGCTGCGGTAGCGCGGGGCTCAGCTCGCGGCGAGCCGTTTCTGCTGCTCGGCGACGTCGTACGTCGCTTCGGGCCACTGCGGGTCGATGCGCTCGAGCGCGTCGGTGAGCAGGGCCTGCACCGCGAGGCGCGCGTACCACTTGCGGTTGCCGGGCACGACGTACCAGGGCGCCTCGTCGATCGAGGTGCGCTGGATGGCGAGCTCGTAGGCGCGCTGGTAGTCGTCCCACAGCATCCGCTCGTCGATGTCGTTGGTCGTGTACTTCCAGTGCTTGTCGGGCCGCTCGAGGCGCTCGGTGAGGCGGGCCTTCTGCTCGTCGGGCGAGATGTGCAGCATGACTTTGATGATCGTCGTGCCGGTGCGCGCGACGCGGCGCTCGAACTCGACGATGTCGTCGTAGCGCTGCTCGATCTCGGCGGCCGGGGCGAGCCCGCGTACGCGCCCGATGAGCACGTCTTCGTAGTGCGAGCGGTCGAACACGCCGATGCGGCCGACGGGCGGCAGCTGCCGCTCGATGCGCCAGAGGAAGTGGTGGCTGAGTTCTTTGTCGGTCGGCTTCTTGAACGTCGCGAGGTGCACGCCCTGCGGGTCGACGGAGCCGACGACGTGGCGCACGATGCCGCCCTTGCCGGCCGAGTCCATGCCCTGCAGCACGAGCAGCACCCGTCGCCGCTCGCCCGCCGTGCTCGCGGCGAACAAGCGCTCCTGCAGGTTGCTGAGGTGGTCGACACCCGCGGCGAGCGCCTCCTGACCGGCGGCTTTGTCGCCGTCGAAACCGGGCGTCGCGCTCGGGTCGCGGTCGGCGAGGCGGGTGAGGGCGTCGGCGCGCAGCAGCTCGATCATGCCCGCGACGCTACGCCGTTATCGAACACCCGTCGAGTGTGCACGCGCACGGCGGGCGAGTAGCGCGAATGCCAGGATGAGACCACCGCCGCTTGCCCGAAGGAGCCCCGTGACCGAGCCCGACCCGCTGGAGGCTGCCCTTGCGAACGCCGACACGATCCCGGAGCGCGAGCGACTCACCGGGCTGTCGGCCGCCGGGCTTGCCGACACGGTGCGCGCGCTGAAGCGTACGACCGTGACCCTCGTCGGCTCGCTGATGATCGCCGCGGGCGGGCTGCTCTGGTTGTCGTGGGGCGCCACGCCGAGCATCGCCGCCGCACAGAAGTGGTGGGTCGGCCCGGTTGCCCTGGTGATCGCGGTACTGGCCGGCGGCGCAACGGCGGCACTCACGGGCGCCCTTGCCACGCCGCTCGCGCTGGCGGGCCGCCGGCGCGGCTTCTGGTTCGCCACTAGCGTGCTCGCCTGGGGCCTACGCTTCGGCTTTCTCGCGCTCGTCGCGCGCCTCGCCGAGGGCGCCTGGGTCATCGTGCTGCTCGCCGCGCTCGGCCTCGTCATGACCGACCGTCTCGGCGTGTACGTCAACGAGCGCATACTGCTGTCGGCCCTCACCACCCCCTCGGCCAGCCGGTGGGAGATCAGTGCCGCAACGCTTGCGGGGCTCGTGCGCTATCGGCAAGGGCTCGGTTCTACCGGCGATTCGTCGTCGTCAGGGCTTGAGGGGTCGGCGCTCAACGCGGCCAGCGTCGGCTTCGCTGTCTCGGGAGTCGGCCTCGGGGTGATTGCCGCGACCGTGCCGCTGCTCGGCTGGCTGGCCGTCGCGGTCGCCAGCGCGGTCGAGCGGGACGAGGTCGAACTGCTGTCGCGGGGCGACGACGAGGTGTACGTGCGCAAGCAGGTCGCGACGGCGTCGGTCATCACGGTGCTGGCCGCGGTCGGCTGGGCGACGACGAGCCTGTAACCGCCCGGCCGCGGCTACGGCTCGATCTCGTCGTCGAGGGGCACCTCGACGACGAGCAGCGGCTCGGGGGCGGTCAGGGCGTCGTCGAGGTCGGCGCGGGTGGCGGCCCTGCGGTAGGCCCAGCCGCCGGCCGCGGCGAGCGCCGCGATGTCAACCGCGTGCGGGGTGCGCATGACGCGTTCGTAGTCGCCCGGGTGCGCGGTCGCCGCGACCTCGAGCTGGTCGAAAATCGTGCCGCCGCGGTCGTTGCCGACGAACAGGTGCACGCGCAGCCCCTCGGGAAGGGGCGCGAGCAGGGTGCCGGCGTCGTGAATCAGCGCGAGGTCGCCCAACAGCACGCGCGTGGTTCCCGGATGCTCGCCCCGGCTCGCCGCCAGGGCGATTCCGGTCGCGGTCGCGATCGTTCCGTCGATGCCGGCGAGGCCGCGGTTGGCGTGCACGGTGATGTTCTTGCCGGGCACGAGCCGGTCGGCCTCGCGGATCAGCCGCGAGGCGGCCAGCACGAGTCGGTCATGCGGCCAGGTGGCGGCCCACACGGCGCGGGCGAGCATGCGCCGGTCGACGCGTTGGCGCAGAATCGCCGCCTCGGCCTTCGCGAAGGCGAGCCGCACGCTCATATCGGTCGAGGCCGACTGCTCGAGGTCAGGCGCCGGGTCGTCGGGCGCCGTCGACTCGAGCACGGCGCGGCTCATCGCGACCCAGCCGCCCACCCAGCGGCGCACGGCCTGCGGGTCGGGTTTTCCGATGACGCGCACCTCGTCGACGACGCGGGCGCGGCGGCCCGGGTTGTAGGCGTCGGCGCCCGGCGCGCGCACGACGATGACCTCGACGTCGTCGCGCTCGAGCAGCACCGGAACCTCGCGGCTGAGCGTCGGGTGGCCGAGCACGATAGCGCGCCCGACGGCCTCGCCGTGCGGGCCGCGCAGCACGTCGCGGTAGGCGACGACGGCGTGCCGTCCGAAGCGGGCCCCGCTCGACACCTCGGCAATCAAGGGAGCCCCGAGCGCGACGGCGAGCTGCTCGGCCTCGGCGCCGGCGCCGTGGCCGGCGATGACGACGGTCGCGTCATCGACCTCGAGGTCGACCACGTTGGGGCCGGGGGTGCGCTGCCAGAGAGGGCGAGCATCCGCGTCGTCCGCGTCGTCGCCATCGGCGACCGCCGCCACCTCGGGGATGCTCGGCTCGGCTGCGCTCAACGGCTCGCGATAGGCGAGGTTCAGGTGCACGGGCCCGTCGGCAGCCGCGCGCAGGGCGATCGCGGCGAGCTCGCGCATGTCGTCGAGCTCGCCGGGGGCGCCGGTGGGCGCGGCGACATCCCAGTCGGCGGCGACCATGTCGCCGAAGATGCCGACCTGGTTCGTGGTCTGGTTGGCGCCGATGCCGCGCAGCTCGAGTGGCCGGTCAGCAGTCAGCAGAACAAGGGGCACCCCCGAGTGGTGCGCCTCCAGCACCGCCGGGTGCAGGTTAGCCACGGCCGTGCCCGAGGTGCAGATGACCGCGACGGGGCGGTCCGACTCGACGGCGAGGCCGAGCGCCGTGAAGCCTGCGACCCGCTCGTCGACGCGCACGTGCAGCGTCATCAGGCCGGCGCGGTCAAGCGCGGCCGCCGCGAGGGCGAGGGCCTGCGAGCGCGAGCCGGGAGCGACGACCACGTCTTCGAGGCCGAGGGCGTGCATCCCGTGCAGCAAGGCCATGGCCGCCTCGGCGGCCGGGCTACGCGGGGCTGTGTCGCTAGCCGGCGGCGCCGGCGCGGGGGGTGTCGTCGTCATCGTCGTCGTCCTCCGCCTCCAGGTCGGCCAGTTCTTGCTCGAGTCGGCGCAGGCGCTCGTCTTGCTCGGCGCGACGCTGGATCTCCTCCGCGCTCAGCGAGCTCAAAAAGTTCGGGTCGTCGTCGGGCGCGACCGGCGGGGTGACGCGACGCGGGCCGCGCTTCGCCTTGCCGACGGTGAGCCACAAGACGCCGCCGATGACGGGCAGGATGACCGTGATCAGCGCCCACGCCGGCTTCGCGACGCCGCGCACCCGCGAGCGCTCGGTCATCAGCACATCGACGAGCGCGTAAATGGTGAACGCGACCGCGACCACACCGCCGATGATGATGAACCTGACCATGCTCTGAAGTGTACGCAAGCGCACTGGGCGCACCGTGAGTGCCGCCTCGGTGCCGGGTGGATGCTCGGATGCGGCTCCGTAGACTGGTCGCGTGCGCCCCTGGATCGTCTACAGCCTGCTTCGTCTCGGCATCTTCGCCGCCCTGTTCACGCTGCTCGTGATCTTCCTGCGGCTGCCGCTGCAGTCGATGGGCATCGCCGGATTCGCGCACTACATGATTGCCGCACTCACGGCCGCGCTCATCTCGCTCGCGATCTCGTACATCTTCTTCGCGAAGCTACGCGCGGCCGTCGCCGCCGACATCGCCGAGCGGCGCGAGCGGGCCGCCCGCGGCGAGGTCGACGACGATTCGGCGGCGGAGGACGCCGCGCTCGAGGGCGACGCCTTCGGCGGCGACGCTCCCCAACCCTAGAACGCGATCGCGGCGCTGAGCGCGACGGCGAACACGAGGGCGGCGAGGCTCGTCAGCTGCAGAGCGAGGATCAGCTCGCGCGGCGTGCGGGCCGTGATCACGATGAGGCTCACCGGCAGCGTGATGAGCAGCGCGAACAGCGTCAGCGGTGCCGCCGGGAACAGGATCGCGAACCAGGCGAGCCCCGCGAACGGCAGGGCGAGCAGCACGACAAACACGATGCGGGAGGCGCGCGCGCCGAGACGCACCGCCAGCGTGCGCTTGGCGACCTGCGCATCCTGATCGATGTCGCGAATGTTGTTGACGAGCAGGATTGCCGCCGCGAACAGGCCGATCATGACACCGGAGAGCCACGACTCGAACGGCGCCGTTCCGGTCTGGATGAACGTGGTTCCGACGACCGCGACAGGCCCGAAGAACACGAACGCGACCAGCTCGCCGAGCCCGGCGTAACCGTAGGGGCGGCGGCCGCCGGTGTAGAACCACGCGGCGACGAGCGCGAGGGCACCGACCGCGATGAGCCACCACAGCTGCGTCAGCACGACGACCGCGAGGCCGCAGGCGGCGGCGAGGGCGAAGAAGACCAGGGCGACGGTGAGCACCGTGCGGGGCTTCGCGGCGCCCGAACCGGTCAGGCGACTCGGGCCGACGCGCACGGCGTCGGTGCCGCGCACGCCGTCGCTGTAGTCGTTGGCGTAATTGACGCCGACCTGCAAGAAGACCGCCACGGCGAGCGCGAGCACCGCGAGCCACGGGTCGAACGCCGAGAACCAGTGGGCGACGGCCGAGCCAAGCAGCACGGGGGCGAGCGCGAGGGTCAGCGTGCGGGGGCGAGCCCCGCCAACCCAGTCACGCGCGGTCGCGCGGCGCACGGCGGCCGGGTTGCCGCTGCGTTTGGGTGCGGGATGCGCGCGCTTCTGCGGGTTGCCCGACGTCTTCTTCGCGGTTTTTTTCGCCACGAGCCCGATTCTAGGAGGGCGCGGGGGCGGCGCCCGCGACAAGGCGCGCGGCCGCGAGCCGGTCGGGCTTGCCGCTCGGCAGAAGCGGAAGGGCCTCGACGGTGACGATGCGGTCGGGGCGTGCCTCGGGGCCGAGGGCGGTGCCGATGACGCGGCGCAGTGCATCCCGATCGGGGCGGGCCGTCGTGACGACCACGGGCACCTCGCCCCACTCGGCGTGGTGACCCGCGACGACGACGGCCTCGTCGAGTCCGGGCTGCTCGCGCACGATCCGCTCGACGGCGGCGAGGCGCACCTTGACGCCGCCCGACACGATGACGTCGTCGATGCGGCCCGTGACGCGCAGCACGCCGTCGACGAGTTCGCCCGCGTCGTCGGTGCGATACCAGCGGGCTGCGTCATGCTCGACGAACGCGTCGGCGGTGCGCTCGGGGTCGCCCAGGTAGTACTCGGCGAGCGTCGGCCCACCCAGCTCGACGCGGCCGTCCGCGGAGAGACGCACCTCGGTCTGTCCAATCGGCACGCCGTCGTATATGACGCCGCCGCACGTCTCGCTCGAGCCGTAGGTGCGGGTGATCGCCCAGCCGTGCGCGCGCGCCCGGTCGATGAGCACCGCGGGGGTCGCCTGGCCCCCGACGAGGATGCGGTCGAAGCCGGCGAGCGCCGCCGCCAGCTCGGCGTTGTCGTCGGCCTCGTCGAGCAGGCGACTCAGCTGCGCCGGCACGAGTGCCGTGTATCGCTGCTTCTCGGTGAAGCGCCCGATAGCGGCGAGCACATCGGCCGCGCCCATGCGGCCGGGGGCGATCGTGACCGGGTCGAGGCCGGAGGCCAGCGAGCGGGCGAGCACGTTACTGCCGGCGATGTAGTGAACGGGGAGGGCGAGCATCCACTGGCCGGGCTCGCCGAGCGCGCCCGTCGAGGCGGCCGCGCTCGCGAGCACGGCGTCGGCGCTGAGCGCGACCCGCTTCGGGCGGCCCGTCGTGCCGCTCGTCTCAACGACGAGGGCGATGCGCTGCTCGACCTCGAGGGGTGCCGTATACACGGGGTTCACGCCGCCGCCGCGAAAGAGCACCGCGGGCCCGTCGCCGGCGAGCGCGGCGCGCAGGGCGGCGAGGCAGGCCAGCGGGTCGGCGGAGTCGACGACGGCGAGCGAGCGGGTCACGGCATCACGCTAGCGCGGGCGGCTGGGCGTCAGTACTGCCAGGGGAACGGCGACCAGTCGGGGTCGCGCTTCTCAAGGAAGGCGTCGCGGCCCTCGACGGCCTCGTCGGTACCGTAGGCCAGTCGCGTCGCCTCGCCGGCGAACAGCTGCTGGCCGACCATTCCGTCGTCGGGGAGGTTCATCGCGTACTTCAGCATGCGAACCGCCGTCGGCGACTTCGTCAGGATGGTCTCGGCCCACTCGAGGCCGGTCTCCTCGAGCTCGGCGTGCGGCACGACCGCGTTGACGGTGCCCATCTGGTAAGCCCGCTCGGCGCTGTACTCGCGGGCGAGGAAGAAGATCTCACGCGCGACCTTCTGGCCCACCTGCTTCGCGAGGTAGGCGCTGCCGTAGCCGGCGTCGAACGAGCCGACGTCGGCGTCGGTCTGCTTGAAGCGGGCGTGCTCACGGCTCGCGATCGTCATGTCGCACACGACGTGCAGCGAGTGCCCGCCGCCAGCCGCCCACCCGGGAACGAGCGCGATGACCACCTTCGGCATGAAGCGAATGAGCCGTTGCACCTCGAGAATGTGCAGCCTGCTTGCGCGGGCCGGGTCGACCGTGTCGGCCGTCTCCCCCTCCGCGTACTGGTATCCGGCCCGCCCGCGGATGCGCTGGTCGCCGCCCGAGCAGAACGCCCACCCGCCGTCCTTCGGGCTTGGCCCGTTGCCGGTCAGCAGCACGACGCCGATGCGCGGGTTCTGCCGCGCGTCGTCGAGCGCCCGGTACAGCTCGTCGACCGTGTGCGGGCGAAACGCGTTGCGCACCTCGGGCCGGTTGAACGCGATGCGGGCGATGCGCCCCGAGGTGTCGTGGTGGTACGTCAGGTCGGTGAGCTCGCCGAAGCCGGGCGCGACGACCCAGCGCGACGCGTCGAACAGCTCAGACACCGGGCCAGCGGATTCAGCCATGCCGCAAGCCTACGACCGCCAGCCGCCGCTCACCTGAGCCGCAGCGGCGTGACGTTTCTCAGGAGTACAGTCGCCCAGGCCCACGCCGAGGCCCGCACTCTTGCACGCGGCGCATCGCAACTCCTGAGAAACGTCACGCGCCTACTGCCACACTGGGCAGATGGACGCACCGGTGCGGGATGACGCTCGAGAACTTCCGACGGTGGAGGCCCTGCTCGCCGACGCGCACGTCGTGCGCATTCCGCTGGCGACGCGCTTTCGCGGCATCGAGCACCGCGAGGCGGTGCTGCTGCGCGGCCCGCACTGCTGGGCCGAGTTCAGCCCGTTCCTCGAGTACGACGACGCCGAGGCGGCGACCTGGCTCGCCGCCGCGATCGCTACCGGGTGGTCGACGCCGTCGACGCCCGCAGTGCGCGAGCGGATTCCCGTGAACGCGACTCTGCCCGCAGTGCCGATGGACCGCATCCCGGCCGTGCTGAGCCGCTTCGGCGAGTGCCGCACCGTCAAGATCAAGGTCGCCGAGCGCGGCCAGACCCTCGCCGACGACGTCGACCGGGTACGCGAGACGCGGCGCCTGCTGGGGCCAGCCGGGCGCATCCGGCTCGACGCGAACGGCGCCTGGAACGTCGACGAGGCCGAGCACGCCATCCGCGAACTCGAGCACTTCGACCTCGAGTACGTCGAGCAGCCGTGCGCGAGCGTGGCCGAGCTGGCCGAACTGCGCCACCGCATCCGCCGCCTCGACGTGCCGATCGCGGCCGACGAGAGCGTGCGCAAGGCGAGCGACCCGATCGCGGTGGCGCGCGCCGGGGCCGTCGACCTGCTCGTCATCAAGGCGGCGCCGCTCGGCGGGGTTGACCGCGCACTCGCGATCATCGCCGAGGCCGGCCTCCCCGCCGTCATCTCGAGCGCGCTCGACACGAGCGTCGGCCTCGCGATGGGGGCGGCGCTCGCGGCGCGACTGCCCGAGCTGCCGTTCGACTGCGGGCTCGGCACAGCTGCGCTGCTGCTCAGCGACGTGATCCGCACGCCCCTCATTCCGACGGACGGCACGATCCCCGTCTCCCCCGTCGACATCGATGAGGATGCATTGGCTCGCCTCGCCGCGCCCGACGAGCGGGTCACGTGGTGGCGCGCCCGCATCGCCCGCTGCCGCGAGCTGCTGGTCGCGGGCTCTGGAGAGACCACAGGCGCTGAGTAGGCAGAAAATACCTACAGACCGGGGCCCCTCGCGCAAGTAGCGTTCTGCGCATGATCCGGTCATCCGCGCTCGTCTTGCCACTCGTGCTCGCCCTCGTGGCCCTGACCGGCTGCTCAGGAACCGAACCGATGCCGGGGCCGGGCCTCGACGTGAGCAACTCGCCCGCTCCCGCCCCGCCCGCCGCCGAGCCCGACGACACGGCCGCTCCAGAACCCGAGCCGGGCGACCCGTTCGACCCCGCGTGCCTGGTGGGCGAGTGGGTGATTCCGCAGAGCGAGATGCAGCGCTTCTACGACGACGCGATCGCCGATACCCCCGAGGTGCGCTTCGTGGTCGACGGCGACACCGGGCTGTGGTTCGACGGCGAAACCTACGTCTACACCCCTGAGTTCACTCTGACGCTCGAGCTCGTCGAGCTCGGCGCGACCGGCTCGGGCACCACCTCGGGCAGCCTCGCCGGCAGCTACCTGGCCGAACTCGGCGTCATCACCACCCGCGTCGAGGCGAACAACGTCTCGATTGCGCTGAACATCATGGGCCAACAACTCGACGGTACGGAGTTACTCGGCTCGATTATTGCGAGCGATCCGGTGAATGAGGCGATCTTCGAGTGCGGCGCCGACGGCCCGATGATTCAGTTTTCGCACGGGTCGGGGTCGGTGCCGGTCGCCCTGCGCGCCGCGCGCTGACCCGCAATCGCCCATAGGCAGAAAGTACCTAAGGCGCCGACGCGCGCCGCGCACTACCGTCGAACGTGCGGGGCCGCCGCGCCGCAACCGTCTTTACCGGGGTGGAGCCGGCGTGGCGGCACCGCGACCATCGACGCTGCCGCCCCCGCGGATCACAGACCGCTGTAGCTGTGCAGGCCCTCGAAGTACAGGTTCACGATCGTGTAATTGAAGATCACCGAGCTGAAGCCGATGATCGCCAGCCACGCCGAGCGGTTGCCGCGCCAGCCGCGCGTCGCGCGGGCGTGAATGTAGCCGGCGAACAGCACCCAAATGATGAAGGTCCAGACTTCCTTCGTGTCCCAGCCCCAGTAGCGGCCCCAGGCGCGCTCGGCCCAGATGGCGCCGGCGACCAGGGTGAAGGTCCAGAACACGAAGCCGACGACATTGATGCGGTAGGCAAGCGATTCGAGCGTGGATGCGCCGGGCAGGGTGTCGAGGAACTTCAGGCCCGCGGTCTTGCGCACCTCGCGCTGGTGGCGCAGCAACTGCATGACCGAGAGACCTGCGCCCATCGCGAAGAAGCCGGTGGCGAGCACGGCGACGAGCACGTGAATGACGAGCCACGCCGACTGCAGTGCGGGCGGGGTCGGCACGACGTCGACGTAGAAGTTGACGGTGACGATGCCGAGCGAGAGCACGGTGAAGCCGGTGATGTAGGCGCCGAGGTAGCGCACGTCCTTCCAGAGCTGCACGCCCAAGAAGGTGCCCATTCCGACGACGGTCGCCGTCAGGCCAAACTCGAACATGTTTGCCCACGGCACGCGATCGGCCGCGAGCCCTCGCGTCAGGGTCGCGGCGAGGTGGAGGACCCAGCCGATGATCGCGAGGGCGAAGGCGACGCGCTGGTAGACGGTGGCGCCGCCGCGCGAGCCGTCCTTCGCCTCGGGGAGCAGCGCATCCTCACGATCGAGAACTGCAGTTCCGCCCGAGCCGGATGCGACGGCTGTGGTCTGGTTCACGCGCGAAGCGGCACGCGCCGCCGCGGACACGGGCGCCTCGGCCGAGCGTTTCGCGAGGTCGAGCGTGAACGCGATGAAGGCGAGGGTGTAGACGCCCATCGCCGAATACACGGCGACGAGCGACAGGCTGGCGAGGTTCTCCATCACGGGCTCCATGGTAGGCGTGCTTACTGGGATGCGGCCGGGGCCGGCTGGGCGTTCTCCAGGCGCCCGCCGAGCCGGTCGAGGTGCTCGGTGGCGAGGCGGTCGACGGCGTCATCAAGGTTCGGGTCTTCGCCTCGCGCGAGTCCGGCGTACTGCAGCCGCGTTCCGCCGTCGCTCGGCTCAGCGGTGATCCAGACCCGGCGGCGAGGAACCGCAAAGCTGACGATGAGACCGGCAATCGCCAGCACGCTCGAGATGAGCACCCCGGCCTGCGTCGGGTCGTGGTGAAAGTCGATCGACACGAAGCGCGGCAGGGCGGTGAACTCGACCGTGCCGAAGCCGTTCGGCAGCTCGGCGCTCTGACCGAGGCCCAGGATGATCGAGTCGGCGCCGGTGTCGCCACCGGTTACCTGCTCAAGGTCGTCGACGTCGAGCGCGTAGGCGTTGCGCGGCACACCATCGTCGAGCCCCAGATCGCCCACGAACATGTTCAGCGTCAGCACGGGGTTGTCGGGTTGGGGCCAGATGCTGGCCAGTGCTCCGCTGTCGAGCTGGATCGCCGAGGGGTAGAAGAAGCCGATCATACCGACCTGCTCGGGCAAGCCGTCTGGCACCTTGATGATGCCGAGGCTCGTCAGGTTCGTGTCCTGTGGCAGGAAGGCGACGGACTCGTCGAATACGACCTGACCCTCGGCGTTGCGGATGGTGATGACCGGCGCGAAGCCGTTGCCGAGCAGGTAGGCGCGCACCCCGGCGATGTCGATCGGCGCGTTCACCTTGATGTCACGCTCGACGCTCTCGCCGTTCGCCTCGGTGATCGTCACCGAGGCGGTGTAGTCGAGCGGCTGCGCGATGAGTGTGCCCGAACTCTCGTCGACCGCCGCGTTGAACACGGCGTCGAACTCATCGAGCCGCATCGAGAACGGGTCGAGGCGCGCGTCGTCGAAGAAGCGGCTGGCCGAGAACGTGTCGTACGTCGTGAGCTGGTTGACGAAGGTCTGGCCCTCGACAATCACCTTCTGGCCGTTGTAGCCGAAGCCCCCGGCGAGGCCGACGGTGCCGAGCACGCCAATCAGGGCGACGTGGAACACGAGGTTTCCGGTCTCCCGCAGGTAGCCGCGCTCGGCCGACAGCGAGTTTCCGTAGCGCTCGACGCGGTAGCGCTGTCGGCGCAGCACCGCCTCGCCGGCGGCGAGCGCGTCGTCGACAGAACCGGGAGCATCCGCCTCGCGATAGCCGACCAGGCGGTTCAGGCGCGCCGGCGTCTTCGGCGGGCGCGAGCGCAGCGCCTTCCAGTGGTGCGCCGTGCGGGGGATGATGCAGCCGATTAGCGAGATGAACAGCAGCAGGTAGATGGCGCTGAACCACACCGAGGTGAAGGTGTCGAACAGCTGCAGCGCGTCGAGGATCTCGAACAGTTCGGGGTCGTCGCGGCGGAACTGCACGACGCCGTTCGGGTTCGAGGAGCGCTGCGGCACGAGCGAGCCGGGGATGGCCGCCACCGCCAGCAACAGCAGCAGCACGAGGGCCGTACGCATACTGGTGAGCTGGCGCCACAGGAAGCGCCCCCAGCCGACGAGGCCGAGGCGCGGCAGCGTGGGGCCATCGCCACCGTCGCCCGCGCGGTCGGGGCGCTCGGCCGTGCGCGTGGGCGCGCTGCCGTCGTCGTAATCAGAGGGGCGTAACGGTTCCACCGATCACCGATCCCAGGCTCGAGACGAAGAGGGACCACAGGCCCGTCACCATGGCAACGCCGATGGCGATGAGCAAGCCTCCCCCGATGAGGTTGATGACGCGCACGTTGCGCTTCAGCCAGTCGGCCGCGCCCGTCGCCCAGCGGAACCCGAAGGCGATAAGCAGGAAGGGAACGCCGAGGCCGACGCAGTAGAGCAGGCCGATCAGGGCTGCGCGCCCGATGTCGCCCTCGTTGATGACGAGCGCGTTGACGGCGATGAGGGTCGGGCCAATGCAGGGAACCCAGCCGAGCCCGAACACGATGCCGAGCACGGGGGCACCGCCGAGCCCGGCCGCGGCGGTAAGCCTTGGGCGCACCGTGCGTTGCAGGAACGACACCTGCCCGATGAACACGAGCCCCATGAGGATCACGACCACCCCGGCGATGCGGGTGATCAGGTCGAGGCGCGACTGCAACAGCAGTCCGGCGGTCGCGAACACGATCGAGAAGGCGACGAAGACGACGCTGAAGCCCAGGATGAACAGGCTCACCCCGAGCAGCAGTCGGCTGCGTTCGCGCCGGTTTTCGACGGGGCGGGTGAAGCCGCCGACGTAGGCGAGATACCCGGGCACGAGCGGCAGCACGCAGGGCGAGGCGAAGGCGAGGAAGCCCGCGGCCAGCGCGATGGGCATCGCCAGCAGCAGGTTGCCGCTCAGCACGATCTCGCCGACGGGGTTCACCACGGCGGTGGCCTAGCTCTCGGCTTCGGCGAGGGTGTCGCGAATCATGGCGCGCAGCGTTGACGGCTCGGTGAGCAGCCCCGAGATGCGCGCGGCCACACGGCCCTCCTGGTCGACGACGAGGGTCGTCGGTACAGCGTTCGGCGCGACTTGGCCGGCGAACGCGAGGCGCACGGCGGCGTCGTCACGGTCGAGGATCGACGGGTAGGTGATGCCGAACTCTTCCGCGAAGGTGATAGCGGTGCCGACCCCGTCGCGGATGTTCACGCCCACGAACTGCACGCCCTGCGGCTCGAATTCTTGCCAGATCGCCTCGAGATCGGGAGCCTCGACGCGGCACGGCGGGCACGCCGCGTACCAGAAGTTGACGACGACGACCTGGCCGAGCAGCTCGTCGCTCGAGACCGTCTCACCCGACTCGACGACACCGCTGAACGTCACCGGCTCGGTGCGGTCGGCTTCGGCGATGACGGTGTAGGCACCGTCGCCCGAGATGTAGCCCTGGCCGGTTCCCTCACGGAACTGGCTGGCAAGGCGGTCGGCGTCGCCGGTCGTGCATCCGGACAGCGCGATGAGGGCGCCGACGGCTGCCACGGCGGCAACGGTGCGGAACGGGCGTCGGCGTCGGGGGGTGTGGATGATGGTGGTCACACGGCTCCGAGGTCGATGGGTGTTTCCCCCAATTCTGCCCCGGGATCCTGATAGCCGATCTCAGTGAAGGCGCCGTCACGCCAGGCGAAACTCGTGATGCTCGACAGGGCGCAACGGCGGGCGCGCGGGTCGTGCGCGAGGCGCTTGCCGGCGACCGCGCGGTGCGCCATCCAGATGGGCAGCTGGTGGCTGACCATGACGACCTCGCCGCCCTCGGTGCGCTCGTGGGCGTCGGTCATGGCCGCGAGCATCCGCGCCGCAATCGAGGTGAACGCCTCGCCCCAGCTCGGCTTCTGCGGGTTGACCATCCACGGCCAGTGTTTCGGGTTCATGAGAGTGGCGCGGTTCATGCGCTTGCCCTCGAAGCGGTTCATCGGCTCGATGAGGCGCTCGTCGATGTGCGGCTCGAGGCCGAACGCCTCGCTCCACGGCGCGGCCGACTCGCGCGTGCGCTGCAGGGGTGAGCAATACAGAGCGGTGATCGGATGCCCGCCCAACGACCGCGCGGAGGCGGCGGCCATGCGGTGGCCGAGTTCGCTGAGGCCGAAGCCGTCGAGCCGCCCGTAGAGGACGCGCGTCGGGTTGTGCACTTCGCCGTGGCGCACAAGGTGGATGACGTCGGCCGGCATCTATCCAGTCTAGGCGGGGCGGGGTGGTGGCCGGTGGCGCCGGCTGGCGCCGGCTGGCGCGGCTCCACGCCGGGCGGCGCGGGGTGGCGCGGTTTCTCGCCGATAGACTCGGGCGTTATGACCCGCACCCTGATCGCGCACCTGTCTCCGCTTCCTGACGGCCCCGTGGAGGTTGCCGGCTGGGTTGAGACGGTGCGGGATCAGAAGAAGGTGCAGTTCGTCATTCTGCGCGACGAGACCGGCGCCGTGCAGCTGGTCAACCCGGCGACGCGTGACCTCGACGACGACGCGAGCGACGAGCAGCGCGCTGCGGCCGCCCTCACCGAGACCATCGGCGGGCTCGCCCACGGCACGATGGTGCGCGTGCGCGGCGAGCTGAAGCACGACGAGCGGGTGAAGCTCGGTGGGCTCGAGGTGAAGATCGGCTCGCTCGAGGTGGCCAGCGAAGCGCTGCCCGAGACCCCGATCGCGGAGGACTCGAGCCTCGACAAGCGCCTCGACTGGCGCTTCCTCGACCTGCGCCGGCCCGAGGCGAATCTGATCTTCCGCGTGCAGACGACGTTCGAGCACGCGCTGCGCAGCTACTTCGTCGACAACGACTACATCGAGATTCACACGCCGAAGCTGATGGCGAGCGCGTCGGAGAGCCGCGCCGAGCTGTTCGAGCTCGGCTACTTCGAGGGAACGGCGTATCTAGCGCAGAGCCCGCAGTTTTTCAAGCAGATGGCGCAGCCGGCCGGCTTTGGGAAGGTGTTCGAGGTCGCGCCGGCGTTCCGCGCCGACCCGTCGTTCACGTCGCGTCACGCGACCGAGTTCACGTCGATCGACGCCGAGTTCAGCTGGGTCGAGTCGCACGAGGACGTCATGCGGATGCACGAGGAGGCACTGGCCGCCGCCTTCGGCGCTGTGGTTGCCAAGCACGGCGACGCGGTTCGGGAGGCGTTCGACGTTGAGTTGGCGGTTCCGTCGCTGCCGTTCCCGCGCATCCCCCTCGCTGAGGCGCGACGCATCGTCGCGGAGGGCGGCTACGAGATTCCGCGCGCCGACGGCGACCTCGACCCCGAGGGCGAGCGCCGTTTGTCGGCCTGGGTGAAGGCGAACCACGGCAGTGACTTCGTGTTCGTGACCGACTACGACTCGACGATCCGGCCGTTCTACCACATGCGCCACGAGGCGGATGCGTCGCTCACGAACAGCTACGACCTGCTCTACAACGGGGTGGAGATCTCGACGGGCGCGCAGCGCGAGCACCGGGTTGAGAAGCTGATCGAGCAGGCTCGCGAGAAGGGT
>Ga0213835_100932_pt1 | contig 21768 bp, 13 predicted proteins | sample SWPATP01_FD_160576 | JGI IMG/M metagenome (GOLD analysis project Ga0213835, IMG submission 160576) | Coastal seawater microbial communities from Marineland, Florida, United States - SWPA TP0 #1 | ecosystem: Environmental > Aquatic > Marine > Coastal | place: USA: Florida | collected 2016-08-05 | reverse complement strand
AGTTGGAGTTTATCTTAATTCCAACATTGAAGCCAGGTCAGACTCTAGTATTGGACAATGCAACGTTTCATAAAGGGGGGCGGCAGGCTGAACTGGTGGAGGCAGCTCAATGCCGTTTACTCTATCTTCGGCCTTATTCGCCAGACCTCAACAAGATAGAGAAATGTTGGTCGTGGTTGAAAGCCCGCATTCGCCATTGCACGTGAGCAGTTTGATTCTCTCGATGATGCCATGGATTCTGTTCTCAAGGCTGCGTCCTAACCGCATTGACTAGTGCTATATCAGTGCCGAGAGCGAAGTCCATGGCAACCACTGTGAAGCACACAATGCTGCCTGACGTCGTCGTTGTAGTGCCTTTCGGCGCCGACAAAATCTCTACGCCAAAACGCCATCAGGACTCGATCGAGCACTCTCGGTACAGCGTTTAATCCATAATTGGGTTAGACCGCGATGGTCGAGTTGGGAGACTCCTGCCATGGCGCTCGGTTTCGCCTCACGAGCGGTGAGTGTTGGCCAAATGCTTTCTCTGAGGAGCTTTCGAGACTTGCCACCTTAAGTGACCAGTACCATCAATAATAAACTAGCAGTTCACATCAAATTTCTGTACGTTTTTTAGCATTTATAGTGTTTAGGGCTGGCCCTAGTCAATCAAACTCAAGCGGGAGGTGTGAAATACCCATATATGGTAGAATATATAGGCAGGTGCGAGACGTTCAGGCATAAAATAGGGTTGCAATACCCGAAATAACCGCCTGGTGGGGACTTCAACCCCTTGGTTGAATATAAGGAGCGCACTCCTGACCATCCCCATAACTGTTTATATGTCCCAACGTTTGGTATAGAAATATACAAAACAAGGCAGGGAACTCAAGGTCAAAACGCAAAACTGAAATCTTAAAGATTCCTTAACAATTGCGAAAGAGAGTAACGGCGATAGCCACCCCCAATTTTGGGAACCACAACCCCAGGATTGAAGCGGGGAACGGAAGGCTCCGAGGTGTAACCCAACACCAGAATCGAGACCACTGCCAACCATCCATGATTAGGGAAACCGAATGTCCGGCTTGAACCATCGTAAATATTAAGTAGCGAAATAGGTTGATACGCTGCGCTCAAAAGGGCAAGGGGAAAAGTGGGGGATTCTGCACTCTACCCACACAGACCTTTAAAAGTACCTCGGTGGAAAGGACAAATCTAAAGATGGAATGCCCATATAAACGGAACGTTTTAAGTCCTCCTGGACTCTAATTATCTGGTCGAGGTAGTTAGTAGGGATAAGTGTAACCGCAAGTCCTAGAGGATGTGAGATGTGACCAGAAGCCAATGCCCGACTGTAATGGTAGGGATATGCTAACAGGTCACGGTTTGATTGTAAGAATAGAGTCTAGTAGGAGTCAAAATGGCGATAGCGAGTTTAAAGAAAGGATTTGGTAAACCCAAACCAATCAAGACTACGAACAACGCATGGAGAGCAATCCCGTGGACTAAGGTTCAACGGAAAGTTTTCAAGCTCCAAAAGAGTATATTCCAAGCAGCTAAATCGGGACAAGATGCAAAGGTAAGAAGGTTGCAACGTCTATTGGTGAAATCGTATTATGCCCGGCTCTTAGCAGTGCGACGAGTGACCCAGGACAATCAAGGAAAGAAAACAGCCGGAGTAGATGGTGTGATAGCGATATCCCCTAAACAAAGGCTAGAAATGACCGAGAAAATCAAAGGAAACCTCAAATCAAAACCACTGCGAAGGATGTGGATTCCAAAACCTGGTAGGGATGAAAAACGCCCGCTAGGCATACCCACAATCCAAGATAGAGCAAGGCAAGCCTTGGTTAAGTCGGCTCTCGAACCGGAATGGGAATCGAGATTTGAGGGCACTAGCTATGGGTTCCGTCCTGGACGGTCAGCCCAAGATGCAATAAGCAGGATTTACCTGAGTATTAACAATGGTGAATACTACGCGCTAGATGCTGATATAGCGAAATGCTTTGACCGAATAAACCATGACTACCTACTGTCAAAAATTCATTGTCCAAGCAACCTAAAAAGAGACCTGAAGCAATGGCTCAAAGCAGGTGTGCTAGATAACGGTGTATTTGAGGATACAGAAGCAGGGACACCCCAAGGAGGGGTAATAAGTCCACTCCTAGCCAACATCGCACTGGATGGTATGATTAGGTTAATTGAAAAACTGTATCCCAAGAAAACAGACAATCGCCCGTATGCGAGAGTCATAAGATACGCCGATGATTTCGTGGTAATTTCAAAAGAACTAGGAATCATTGAACAGTGCAAAACTGCTATTTCTGAATGGCTAAAACCTGTAGGACTAGAAATAAAACCTGAAAAGACTCGAATCTGTCATACACTCAAAACTATTGAGTATGACGGTAAAACAGAGAATCCAGGGTTCGACTTTCTAGGATTCAATATCAGGCAATATCCAGCAGGAAAATACAAATCTGGGAAAACAGGCGGAAAAACAAGCCGATTAATCGGACATAAAACCCACATAAAACCCAGCCATAAAGCAGTTAAAGCCCATATAGAAGTGATAAAAGGTGTAATCAAACAACATAGAACAGCACCTCAATCAGCCTTGATTAGTAAACTAAACCCGATTATTCGGGGATGGTCAAATTATTATTCAGCGGTAGTCTCAACAGAGACCTTCAATAAGCTAAACAAAACAGTTTGGCAAATGTTACGGGCATGGACAGCATCAAGATGCGGAAGGGCAAGTTACGAAAAACTAAGTAATTATTTCAGACATGGAACAATTAAACTTAGCAATGGGAAAAAAAGACACGAAAATTGGCTGTTCCAAACCAAAGATGGGTTACATCTATTCAAACACAATTGGACTCCAATTGTTAGACATACTTTAATACGCCCTGACGCAACACCATACGACGGAAATTGGACTTATTGGGCAACCAGGAAAGGACAAGCAATCGGCACGCCAAATAATGTAGCAAAACTACTCAAAAAGCAAAAAGGTAGATGTACCTGGTGCGGGCAATACTTTACCCCATCAGATTTAATTGAAATAGACCACATTGTACCTAGAAGCCATGGCGGAAAGGATGAATACAAGAATATTCAATTATTACATCGCCATTGTCACGACAATAAAACAGCTCTTGATGAAGAGATGATGCTGTACTCTTAACAAGGAGACGGTCAAATTAGGAGCCGTATGAGGTGAAAGTCTCAAGTACGGTTCTGTATGGGAGGGGGAGATGGCGACATCTCTCTCGACCCCTACTTTTTGCTGTTCGCATAGCCTCCCTGGAAGGGAAGGATTAGTCCCTATAGGCGGTTAAAGCTGAAAACCTTAGACAGAGTTTTAGATAATGCCCCGAATTTTAGTGATTGATGATGATCCCGCGATCGCAGAGCTGGTGGCGATTAACCTAGAGATGGCTGGTTATGAAGTCACCCTCGCCCCCGATGGTATAGTAGGACAAGCACTAGCGCTGCAACTACTGCCAGACCTGATTATTTTAGACCTAATGTTGCCCAAAGTCGATGGGTTCACCGTCTGTCAGCGTCTACGCCGAGATGAACGCACCGGAGAGATCCCGGTTTTGATGTTGACAGCTTTGGGACAAACCCAGGATAAAGTGGAAGGCTTTAACGCTGGGGCTGATGATTATTTAACTAAACCCTTTGAACTCGAAGAAATGCTGGCTCGTGTCCGCGCGCTATTGCGACGCACCGATCGCATTCCGCAAGCGGCTAAACACAGCGAGATCCTCAGTTATGGAGTTCTTACCCTAGTTCCCGAAAGGTTCGAGGCGATCTGGTTTGATCAGACAGTCAAACTAACTCACCTAGAATTTGAGTTACTGCACTGTTTGCTACAACGTCACGGTCAAACCGTAGCCCCCAGTGAAATTCTCAAGGAAGTTTGGGGCTATGACCCGGACGATGATATCGAAACTATCCGGGTTCATATTCGCCATTTACGCACCAAAATGGAACCAGACCCACGTCATCCTCGCTACATCAAAACCGTTTATGGTGCTGGTTACTGTTTGGAACTCCCAGGTAACGGCAAAAACTCATCGGAGGTGGGAGAGACTGATCTATCTGATGTATCTGATCAGGTGTAGCACCTCAATCAATGGTTTTTGAGTCGTTGATAGACAGTGACTAACCCGTTAGCATCACCCACATTACCTGGAAACAGGACAACGGGAAGATTAGGGAATTGGGTATGTGATGCGGGGGTTTTCACCATTGAACAACCAGCCATAACCTGTCCCAAGAGTCGCGCGGTGGGGAGACTTAGACCTTTACTAAGGACATCATTGGAGGTGATGCCTCCCTTGCTAATCAAAAATCCAATATCTTTTGGTAAACCCCGGACAATATCCATTAACAAATCTGAAACCGCCGCCCCAAATTCTAAGCGGACTTGGGTATTCTCAAAGGTGATTTCTTGGCGAGAGGTGTACACTACAGGGGTTTGACCCTGTTGGTGGATTTGATGGATGCGATCGCTAATTTGGCTAAGTAGCTCTTGACGTAGAGAGGGATTATCATCTAACAGGTGAGACACATCTACCTCAACCCCGACGATATCTGATTCTTTCAATAACTGTTCAAGCTGTTGAGTAGACTTTTTCACATGGGAACCCATCAACACCACTCCCGGTTGATTATTTCGGGTATATTTTCCCATAGACTCCGGTGGTAATGGTTGGGGACCGAGGGAGGCTAGGGATGTGAGGATACTGGCGGCGCTGCGGAAGAGGAAACGTTTTCCTTTGCTGGCGGCGGCTAGGATATCGGAGGCGAATTGGTCTAGGTCGCCTTGGGTTTCGCCGTCAACTCCCACACATTGATTATCACTGAATTGCATCAGTCGGTCTAGGGTCCCGTTGCGAATGTCCCCCAAGGTGAAAATTTGGACAGCTTCGGCTTTAATGCGTCCTTGGGTTTTTTCGGCTACATAATCGGGTAGGTAGGAATGATGGTAGCTGAATACTGAATCGCGAGCAAATTCCGTTTCGTGTACAGGGGTATCAACGCCGTCTATTTTCAGGTAGTGGGTTCCCCCTTTGGTTATCCGTCCCCCCTCAAAGAAGGCGGGAACTAAAAAATGAGCGTCAAAGGGGCCTAATTCTTCGGCAATTACATCGGTTTCTATGGGATAGTGACCCCGTAGGGTGGAGTCAGACCGACTCACTACTAGGAAATCTTGGATAGACTCGGCGGCGATCGCCATTTTCAGATTATGGGTAACTTCTCGTGTAACTGTGGCTGCTGCTTCTGGGGTTAATGCTCTGGTATTCGTTAAGATAAAGAATATGGGAGACTGGTCACTCAGTCCCAGCCGTAGGGTTTCTACGTCCCATTGTGTCAACAACAGACAACTATGAACAGTTTGGGAACCGGTGGGGTCATCATCCAGAACAATAATTTTAGGTGCCATTGCTTTAGTGTGGGAGTAACAAGAGAAACATTGAGTCATACCGTAGGACTCTGTGACTAGCTTACCATTGATATGGGAACTTTAATCTATCACCAGTACGGAGTTATTGGTTAATTCTGTTATTTGTTAGTTGGTTTCAGGTTATCATTGACAGTTAACGGCTTTCCCTAGGCTAATATGAATCAGTTTATTTATGGTCTCCCCAAAGCGGAACTACATCTTCACATCGAAGGTACTTTAGAACCACAGATGATGTTTGACCTGGCTCAACGAAATCATCTATCTTTACCTTTTGAGTCAGTGGCAGATGTGCAAAATTCCTATCATTTATCGAATTTGCAATCCTTTCTGGATTTATATTATCAGGGGGCTCAGGTCCTCTGCACTGACCAGGATTTTTATGATTTGACTTGGGCTTATTTACAAAAATGCTATCAGCAGAATGTCCGCCACACGGAAATATTTTTTGACCCCCAAACTCATGGCGATCGCGGTATTGATTTCCCGGTGGTATACCATGGCATACAGTCAGCCCTACAAGATGCCAAAACCTATCTAAATATCTCCTCACACTTAATTCTTTGTTTTCTGCGAGATTTAAGCGCAGAAGCCGCTATGAATACCCTTGAACAAGCCTTACCATACCAAGATGGCATTATTGCTGTCGGTTTGGATTCGGCGGAATTGCACAATCCACCTAGTAAATTTCAACAGGTATTTGAACGAGCCAAATCCGAGGGATTTTTAACTGTCGCCCATGGAGGAGAAGAAGCAGGCGCTGATTATATTTGGTCAGCAATTAATTTATTGCAGGTATCCCGGATTGATCACGGTGTGCGCTGTACAGAAGACCCGGCATTGGTTACTTATTTGGCACAACAACAAATCCCTTTAACTGTCTGTCCATTGTCTAATGTTAAGTTGGGGGTTTTTCCTGATATCAACTCCCATAATGTTAAACAATTGCTAGAGTTGGGTTTGTGTGTAACTATTAATTCGGACGACCCCGCTTATTTTGGCGGCTATATTAATGAAAATTATCTCGCTGTTCAAGAGGCTTTGAATTTTACCAATTCTCAACTGATACAGTTAGCCAAAAATTCTTTTATGGCTTCCTTTCTGAGTCAGGCTGAAAAAGATAAGTATTTAGCCGAAATCGAAAATCATGAATATAATGGTAGGGGCGGGTTCCCCAGTTAATTATCAATTCCCCAGGACTGTTTTTAATAACCCGCCCCAGCCATATTAGCAATTGTAGGGGAGGAGCGGGTTCCCCAGTTAATTATCAATTCCCCAGGACTGTTTTTAATAACCCGCCCCAGCTACTTTCGGGGTTATGTTAAGTTTTGTAACAAAAAGTTAAGAAATGTTGCGAAAATTTTTTTTGGTCTGGGGGGGTAGCTTTTTGGGGGAGTTCGTGCTATCATTTTAGATAATGGGAATATTGGCTAAATTTTTATTTAAGCAAATTTTCCATTATTTAAGAATATGTCAATATGATATCATTAGTTCCGGGTGCTTGTCAAGCTGTTGGCGCTAATTTGTCGGAACAATTTTTTAAAAATTGAATAAAAAATCAACAAGTGGCGAATAAAATACGATCGCATTGATAAATATGGATAATTAATGGTAGGGGCGGGTTCCCCAGTTAATTATCAATTCCCCAGGACTGTTTTCAAAAACCCGCCCCAGCCACATTAGGAATTGTAGGGGCGGGTTCCCCAGTTAATTATCAATTCCCCAGGACTGTTTTCAAAAACCCGCCCCAGCCACATTAGGAATTGTAGGGGCGGGTTCCCCAGTTAATTATCAATTCCCCAGGACTGTTTTTAAAAACCCGCCCCAGCTATATGGGGAATAAAATGCGATCGCATTGATAAATATGGATAATTAATGGTAGGGGCGGGTTCCCCAGTTAATTATCAATTCCCCAGGACTGTTTTCAAAAACCCGCCCCAGCCACATTAGGAATTGTAGGGGCGGGTTCCCCAGTTAATTATCAATTCCCCAGGACTGTTTTCAAAAACCCGCCCCAGCCACATTAGGAATTGTAGGGGCGGGTTCCCCAGTTAATTATCAATTCCCCAGGACTGTTTTTAAAAACCCGCCCCAGCTATATGGGGAATAAAATGCGATCGCATTGATAAATATGGATAAATATAGGTTCTGAAGAGAGGGAAAACGGGGGTAAGTGAATGTTAAAATGGCGATTTTTGGGTAGTTTGAAGCGTAGTAGGTGGGTGAAAGTTGTAGCAGTGATGTTGCTGCTAGTGGTAGTAATTAGAAGCATTCCTTATTTCATGCCAATTCGGGCGCAAGATATCCGTCAAAATTCGGTATCGATGGAATTTAGCGATCGCCAAGGTTTAGCATTAGGAACAATTCTCAGCCAAGACCAAAGTCATACGGCTGTAGTCCCTTTAACCGAAATTTCCCCGTATTTTATCCAAGCTATTATTGCAGCAGAAGATAAGCGATATTATCAACATGGTGCTGTAGATATAATAGCGCTAGTGAGGGCGGTCATGGAAGCCATACAAGCCAGAGAGATAGTTAGTGGCGCGTCCACTATTACCATGCAACTAGCGCGAATGTTAGAACCCTCACCCCATACACTCCCGCACAAAGTCAGTGAAATTTGGTTATCTTGGCGACTATTTGCGGGAATGAACCGAGACGAAATTCTAGCAGCTTATATTAACCGTATTCCTATGGGTGGTAACTTGTATGGTGTGGAAGCGGCGGCGCGGACTTATTTTGGTATAGGTGCTTCTGACCTAAGTTTATCGCAAGCCAGTGTATTAGCCGGACTTCCCAACGACCCAACGGATCTAAATCCTTATTTTAATTGGGAGGGGCTGAAACAGCGGCAAAAATATGTTTTAGATCGCATGGTAGAAGATGGGTATATCACCCCAGAAAAAAGCGATCGCGCCTATCGAGAAACCCTGAAAATTGCCCCTCGTGAACAGGGTATTATCGCCGCGCCTCATTTTTTATTTTGGGTAGCTAGTCAACTGTCCAATGCAGAAATTACCAGCCCCAAAATTCGGACAACTTTAGACAGGACTCTCCAGCAATTTGTAGAAACCCAAGTCCGTCATGTAGTCACTTCTTTAGGGGGTCAAAATGTTAATCATGGGGCGGCTATAGTAATTAATAATCACACGGGGGAAGTTTTAGCATATGTAGGTTCTCCTGATTATTTTAATTGGGAAAATTTAGGCTCAAATGATGGAGTTCAAGCCTGGCGACAGCCGGGTTCAACCCTGAAGCCATTTTTATATCAATTAGCGATCGCCCAAGGAATTATCCGACCGAATACCATACTCCCAGACGTTCCCACCTATTATGCTATTCCGGGTGCTAAACTGTATACACCCGTTGATTATAGCGAAACCTTTTTAGGACCAGTGCGGGTCAGAATTGCCTTAGGTAATTCCTTAAATATTCCGGCTGTGCGAGTTTTAGAAAAAGTCGGTGTAGGTGAGTTTTTATCACGGTTGCATCAATTAGGTTTTAGCCACCTTGACCGAGAAGCAGAACATTATGGACTCGGGTTAAGTTTGGGTAGTGGGGAGGTGAGTCTTTGGGAATTAGCCCAGGCTTATTTAACTTTTGCGAACCGGGGAAAGTTCACGCCATTGGTGACTACAATTTCCCCAGAAATTCCCCCCCCATGTCAACAGGAATGTATGCAAATGGATACAGCCACCAGTTGGGAATTAATTGTAAATATGCTGGCGGACTCCCATGCTAGGGCTTCAGCTTTTGGGGTTAATTCAGTGTTGAATTTACCGTTTTCGGTAGCAGTAAAAACGGGAACTTCTTCGGATTATCGAGATACTTGGACGGTGGGATTTACTACTGATTACACCGTCGCAAATTGGGTGGGAAATTTCGACTCTCAGCCCATGCAAAATATTTCCGGTGTCATGGGGGCTGCGCCGTTATGGAATCAGATTATGATGTATCTTCATAAAGACAAAAAACCGGATAATTTTACGCCGCCAGAGGGATTAGTTGAATTGCCGATTTGTAGTCATACAGGATGGAAACCCACCGATGATTGTGGGTCAGGAATTGTGTTAGAATATTTCTATCCAGAGGATATCAAGAATTATGATAACCCGTCTGTGGCTGGGGAGTTACCCGCAGAATATAATGAGTGGCTCTCGCAACAGGAAGCGCCTCATTTAAGTTCGGGAAAACTCAGAATTGTATTGCCTCAAAATAATGATTATTTCCTAGTGACTTCGGGTCATGATTCCCCCCTAGAGTTGAAAGTGGCGGGAGTTGAAAATCAACAAATCCAATGGTTTATCAATGATAAGAAGATAGCCACAACTACGAGCAAGTCAATATTTTGGCAGCCCGAAATCGGAGATTTTACCCTGAAAGTAGCCACCAGTGAAAATATGAGCGATCGCATTAATTTTCAAGTTCGCGAAGCCGAAATAAAACCGTATCGGCGGGGTTTTTCCATAGGTGAAGATTGACCGGGGCTGCCGAACCGACCCCAAGCAGAAGCCACCAGGGGCAATGTAAAGTTTAATTACAAGTTTTGTGAAAATATTGAGAAATGTTCCAAAACCTCATCTTAGCCTTAGCCTAGAATTTTAGAAGTCATGAGATTAACTGAGATGGAAAAGTTAAAGAAATACCGGCTCAACTGTACCCTGACCTATGGCGATATTTACGGTCAAATCATGATTTGGCTGATCGTCATTTTCATCGCCCTAGCCTCCTCCCTAGCCTTGTGGAGTAGTTCTCAGCAAATTTTCGCCCTGACCATGCTAGGACTGATTGTAGTGCTATCGCTGCCCTTTCTGCTGTTTGCTTTCGTTACCACGTTGTTAAATCATATCGAATTTATACCCACAGACATCAAGTCAGAAACAGGAACAGATCAGGAAATTAAGGCATCTGAACAGCCAGCGCAAGCGACCAGTTAGGACACCATAGCAGTCAGTCAACCCTAAAGACTTCCTTGCCTTTTGGCAGGGAGGTTTTTTTTTGTTTAACTATGGAGTATGTGCAAATATCGAACAAACTAGAGAACTATGCTAGAACATGATGTAATTATTGTTGGTGGTGGTTTAGCCGGAAGTCGCGCCGCCGTTGAGATAGCCCGGACTGACCCCAGCCTAAATATTGCTGTTATAGCTAAAACGCACCCCATTAGGTCCCACTCCGTAGCAGCCCAAGGAGGTATCGCGGCGACTCTCAATAATGTTGACCCTGAAGATACCTGGGAAGCCCACGCCTTTGATACGGTGAAAGGGTCCGACTACCTAGCAGACCAAGACGCTGTGGAAATTCTGGCGAAAGAGGCCCCAGATGTAATTATTGACCTGGAACACATGGGGGTTTTGTTTTCGCGCCTCCCGGACGGTCGTATCGCCCAACGGGCTTTTGGTGGTCATACCCACCGCCGCACTTGCTACGCGGCTGATAAAACTGGACACGCTATCCTTCACGAGTTAGTTAATAACCTGCGTCGCTACGGTGTGCATATCTATGATGAGTGGTATGTAATGCGCCTGATTCTGGAAGAGGGGGAAGCGAAAGGGGTGGTGATGTATCATATCCTTGATGGTACTATCCAAGTGGCTAGGGCTAAGGCGGTGATGTTCGCTACGGGTGGCTATGGTCGGGCTTTTAACACTACTTCTAATGATTTTGCCTCTACGGGGGATGGCTTGGCTATGTCGGCTTTGGCGGGGATACCGTTACAGGATATGGAGTTTGTCCAGTTTCACCCGACAGGCCTTTATCCGGTGGGTGTGTTGATTTCTGAGGCGGTACGCGGTGAAGGGGCTTATTTGATTAATAGTGAGGGCGATCGCTTTATGAAAAATTACGCCCCCGGTAAAATGGAGTTAGCCCCCCGTGATATTACTTCTAGGGCAATTACTTTAGAAATTCGTGCCGGACGGGGTATTCATCGTGATGGCACTGCGGGGGGCCCGTTTGTGTATCTGGATTTGCGACACATGGGGCGGGAAAAAATTATGAGCCGCATTCCTTTCTGTTGGGAAGAAGCCCATCGTTTGGTGGGGGTTGATGCGGTGGTTGAACCTATGCCTGTGCGTCCTACGGTTCACTATTCTATGGGGGGTATTCCCACTAATACTGATGGTCGGGTTCTCGCTAGTGCTGATAGTTTGGTAGATGGGTTATTTGCTGCAGGTGAGGCGGCTTGTGTGTCTGTCCATGGGGCTAACCGTTTGGGTAGTAATTCTCTGTTGGAGTGTGTGGTTTATGGCAAGCGCACGGGGGCGGCGATCGCACAATTTGTACAAAACCGTAAATTGCCCACTGTCAACGAAGCGCACTATATTAAAGAAGCTAAAAATCAGGTACAGGAATTACTCGATAAGTCGGGGGACTGTCGCATTGGTCAACTACGGCAAGAATTTCAGGACGCTATGACTTTGCATTGTGGAGTTTTTCGCACTGAAGATGTGATGCAGGAGGGCTTAAATCAGCTTCAGCTATGCCGCGAACGTTACCAAAATATCTATTTGGATGACCGGGGGAAATTGTGGAATACAGAAGTTATTGAAGCCTTGGAATTACGGAATATTATGATTGTGGGTGAGATGATTTTGACTTCTGCCCTCAACCGCCAGGAGAGTCGAGGGGCTCACAGTCGCGAGGATTATACTACCCGCGATGACCAGAATTTCCTCAAGCATACTCTTGCTTACTATTCCCAGGCTGGCATTGATTTGGCTTATCGTCCTGTGGCTATTACTATGTTTGAACCACAGGAACGCAAGTATTAAATCACTCAAATTCTCGTCTCCCCTGTTAGAAAAGGGTTGACAGGGGAGAGCATTTTATGCTACTATCGAGGTGTCAAGTTTCATAATAGAGATATTTGCATCCCAAAAAAAATTATAAACACTACCATTATATAATAATATATCTGAGACTGATTAAAAGTCAAGACATCCGCCGAAAAAAATTGATAATGAAAGTCCATGTTTGGGAAATCTCGATTGGTAACATATTGACATTGGGGATGGGATAGTGGACAGTGAGTTGTTGGTGATGATTGTGGGTCAAAAGTTCTCGGTTTAAGAATTTGCTGAATATGTCTGAAGAAACCCCAAAAGTATTTTCGCTGAGTGATGGCAATTCCCAAATCCGGTTTAAACGGGAAGGGGAGAATGTGCTGCTGATTTTACCACCAGAAGAAGGCGATCGCTCTGAGAACTCTACCAGCAACAGTTGGGGGGATTTGTTGCAACAACTGAAACATCGGATCACCGGGGAGGAACATAGCTGGGAAGAGGGGCTAGAAGTGCATCTAGTCAGCGAAAATCGGCTGTTAGACAGTCGTCAATTGCAGGACATTAGAGATATCCTGACGGGAGCGAAATTAGAGCTAAAGCGGGTAAGAACAAGTAGGGCGCAAACAGCGGTGGCGGCGGCGACGGCGGGATATTCAGTTGATCGCGAATCGGATCGGAGCCATTTAAGCCAAAAGGAAACGGAAACGGAAAGGACTACAGTAGAGGCGGAACCCCTATACTTAAAAATGACTTTGCGATCGGGGGTAGAAATACGTCATCCGGGGACGGTGGTAGTTGTGGGAGATGTGAACCCAGGTAGTTCGATAGTTGCGAATGGGGATATAATGATATGGGGCCGTTTGCGGGGAACCGTCCATGCTGGGGCTAAGGGGAACCTACAAAGCATGATTATGGCATTGCAAATGGAACCGATGCTGATCCGCATAGGGGATCGGGTGGCGCGTGGTCCAGAAAACCCGCCGGAGGAATTTTACCCGGAAGTAGCTTATATGACGGCGAAAGGCATCCGTATTAGCCGGGCTACGGAATTGGGGCGAGTGAAACTCTGGCAAATCAGTCAAGCCTCTAGTGATGCGGGCGTGTAATACTATTGCTGTTGGATATGGTGATCGAATCTGCTATTATCCGATCGCATTTGTTGCCCATGTAGCGATCGTTAATATTACTAACTGTTAACTAATTAATAACCCCCATGAGTCGCATTATAGTTGTCACCTCTGGAAAGGGAGGAGTCGGAAAAACTACCTCTACAGCCAATCTTGGCATGGCTCTCGCCCAACGAGGACACTCAGTTGTGGTGATTGATGCTGACTTTGGTTTGAGAAATTTAGACTTGCTGCTGGGACTGGAAAACCGGATTGTATATACAGCGGTGGAAGTCCTATCAGGGGAGTGTCGTCTGGAACAGGCTTTGGTGAAAGACAAGCGCCAACCTAAGTTGGTATTGTTACCAGCGGCTCAAAATCGGATGAAGGATGCCGTCACACCGGAACAAATGAAGGAGTTAATCAGCCAACTGACTCCGAAATACGAGTATATTTTGATTGACTGTCCGGCGGGTATTGAACAAGGTTTCCAAAATGCGATCGCCGCCGCCAGTGAGGCTATTGTGGTAACAACACCGGAAATATCAGCGGTGCGAGATGGCGATCGCGTGATTGGCTTATTGGAGGCGAATGGTATCAAGCGGATACGGCTGCTAGTGAACCGGATTAAACCGGGGATGGTAAAAGCTAATGATATGATGTCGGTTCAAGATGTCGAGGAAATTCTAGCGATTCCGCTGGTGGGTGTAGTTCCTGATGATGAACAGGTAATTGTTTCGACTAACAAGGGTGAACCGTTGGTATTAACGGAAACTATTTCTCCGGCGGTGACAGCCTTTAATAATATTGCCCGTCGTCTGGAGGGGGAAAAAGTGCCGTTTATGGAGTTAGACCCAGCGCCTCCTGGTTTTTTTGCGCGACTGCGTAGGCTGTTGTCGTCTAAGATTATGTAGTAACCCTTTGAATAACTCATCGCCGGGGCGGTAGGGGTCTGGGGGCTTTCTCAAGAGGTTACTAGGGACGTGCGGAGTATTGGATCATCGAGGTATTTATCGCCCAGGTGTAGGTTTTGATCCACTGTTCGATAATGTAGCAACAGCAATGAAAATTAATGAATTTATCGACAAATTTGTGAACCGCAACAGGCCGAACAGTCGTGATGCGGTCAAACAACGGTTAAAATTAGTTCTCGCCCACGATCGCGCTGATTTATCTCCCGAAGTTGTAGAAGCTATGCGGCGGGAGATTTTGGAGGTGGTATCTAGGTATGTGGAAATTGATACAGATGACTCAGAATTTGGGTTAGAAAGCGACCAAAGATCGACTATTTTGATAGCCAACCTTCCGATCAGGCGAGTGAGGAAAACGGTCGCGCCGGACTCCTAGACTAGCACTGCCAGGGGAACTGTTTTATGATTTGGTATGAAAGGGCAGTATTTGGGGGCAGAAAGTGCGACGATCGCCTGTAGGCTGTCCGAGAAAGTATAGATTCCCATTTTGCCATGGGAAATAGTTAAATGTTGCCATCAGTATTCACAACTTGCATTCCCAGAGGCGAAATCCAAAAAGGGGAACTAACCGAAGACATTTTCGCCGCCAAAATCCGCCCAGTGGTGGAGGGAAAAGCCCCCCTAGTGTACCAGGATGCGGAAGTATTTTTTGCGAACACCTTTCCCACCGAGGGGATACGGACTTTAATTCGGGAAGTTTTCGGGAGGCTGACGGGGGCTAATGTTGGTTCTCCGATTATCCGCCTGGAGACCAGCTTTGGGGGTGGTAAAACCCATGACCAGATTGCCCTGTGGCATATTTGTAGCCGAGGGAGGCCGATTCAGGGTTTAGAGCGATTCGGGGACTTGAACCTGATTCCTGAGAAGGGGGTGCAGGTGGCGGCCATTGACGGGCGCGACCTTGACCCAGAAAACGGCATATTTCATCAAGATACTGGAATAACGACCTATACCCTGTGGGGGGAGATTGCTTATCAAATCGGGGGTATTGGGGGCTACCAACTGCTGCAGGGGTCTGACGAGAAGCAAATCAGCCCAGGAACGTCGGTTTTAGAGCGATTGGTGGGTGAGGAGCCCACAGTGATTATGATTGACGAGATCGCGCGGCATTTGCAGGCGGCGAAGGCGAAAAAGGTGGGGAATAGTGACCTAGCCGAGCAGGTGGTAGCGTTCTTGTTTTCGTTGATGGACTTAGCGGCGGCTTGCGATCGCCTGATTTTCGTGTACTCGCTGGCTTCAGCCTCAGACACCTTCGGAAAACAAACCCAGGAGTTAACGGAACTGATACGGGCTTCGGCGCGACAGGAGCGGGTGATGAGTCCTTCGACGGATGTGGATATCTACAATATCGTCAAGCAGAGGCTGTTCGAGAGTGTGCAGGAAGAGGCGGGAAAAAAGGCGGCGACGGAATATCTGAAGGCTTACCGGGCTGCTAGTGTTGACCTACCCCAGGGCTGCACAGAGGCGAGGTATGGGGAAGCGATCGCTTCTTGCTACCCCTTCCACCCGGAACTGTTCAAACTGCTGACCCAAAAAATCGCTTCTATCCCGGATTTCCAGCGAACCAGGGGGGCGTTGCGGCTGTTTGGTAGTGTAGTCCGCCACCTGTGGCAGGAAGCCGACGCAGCCCCGGAAGATAGCCCCATTTGGATACCTCTAATCCATAGCCACCATATCCCCCTAGGGCTGGATAAGAAGGTACAAGACGAGCTGACCTCGCGCCTACAGCGTCCTCTGATGCGGATTCCTATTCAGGCAGACATCTACAGCCAGGACGGACGGGCTGCCTATGCTCAGGTACAGGATGAACAGTGGCAGGTGGCAGGAAAGCCGCCGTTTTCGACCTGGGTAGCACGGACGATTTTTTTGCACTCCCTCACCCAGGGGATTTCTTCAGGGATTAGGCGATCGGAGCTGAACCTGTCGCTGTTGACTCCTGGCTTAGAAATCGGCTTTGTGGAGCAGGTTTTGGAGGAGTTGGGAAGGGTGGCGTGGTATCTCGACATTGATCCGATCACATCGATCGCCCGGTTCAAGGAAGAACCATCTATCAATAAGATTATCACAGAAGAGAAGCAACAGGTGGGGCTTTCGGAAGCTAAGGAAGAGCTGCGATCGCGACGGGATAGCATTTTTGCGGGGAATAAGTTTAAACTGATATCAGCGCCGGACTGTGCGGCGGACGTGGACGATACACCGGAGACGATCGCCCTGTGCGTGATCGATTTTGGGGATTTTGTGATCACCTCCCCCCAAGACCCGCCGCCGTCGCTGGTGGAAACGATTTTCAACAATACAGGGGTATCCGGGAAGTTCCGCACCTTCCGTAATCGGCTGTTGTTTCTGGTGGCGAACCGGGATGAACTGGAGCGGGCGATCGAGGTGGTGAAGGAGTATAAGGCAATTAAGGCGATCAGGGAAACTCCCCACCGTCTGGATGACATTTCCGAGAGCCAGCGCCAGCAACTGAAACAGAAAGAAGGGGAAACTGACCTGGCTGTGCGGGTTGCCCTGACTAACACCTACCGCCACCTGTTCTACCCAGCTAAGGATGAGGTGAAGGCTCCGAAAGGCTTGATGCACTATACCCTCTCTCCCCAGGATTCTAGCACGGTGAAGGGCAAAAACAACCAGCAGGATTTGATTTTAAAGGCACTGCGAGATTGCCAAAAGGTCCGGGCGGAAGCGGAGGAGGATGCTAAACCCTTCGCCCCGGCTTATATTCTGCAAAAGGTTTGGCCGGCTGGAGTGGAACACTGGACTACTAAAAGCCTGTGGGAGGAGTTCTCGAAAAATCTGGGGCTGAATTTGCCTATAGAGGCGGAAAAGCTGAAACTCCGGGAGACTATCGGCGCGGGGTTGCTGGGGGGTTGCTGGGATATGGCGATCGCCCAGAAAGTCTACATCAAAGTACCTGACGCGCCGCTGAGGGGACCAGATACTATTGAATTGAGCGATCGCCAGGTGCTTTACCGTCGGGGTATTTTGGAAGCGCCCCAACCCAAGGAAATCGAACTTAATGCCCAACTGATGCCTTCGACGGAGGTGGTGAAGCCCGTGCGGGTGCGCTGGAGGGCTAGGGAGGCGGTGAAAGTTCAGTTATTTGAAAACGGCACCCCTGTTTTAAAAGAGTTTTTCCCCTCGGACGAGTATGAGGCGGAGGTGGCGGAAACGACGACTTTTAGGCTGGTGGCGGACTACGGGGACGGGGAAACTGCCACTCAGGAGACAGTGGTTTACTTAACTACCCCTGGGGGTACTGCGACCGGGGCGGCGGAAGCGGCGACATTGTTTGATGCGAAACCCTCCAGCAGTGAGTTTTCGGGGACGGTGAACCGGGTATTTGAGGAATTGGGCGATCGCTGTTGGGATCTGAAGGTGCGCCGGATATCCCAGATCACCCTATCCGTAGACCAAATTATCGACTATCGGAAATTAGCCACAGCTATCTCTCTGTTGAGTCGCTTCGGGCCGCAAATTGAGCAAAGCGTCACCCTCCAGACCGGACAACAGTTTCTCCGCCTGGAATATCAGGGCGACCTGCGGGGGTTCCAGGGTTTTCTGACTACCCTCAACGGGTTGATGAGTCAGCCAGAGGTGGCGGGAGACGTGCATTTGAGCCTCAAATTTGCGTTTCCAACAGCCATAGGATTTGAGGGCCTAGCCACCGGGAAACTGCCCCTAGATCTAGGCCAAATCAAATCCCAACTAGAGCGGAACCCGGTGGGACGATTGCATTTGAGCGCCGATTTCCAATATGATTAAACCTCCAGAGTTTTTGTGGTTTTTAACCTCAGCCCAAAATGCAAGAATTTCAACTGCGAGTTGTCCCCATTGATAACAATAATTTCGGCTTGGAAATCTACCAGTGCGCCTACAAAAAAGCCGGGGAAAAAAAGCGCCCCCCGGCGAAGCGTTTGGGTCGCCTGAAGGGGAATGTCCTAATTTTGGCGCGTCCGAGTATTTACCAACTGTTGAAGCAGAACAACTACGATCCGAAAACCCTCAACCACCACCGCAAAAAACCCTATATTTTAGATGAGAAAAGCGGGGTGACTTTGGCAATTTTATTTCAGGCATTGCAACCTTTGCGAAAAAGTGATAAAATCGTCAATATTGCCGCTGGAATTAAAGAGATGAGCAATGAGGAAGCACACTACTGGTTTGCCAAAGTCAACAGCAGCAAAAACCCGGCGGCTTTGAAGGCTTTGCGGATTTTGTTGGGAGAATAGTTGACTGAATCTGTTTTAGGATGTTAGGATTGTGGGGCGATTTTCTCTAGGGCTGCCGCCGATTAACTTTCGCGTCTCCCACCTCTGGTTAGGACGGCTTTTTTGCTGGGGAAAACGCGCCCTGTTCACCTTTCCTCCTGGGAAATTATGTCGGAAACTTACACCAACCGCCCCCGCCTGTTTATTGAAAAAATTATGCCGATAAAACTCCTCAACGAGCAGGTATATTTTGAAAATGGCGGCAATCCTTTTAAGGGACTACATCGCTGGTATTCCCGGAAACCTCTGTCTTTTTCGCGGGCTTCGGTGTTGGCTTCGGTGCTACCGGCGGATATTTCTATGGATGAATTCCAGTATCTTTTGGGGGTGTATTCGGAGCAAGAATTGGGGTATTTGCAGCAGTCGAATTGGCTTGAGGACAAGGAGGAGAAAATAACCTCGTCGGTGAGACTTTACAAAACGCCGCCGAGTCCAAGGTGCATTGGGCGGGTGCATGACTACTGCGAGAAGGTGTGGGGAAAGCGGACTCCTGTGGTTTTGGATGCTTTCGCAGGGGGCGGTAGCATCCCGTTTGAGGCGGCGCGATACGGTTTTGAGGTGTATGGGTCGGATTTGAACCCGGTGGCTGTGGTGACTATGAAGGCGGCTATGGAATACCCCCTCAAGTTTGGCCCTGATTTACAGGTGGATATTGACAAGTGGGTGCAGTGGGTTGGAAATGAGGCGGAAACTCGACTGGCTGCTTTTTTCCCCTCCCCAGAAGGCGAGACTGTACAAAATTATTTATGGGCGCATACTGTACAATGCCCTAGTTGTAATTCTACTGTGCCTCTCAGTCCGAATTGGTGGCTGAGTAAAACCAGTAATTATGCGGGAAAGGGACAAACTAGAAAGGTGACGAGTGATTGGTATGCGGTAAAACCGATTCCTAAACCGGCAGAAAAACGGGTCGATTTTGAGTTAATCAAAGGCCGCAAAGGGAAGGGTTCGACGATACATACAGAGGACGGAGATTTTGACCCGAATGATTACAATACCATCAGCCGCAGTGTTGGAAAATGTCCGAATTGTGGGAATGTGATTGAGGATGATATAATTAAATCTCAGGCACAAAAGGAAGGTTTGGGTCATCAGTTATATGCAGTTGCTTATAAAAAAGGCAAGGGTAGTTTAGAGTTTAGAACGCCGGCAGAAATTGATTTAAATGGAATTACTGAAGCAGAATTATATTTACAGATAAAATCAGATTATTTTCACGTTAATGATTTTCTGCCAGATGTTGAAGTCACTCATGGACAAGAAACAGAAAGGTTATTTAGTATTGGTATAGAAAAATGGAGTCAATTTTTCAATCCCCGGCAACTCTTAACCCTGGTCACTTATGCAGAAATTATCAACGAAGCCAAAGAGAAAATTCGAGCCGAATGCGAATTAGAAAAAGCTGCCAAAATTGAGTCGGTGGAAAATGATGGGGAAGCAGTGGCAGAAATTGAGGATTATTATCGCGGGAAATTAGAGGCGATCGCCACTTATTTAGCTTTGGTAATGGATAGGTGCGTTGATAGAAATTGTCGATTAGGAAGATGGCATCCAAGTCGCGTTATTTTTGAAGCAGGATCAGCACAGCACGCGCTGAATTTGATGTGGAATTATCCAGAGGTCAACAGCAGCAAGATACTTTGGCAAGATTCTCAAAAAGACGTTGCAAATGTTTATGAAAAACTCTGCGAAATGTTGGGAATTCCGCCGCATTCGACAGGCATTCCGGGCATCGAAAAATACGATCCGAAAACGATTAAAATCGATTTATGCTCCGCTGACAGTCTGTGGCATATAGGGGATAAATCAGTGGATGTTATTGTCACCGACCCCCCCTATTATGGAACGATTCAATATGCGGAACTCTCCGACTTTTTCTATGTTTGGCTTAAAATAACATTAGGGGATATATTCCCGGACTTATTTTATGTAGAATTGACGGATAAAGACCGGGAAGCGGTCGCCAACCCGTCGCGGTTTCGGAATATGGGAATAAGTCCCGACGAACTAGCCAACCAGGACTATGAGGCAAAAATGGCATTAGCTTTCGGGGAATATCACCGAGTCTTGCGCGATGATGGTATTATGACAGTGCAATTTAACCATAAAGACTCCGGCGCGTGGGATGTTTTAGCGAAATCTCTGATTGATGCTGGATTTGAGATAACCGCTTCTTGGGCTGTCAGTACCGAAAACCCGCAAAACCTGCACCAAGCCAAGAAAAACAGCGTCTCCAGCACCGTCCTTCTCGTGTGTCGTCAGCGAGACCCCAACGCCGGACAGGCTTGGTGGGAAGACCTGCGCCCGGAAGTGGTGAACCTGGTGGAAAAGCGAGCCCCGGAGTTTGAAGCCAATGATATCACGGGAATCGACCTATATTTGAGCGCCTTCGGTCCGGCGTTGAATGTGTTTTCCCGCCAGTATCCGATCCTGAACAGTAGCGGGGAGGAAGTGCGCCCAGAGGAGGCTTTCGCGGAAGCCAGGAAGGCGATCGCCAATTACCGCTTCCGCAGCCTGGTGGGCTCAGAAACCGCCGGATTTGACGCTTTGAGTCAGTGGTATCTGTTGGCTTGGGACGCATTCCGAGCGAGAGAGTTCCCCTACGACGACGCGCGCCAATTAGCTTTGGCGATCGGTGGTTTCAACGTCACGGACCTAGTGAAAACCCACAAACTCCTAGACTCAGCTAGTGGGACTTGCAAACTCTTGACCCCCCAGCAGCGCCTGAAGAAACGGGCTTTTTCGGTTCAGGAAAAGGAATTTTCCGGGCGTTACCTAGTGGACGGACTCCATGGGGCGATCGCTATTTACCAAGAGGAACAAAACCTGCAACAGGTGCGCCGTTTCCTGCAAAATACGGGGTTAGTGACCAACGACCTATTCATGAAAATTTGGGAGGTGGGGTTAAAGGTAATTCCCGATACAGTCCCGGAGCGGGAGGCTTTAGTAAACCTGCGGCTGGGTGTAAAGGAGATTAAGGATAAAGTGGTACATGAGCAGTTAACATTAGACTTAAAATTAGACCCCTAGCCCCAAAAAACGGGTAACTGGTAGGGTGCGTCAGAGGGATAACCTACTGGGTTAACGGCAAATTTTATGGCTCTGACGCACCACTGACGCACCACCCTACAATTATTAATCATCAAGGGTCAATTATCGGGTGGAGTGGGGCGGGTT
>Ga0213835_100931_pt1 | contig 21790 bp, 20 predicted proteins | sample SWPATP01_FD_160576 | JGI IMG/M metagenome (GOLD analysis project Ga0213835, IMG submission 160576) | Coastal seawater microbial communities from Marineland, Florida, United States - SWPA TP0 #1 | ecosystem: Environmental > Aquatic > Marine > Coastal | place: USA: Florida | collected 2016-08-05 | reverse complement strand
TTGTTGGAGACGGCCACCAGCCTGTCGAGGGCTTCCATGGCCTTTCCGTCATCAACCGATCTTGCCGCAAGTGCGATCCCATCCGCCAGGGTCCGCGCACGCGAGGCAACGACCAGTGCACCCGCAGCATTCAAGAGGGCGATATCGCGATAGGGCCCTGGCGAACCAAGCAAGACGGCGCGCAACGCTTCCGCGTTGTATTCCGCATCGCCACCCTTCAGCGCCTCCGGAGCGACGCGTGTAAGGCCGACTTCCTCGGGCGTGACCTCAAAGACACGGACTTCGCCCTTTTCGAGAGCTGCGACCCGGGTGGCGCCAGTCGTGGTCATTTCGTCGAGGCCGTCGCCGTGGACGACCCAGACCACTTCCGAACCGAGCCCTTTGAGCACATGGGCTAGTGGCTCCACCCATTCGGGAGCGAAAACGCCGACCAGCTGCCGGGACACGCCGGCGGGATTGGACAGAGGGCCAAGGAGATTGAAGATGGTGCGCGTGCCAAGCTCCACCCGTGACGGGCCGACATGGCGCATGGCGGAATGATGAGAGGGTGCGAACATGAAGCCGACGCCCGCCTCGGCAATGCAACGGGCAATCAGTTCCGGCCCGATCTCGATGTTTACGCCGAGTGCGGCCAGCGTATCGGCCGCGCCAGAGCGCGAGGAGAGAGCGCGGTTGCCGTGCTTTGCCACAGGCACGCCGGCGCCTGCCACGACAAAGGCCGCACAGGTCGACACATTGTAGGAGCCCGACGCATCACCACCGGTCCCGACGATGTCGACCGAATCTGCAGGCGCAGCAACCGGCAGCATCTTGGCCCGCATGGTGGCGACGGCACCCGATATCTCTTCGACGGTTTCGCCACGCACCCGTAGCGCCATCAGAAAACCGCCGATCTGGGTCGGCGTGGCATCACCTGACATCATGATGTCGAAGGCGGCTCGCGCCTCATCGAAGGACAGCGGGTTTCCGCTCGCGGCCTTTGTTATATAAGTCTTGAACTCCCCCACCATGACGCCGCTCAGAAGCTCAGCGCCTGCTGAATGGCGTTCTGGTTGACGCGAACCGGGTAGACGCTCTGCAACCGCCCCACCAACTGATCGAGCAGATCGTCAGAAAGGCCGCGGGCCATGCTGGAACGGGTGTTTTCATCGATCGCTTCTGGTCCTGCAGACAGCGGCTGCGCAATATCTGTCACGGTAAAGACAGCATGGCCGCGAGCTTCGTCGAGAGAAAAGGTTCGTGTCGCGCCGCGCGGAACGGCGAATGCAGCCTGAACGCCATCGCGTCCAAGATCATTGTCGTTCGCGGTGCGGGCGAGCCCATATTTGTTGAGGACGTCGAGCTCCAATTCCTCGGCTATTTCCGCCATCGTTTCGCCAGCCTCGATACGGCCACGGACGTCTTCTGCAAGGCTTGCCAGTCGCGTCGAGCGCTCGGCTCGCGCCCAGTCGTCGGCAACAAGGCCGCGCACCTCGTCCAGCGGCATCTGCCGGGAAGGCGTGATGGCATCCACTTCATAAAACAGGAAGCCAAGCGTGCCGGTATTGAGGGGTGGGTTTTCCATGCCTTCTTCTGTTTCGAATGCCTCGGTAAGCATCATCGGCCCGCCCGGAAGGCTTACCCGCGTACCGTCAGGTGCCATTCCTTGTGCATCGAACTCCACCGTCTGGACGGTCAGTCCCAGCCGATCCGCAGCCTCACGCATCGACTCTCCGGCGGCGCGGGCGTCCTCGTAGCTGTCATACAGCTCCATGATGGAGTTGCTGGACCGATCGAGCGCGATTTCCGAGCGGATTTCGTCCTCCACCTCCGCAAGAGGTTCGGCGCCCGCTGGCGTGATATCGGTCACGCGAACGATCACATGGCCAAACATGCCGTCGATCACGTCGCTGACTTCATCCTCCTGGAGGGCGAATGCCGCCTCGGCAATATTGCGATCGGGCACCTGATCCTGGCTGAACGTGCCGAGTAGCAGGTCGTCGGGCCCACGACCGAGTTCGACGGCTATATCGGCAAACTCATCGCCGGCACGGATGCGCGCCAGCGTCGCTTCGGCAGCCTCAGGTTCGGGGAAGACGATCTGTTCGATCCGTCGTTGCTCTTCAACGGAATAGCGCCCGATATTGGCCTGGTAATAGGCCTCGATTTCTTCGCGGCTGATCGCCGCAGGATCTGCCAGCGTTTCCGGGTCCAGCTGAATGAACGAGACCGTGCGGAACTCAGGCGCCACATAGTTCTCGACATTCGCGTCATACCAGGCCTGGAGATCGGCATCGGTTGGCGCGTCGATGGGTTCGACCAAGGCGGGCGGCAGGACCAGAACCTCCAGCGTCCTGCGTTCGCCCTGGTGCAGCGCCATCGCCGTGAGGAAGGTGTCGGGCAGCGTCAGCCCGTCAGAGACCGCTTCCACGATCTGCTGCCTCTTGGCCACCCGCTCGCGATTGGCAATGTAATCCTGTGGTCGCATGCCCACCTGGCGCAGAACCCATTCGAACTGTCTGCGGTCGAATCGGCCGTCCGGTCCGTGGAAGGCAGGATCCTCCGACGTCAGCGCTGCCAACCGGTCGATGGACAAGCCAAGCCGCATCTCGCGTGCCTGTTCGTCGAGAAGTGCGCCGGCGATCACCTGGCTCAACACCTGTTGGTCGACGCCGAACATGCGTGCCTGCTCGCGCGTCAGTTGTGTGCCAAACTGCTGCGACATCAGCATGATTTGGCGGTCGTAGGCCAGACGATAGTCGATCGGCGAGACGGTCGTTTCGCCCGCCTCAACCACATGGTTGGTGCCACCGCCCAGTATCTGGCCTGAAATGCCCCATACCGCGAAACTCAAAACGAGAAGGCCAAGCAAAAGCTTGACCAGCAGAGAGCCCGATGCGTTTCGAAGCGATGTGAGCATGACGTGTCCGTTGCCTGAAAGACTTGATCGTCCAAGAGATGAACCGGGAATACCGTCCCTGAAGCCCAGTGTCGATTGCTTTGTGGCCGCTTTTTGGTAGGAAGGCCTATTCCCGAAACGTGATGCGAGGTTGATGGAGCCATGACGCCAGGCATCAGGCCGCTTGTCGCCGGCAACTGGAAGATGAACGGGACGAGCACATCGCTCGCCGAACTGCTGCGGATCGGCCAGGGCTTCATGTCCGGCCTCGATGCCGAGGCCGAAGCGCTGGTCTGCATACCAACTACGCTGCTTTGGCGCGCCCATCAGGTTCTTGCGCCGACGCCTGTGGGTGTCGGTGGGCAGGACTGCCACGCCGAGGACGCGGGCGCTCACACGGGCGACATCTCGGCTGCCATGCTGAAGGATGCTGGTGCAAGTCACGTGATCGTGGGTCATTCCGAGCGCCGAGCCGATCATGATGAGAGTGATGCCGACGTCCGGGCCAAGGCGGAAGCAGCCTGGCGGGCAGGCCTTGTTGCCATTCTATGCATCGGTGAGACGAAGGACGAGCGGGAGGACGACGAGACCCTCAACGTCCTGTCTCGCCAGATAACGGGTTCGTTGCCCGAAGGCGCCACAGCCGCCAACCTCGTCCTGGCCTATGAACCGGTCTGGGCGATCGGCACCGGCCTCACGCCGACAGCTGAAGACGTCGCCGTGGCGCATGCCCATATCCGTCAGGAGCTTGAAGAGCGAGTCGGCAAGGAACAGGCGAGTCGAATGCGGATACTGTATGGCGGGTCGGTGAAGCCCTCCAACGCGGCCGAACTGATGGCCGTAGCCAATGTCGACGGTGCTTTGGTGGGGGGCGCCAGCCTAAAAGCCGATGATTTCCTTGGTATCGCCGAGGCCTATCGCAACCTTTGAAATCGTTGTCCCCTTTATTCGGACGCTATCCATGCCCATATGGCGCGGTACGGGCTTGGAAAGCAAGCCGAAGCCGTGTATTGAGCCGCCTTTCGCTGGCCGAACGCGCAGATACGAAAGCAATAGTTTCTCCCATGCAGACAATTCTCATCGTCATCCATCTGATGATCGTGATCGCGCTGGTCTCGGTCGTGCTCATGCAGCGCTCCGAGGGCGGCGGGCTGGGTATCGGCGGCGGATCCAACTTTGCCGCAGCGCGCGGAACCGGCAACCTCCTTACCAAGGTCACGGCAGGGCTTGCGGTGTGCTTCTTCGCGACGTCGCTCGGCCTGTCGCTTCTGGCTCGCTACGGCGCTCAGCCGACCGATATTTTTGACCGCATGGTTGTGCCCGGTCAGGAACAGACCCTGCCTACCGGCAGCGGCGGCGTTCTTGACCAGTTGGGCGGCGACGATGTTCCGGCCCCGCCCAGCGATGCAGGCCCGGCCAGCGATCCTCAGGTGCCGAGCGGCCAATAGGCGCGGGCAGCGAAATGCAACTATTGAGGGGCGGGAAACCGCCCCTTTTTCGTGACCACATTCGACTGTCCATGTCCGCGAGCGGGGAAAAGTTGGTTGTTGGCCGAATTTCTTGTGGCGGAATCGAAGAGGCGGCGCTAAGCCCTAGCTCCCATGGCGCGATATGTTTTCATCACCGGCGGCGTGGTTTCCTCACTCGGCAAAGGCATCGCCGCGGCAGCGCTGGGCGCTCTGCTGCAGGCGCGTGGCTACCGCGTTCGCTTGAGGAAACTCGACCCCTATCTCAATGTCGATCCGGGCACGATGTCGCCCTATCAGCATGGCGAGGTGTTCGTCACCGACGACGGCGCCGAAACGGATCTCGATCTGGGCCATTATGAGCGCTTTACCGGCCGCTCGGCGAACCAGGCCGACAACATCACGACCGGCCGCATCTACCAGAACATCATCGAGCGCGAGCGGCGCGGCGACTATCTCGGCGCCACGGTTCAGGTGATCCCGCACGTCACCGACGAGATCAAGAATTTCATCCTCGACGGAAATGACGACTACGATTTCGTGCTCTGCGAGATCGGCGGGACGGTGGGCGACATCGAGGCCATGCCTTTCCTCGAGGCCATTCGGCAATTGGGCAATGAGTTGCCGCGGGGAGGGGCCGTCTATGTCCACCTCACGCTGATGCCCTGGATACCGGCCGCTGGCGAACTCAAGACGAAGCCGACCCAGCACTCGGTCAAGGAACTCCGCTCCATCGGCATCGCTCCCGACATTCTGCTCGTGCGTGCCGATCGGCCGATTCCGGCAGATGAGCGTCGCAAGCTGTCTCTGTTCTGCAATGTACGCGAATCGGCCGTCATCCAGGCGCTCGACGTCTCGCACATCTACGATGTGCCGATGGCCTATCACGGCGAGGGTCTCGATTCGGAGGTTCTGGCCGCGTTCGGGATCGACCCGGCGCCGAAGCCTCGCATGGAACGCTGGCAGGAAGTGTCCGACCGTATTCACAACCCTGAAGGCGAGGTCGCGATTGCCATCGTGGGCAAGTACACCGGCCTCAAGGACGCCTACAAGTCGCTGATGGAAGCGCTTGCCCATGGCGGCATGGCCAACCGTGTGCGGGTGCGTCTCGAATGGATCGAATCCGAGATATTCGAGAAGGAAGATCCTTCTCCCTGGCTGGAAAAGGTCCATGGCATCCTGGTGCCAGGGGGCTTTGGCGAACGTGGCTCCGAAGGCAAGATCCTCGCCGCCAAGTTCGCGCGCGAGAGAAAGGTGCCGTATTTCGGCATCTGCTTCGGCATGCAGATGGCCTGCATAGAGGCCGCCCGATCACTGGCGGGCATCGACAAGGCGTCGTCGACCGAATTCGGTGAGACCGCGGAACCAGTGGTCGGCCTGATGACCGAATGGCTGAAGGGCAACATGCTCGAAAAGCGCAGGGCTTCGGGCGATCTCGGCGGCACCATGCGGCTTGGCGCGTACGACGCGGCGCTTCGACCAGGGTCGAAGATCGCCGAAATCTATGGCGACACCCAGATCTCGGAGCGTCACCGTCACCGTTACGAGGTCAATATCGACTACAAGGACCGGCTAGAAGCGGCCGGCCTTACCTTTGCCGGCATGTCGCCCGATGGGGTGCTGCCGGAGACGGTGGAATATGCCGACCATCCCTGGTTCATTGGCGTTCAGTACCATCCGGAACTGAAGAGCCGACCCTTTGAGCCGCACCCGCTCTTTGCGTCCTTCATCGAGGCGGCAATGGAGCAGAGCCGGTTGGTGTGAATCAGTTGCCACCGGCTGAGGTGGCGACGAATTGATCCTGAGCTGCCTGCACGATGCGCATGAAGTCGTCGCCGCAGGCATCCCAGCCATGTTCCATGGCCTTCGCGCGCGCTTCCTCACGCGAAATATCGAGTGCGGCCATTGCCGCGGTGCGCAAGTCTTCCGACAGCACGCCCCCTTTGCCATCGGCGAAGATGTCGAGGGGGCCTGTGACCGGATAGGCGGCAACGGGCACCCCGCTTGCCAGCGCCTCGAGCAGGACAAGCCCGAATGTGTCGGTCTTGCTGGGGAAGACGAACACATCGGCAGAGGCGAATTGCTCGGCCAGTTCGGTTCCGCGCATGGCGCCTGTGAAATGCGCCGCAGGGAAACGTTTCTTGAGAACCTCCATGTCCGGACCGTCGCCGACGATCAGTTTCGTGCCGGGCAGGTCCAGTGACAAAAACGCGGGCAGATTCTTCTCCACCGCAACGCGTCCGACATAGAGGAAGACCGGCTTGGGTAGCCCGAGATCGCGCCGCAATCGCGGATGGAACCGGTCAGTATCCACGCCGCGCCCCCACAGTCGCAGTTTGTCGAAGCCATGGCCGCGCAGTTCCTCCAGCAGGGACGGCGTGCCGACCATCGTGCCGCCGCCGGCATTGTGGAAGCGGCGCAGCCAGCGATAGCTCCAGCGCGCCGGGATCGGTGCGCGCGCCTGGACATATTCGGGAAATCTCGTGTGGTAGCTGGTGGTAAAGGGGAGCCCATGTTTCAGGCATATCGCGCGGGCCAACACCCCAAGCGGGCCTTCGGTCACGATATGAACATGGTCGGGGTTCGCCTCCCGCATGAGCTTCGCGACCCGCCTGCGGGTGGTCAGTGCCAACCGAATGTCGGGATATGAAGGAAGCGGCAGTGAACGAAAGCTCTCCGGCGATATTCGCTCGATCCCGATACCGCGGGCCTCCAGCACCGAAAACAGGCTTTTAAGGGTCTGCACCACGCCATTGATCTGCGGGTCCCACGTGTCGGTAACGAACAGTATGCGGCCGACCTGCCGGTTCCATTCGATTATTGGGGCGCCGCGGGAAAAGAGCCTTCGGCCGTTGCGTGCTTTCGTCATGTGTCCTTGCTGGCCGAGGCCCACCTGATCTGTCAACCGTAGCGCCCCGCGATCACAAAATGTAACAATCACGGAATGTGAATCAAATGTAACATCCAATCGGTTTAACGTGATGTCATTGGAGTCGAACGCGGGCGGACGTCCCGTGCATCGTTAGCGTTTTTGGGGGCTTGCCGATCATGGAAGCGGCATTTCGTCGGACCGGACCGTTTCGTTGGCTGCTGGCAGGGCCTGCCAGACTTTGTGCCGCGGTCCTGGTGTTCCTGTCGGCAACGGGCTTTGTCGCAGGGCTCACCGTGCCGGAACTCTACCTTTATGCCGATCGCTTCCGCGTAAGCGTCATGGCGCTGGCGGACCGTGATGGTTTTCGGCCCGTCGATCTCGAGACCCATGACGGCCTGACACTTCGCAACTGGTATCGCGCGCCCGAATCCGGCAAGCCGGTCATCGTGTATTTTCCCGACCGGATGGGAGATTTCGCCCGCAAGCCGGCGCATCTCTTCGCGCTGGGGGAGGAGGGCTATGGCCTCCTGCTCGCCAGCTACCGGGGCTATGGAGGCAATCCGGGCCGGCCGGGCGAGGCGGGCTTCTACCGGGATGCGCGCGCGCTGCTGGCGCTGGCCGAAGACAGTCAGTTGGCCCCTGACGGCTATGTCATCTACGGCTATTCCATGGGAACCGGCGTCGCCAGCTATGCGGCAACCGCCTTTGCCCCGCTGGGGGTTATTCTGGAAGCGCCCTTCACCAGTTTTGCCGATGTCGTGCGCTACCAGGCAGCGCCCTTGCCGATCCTTCGCGTCAGTAGCCAGTTCGATACGAGGTCGCGCATGGGGCTGATCCAGGCGCCGATACTCATCCTGGCCGGCGAGCTCGACCAGGTCACCCCGGCGTTCTTTGCCAGGCAACTGGCCGCTCTGAACGAGGGGCTGGCGACGGTCCACGTCTTCCCGGGCGCCAATCACCTGAACATCATCCGGCACGGGGCGGGGCAGAAGGTGGCGGCGTTCCTTGCCCAGCTGAACCCGGCGGCGGTTGTCCTTGCCGGCAATGCGGGCCAGATGGACGCGCCTTCATATTGAACCTCGCCCGGAAACCGGGCACATGGTCTCGATGACATCGACTTCCGAGAACCGCGCCGGCGCCCGGCGCATCGACCACTGCGTGTTGCCGGTAGCCGACCTGGCCGGCGCTCGCGACAGGCTGACAAGGCTCGGCTTCACCGTTGCGCCCGAGGGCCGGCACCCTTTTGGCACCCACAATGCCTGCGTCTACTTTGCCGACGACACGTTCCTTGAACCGCTTGCCGTGGGCGACCGCACCGCGGCCCAACAGGCGATCGGTCAGGGCAATGTGTTCGTGGCGCGCGACGCGGCCTTTCGTGCCGTCCATGGGCAGGAGGGGTTTTCAGCCCTTGTCTACAAGACAGACGACGCTGAAGCGGACCACGAGCGGTTTGTGCGCGACGGCGTGTCGGCCGGCAAAATCCTGCCCTTCTCGAGGCCGGTCGTCGATGCCTCCGGCCAGTCGGGCACGGCATCCTTCAGGCTTGCCTTTGCAGCACCGCGTGGCGAAGACGCGACCTTCCTCTTCACCTGCCAGCGCATCGGCGTGCCGGCTGTCGATCGCTCGGCGCTGGAAAGACATCGCAACGGTGCGATCGGCATCAAGGCCATCATGGCGCAGGCAGGCGATCCGGCTGGCGCAAGGGACGTCTTCGCCAAGATCGCTGGCGAGGGTGTTGCTGGCATCGAGATCGAGACCGGCGTGACCGATCCGGGCCTGCGCCTGACGGGGATCGTCCTGGCGGTCGCCGATGTCGGTCGCACGCGTGACCTGTTCGACGAAGCCGGTATCGGCTACAGCCGGTCCGGCGACCGCGTCGTGGTCGCGCCCGCGCCCGGCCAGGGCTTTCATTTCGCATTCGAGGAACGATGACACAGCCGCAGCACTCCATCACGCTCAAGAATGTCCATTTCGCCAATGACGCGCCGCTGGCGCTGATCGCCGGTCCCTGCCAGATGGAATCGCGCGACCATGCCTTCGAGATGGCCAGCCGGCTGAAGGATATCTGCGCCGCGCTGGGTATCGGGCTTGTCTTCAAGACATCCTTCGACAAGGCCAACCGGACGTCGCTGTCGGGCCGCCGCGGCATGGGGATGGAAGCCGCACTGCCGGTCTTTGCCGCCATCCGCGACGAGCTCGGCCTGCCGGTCCTGACCGACGTGCACGCGCCCGAGCAATGCGCGCCGGTGGCCGAAGCCGTCGACATTCTGCAGATCCCGGCCTTTTTGTGCCGCCAGACCGATCTTCTGGTGGCAGCGGCGGCGACGGGGCGTGTCGTCAACGTGAAGAAGGGGCAATTCCTCGCCCCCTGGGACATGGTCAACGTGATCGACAAGCTGACCGGATCGGGCAACGACAAGGTGATGCTGACCGAGCGCGGTGCCTCCTTCGGCTACAACACGCTGGTTTCCGACATGCGCTCGCTGCCGATCATGGCCTCTTTCGGCCCGCCGGTCATTTTCGATGCCACCCATTCGGTCCAGCAGCCAGGCGGGCAGGGGGGCTCCAGCGGGGGAGATCGGCGTTTTGTGGCCCCACTTGCGCGCGCAGCCGTCGCCGTGGGCGTGGCCGGCGTGTTCATCGAAACGCACGAGGACCCGGACAACGCACCTTCTGACGGGCCCAATATGGTGCCTATCAGCGAGATGCCGGCGCTGATTTCGACGCTGATGCATATCGATCGGGTGGCCAAAGGGGGCTGAACCCGCAAATCGGGGTTTCCTTGAGCGAAATCAAGGTGCACAGCGGCGATCCTCTCCATTCTTGGACCACAACCAAGGAGGATTCACATGCCGGCCGACATCATGCTGATTTCTGGAGCCGTTCTCGGGTTTTTCGCCGTTTTTGCCGCGGTGCTTCTGTTTACAGATCTGACCTGGAGTCCAAAAGACGAGTGATAGGCCTATCGAGGGAACCGTATCGGGGCACGGCCGTTTCTATGGCAACCGCCACCGATAAAGGAAACTCGAAAATGCCTATCATCCTCTGGCTTCTGGGCGTCCCGCTCTCGCTGATCCTCATTCTCTTGCTGGTCGGAGTAATCTGATCGATCAATGGGCTTCGGCTCTGAAGCTGAAATTGCGTCGAATGACGAATGAAGCCGCCCGTGGGCGGCTTCATTGTTTTCGTCTTTCATTCCACTGAAGACGATCGGGCAAAACGCCACGCAAAAACTTGAGAAATGCTTGATTGCATCAGCGATTCGCGCAATCCTGCCCAATAGGCATGCTATGTCTACCCATAGGGTCAGATTCGCGGGAGGGCTGTGCGCGATGAAATTGAATCACATCAAATTGTCAGTGGATCCAGAAGGCCCCGGAGGGCTCCGGCCATGAGCGAACATGTCGCCACCGGGGCTGTGGGCGTTGCCCCGATCAACAAGCTGACCAATGCCGATCTCGGCGCCGCATTGAAAGCCGGAATCGCAGATTTCGTCGCCGCGCCTGCCTTCGGCCTGTTCTTTTCCGCCTTCTATGTCGCGGGTGGCCTGGCGCTGTGGTTTGGGCTCGTGGCTGCCGGACAGCCGATCTGGTTCATCGCTGTCGCAGCGGGATTTCCCCTTTTCGCACCTTTTGCGGCGGTTGGCATCTACGAGGTCAGTCGCCGTCGTGAAGCAGGAGCGCCGCTCGGTTGGGGTGGAATACTGGGCGCCGTCCGTGGGCGCGGGGACGGTCAATTGGGCATGATGGCGGTCGGCATTCTCGTTGCGTTCGGCTTCTGGATCATCCTGGCGCGCGGCATCTTCGCCGTGTTTCTGGGCGGCTCGGGCATTGGCATGACCACTTACGGTATGTTGTGGACGGTGCCGGGGCTCGGAATGCTGGCAGTGGGCACGATCGTTGGCGGTCTGCTCGCCTTCGCGGTGTTCGCCTTGACGGTCATCTGCTTGCCGATGCTTCTCGACCGCAACGTGGATCTCATCACCGCGATGATCACGAGTGTGCAGGTGGTACAGGCAAATGTGGCGGTGATGCTGACCTGGGCAGCGCTTATCGCAGTGTTGCTCTTCGTGGCGATGTTGCCCTACTTCCTCGGTCTGTTCCTGATCCTTCCGATCCTGGGGCACGCTACCTGGCATCTATACCGGAAGGCAGTCTCGCACTGAACAGGCACCTGTCTGGCGCCGGGTCGGCGTCGGACAGCTTGGCAGCCAGGTTCGGTTTTGTGGGCGGGGTTTTTGCGTTGTGCAGAGATCCGCCAACTGTCGACCACGCGCCATGCCATAGCCAGTGCGCTGGTTTAGGTAAAAGGGATTACCGCTAGCACTGCAAGCCAGATCGAGAAGCGGCAGATGCCGCCTGAACCGTCCTGAGCGCCGCAGACATCTTCTCGGCAGCTTTCGGGCGGAGAGCGGGGCGCGCAAGACGAGCATCGAGGGTGGCCACGAGATCAAAATCACCTTCGCGGCGCAATTCGCGTCGATCCGCCTCAATCTGAAACGGCTCGGAATTAAGGTGACCAATAGGGCGACCCGCACCCTGATTTACAGAGCAGCCGGTAAAAGACTTGCAAAAACAATGATATAAGAAATGAAATGGCGGAGGGAGTGGGATTCGAACCCACGGAGACATTGCTGCCTCGCCGGTTTTCAAGACCGGTGCCTTAAACCGCTCGGCCATCCCTCCGGACGTTGATTTGCGTGTAATGGGCCAAGCGCGGCTCTATTTCAAGCCGTATCGGCACGCAGTTGATCCGACTGGTGAAATCCTTCGTAAGCACCCCTCGTAACCGCCACGAGGAGACCGATAGATGAAAAAAGCAATCTGGAACCGCTGGGCCGTCGCGGCGTCCGTTTCAATGCTGCTGGCCGCAGCGCCGGCAAACGCGGAGATGCTGTCGGGTGACGCAATTCGTGCACTGATCCAGGATCGCACCGTTCACCTGGCCACGCCCTATGGGGTGACGCTACCGCTCCGCTATGCGTCGAACGGCGAGGTTACCGGTGATATTTCGGGGATCACGCTCGCACGCATGTTCACGCCGAGCGAAACCGGCAGCTGGTGGGTCGATGGCAACCAGATGTGCCAGCAATGGCCGAGCTGGTATAACGGCAAGCGCCATTGCTTCTCCATCACGCAGACTGGCGAAAACAGCATTGAATGGGTTCGCGACGACGGTCTTTCGGGCACGGCGCGCATCACGGGCTGAGGCGTTCATGGCCATGCATGAAGGGGCAGGGCGATTCGGTGGCGGCAATTATGTCACCGAATGGCCCTGTTCTGGCCACATTCCGTTAAGAAGCTAATCATGATTTGACGACTAGGGTGGCAAAAGCCATCGATGTGCCGCCCGCGGGCGGCAGAGGGGCGTCTGCTTCAGCCGGGCGCAACGCATACTGGGGACGGGTCGAATATGATTGGATGCGGTTTGTTGTCCGTGAGGACTTCCGCGTTTGTCGGTATGGCATGTGGTATCGTTTTCCTCGCCTCTTGTAGTTCGCAGCCAGCCCAGCAGACGGCGAGCCAGAAGCGTACGACCGAATACTTTGCGGAGTCGGTCTGGGGGGTAAAGGCAAGCCCCCGCGTATCCAACCTCGCCTCCAATCTGCCGCGCGGCGGCGGTCGGGACCATACGGGCCGGCCCTATCAAATCCGTGGTCAGTGGTACCATCCCAAGGAAGAGCCAAATTACCGCAACAGCGGCATGGCATCTTGGTATGGCAGCGCCTTTCATGGGCGACTGACGGCGAATGGTGAAGTCTATGACATGAATCACCTAACGGCGGCGCACCCAACCATGCCGCTGCCCAGCTATGCTCGCGTCACCAACGCACAGACCGGAGCCTCGGTCATCGTCAGGGTCAATGATCGTGGGCCTTTCGTGCGGGGTCGCATCATCGATCTCTCCCGTCGATCGGCGGAACTTATCGGAACCAAGGGCAGTGGCGTTGCGCGTGTCGAGGTCGAGTATCTGGGACGCGCGCCGCTCCACGGGCAGGACGACCAGTTTCTGCTGGCTTCCTATCGGCCAGCAGGCAGTTCTCCCGATCGTGATGGTCTTCCATCTGGTGTGATGCTTGCCATGAATGGCGCGTCGCCAACCGCAGCGGCAGCGCGTACAGCGCCCATGCCGGCTTCAGCGTCCGGCAATCTCAGGCCACGCATCGGCGTCGGCGGGGGCACCGCCTCTAACGGCAGCTATCCGCTTCTGCCGGAGCAAGGACCGATCATTCCCGAACGTCCGGCGTTCCTGGCAGCAGCGCCATCGGCCGGCAGTACGATGGCGTTGTCTTATGCCGATCATCGCGTGGGTGCGGCCGGAACCGCGCTGGAGGGACTGGCATCCGGTCCGGCAAGTTCCTCGGCACTGGTTGATGCATGGCAGCGCAGCAATGCCGCAAACACCTCCGGCATTGCTGACGGCATCCACATTTCGGTGGGCACGTTTGCGGACAGGGCAGAAGCGGAGCGTGTAGCCGCTGCATTGTCTGGCCAGGCCAAGGTCGAAATTGTGACAACCAATGGCGGTCTTCTGTCGCTGGTGGCGGTTCCGGATGGTCGCGCTGCGCTCGACGATTTGTTGCGGGCGGCCTGGGCCGCCGGCGCCAGCGACGCGATGACGGTTCGCAACTGAGGCCTTCACGTCTTCTTTCCTTGATCCGCTCTCTATCCGGCTGATAGTCTTCAGCAATCGGTCGGGTATAGGGATTGGGTCGGAACGATGAAAAACGTCGTGAGGGCTGGTTGTGCGTTTTTGGTCGCCATCATGCTGATGGCATGGCCGGCACAGGCTCAACTCTATGAGACGCGTGCCGACAGCGCTTTTCTGATCGATGCCGAAACCGGCACGGTGCTGTTTTCCAAGGACCCCGACAAGCTGATCCCGCCGGCTTCGCTGGCGAAACTGATGACGATGGAAGTCGTCTTCCACGCTCTGAAGACCGGCCGCCTGACCATGGATGACGAATTCCTGGTCAGCGAGAACGCGTGGCGCCGCGGAGGCGCGATGTCCGGCGGCTCGACGATGTTTGCCGAATTGGGTTCGTCCATCCGGCTCGAGGATCTGATTCAGGGCGTGATCGTGCAGTCGGCCAATGATGGCTGCATCATCATCGCCGAGGGCATGGCAGGCTCGGAGGAGAATTTCGCCCAGTTCATGACCGATCGCGCCCGTCAGATCGGGCTGGAGCGCTCTGTATTCGTCAATTCCACCGGTCTGCCGGCCGAGGGCCAGTTCGTGACGGCGCGCGAATTGGTCAAGCTCGCACACCACATGTGGTCGGAGTATCCCGAGTACTACCGCTTCTACTCGCAGACCGAGTTCACCTGGAACGGAATTTTGCAGCGCAACCGCAACCCGCTGTTGCGAATGGATATCGGCGCGGACGGGATGAAGACCGGATTCACGACCGAATCCGGATATGGCATTGTTGGTTCGGTCGAGCGTGGAGATCGGCGGCTTTTCCTGGCCATGAGCGGCATGACGAGCGAGGCTCAGCGGGCGGAGGAAGCACGACGCATTCTCGATTGGGGCATCCGCTCCTTCGAGAAGACGCAGTTGTTTGCAGCCGATGCCGTTGTCGGCGAAGCCCGGCTTTATGGCGGTGAGCGGAGAACCGTGCCGCTGCGCGCCAACGGTCCTGTCGCGATCTTCGTGCCCACCATGAGCCGCGACCGTATGACGGCGCGCATCGTCTATCGCGGTCCGGTTGACGCGCCGGTGGAAGAGGGCCAGCAGATTGCCGCGCTACGTGTCTGGATCGGTGACACGCTCAGCCAGGAAACGCCGCTCTATGCAGCGGAATCGGTCGGGACAGGCGCCATCCACCAGCGGGCTCTCGACGCAGTGCAGGAACTGCTGGTCGGCTGGCTCAGATAGGCGGCAGGGGCGTGGACCTTCGGCGGCAAAGGCCTTAGAGCTTCAACTGACCAACCACCGGATGGCCACCAAAATGGCCGCCATGTCCGGGCAGGGCCGGAAGCAGATGGCAAAACGCGGCATCTTCATAACCTTCGAGGGCGGCGAAGGAGCCGGCAAGTCGACGCAGATCGCGCGGCTTGCCGAGCGCATCGACGCCGGCGGCCTAGACGTCCTTGTCACCCGAGAGCCGGGCGGCTCGGCAGGCGCCGAAGCCGTGCGGCACGTGCTACTGTCGGGTGCAGCGGAACCGTTTGGTCCGGCCATGGAGGCGGTCCTGTTCGCTGCTGCGCGCTCCGACCATGTCGAACAGGTCATCCGGCCGGCGATCCGGCGCGGCACCATTGTCCTGTGCGACCGTTTTCTCGATTCAAGCCGTGTATATCAAGGTGGTGACTCGCGTCTGTCGACGGCGTTCATGGCGGCGCTCGAAAGGGTTGCGATCAACGGCATGATGCCTGACCTGACCCTGATTCTCGACCTCGACGCCGAGGAAGGGTTGCGAAGAGCCACCGCACGCCGGGGCGGCGGTGTTGCGGATCGCTATGAGAAGGAAACGCTGGAGATACATCGCGCGCGCAGGAACGCCTATCTAGACATTGCCAGGCGCGAGCCGGAACGTTGTGTCGTCATCGATGCGGGGCGCGATGCGGACAGGGTCGAGCGGGATATCTCGAACGCCGTGGGACGCGTCTTCGAACGCATGGCCATCGAATTCAGAGCTGGCGAGTGGGCATGAGCTTCGAACGCACCTATCCTGAGCAACATGACAGCCTGGCGGACATTCCGGATCCGGCAGAAAACGCGCATCTTTTCGGCCATGCAGAGACCGCCGCCCAATTTGCGTCCGACTACCGGGGACGGCGCATGCACCATGCCATGATCCTTGCCGGCAAGGCGGGCATCGGGAAAGCGACGCTGGCGTTTCATCTGGCGCGGCATGTCCTCTCATTTCCCGATCCGACAAGGGCACCGGAAGACCTTGCGCCGGCCGATCCCACTGGTCAGACCTTCAGGCTGATTTCCCAGGGTGCGCACCCCTCGCTCCTGCATCTGACCCGCCCCGTTGCCGATCGGGGTAAGGGGTTCAAGACGGTGCTGTCGGTCGATGAAGTCCGCCGGGTCGGCCGCTTCCTGTCGATGACGGCGCATGACGGTGGCTGGCGCGTGGTCATTGTCGACCCCGCCGACGACATGAACGCCAACGCGGCCAACGCGTTGTTGAAGAATCTCGAAGAGCCGCCGCCAAACTGCCTGTTCCTGTTGATGGCGCATTCGCCCGGCCGGCTGCTTCCTACAATACGGTCGCGCTGCCGCATGATCCAGCTCCGACCATTGGGCGATGCCGACCTCGTTCAAGCGCTGGAGGCGATCGGGGGCGACCTGCCCGATGATGAGGAGGCGCGGCGGCTGCTGCTGGATCAGGCAGGCGGCAGCGTGCGAGACGCGCTTATGCTGGCACGCTTCTCAGGTCTCGACATCGTCACCCAATTGCGATCCATGTTGGCTGCAATCCGGTTCGATGCGGCGGCGGCCTACCGGATCGCTGACGGTGTTGCCGCGCGTGACGACGGCGCGAGGTTTTCGGTCTTCAACGACGCGCTGCTGGCCCGTATTTCCGAACTGGCGCGCGAGAGGGCACAGTCTGGGCATTTGGAGCGCGCCGCAGCACTATCGCGTTTCTGGCAGGATACGGTTCAGCGCATCGGCGCCACCCGGGTCTATAATCTGGACCGTCGCCAGCACGTCGTCGGCCTGTTGCGCCAGCTTCACCACCTTGCAGCCTGACGGCCGTGCTCAGCCATATGGCCAAGCTGGGCTCAATCCGCTATCTGGGCGCAAACCATTCCTTCCCGGACGATCATCCGCATGACACGTGACAAGTTCTACATCACCACGCCGATCTTCTACCCGAACGGCAAGCCGCATATCGGCCACGCCTATACGGTGATCGCAACCGATGCCATGGCGCGCTTCCAGCGCCTCGACGGCAAGGAGGTATTCTTCCTGACCGGCACCGACGAGCACGGTCTGAAGATGCAGCAGACGGCCGACCAGGAAGGCATCACCGCCCAGGAACTGGCGGACAGGAATTCGGCCATTTTCCGCAATATGGTTGAAGCGGTCGGCGGCTCCAACGACGATTTCATCCGCACGACCGAAAAGCGGCACCATCGCGCCAGCCAGGCCATCTGGAAGGCGATGGCGGATAGTGGCGACATCTATCTGGACTCCTACAAAGGCTGGTACTCGGTTCGTCAGGAGGCCTATTTCGACGAGAGCGAAACGACCGTCGGCGACGATGGCGTGCGCCGCGAACCGCTTGGTTCGCCGGTCGAGTGGCAGGAAGAGCAAACCTACTTCTTCCGCCTGTCGGCCTATCAGGACAAACTGCTCGACCTCTACGAAAACAACCCGGATTTCATCGGCCCGGCCGAGCGCCGCAACGAGGTTGCGAGTTTCGTGAAGTCAGGCTTGCGCGATCTCTCCATCTCGCGTTCGACCTTCTCGTGGGGCGTGCCGGTCCCGGGCGACGAAAAGCACGTCATGTATGTGTGGGTTGACGCGCTGACCAACTACATCACCGCGGCCGGCTATCCCGATACCGACGCCGACAGCTGGGCGTGGTGGCCGGCGACCCACATCATCGGCAAGGACATTGTCCGGTTCCACGCCGTCTACTGGCCGGCATTCCTGATGTCGGCCGGCATACCGTTGCCCAAGCGTGTCTATGCGCACGGTTTCCTGTTCAACCGTGGGGAGAAGATGTCGAAGTCGGTCGGCAATGTCGTCGATCCCTTCGCGCTGATCGAGACATACGGGCTCGACCAGGTGCGCTATTTCCTGCTGCGCGAGGTGCCCTTCGGCCAGGACGGCACCTACAGCCATGAAGCCATCGTCAACCGCGTCAATGCCGATCTTGCCAACGGCATCGGCAATCTGGCGCAGCGCTCGCTCTCGATGATCGCCAAGAACTGCGCCGGCCAGGTACCGGAGAGGGGCACGCTCGCAACCGAGGACAGCGAGATACTCGGTTCCGTCGCGCATGCATATGAGGCAGCAAGGGCGGCCATGGAGGAGCAGGCGATCCATCGTGCGCTGACAGCGGTCATTGGGGTTGTCAGCGACGCCGACCGCTATTTCGCCGGTCAGGCGCCCTGGGCGCTGAAAAAGACCGACCCGGCGCGCATGGAGACGGTGCTGTGGACGACCGCCGAGGTGGTCCGCCGTCTGGCGATCCTGCTGCAGCCCTTCATGCCGGGCTCGGCGGCGAAGCTGCTCGACCTTCTCGCCGTGCCGGCTGACACGCGCAGCTTCGCCCATCTGGGCGATGACAGCGCTCTGGTCTCGGGTACTGCGCTGCCGGCACCGCAAGGCGTGTTCCCACGCCATGTGGACACTGAAGCGGGTTCTGCCTGAACATGCTGGTCGACAGCCATTGCCATCTGGACTTTCCGGACTTCGCGGAAGACCGTGCAGGCTTCATCGCGCGGGCGGTGGAAGCGGGTGTCGGGCGCATGGTTACGATCTCTACCCGCGTGCGCCGTTTTGACGAGATCCGCACGATCGCCGAGGCGCACGAGGAAGTCTGGTGTTCGGTGGGGACCCATCCGCATAATGCCGGCGAGGAGACCGACGTCACGGTCGATGACCTGCTGCGGCTGGCCGAGCACGATCGGGTGGTTGCCATCGGCGAGGCCGGTCTCGATTATTTCTACGACAAGGCGCCACGCGACGCGCAGGCAGCCGGCCTGCGCACCCACATCGCCGCGGCACGGGAGAGCGGGTTGCCGCTCGTCATCCATGCACGCGACGCCGATGACGACATGGCCGCCATCCTGGAAGACGAGATGGGGAAGGGGACTTTTCCTTTCGTGCTGCACTGCTTCTCGTCTGGACGGGGTTTGGCGGAAATCGGCGTGAAGCTTGGCGGCTACGTCTCCTTTTCCGGCATCCTGACCTTCAGGAAATCGGATGAATTGCGGGCGATCGCGCGCGACATTCCGCACGACCGGTTGCTGGTGGAAACAGACGCGCCCTATCTGGCGCCGATGCCGTTTCGCGGCAAACGCAACGAGCCGGCATATGTTGCGCACACGGCGCATGTCCTGGCCGAGACGATCGGCGTCAGCGATGAGGAAATTGCCCGGATAACCACCGACAATTTTTTCAGGCTGTTTTCGCGCGCCGAGCGCCCGCAGGTCGATGACTGACCGGCTGCGCTTCACGCTGCTCGGATGCGGCTCGTCGCCCGGCACGCCGCGCATCACTGGCGATTGGGGCAATTGCGATCCCGCCAATCCGAGGAACCGGCGCATGCGCGCGGCCGCCATGGTGGAGCGGATCGGGCAGGGCGGCACGACGCGTGTCGTCATCGATACGGGTCCTGACTTCCGCCTACAGATGCTGAACGCCGGTGCGGGTGAAATCGACGCCGTGGTCTACACGCACCCGCACGCCGACCACATTCACGGCATCGACGATCTGCGCGGTTTCGCGCTCTACCAGCGCAAACTGATCGATGTCTACGCCGACCGCCCGACGATGGACCGGCTGCACCAGTCCTTCGGCTACTGTTTCGAGACGCCGCCCGGCAGTTCCTATCCGCCGATATTGCAGCCGCACACAATCGCCCATGACGATCCCTTCGAGATCGATGGTGCCGGCGGTCCGATCACGTTCCTGCCATTGCCGCTGATCCACGGCGACATCATCTCGCTGGGCTTTCGCATCGGTTCGATTGCCTATTGCTCGGATGTCAGCGGCATACCGCAGGAAACCGCCACGCGGCTGCACGAGCTCGACCTTCTTGTCATCGACGCATTGCAGTACAAGCCGCACCCAAGCCATTTCTCGCTTGGCCAGGCGCTGGAATGGATGGACCGGCTGAGGCCACGCCACACTGTGCTCACCCATATGCACATTCCACTCGATTATGAGACGGTAGCCCGTGAAACGCCCGATCATGTCGAGCCCGGTTATGATGGTATGGTGGTTGAATATAGGCTGACAACTAGCTGAATTGGTTGATATATGAGCAAGAGCATCAAGCGCGTGGAAGAAGCTGCCAAGGAGTCCGGGCTGACCATCGAGGTGCGCCGGATGGGTGAATCGACCCGTACGGCCGAGGAAGCGGCGGCCCAGTGTGGCTGTGCTGTTGCCCAGATCGTCAAATCATTGATCTTCCAGGGCAAGGATAGTGGCCGGCTGCTGCTGTTCCTGGTTGCCGGCAACAACCGGCTGGACACCGAGAAGGCCGCGGCCTTGGCAGGCGAAGCATTGGAGCGTGCCGATCCGCGGTTGATCCGCGAGCGCACCGGCTTTGCCATTGGCGGCGTGTCGCCAATTGGTCATCTGGAACCTGTTGCAGCTTTTGCCGACGAGGCCCTACTTGGCTTCGACGTGGTCTGGGCGGCTGCCGGCGCGCATGATGCGGTGTTCTCGGCAGAACCGAACGCGCTCGTAGCGGCGGCAGGGGCACGGGTTGCTCAGCTGGCGGGCTGAAGGAAGGCGTTGTCATCGACCCAGTCCACAGCAAGGACGCCCGGCCCAGCGCCTAACCCAGCAGTTCCATAATCTATCTTATGCGACTGCCGGATATGTATTCGACACAGCGTCTCCATCGGCCCCCTCGTCTTGTGGACCGGCGAAGCCGGCGCTTGGCCGGCTGGCGGTCATGGCATAGCTTCGCAGCCATGACACCCTCCCGCGACATTTCCCGCCTCATCGAAATTATGGCTGCCTTGCGAACGCCGGTCACTGGCTGCCCGTGGGATCTCGAGCAGGATTTCGCGTCTATCGCGCCCTATACGATCGAGGAGGCCTACGAGGTGGCCGACGCCATCGCCCGTGGTGACAAGGACGATCTTCGTGAGGAACTGGGCGATCTCCTGCTGCAGGTCGTCTACCACGCGCGCATGGCGCAGGAAGAAGGCAGTTTCGAGTTCGGCGATGTCGTTGAAGCCGTGACGCGCAAGATGATCCGGCGCCACCCGCATGTCTTCGGCGACGAATCGGCACGTGGCGCCGGGATGGCCAAGGGAATGTGGGAGAAGATCAAGGCCGAGGAAAAGGCAGAGAAGCGCGCTGCGAGATTGTCGCGCGGGCTGGATCCGGAAGATAACGGCAAGGGCTATCTGGATGGCATCCCGCTTGCCCTGCCCGGTCTGGTACGGGCGCTGAAGCTCCAGCAGAAGGCCGCTCGTGTCGGCTTCGACTGGTCCGAGGCGCCGCCGATACTCGACAAGATCGAGGAAGAGATCGGTGAGCTGCGCGAGGCGATGGAGAGCGGCCGGGCTGAGCGTATCAAGGACGAGTTCGGCGATCTCCTCTTCGCGATGGTCAATCTTGGGCGTCATCTCGGGGTCGAAGCCGAAGATGCATTGCGAGGCACCAACGACAAGTTCCGGGACCGCTTTCATGCGATCGAACGTGCGCTGACGGAACGCGGTGACACGCTGGAAGGCGCGACGCTCGACGAGATGGAAGCGCTTTGGCAGGACGCCAAGCGCAAGACGTGAGGCTGTGGACTAGAGCAAGTCCTGCGAATGCTGGGTCACTCTGCCGGAGGGCATTTGGCGCAAGGTCGAGGGTTGCGGCGAAGTGCGTGGTGGTGCCACGGTCGAGACGCAACCCGAAGGAATTGGGCCAAATGCA
>Ga0213835_100930_pt1 | contig 21790 bp, 22 predicted proteins | sample SWPATP01_FD_160576 | JGI IMG/M metagenome (GOLD analysis project Ga0213835, IMG submission 160576) | Coastal seawater microbial communities from Marineland, Florida, United States - SWPA TP0 #1 | ecosystem: Environmental > Aquatic > Marine > Coastal | place: USA: Florida | collected 2016-08-05 | reverse complement strand
GAAGCAGAATTGCAGTCCCCTGAGTTTGTCCTTGGTGTCATGAATAATCTCCTCCAGGTGGCCGGGGAAGAATACGCGGCGGCGATCGCCAATAATCAGATCGTCGAAGCGGTGGAATACCAAGATTCCCGTGGTTTCGTTTTCCATAGCGAGATGCTTTATGAACAGATTGCGGATCAACTCAGCCCGGAGACCAGAGAGGCGATCGCCACGGCTTTAGCCGATCTCAAAACCGCTTGGCCCACGGTGGAACCGCCTCAAACCCCCGTAAAAACGCCCCAGGAAGTATTGAGTCGTATTGTTGAGATTGAAGCCGCCAGCAACAGCTAATCCCCAGCTTCTGTGAATATCATTACAGTGGCCCCGGTTTTGCTGGGGCTTTTTTAAGATTTTTTGGTAAGGCAAATGTTCTTTAAAATTCCCCAGGTGTTGACACCAGAGGCCCTCGAAAAAATAACCACAACCTTGACCGAAGCCGAATTTGTCGATGGCAAACTTACGGCAGGTTGGTATGCCAAACTGGTCAAAGAAAATCAACAATTGGCCAAGGCAACCCCCACGGCCCAAGCTCTAGAAGAGCAAGTGCGCCAAGCCCTCCAGAGCAATGCTCTCTTTCAAACGGCGATCCGTCCCAAAACTGTCCACACCCTGCTGTTTAGCCGTTACGGCCCCGGCATGGCCTATGGTCGCCACACCGACAATGCCCTGATGAATGGGATGCGCTCGGACGTTTCATTTACCCTGTTTCTCAATGAACCTAGTGACTATGAAGGGGGCGAACTTGTCATTGAAGGGGCAGATTCTGAACAAAGCTATAAACTGCCTGCTGGAACGGCGATCGCCTATCCTTCTACTTCGTTGCACCGGGTGAATGTGGTGACAAAAGGGACACGCTTGGTGGCGGTGGGTTGGGTGCAAAGTTGGATCCGGGATGCCCAAAAGCGGGAAATTGTATTTGATCTCGATGTCAGTCGCCGTAGCCTGTTTGCCCAGAGCGGTAAAACCACAGAATTTGATCTCCTCTCGAAAAGTGTGGCGAATCTCCTACGGCTCTGGAGTGAGTAAACAAACTCACCTAAGACTTTATTGAAAATAAGTATCAATACTATTGACGAACTTCCCAAGTATCGATACACTTTATCTAGTTTAAATAAGAATTATTTTCATTAAAATATCCCATGAAAATTGTCCACTCCTGCGGTACAACCGACATTACCCAGCAGCTCCGCCAAGATAGCCATGCCCCAGAGCAATCCCAAGGTAGACAGCCCCACACGGCTCCTGATCTTGCCCAATATTATTTAGCGACCCTCAGTTTAGACCATGCTTTAGCGGAGTCCTGAGGGCTGGGCAAGATATTTCGTTAAAACCACTTTATTTTCTCGGTATAAAAAAATGATTGATTTCTTTTATTTTATGTTTGCGGCTTGCCTCGGTTTTTCGCCAGTTGATGCGGAATCACCCCGCTAGCATTCTTGCTAACTAGACTCCATAAAAATAACGACTTACTCTCACTTGATCACTCTTGTTTAGGGGTAAGGTGCAGTTTATCTCAGACTGGGAGTGGTGTGGGCGATCGCCTGGGCATCGGCAAAAATAGCCGCCGCAACCTGGGGTTGGGCCTGGCTCTCAAGAAGATGGCCGAGTTGATTGAGCACCACAACTTGGGTCTGTACGTCCTGGCGATCGCGGGCCAGATGAAGTTGTTGCCGCAGGACGGTTTCTGCTGCCTGGAGATTATCCTGAGTCAAATAAGTATCGGCCAAGGCTGTGAGGGTTAAGTTCAGCTGATCCCAAGTACGAAACTGTCGATAAATCGCCTCGGCCCGGTGCCAGTGAAACAGTGCTGTTTCTAAGTTGCCTTCGCTGTGGGCCTGGCGAGCCAGTTCAAAATGACGATCCGCATCTTTACGCTGGAGTAATTTTTGTTCGGCGTTTTGTTTGCGCCCCTGACCAAAGGCTGGCACTGTCCCTAAAACCCCTACGGTACCTAAACTTAAGAGTAAGCAGAGAGTCAGCCAAAAGGGGAAGGTTACAGTCCGGGAAGGAGCGGGCGATCGCATAAAAAATTAAACCCAAAAAACAGCGCGCTAAAAAAACCAAAGTCCTTCCATCTTAGCGGTAAATCTCGATCATCTTACCGAGATGAAAAAGAGGTAAGAAATTGACTTTCCTTACCCCAGGCGTTGTGTAGATTGGCCGTTCAGCGGTTAATGCCGTTGGCACATGAAATGATATTACGAAAAACCCTGACCACGATTTTTGGAGGGCATGCAGAAACAGTTTTCTATCTGTTGTCGTAACGTTGCCTCATCTAAATCTTGGCCGATCAAGACTAACTGATTTTTTTTCGTTTCCCCAGGTTTCCATTCCGAATCATCGATCGTAAACCGCTTTCCACTCAGGTGAAACACATGGCGTAGCGGGCTTTCATCAAACCACAGAATTCCCTTCGCCCGGAACACATTCACGGGTAACTGATTATCTAGGAAATATTGAAACTTGCGGATCGCAAAGGGTTTGTCACTTTGGAAAGAAATTGACGTAAATCCATCGTTTTCTAAATGGTTTGAGTGGTGATGATGGTGTTCATGGTCGTGGTCATGGTCGCACTCTGGGGTGCAAACATGGTCATGATCGTGGTGGTCATGGTTATGCCCATGGTCGTGGTCGTGGTGATCGTGGCTGTGGTGGTGATGCACATGAGTATCTGCCGCATCAAAATACTTATCCGACTCAAAAAGACCCACACTGAGTAGCAACGGCAAGGGTACTTCAGACTTTTGGGTGCGCAGGAGTCTAGCCCCTTCTTTAATGTCGCGGATTCTGACTTCTAGGGCATCAACGTCTGACTCCTCAACCAAATCCGTTTTATTCAACACGATGATGTCACCGTAGGCGATTTGGCTGTAAGCCGCTTCACTATTAAATAAATCCAAACTAAAGTTGGCACAATCCACCATGGTCACAATGGAATCTAGGCGGGTTAGGTCTCGTAACTCTGTCCCCAGGAAGGTCAAGGCCACAGGTAATGGATCTGCCAGCCCCGTTGTTTCAACGACGAGATAATCAATTTTGTCACCCCGATCAAGGATTTTATGCACCGCATTCACCAGATCTTCATTGATGGTGCAGCAGACACAGCCGTTGCTGAGTTCCACCATGTTGTCTTCGGTGGTGACAATTAGCTCATTATCAATGCCGATTTCCCCAAATTCGTTCACGAGGACAGCAGTTTTAAGTCCCTCTTGGTTGCTGAGGATGTGGTTTAGTAGTGTCGTTTTGCCGCTGCCGAGAAATCCGGTGATAATCGTTACGGGAAGGCCACTTTTACTGGCATCTAAGGTATCGGCACCTGGGGCTTGGCTACTGACTGTGGGCATAATATTTTTCACTTTCAATTAGAAAACAACTTCTTCTTATCTTACACAGTATTTTTGGCGTCTAGAGTCGGGGCGATGCTTCGGGAAAAGTTAGGAATGCGCAGAGGTGAAGGCCACGGTCAACTTGGAAAAAATGCGTCAGAGGAGAAGGGCGATATTGACCATGGTGATCGCCAAAATTAAGCGACATTGACAAACCTGTCTGACGGAATTTGGGCCAGGGATTGAAATGTGGGTTTAGCAAAATAAAAGCCTTGGAAAAGGTTAATGCCTAGCCCTTGGAGGGTGGTTAATTCTGCTTGGGTTTCAATGCCTTCGGCAATGACAAGACTAGAGAGTTCCCCGGCAACTTGCAGCACACCTTTGACGATCGCTTGCCGCACTTTATCTTGGTCAATGCCGCGAATTAAGGCCATGTCAAGTTTGATCAAATCAGTCTGAATTTCTGATAGAAGATTTAACCCAGCATAGCCTGCCCCAAAATCATCAATGGCTGTTTTAAAACCACGGGCCCGATAATATTCAACGATTTTTCGGAGGTGGACTAAATCTGTGATTTGTTCACTTTCGGTAATCTCAAAAATAATTTGCTCAATGGGAAATCCATAGGTTTCCGCCGCTTCTAGGGTTGTGCGAATGCAGCGTTCTGGTTCATAAACGGCATTGGGTAAGAAATTAATACTCAAAAAACAGGGAATATGCAGTTCTGCGGCAAGACGAATTGCTGTGGTGCGACAGGACTGGTCAAATAAGTAGCGGTTGCTGTCGTTAATGTGTTGAAAAATTGCTTGGGCTGACTCATTATTTAAACCCCGCACCAGGGCTTCATGGGCAAAAATTGTTTGGGTTTCTAGGTTGACAATGGGTTGAAAGGCCATTGTGAATTCGAAATCGAGTTTATTTCGATTCGTGCATTCTCTACATTCCATGGTGCACCTAATTTGTAGGGTCTCTTAACTATCCTGGCGATGATCAATATTGAACATCAACATATTCAGCGGTTAGGGTTTGTTTCCATGAAGATCAATATTTATCCATAAAAAATCGCCTCTCTTGGATCTTAGTTCAAAAAAGGCGATCGCCAAATTGACCTCGGTTAAACGAAAGGTTTAGATACCGAGGCGTTGGTAGACTTGATCGAGGTGACGCAGTTGGAATTGCGGATCAAAGCAGGCTGCAATCTCCTCGCCAGAGAGGTGTTGGGTAATTTCCGCATCTTGCTCGACGTTGGCGCGGAAGTTCCCGCCTTCAGTGTTCCAGGCGGTGTGGGCGCAACCTTGCACAAGGCGGTAGGCATCCTCACGGGTCAAGCCTTTCTCGACGAGGGCCAGCAGTACCCGCTGACTGAAAATCACGCCGCCATAGACGTTCATGTTACGTTTCATGTTCTCTGGATACACCAAAAGATTCTTCACGAGGCTAATGGTTTCCCGCAGCATAAAATGCACGAGGATGCAGCTATCGGGCACGGCGACCCGCTCGACGGAACTGTGGGAAATGTCCCGCTCATGCCAGAGGGCAACGTTTTCGAGGGCGGCCATCGCATTACCCCGCACCAAGCGCGCCATCCCGGTTAAGCGTTCAGAACGGATCGGGTTGCGTTTGTGGGGCATCGCCGAAGAGCCTTTTTGACCCTTGGAGAAATATTCTTCGACTTCTAATACATCGGTGCGTTGGAGGTTGCGAATTTCCACGGCAAAGCGTTCGATGCTGGCGGCTAACACGGCCAGTTGGTTCATGTAGTTGGCGTGGCGATCGCGGGAAATCACCTGGGTCGAAGCAGTATCGGGATCCAGGCCGAGTTTTTGACAAGCTAAAGCTTCAACGCGGGGTTCAATGTTCGCATAGGTTCCCACAGCGCCAGAGATTTGTCCCACGGCAATTTCTTTGCGCACAGCGACTAGGCGATCGCGGTTCCGGAGCATTTCAGCCAGCCAACCCGCCAGCTTAAACCCAAAGGTCATCGGTTCGGCGTGGATGCCGTGGGAACGACCCACCATGACGGTGTAGCGGTGTTGTTGGGCTTGGTAGCGAATCGCTTGGATCAGTTCTTCGACACAGGTCAGGATCAGATCGAGGCTATCCACCATCTGCAGAGCAAGGGCCGTATCCAGAACATCGGAACTGGTCATGCCGAGGTGAATATAACGCCCCGCATCGCCGACATATTCATTGACGTTGGTGAGAAAAGCGATCACATCATGGCGCACTTCTTTCTCAATTTCTAAAACCCGCGCTTCGTCGAACTGGGCTTTGGCTTTGATTTCTTCTACGGCTTCTGTGGGGATATACCCTAACTCTGCTTGCGCTTCACAGACGGCAACTTCGACTTTCAGCCAGGCCTTGAGTTTTGCTTCATTTGTCCAGAGATTCCCCATTTCGGGGAGGGTATAACGTTCAATCACGAGATGTGCCGCAGAATACAACCTAGCTATTTTACAAGGGGTTGTTCAAATTTTGGCAATGTTTTTACGGGGGTTTACGGGGGAAGCGATCGCCTTTGGGACAGAAGCCTCTCGTCGGCATTGCCCTAAAGTTCGGTTTAGACCATAAAGCGCCATCAAGCTCAAGATATGTACAGTTTCCGGCCTGCCCCCAAAGGAGGGAGTTAAGCTAAAAGTAGCCGATGTTGTTCTAAATTATCGTTGGCGATCGCCGAGGGGTTTGTACCATGACAAACAAACTATTCACCACAGAAATCACCACGGGTGACATCACCCTCACCAGTAATGTGACCAGCGTGACGGCACGGGCCAATCGCATCTCTCGCGTGGAAGAAAAACGAGACGATCCCCGCAAAAACCCTGCTGCTATCTACATTGACCTAAGCGTTGATCACCCAGAAAAATTCCATGATGTCCTCGAAGCTACCGAAGCCGTTGATCTAGCCCTGAGCCTCAATGATGCGGTGGAAATGGGCCTATTGATGGTGGCCATGGGCCTAGAGCATAAAACCGATGCGCAAATTAAGCAGGTACTCGACCGTCTGGCGGATTTAATTGAACAGTACCGTTAGCCAAAGGTCTTTAATGTTTATGCCTTAGCGGTTATTGAAAAAGTCCCAGATGATGCGGGGGAGTTCAATAATCTGTGTAATCACCTGCCCCGACTGAATCCCGAAGACCAGTTGCAACACCAGCACAATGGCCGCAATGGTCACAGCGGTTTGCACGCTGGTTTTCACGATTTTGATAAACGCGGTAAAAACTAACCAAGAAATAATTAAAGCGGCGACGATCACAATAATTTCGATCGGCATCGGTGCTCACTCTCCACAAGGTGCGATTTGGCCTGGCCTTATCCTAGGGCAAAAGGGGAAAAGATTATTGGGGAAGCTGTTTCACTTCAGCGAGCCAGCGGTCTTCGTCGGAACTATCTTTGGCGATCGCCAGATAACTATGTTCGGTGCGATCAACGATCAAAATTTTGTCGCCCCGTCGGGGAATCACTTCGGCCCAGTGGGGTAAACTCACCGGGACAGTCATCAGGTTCCGAGCCGAATCGTACACATCCGCCTGGCCAATTTTGCCAGCGACATAGTGGGGAAGAGTTTTAGAAGAGACCACCCCCAGGCACCCAATCAGGCGATCGCTGCTGACATCTTCCCCAAAGGCGGCAAATACTTTCCCTAGGGGGTAAGCCAACAGTTTCCCGATCCAAAAGGCGATCGCCCCACTCCCAAAAAAGACCACAATCCCTAAAAATCCCGTCGGTGTCCTCAGGCCCACGTTGAACATCCACCCCAACAGACCCCACAGACTGAGATCTGTGGCCAGCAGCAACATTAACGGCGCTTGCCCAAAGCCAAACCAAGACAGCACCGACCAGAGACCAAACCCTTCGCCCTCAACCTCGGTATCTCCATCGAGATCACCATCAACGTCGGCATCTAAGTCTATATCGGCGTCGATGTCTGCATCAAAATCGGCTTCCATATCGAGGTCATCGTCCCCACCCCCAGAGAAAATGACAAACAAATACAACAGGATGCCACTCCCCAGGAGCACCCAGTAGCCTAAGTTTGACGCATCAAAAATCATGGACGCACCATATCCGGGACAGAGTAAAAAATTCGCACGGGTCGCCCCCCAAATCTAGGAATTTTTTTGGCGATCGCCACCACCATAATCTAGCTCTAGACTTATTTCCCAAATTTTTGTTGCGCGCGCATCACCAGTTCCGCCGTAATTTCTTCGACTTCTTCTTCACGGGCAAGTTCTTCGATGGTTTGTCGCGCCTGGGAACGGGCATAAAAAGGAATATTTTTGTATTTGGTTTTCGCTTCTTCCGTCCAGGGGATTTCGTCAGGAAAATTAGGATAAGTCATCGTTTCAGTACCTTAGGGGGAGTTTTCTGAATCATAGCAAGGATTTCCGGGGGTTAAAAGCGCGGTTTCGTTAAATTTCTTGATATTTTTTTAGTGCAAATGTTTTTATACTCAAAGTGAACCCCAAGTCACTTGCCATCGATTCTCTAACGGAGCGCCAGGGCGGCAATTGGCGGTTGAGATTGCGTCATATTCAAAAGATTTTTTCTATACCAACAACTCTAAAAGCTGGTTTTCATTCAGTTCTTGAATTCCCAATTGTCGGGCTTTGTCTAGTTTAGATCCGGCATTGTCGCCCGCCACAAGATAGTCAGTATTTTTGCTGACAGAACTCGTGACTTTGCCGCCGGCTGCTTTGATTTTTTCGGCAGCTTCAGTGCGTTTGAGGGTCGGTAATGTCCCTGTGATCACAAAGGTTTTACCGGAAATCTGATGATTGGCTTGGGTTTGGGCCGTCTGGGTTTGGGCCGTCTGGGTTTGGGCAAAGGTCAAGCCCGCTTGTTGTAGCTTTTCGATCAACTGTTGATTCGCATCTACCCGGAACCAATCGACGACGGATTGGGCAATTTCTTCGCCAATGCCATAAACCCCCTGTAATTGAGCGAAGCTGGCTTTTTGGAGTTGTTCTAAAGTTGGGAAGTTTTGCGCCAAAATTTCTGCATTGACTTTCCCCACAAAGCGAATCCCCAGACCATACAAAACACGGGCATAGTCTTGATTTTTTGAGTGGGCGATCGCCTGGATTAAATTCGCCGCTGACTTTTGTCCCATACGGGGGAGAGACTGCAACTGTTCGCTGGTTAGGTCATAAATGTCGGCGATGGATTGCACCAGACCATGCTCAATCAAAAGAATCACATTTTTTTCGCCTAAACCCTGGATATCGAGGGCGTCGCGGCCAGCCCAATGGACGAGGGAACCCCGCAAAATCGCCGGACAAGAACTATTCACACAGCGGGCGACGGCTTCCCCAGGGGGACGAACCAGGGCTGAGTTGCATTCGGGACAATGGCTTGGAAATTCGTAAGGAATAGTTGCTTCTGGGCGTAAATCAACTAAAACTCGCAAAACTTCCGGGATAATTTCCCCTGCTTTGCGAATGACGACTGTATCACCGATTCTAAGATCTAATTCTTTAATGCGGTCTTCGTTGTGGAGGGTGGCCCGTTGTACCGTTGTTCCGGCCAATTGCACTGGTTCCATGACGGCCATGGGGGTGACAGCCCCCGTTCTGCCCACGTTGACGATGATGTCTTTGACAGTGGTTGGGGCTTCCTCGGCGGCATATTTTAAGGCGATCGCCCAGCGGGGAAATTTTTGGGTGAAGCCCAACTCAGCCTGGAGAGAAAAGTCATTGAGTTTAACGACAACCCCATCGGTCAGGTAAGGGAGTTTTTTGCGGCCTTCATCCCATTTTTCAAAATAATTTTTTACGGCAGTTAAATTAGGGCAAAGCTCACGGTTTGGATTGACCCGAAACCCCATTTTTTTCAGAAATTCGAGGGCCTCCCATTGGCTATTTAACTGAGGGGAATTGTGCGATTCTGGGAGGTGGAGGGTGTAGGCAAAAAAGTCTAACTTGCGAGCCGCAACAATTCGGGAATCAAGTTGTCGTAGGGTACCAGCGGCGGCATTTCGCGGATTAGCAAATAGATTTTCGCCCGCTTTTTCCCGCTCTTGGTTAATCTTTTCAAAGGTCTCTAGGGGTAAAAAAGCTTCCCCCCGCACCTCCACTAAAGGAGGCGGATTATCGAGGTTTAAACGTAAAGGAATGGTACGAATAGTACGCAGATTTTGGGTGATTTCTTCTCCTGTCACACCGTCGCCCCTGGTGGCTCCGCGCACTAAAATCCCGTTTTCGTAAGTTAAGGCGATCGCCGAGCCATCGATTTTAAGTTCGCACACATAACCGGAATCGCTGGGGATTTCTCCGGCCAACGCCCGCTGCCACCGTTGTTCCCACTGGGTCAGTTCCCCAAAGTCAAAGGCATTTTCCAGACTGTAGAGGGGGATATTATGTTTGACGCTGGTGAATTGGGTGGCGGGCTGGTCGCCAATCCGTTGGGTAGGACTGTCGGGGGTGATGAGTTGGGGATGTGCCGTTTCCAGGGCCACCAGTTCCCGATAGAGCTGGTCATAGACAGCATCCTCCATGAACGGCGCATCGAGGACATAGTAGGCATAGGCCGCTTTTTGCAGTTGCGATCGCAGTTGGGCCAGGCGGGTTGGGGGGGCGTCGGACATGGGTTTGGGGGAAAGATTTTCAAGCCGCCATTATAGGCGATCGCCCCAGGGAAATTATTCCGTTGCCTCTGCTTCTGGGTCGGTTTCGGTGGGGACGGCTTCGAGGGCCTTAAGATCTGCGGCACTGAGTACGGCCATTTCCTTAATTTGGTCTTTGTAGGTGGCGGGGGCGAGGTTGATCGCGGTCATGAAAAAGGGTTTCGCGGCGGCTTCATTCCCTTGATTTTTTAAGACCATGGCTTTGGCGAGGACTGGCCGAAAGTCTGTTTTATTCACTGTGGCGGCTTGGTCATAGATGGCGATCGCCTCCCCGAAGCGTTTTTGGGCGACGTAAATTTGCCCCAGCATCAGTTGGATAGATGTCACTTTTTCTGGATCAATGTCAATGGTTTCGTCTTCTGTTAATTGCCCCATGTCCTTGAGGGTGGTTTGGAGCAGTTCAATTGCCCCCTCTGGCCGATTTTGTACCAGGAGCAGATCCACCATGCCCTGGAGAGCGTTGATGTGGGTCGGATCTGTCAACAGCACTTTTTTGTAAGTGGCCGCCGCTCCTTCGTAATCCTTGGCCTCCTGTTCCACCTGGCCCAGCAGGACGAGGTAATCGGGATTATCACGGTGGATTTGTGCCAGACCATCGAGGGCAGTGGCCGTTTTTTCTAAATCATTAAGCTTGAGGCTGGTATCCAAGAGACCCCGCAGCGCTTTCTCGTTATTGGGTTCTTTTTCTAACCAGATTTCATAACTTTGTTGGTCTTTTTCGAGGAGGGCGATCGCCGGATCTGGGGTTGTTGCGGGTTGCACCTTGGCCGCTGCTGCCGTTTGCCGGGCCAACATCCACTGGTCGAAGCGGGGCATCACCAAAAGTCCCCCTGCCAGTAGAAATAAAAGCCCGGAAAGACCATAGACCCAGGGGCGGGGACGATAGTATTTTTCGATAATGTGACTCGCCATGGCTATAGATAGTGGGGAAAACTAGAGGGATAAAAACCAGACCCAAAAGACCGAAAAAGTCAGAAGGTTGGCAAAATTTTATCTAAATTTTACTGATTTATCACCTCTGACACCCCATTGAGTACAATAGGCAGGCGCTAAACGTCTTCGTCCGTCCTATATGATCGAAGGCAGAATGCTAATTTTTATCGTGATGGCGATCGCCTACCGATGATGTTGATGTCTGATAGTTGACTATCTGGTATCGAAAACGATCTGTATTTTTTGTTAGCCCACCTAGAAAGCATTGGATAAGCCCGTGTCTGAATCTAACCATCATCTATCGTCTCCACCAGCGCCGAATCCCCATGAGGACCAGACGACCTCCCAAAAACTACGGCAACATCCCATTCCCCCCGCGAGCCATCCCCGTCAATATCGGGCCATTGGCATTGTGCGCGGCAAATATACCCCCGAAGATCCAGAGCAAATTAGTAAGGGGGCGATCGCCACAGCAGATGGCACCATCGAAGCCGTTTTATTAGGTCGTGTGATTAGCCTGATCAAAAATCACATTGACCTCAACCAAGAGCACGTTTGGGTCGTCTATCCCCGCACCCGCCAGGATGATAACCATCTCCACCTCCAGATTCTCGGCATTTGGGAGCCCGAAAACCTTGATGATCCAGAGGCCCTCACGGAGTCTATTCCCACCAGTGACCAAGTCGAAGACGGCTATTTTTCCATTCGCGGCCAGGTGGTTTTCTATGATGCCGAATCCAAAAAAGTCATCGTTAAAATTCGCCAATCCCCGAAGAAGCAAGGGGACAAGCCCAAGTTTTTCAAGATTCAACTGATCGGTGCTCTGCCGGATCGCCCCGTTAACCATTTCTACGATCTCCAGGCGAAGCTCCTCGATAATATGCTGATGATTCAAACCTGCGAAGATATTGGCTATATCAGCAGTCGTCGCAAAGGCCCCAAGCCAGGCGGAAAACCCTTTAACCGCGACAAGAGCAAGCCCAGACCCATCGCCGATCATCACGCCAGTGATAGCCATGGGGCAACTGCTAGAGCGAGACCGGTGCCCCGACCCAAACCAAAGGATAGTGAGGGCTAAATCACGGTCGTTTTTAGGCTAACTTCCAGTTTCCCCCTTTGATGAAGAGAAGTCATTGGGGGTTCTTTGTTGGCTGAGTTTGGCTAGGGTATCAAAGGCGAATTTTTGCACTAGGATTTCTAGGGCCCGGGCGATCGCCGTTGCCTGGGGCGGCAGTTGATCAATGAGGGCTTTGAGGTGTTGGGCCCTGGCCGCGAGGGCGGCTTGGTGAAAGGCCGTTAACCATTCAGGGGGAAATTTTTGTAAGGCCTCTGGTGTTAAGGCTGGGAGTTGTTCATCCCGTGCTTGGGGAGGATAGAGGGCCAGGTGCATCGGGTTGGCCGGGGTCGCCCCCGTGAGCTCAAAGGAAAAACAAGAACCGACTCCCGGCTGGCTACTGACGACGATTTCACCGCCCATGAGGTTGACAAATTTTTGGCTGAGAGCCAAGCCCAAACCACTGCCTTGACCCATGCGATCGCCCGCTTCTAATTTCACAAAATTATCAAAGAGTCTGGTGAAATCTGTTTCAGCAATGCCAATCCCTGTATCTGTGACGCTAAACCGGAGACGGAGGGGATTTTGCGCTAGGGTTTTGACCGTCAGTTGAACGCAGCCACTGTCGGTAAATTTGAGGGCGTTATTCAAAAGATGGAGCAGCACGGAGTGGAGTTTTGCTTGGTCGGCGTTGATATAGCGGGGCACCTGTTCGTCCCAATGGATATCAAGCTGGATATTTTTGTGCTGGATTTCGAGGGCGTACATTTGGGCGAGATCATCCAGAAGATCATGGAGATTAAAGAGGTTGGGGTTTAGTTGTAGGGTGCCCTTTTCAAATTTCGCCAGGTTAAGAATATCGTTGAGCAACGCAAGGAGATGCTTCCCCGACCGATGAATGATGCTGAGGTATTCCTGGTGATCCGTCGAGAGGTCTGGCGATCGCTCCATAATTTGGGTAAAGCCTAAGACCGCATTCAGGGGGGTTCTTAGTTCGTGGCTCATGCTTGTGAGAAACTGATTTTTGGCATGGTTCGCAGCCTCCGCCAATTCCTTCGCCAGTTCGAGTTGCTTATTGGCCTGCTGCCGCTGGTAATAGTTGTAGATTAAGTTCCCGGCGATCGCCAAAATATCCGCATCTTCCTTTGACCACAGCAGATGATCTACCGCTGTCGAAGAGCAAGCAATGTAACCCCAGGGTTGCCCGGTCGCATCCTGAATCGGCACCCACAATACCGCCTTAAGATCTAAGTAAGCGACCAATGTCTGTTCCGGTTTTGCCGTTTCCGGGAGGGGATGTTGGCGATCAAAGAGAATGACTTTTTGTTGCTGCCAATGGTCTAACCACCAAGGATAGGCACTGAGATCGATGGTGTTAAAGTTTTCGTCGAGGTCGAGGTGAGGGCCAGCATGCCAACTCACAAGGCGCTCGACAGAGTTGGCCTCCATTTGGCTGATCATCACCGAAACGCGGTCTGCCTGGAAAGTACGCCCCAGTAACGCTAAAACTTTCTCTAAATTCAGCTCAGCTTCAACGACCATTAGATGGGACATCTCAGCCAGCATGGTTTCGAGCTTGAGGCGATGGCGGAGCACCTCATCAAAGTTTTTTCGCTCCGTAATATCTAGGGCAAAACCATCAATAACTAGATCGCCACCATCGACCGCATGGATATTAAAGGAGCAGTCGTAGAACCAGTGCCAATTTCCAGTAGCATCCCGGATCCGATATTCCAGCTCAAAGTTTTTCCCGGTGTGTAAGGTTTGGAGGACTTGATCGACATCGACGACATCTTCTGGGTGGATCGACCGGTGCCAGAGTTCCGGTTCATCTAGCAAGCGTTGCACTTCATAGCCAAGGATCTGCTCCACCTGGGAAGAATAAAACAAACCACCCCGTTGGGGCGAATATTGGTAGATGATCGCGGGGATGCCATCAACCATTTTTTGATAGCGATGCTGGCTTTCAACGAGAGCGATTGCCGCCTGTTTGTATTCACTAATGTCTTCGATAATGGTCAAAAGATATTCTGGTTGGCCCTGGTCATCGTAAATATAAGAGCAAATCACCTTCACCCAAATAAAATGTCCCAGGCGGTGACGGTAACGCTTTTCTAAAACAGCACTGGCCGCTTGGTGGCGGTCGAGCTTTGCCCGTGCCTCATGACAGATACAAATATCTTCAGGGTGGGTGAGTTCTTGCCAGGTGAACTGCTGTAATTCTGCTTCACTGTAGCCGCAGATCTCACAGAAGGCTTGATTGACCAGAGAGAAATGATTGGTGCGGTCGATTTGCACAATCCCCAGGGCAGCCTGGTCGAAGATTGTTCGTAGGCGCGCTTCCTGGGATTGTAGTTTGAGTTCTGCTTCTTTGCGTTCAGTAACATCGGTCATGACCCCCACATGGCGCAACAGTTGCTGAGTGTTTGGGTCGTAGATTTTGAAAGAGCGGGCATAGATCCAACGCACAACCCCATCGGGGCGGACAATCCGGTATTCTTCGTCGAAGTTTTGGCCCTGCTGCATTTGGGCGATCGCCCGTTGGATTTGCCCTTCGTGGTCTGGGTGTACTGCTGCTAGCCAAGATGTGCCGTCATCAAGGAGACTTTGACAGCTAAGGCCCCAAATTTTTTCGTAATTCGGACTAACATAAATCACTTCGGTGGGGTCAGGGGAATTGATCCAGAACGCTTCGTCGATATGCTCAACCAGTTCACGGAAGCGCGTTTCACTTTTTTGCAGGGCATTGAGGGTCTGCTGCATTTTCGTAATATCTTGAACGGCTCCCCATAGAAAACTGGGTTGTCCCTGCTTATCCAGCTTTAGCTCATGATAGTCCTTGAGATAACGCACTTCGCCGTCGGGCGTAATAATGCGATATTCAGAACTTGGGAGAGATTGACCGGTAAAGATATTTTCAATATTGGTGCGAATGCGATCGCGGTCGTCGGGGTGCACCCGCTCAAAAAAGGTTTCCGCATTGGGTTGAATTTCACCGGGGGCAAAGCCAAAGATTTGAAATGTTTCTGGAGACCAGTAGGTTTGATTTGCCTGGACATCCCATTCCCAAACGCCAATCTGGGCGATCGCCTGGGCTTGGGCAAGGCGGGCTTGACTCGCGGCAAGGGCTTGGGTGCGTTGCTCGATGAGATCTTCGAGGTGGGTTTGATAACGGTTAACCTGTTGGGCTAGGTGATTACGGGCGGTCACATCCGTCAAGACGACTAATAGCCGAGAGTGATGGTTTGTTTGTTCGCAGACAGCCGCCAACTCCACTTCTAGAATGTCGCCATTTTTCTTGATGAACTGATAGGCATCATCTTCTACGGAGCCTTGGGTCGTTAAGGTGAGCAGGAGGATTTGTTGGGCTTTCTGGCGGGAAACTGGTGTCAAAAAATCAGTTACATTGCAGCCAATAACTTGCCGCCGTTCATAACCCAGCACCTGCAACCAACGATCGCTAACCGCAAGGATTTGCCCCGTTGCATCCATCGAATGCAACATTGCCGGCGTTTTTTCGTAATAGTGGATGGCCTGTTGGTTTAATTCGAGGGCGATCGCCTTTTTCTCGGAGATATCAATGATCACCCCATCGAGCCACAGCAAATTTCCCTGGTCATCAAAGACCCCTTGCCCCCGTTCATCGACCCATCGCACTGTCCCATCACGATGTTTGAGGCGATATTCAAAGGCGAAGGGCTTTTTCTCCTGTACTTTTCGCTCAACGATTTGGCGCACAAAGGCCCGGTCATTGGGGTGGATTAGGCTCGCATAATGGCGATCGCCCCCTGGGAGAAAATCCGCAGCAGGATAACCCACCAATTGTTCAATGGTTTCACTGAAGTAAATCCCGTGCCATTCCGCCGTGTTTAAACAGCGATACACGGTGCCCGGAATATTTTGAATCAATGTTTGGAGGCGATCGCCTTGGAAATCACCTAAAGGTGCAGGCGAAAGTGTCCCCTGGCCATGGCCCAACATCGTCCGTAGGGCAACCCGCAGCGTATGGACCAGCAGCGGCCCCGTCAGTTCAGACCACAAAAAACAATCCAAAACCCCAAGGCGTAACATTTCATCCTGTAGCGCCACCTCATCCGCCAACCCAATCCAAGGCCACCGTTGCAGCACTTCAGCATGGTCAATCAGATAAGGCAGTGGTGCATCGCTGAGATAAAGATTATGGCGGCCCAAACTTTGCAGGGCAGACTCCGTCGTCAAATCAAGCCAAACCAGTTGTAAATCTTCAGCCTGTTCCCCTACCAAAAGCGTTTGCAGCCGTTGGTAAACGCTGATATCCGTTGATAAAACCGCAACACTATAATGAGTAGCAACCATAGGGCGACAGGCACTGTAGCATTTTTAAAAGAAATCTGTTTATCCTGACGAAGGTGAGGCTATGGCTCCATAGCAACCCTTGTTCTCTATCCTAAATGTTTCCCAATAACCGTGGATTATCTTCAGTTTTTTCAACACACAGAACGGCAGCGGGTGAGCGATGGTCAACTGACACCGTTGGTACCGTCTGGTTTGACTCGACCCCTTATGGTGCTGATCCTATCCCAACTCGGCGATTTTGACAGTCTTGAGTATGCTTGGTGGCTCCAAAAAGATGCTGATCTCTGTCGCCGGGTAGATTATGTCGCGGTGGGCATTGGCGATCGCCGTTCCGGTCAAAAATTTTGTGACTACACGGGTTTCCCGGCCGAGAAATTATTCATCGATCCCAAGGCAACGATTCATCAAGAACTGGGCCTATATCGCGGTTTAACCTGGAAAATTCCCGGACTCAACGCAGGCCAAAATGCCTGGGTGAATCTGATGCTGATGTGTGCTGGCATTGGCAGTCCGGGCACCCTCAAGGAAGTTTTGCGGGGTTATACAGGGGATAAAAAAGCGCCCCAACTGTTTGCCGATGATGAAGTCGTTAAAGCGGCTCCTTTACCAGCCCTAAAAGGAGAATTTTTTGCGGCGGCTGGCGGGAAGGGTTTTCAGCGGCCCTTAGAATTGGCGACCCTCCGCCTGCGGAATATGGCCGAAGTCCTGGGGAATTGGTCTACCTATGTGCCCGATGCCCAGTACATGACCCAAAGAGGAGCGACATTCTTATTTGATGCCGATGGTGCGTTGCAATATGAACACTGCGACCAAAATATTTTAGGGTTTGCGGCGAATATGAGTCGGCCTTTGACCTTCCTGGAAAATCTTCCTGATGTGCAGCGGGTCGCGTAGGTGAATTATCGGTTTCGCTTTGCCCCCTATCAGCGCCCCTTTAAAACGCCTTTGCAAACTCACCATGGTCTGTGGACGGTGCGGGAGGGAATTATTCTTTCCCTGCGAGATGAAAGGGGACGGATTACTCAGGGGGAAATTGTGCCTTTGCCGTGGTTTGGGACAGAAACCCTAGAGGAGGCGATCGCCTTTTGTGCTGCCTTTGGGGGAAACATTACCAGTGAGCAAATTGCGGCAATTCCTGATGCTTTACCAGCTTGTCAATTCGGTTTTGAAACGGCTCAACTTAACCTTGCCAGTACCGAAAATTTAGTATCCTTACCCCCTACAAAATTCTGTCAGTTAATCCGGCGATCGCCCACCCTGTTCCAAGATCTACAAACTTTACTACAACAAGGATTTCGCACCTTTAAACTGAAAATTGCCCTGGATATACCCGCAACAGAAATCGCCCTCTGTCAGCAGATCCTCGAAACCTTGCCCGCTGATGGTCGGTTGCGCCTCGATGCCAATGGCGGTTTAACCCTAGAACAAGTGAAACAATGGTTAGATTGGGGCGAATCTCAAGCAAAACTAGAATTTATCGAGCAGCCCTTAGCTCCTGCGCATTTTTCGAATTTATTGCAGTTAAATGCCGAATTTCAGACCCAAATTGCCCTCGATGAGTCCGTTTCCCAGGTCGCTTCTTTAGAACATTGTTATGCCCAGGGTTGGCGCGGTGTCTTTGTGATCAAATTGGCGATCGCCGGCTTTCCGTCCCGTCTTCAAGATGTCTGTCAAACTAAAAAGCTGGATTTTGTACTCTCTACTGTTTTTGAAACGGCAGTCGGCCAACGGGCACTTTTAAATTTTTCTCAGGATTTTGTCCAGTCCCGACGAGCCTTGGGTATGGGCGGCACCCAGTGGATTTGATGTTACGATGCTGAATATCCGTTTCCAACACCTGTAATGATTATGAATATTGCAGATTTGCATCCGAAATATGTCACAGATTCAAGCGGGAAACAAACAGAAGTCATTTTACCCATCCGAGAATTTGAAGCACTCCTCGAAGAACTTGAAGATCTCACTATCGTCATTCAGCGGCAACAGGAAGGAACCACAGAACATCAAGTATTTATCGAAGAATTAAAAGCTGATGGACTCCTACCAAATTAGCTGGAAAGCTTCAGCAAAAAAAGAACTCCGAAAAATTCAGCCTCAGATTATTCCAAAAATCATTGAAGTCGTTGAATCTTTAGCGGCTGATCCTTATCCTAATGGTTGTAAAAAAATGGCTGGAATGTCTTCAACTTATCGTATCCGCAAAGGCAAATACCGCATTATTTATTCTGTCTTAAAAAATGCATTAATCATTGAAATTATTCGTGTTGGTCATCGCCAAAATATTTATGAATAAGTAGAAACGACTCTTTGTTGATAAAAACTTAGGCGATCGCCTCTGGTTCGAGTTCAATCTGGTGGGCTTGGCAAAACTGATAAATCTCTTGTTTGGCTCGTTTTGCCCGTTCAACCTGAAGACGGTGTTTAAACTGCCGATTGATATCTGCCAAAATATTTTCGGTGATGGTTTGTTTTGGCTGGAGTTGAGCGATAATCGTTGCTCCGAGACCTTTGTGCCAAGTCGTTTGCTGGGAAGATAGGGGCAAACCATGGAGGATATAGTTCGCAAAATGTTCACAGTTATGGAGAGCGATGTTGTAGCGGGCTGTCTCGACAAACTGTTGCACTCGCGTTACCTGCGTTTGGGTAATTTTGACTTGGCCCCGCAACTCGATGCCCTTTGGCCCCCACCCCAGGGAATTAGATAAACCCGGTGTTTCACTGAGAAAGTAGTGATCGGCTAAGCCCCCAAGAACAGCAATACTTTCTTTGAACACGGACAATTGATTTTCAGGCACCAATTCAAAATAGTCCACTAAGATTAAGGCCTGGTTGAGCTGGCCCAACAATCGTTCCATTGCCCGTTGAATCGCTAAATCTGGATTAGGGGCGATCGCCTTTTCCCAGAAGCCCTCACAGGTTACTGTCGCCTGGGTCAAGTTGTTAATAATTGACTTGGTTTGAATCTCCATGGTCATCCGCTTGATTTTTGGTCTTCAATCATCCTGACGGCGATCGCGTTACAGTTCGTCACAAAAGCTCCCTTTTCGGTAATCCTTTCCATTACGCTGACAAATACTGTTCTTTGATCGACTCTGCTGCCCATGACTGCCCAAATTCCCGCCCACAAGAAAGCGAAAGGTTTACCCCGGGGAAGTGTTCGTCCGGCCAAGGCCCTGTGTAGTGACTGTGGCCTCTGTGACACCCATTTTATCCACTATGTCAAAGAAGCCTGTGCTTTTCTAAACCAGCAGTTTGACAAGCTCGAAACCAAAGTCCATGGCCGCAAGCGGGATCTAGACCAAGAGCAGGAAATGTATTTTGGCGTGCATCAAAAAATGGTGGCTGCCCGGAAAACGGAACCCATCGAAGGGGCGCAGTGGACGGGGATTGTCAGTTCCCTCGCCTGCAAAATGCTCGAAGAAAAACTGGTAGAAGGCGTGGTCTGTGTGCAGAGTTCCCCTGATGATCGTTTTCAGCCGATGCCGATCATCGCCACTACCCCAGAGGAAATCCTCGCCGCCCGGGTCAACAAGCCAACCCTCTCGCCCAATTTGACGATCCTAGAGCAGATTGAACAGGGGGGATTTAAGAAACTATTGGTGATCGGTGTGGGTTGCCAGATCCAAGCTTTGCGGGCAGTACAGGATAAATTGGGCCTCGAAAAACTTTATGTTTTGGGTTTGCCCTGTGTGGATAATGTCACTCGCGCGGGTTTGCAGAAATTCCTCGATACCACCAGTCGCTCCCCGGAAACAGTGGTCTACTACGAGTTCATGCAGGATTTTAAGGTGCATTTTAAGCATGAGGATGGTTCGACGGAAACAGTCCCCTTCTTTGGCTTAAAAACCAATCAACTGAAGGATGTGTTTGCACCGTCTTGTATGAGTTGCTTTGACTATACCAACGGTTTAGCGGATCTCGTAGTGGGTTATATGGGCGCTCCCTTCGGTTGGCAGTGGATGGTCGTGCGCAACGAAACAGGCCAGGAAATGTTTGATCTCGTCGCCGATCAAATTGAAACGCAGCCGGTTAGTTCTAAAGGCGATCGCCGCGCCGCTGTGCAAAATAGTATTCCTGCTTACGATAAGGGCGTTACTCTACCAATGTGGGCCGCGAAACTGATGGGAATTGTGATCGAAAAGATTGGCCCGAAGGGTTTAGAGTACGCAAAATTTTCCATTGATTCTCACTTTACGCGGAACTATCTCTATACCCGCCGCAATTACCCAGGCAAGCTGGAAGCCCATGTGCCAGAGTTTGCGAAAAAAATCGTCGCCCAGTACGAACTGCCTAAAGACTAGGGGCTATTTCCCCCTCCAGAAGCGGTACCAATTCATTCGGGAATTCTGTTACAGTGAGGGGGATGTTTGGTTTTATAAAGTTTTATGTCAGGTTGGCTAGAGCACAGCGTACAGGTAGAAGTTGACGCCCCCATCGATCTCGTTTGGGAACTCTGGTCAGATCTCGAACAAATGCCCCAGTGGATGAAATGGATTGATTCTGTCGCCATCCTCAAGGACGACCCAGATCTGTCCCGCTGGAAATTGGCCAGTGGTTCCTTTGAATTTACCTGGCTCTCTCGGATCACAAAGGTTGTTAAGCACCAAATTATTCAGTGGGAATCCGTTGATGGCCTGCCGAATCGGGGGGCGATCCGTTTCTATGACCGCCATGGCAAAACGATTGTTCGCCTCAGCATTGCCTATGATATCCCTGGTATTTTGGGACAGGTTATGGATAATCTCTTCTTAGGCCGGGTCGTGGAATCAACCATTCAAGCCGATCTCCACCGTTTCCGAGACTATGTTAAAAATCTTCAGGAACAATCGCCCACCTCTGTCTAGATCCCTGGGGTGTGTCATCAATTCAGCCAGATGTAGCTATGGGTTTTGCAAGAAAGTTGTGATTCGATCTGCAACTTGGTGCTGAGCGGCACAGGATTGGTAGGACATTAGCCGCGATCGCCCACCTGACTTCAAGCAGACATTGGTGCTACAAGGCCGCCCTCGGCGCACATTTCGGATTACGGTTACAGTGTCGATGTCGTTGATGGAGTAGATGAGGGACTGCTGCTGACCTAAACTATTGCGACGAAGAATGTTTAGCTGTGCTGCGGTGCGGTCTATTAAGCAGGCGTAGGGAATTTTTTCTAAAAAGCAATAAACTGCGACCACTATTGACAGTACTAGAAAAAAAAGACTTTCGCCCCCTCCTGCCATCAGCACTAATCCTAGGGAAAGTAACGCCGTAATTACAAATACGATTCCTAAGAGGGGATTTATAAAGTAAATCTTAAGCGGTTATATCTACCGCGAAGTAATGGTCTTAAGCGATGTAGGACGCTTGATCTACATGGCGACGAATGAAGCCAAATCCCTTATCCAGTCTTGATTTAATTTTTTCTTTATAAACAGGCTCTAAGGTTGCTTGGGCTGTACATTCTTCTGGAAATTCGATATGTAGTTGGCGGGGAGT
>Ga0213835_100926_pt1 | contig 21857 bp, 26 predicted proteins | sample SWPATP01_FD_160576 | JGI IMG/M metagenome (GOLD analysis project Ga0213835, IMG submission 160576) | Coastal seawater microbial communities from Marineland, Florida, United States - SWPA TP0 #1 | ecosystem: Environmental > Aquatic > Marine > Coastal | place: USA: Florida | collected 2016-08-05 | reverse complement strand
GGGCGCCGGCGAGCACGGCGGTGTCGAGCCAGCGCTCCCAGACCGGGCGGCACATGAGGAACACCAGCACCGAATGCTGCCAGGACTGCACCCGGCGGCGGAACTCCATCAGCGCGAGGCGCGAGTTCGAGAAGTTGCCGCGCACCATGTCGTTCGTCAGGAACGGGTAGGGTATCCCGAGCGCGGCCGAGACCTGCAGCAGCGTGCGGTACTGGAACGCCTCGTAGGTGCCGCCGGAGTCCGCGGGATCGGCCACCTTCACGTCCTCGCCGGGATCGAGCCGGACCACCTGCCCGGGCGCGACCTCGAAGCCGTCGTCCTCGGCCGGCTCCAGCGGGTTCTCGGGGGCGGGCGAGGTAACGAAGAGCGCATACATCGCCGCGACCTTCTTCCGGTCGAGCTCGGCGTCGTCGTACTGGTCCAGAAGAAACAGCTTCACGATGGCCGGGGCGAACTTCGACACACCGCGCAGCTGGCCGGCCTCCACCTGGTCGATGACGTGCAGCACCTCCGAGGCCGGTACCCGCACCATCTCGCCCGGCAGGCCCTGCGCCGGGGCGCTGAAGCCCGAAACCTCCTGCGGGTGCCGGCGCAGGAAGTGGTAGGCCACACGCCGGCCCACCGCGTCGACCTCGATGCCCTGGCGGATCTCGTTGCCGTTGGCGTCCCGGCCGTTGCGGGCGATGGGCAGCATCTCGGAGGGCAGCATCTGCAGCTGCAGCGGGACGCGCAGGCCGTCCTCGGCGCGTCGCGGGCGGAACCGGACGAAGACCTCGCCGGCGAGGAACACCTCGCGCGCGACCCGGCGCTGCAGGCCGTAGAAGTCGGTGAGCCCCTCGGCATCGGCCTCGTCGGTCCAGGCGAGCCAGAGGTCCTGCACCCGTTTCTTTACTTCGGGGTCTTTGAGCCGGGCCGAGGGCTTCACCCCGTCGCCTACGCAGTTCGCGGCCCAGGACTCCAGCGCATTCGCGGCATAGCCATTGTTGCGCACGAGCCAGCGGGCGCGGGCGTTCATCTCCGGCCCGGCCGCCTGCAGGAGCGCGTTGACATGGGCCCGCGCCGGGCGGAAGCCGCGCAGCCGGCGGTGGCCGAGGGCCGCGTCGAAGCCCCCCGCGGCGAGCGAGCCGCCGATCCAGGCGGCCATGCGCCGGCCGAACGCGCCCAGCATCAGAGGTCCTTCACCGCATGGGGCCGCGCGACCCGGCGCCGGCGCGGACCCGGCCCGGCGGCCGCGATGCGCCGCTCGAGATCGGCGATGGCGGCCGCCAGCTCCGCGTCGCTGGCGTAGCTCACGCGCCGGCCCTCGATCACCGTCTCGCGCACGCCGCGCCAGCGCATGGCCAGCAGGCCGTCGAGCTGAGCGCGCATGGTCTGCAGATCGGCCATGGTCACTCCATGTAGCGCGGGGTGTAGGCCCGCCGGCGGCGGCGCTGGCGGAAGGCGGTCCGGCCCGCTGGCGCGGGCGGCTCCTCGGGGTCGGCGGCGGGGTCGGGGTCGAGCTGCAGCTCCAGCTGCTGCCAGAACGCCTCGCCCCAGCGGTCGATGCCCTGCAGCCAGGCAGCGGCCCGGGCGTAGACCCGGCAGTCCAGAGCCTCGTTGCGCTCGCGGACCTGCTGCCATTCGAGCTTCGGAAAGCCCTGCCGGGTCCGGATGGTCACGAGCTGCTCGGCGGTCAGCTGGCGGACCCATTCGGCGGTGATGCCGCGGGGCAGATGGACGAAGCCGCCGGGCCAGCCCTTTCCGTCGGCGAGCTCCTCGTCGGTGGGCGCGGCGAGGCGCAGGAAGCGGTAGGTCTCGGACTTGAAGGTGGCCACGGCCACGTTCCACAGCTGCAGCCCGCGCCGGATCTTCCGCCCGCCCTCGGTGACATCGACATAGGAGGGCCCGTCCACCGGGCTCGCCCGGTCGAAGCCGGGCCGGCCCTTGATGGCCATGACCTGGCTCCGGCTCTGCTTGCGGACCCAGCCGTAGACCGACTGCGTGGTCAGCCCGTCGCCCGAGTCGATGGCGAGCTTCGCCAGCGCCATGCGGCTGCCGGAGGCATGCGGCCAGGTCCGGGCCAGCAGCTCCGTCAGCGCCTCCCAGACCTCGGCCCGCGCGGTGTCGCCGTCAAGGACGACGTGATCGACCAGCCAGGAGCGCAGGCCGCGGCCCCAGCCCCAGACGTCGACCTCGATCCGGTCGCGCTGCACGTCGGCGCCGGCGGTGAGGAACAGCACGCCCGCTGGCGCCTCGCCCAGCGCCCAGCCCTCGCGGCGTTCATAGAGCCGCTGCCAGTCCGGCGCCTCGCCGCGCTCCTGCCAGCACTCGCCCAGCACAGTGTTGCGGAACGTCTTGAGCGCGGAGTCGTTGCCCGCCGCGCCCTCCCACTGCCGCGCAATCCGCTCCCAGGAGAGCATCCCGAGCGGCGAGTAGAGGCCCGAGAGGTGATAGCCGACGACGCCCGCTGCCGCCGCCTGCGCCTGCACCTCCGGCGGCGCGGTCGGGCGCCATTCCGCGCCGTTCGCCTCGGCCATCATCCAGGACTTGTGGCGCTCCTCGATCGCCGCGTCGCAGGCCTCGCAGCGATAGCGCACTCGGTCGGGCAGGCCCCTGGGCCAGCGCAGCCGCTCGAACTTCAGCCATTGCAGCGTGCCGCAGTCGGGGCAGGGGACGTGATAGCGCCGCTGGTCGGAGGCCTCGAACTCGCGCTCGATCCGGCTGACGCCGCGCACCGTGGGGGTGGAGACGAGGAACATCTTCGACCGGTGCCCGAAGCTGATGGTCCGCGCCTCGGCCAGCGCCACCGGGTCGCCCTCGCCGTCGACATCGCCGGGATAGGCGTCGACCTCGTCGAGGAACACCCAGCGCGCCGGCATCGAGCGCAGCCCCACTGCGCTGTTGGCACCCGCCAGCACGAACTGCCCGCCGGGGAAGCGCTTCGACAGGATCGTGTTGCCGCTGTCCCGCGACCGCGAGGGCAGCACGCGTTCCCGCAGCACCGGGCTGTCCTCGATCAGCGGGTCCAGCCGCTGCTGCGAGAACCGCTTCGCCAGATCCGTGGTCGGCTGCACGGCGAGGAACGGCCCCGGCGCGCGGTGGATCACGTAACCGATCCAGTTGTTGCCCGCCTCCGTCGCCCCCACCTGGGCGGCCTTCATGAACACCACCCGCTGCAGCGGCGAGGAGGGCGACAGCGCGTCCATGATCTCCCGCAGATACGGCGTCCGCGCCGTCCGGTAGGGCCCCGCCTCCGAGGCCCCGCGCGAGGACAGGATCCGGTGCCGGTCCGACCAGGCGCTCACCGTCTGCGCCGGGTCCGGCGCGAGCCCCGCCAGCCAGGCCGCGCGGATCTCGCGGGCGCCGTCGAACTCCTCGAGCATCGCCGGTCAGCGCGCGGCGCCCTGATCGACCAGCCGGCCGAGGATGCCGAGCGCCAGCACCGCCGCCGTCACCGCGCTCGCCGCCCAGTCCGGCACCCGCGCCGCCAGGTCCGGCGGCAGCGCCGTCCAGGCCGCCTGCACCGCCAGCGCCGCCGCCATCGCCTGCACCGAATACCAGCGCAGCGCGCCCGCCGCCCCGTCCACGATCCGCATCCCTGCCTCCCTTGGCTACCGCAGTTCGATCTTCACCTCGGCGAGCTCCGCGAGGTGCTCGCGCAGGTACCGGTCCAGCACCTGCTCCACCCGGTGGGGGTCGGCGCCGAGCTCGGCCGCCATGTTCGCCGCCACCCGCGGCGGCCAGCCGATCCAGGCGTCCCGCTCGCGGCGCGCCAGGTCGAAGACCGTCGACACCGCCCGCGCCCGGTCCACCAGCTCGCCCTTCATCTTGCCCAGCCGAACCTTCGCGGTCTGGGCCTTCAGCACCTCGTTCGCCATGCGCGCGCGCAGGAACGACACCTCGCCCGCCGGCGCGTCGCCCGGCTCGGGCTCCGCCCCGGCCTCGCGCAGCGTGTCAGTCACCGCCTCGAGCGCCGCCCGCGGCACCGGCTTCGTGCCGGCGCGCGCCCGCGCCGTCGCGTCGGCGGTGGAGGCCTGCAGGCCGCGGGCATGCGCGCCGCGCTGCTGCGCCGGGTCGGTCTTCGCCGCCCACTCCCGGTCGGCGCGCGCGGGGTCGATGGTGCCGTCCGGCTCGAGGCCGATCCGCCCCGAGGCCAGCGCCTTGCGCACCGCCGCCTCGCTCACCCCGCGATGGGCTGCGTATTGCCGCCGGGACAGACCCAAGCCATGCCTCCTGGTTTCCGCAAGCCATTGGTATTGTGCGGTTTATGGTCGAATTCGCTGGCTGGCGCGGGGCTCTTTTGCGATGATGTCCGTGAAGGGAGAGGCACCCTCGCCACCCCCCGGACCCGCCCGAAAGGCCCCCCGCCATGACCTGCAGCACGCTCGACACCACCGACATCCGGATCAGCTGGCGCGACCTCGACGGCCTCGCCGGGAACGGCCCGCTCTGGATCAGCGACATGATCGAGGCCGGGCTGAAGCGCGACGCCGGCATCGCCGCGCCGGTCTGCGCCGACAGCTTCACCCTGACCATCACGGTCCGCACCCTCGACATCGCCGCCGCCGCGACCTGGCTCAAGGAAACCGGGCTCATCTGAGCCCAGCCCCCCGAAAGGACCCCCGCCATGACCATGCCCAGCACCACCGCCGAGCTGATCGCCGCCGCCGCCGAGGCCCTCGTCGCCCGCGACATGCTCCGGCTCGAGGACCTCCTCCACCACGCCCGCAACTGGCTGCAGCCCGAGGCCGAGGCCGCCGCGCAGGACCTCATGCTCCGCGCCATGATCGAGGCCGCCTGCCTCCTCGAAGGCGAGCCCAGCGACCTCGAGGCCGAGCTCGCCTGACCCTCCACCCCAACTCCAGCCGCCCCGGCCCCGGCCGGGGCCCCACAAGGATCCCCGCGATGACCTGGCGCCACTTCCTGATCACGGACCCCGTCGACGACGAGCGCGTCCTCACCCTCACCCCCGCCGAACTCGACGAGTTCTACACCCCCGACGAACTCGCCCGCATGGGCGACGGCGCCGCCATCTTCAAACACGGCGCCCTCCACGTCGACATGCACGCCGCGGCGAGGAAGGTCACAGAGGAGGAGCTGATGGGGTGACCGCAGCCTTGCTCGCGGGTCTCCTCTGCGACCAACGCAGTGTGTCCCTCAAGGGCGAAACCTACTGCGGGCACTCGATCGCCTTATTCTTAACTGGCCCGGCTTCCGTGCCGCGAGGTTGGCTGATTGATGAAAGGATGGTGCTTCTCTAGGCTTGCCAAGACTCACATCCGAGGTGCGCATGGCCAACGACGAGACCATCGATCCGACGGCACTCGCGGCAATGACCTCGGACCAACGAGTCGAAGCCCTGACCGTTTGGTTCAGGCGGCAGTACGAAGGTGCGGCAACGCCTCTCGGTTCCAATGCCCGCGGCGACGGCCATCGCCACCTGCGTGGCGAGGTCGTCAGTGCCCGCAACGTCTTCCAACAGAACTTCGGTTCGGCTGTTAGCGAAGTGGAAATCGAGCGAGCATCGAGAGAAATCGAGAGCGACGGGACAAGCGAATGGTTGCTGGCCGAGGGCGGGCAACAAGCAGGGGATGGCAGGCTCCTCGCTACGGAGGATGGCAGCCTGCTCACGACGGAGGATGGCTTGCCGATCTCACTCGAAGGCACGGATGAGTCCCACGTTTTCGATTCTGAGGTCTATGAGGAAGGTGTCTTCGAGGGCGACAAATTCGGTCGCGACGCCTACGGTCGGGGTGCCTTCAGCGCAGCCTTCAGTCCCGATTTCGACGTCCGCGCAGTCCCCGGTGGTGATCTTCAAGATGAAGATTTCGACGGCTTCGGCCCTTTCGCTGGTTACCAGCAACAGCTTGTGGACCGTGCCAGCTCTCCCATCCTGACAGCCGATGGTGAGAGGATAATGGTCGATGTGCGGCCCAAGAATGAGCGTGAGGCACGGGACGAGGTCATCCGGCGTCTCGATCAGCTCGAACAGCTTATCGCCCCGTTGGTTGAGAGCCGGCGCGGAGGAATTGGTGACAACAATCCTCCGGGGCCAATAGAGGACCCTCCACTTACCCGGCAGGAGTTCCTCGAGCTTCGCGAAACCCTCAACGAGGTCAGGGAACAAACAAGGAGGCCACGGCCCGAGCCCAATAAACTTGCTGAGCAGGAAAGCCGCCTAAAATCGCTAGCCGCAAAGGTGCGCGCGTGGGTTTTGGCGCGCTTAGGCGGTGCCATCGACGGGAAGGTAGAGGACCTAATCGTCTCTGGCTTTCTTGCTTCGCATATTGCTCAAGGACTATGGTGGCTCGCGAAAACGATCGGGATCTGGCTCGGCTTTATCTGAGGCCCGACCCAAGTGTTCCCCTCTCCTTGCAATCGTCCGGCCGTCATTTGGCTTTACGTGAAAAAAGGTGCAGCCGGCGAGCTATATGAGACCCTCCAGATCTGCGGCACTGAAGGACGCCTTCGCCTGCCTGGCCGAGCGCGAGCCTGAGGGCCGCGGCCGTTCGAGTGGCACCTCCTCTGACTGCTCCGACCGGAACCGGTCATACACCGCCGCGATGATGGCGCGGTTGTCCTGGGATCGCCCCGCCTCGTCCCAGAGGGCGTCGAACCAGCTGCGGTAGAACTCGGCGACGTCGGGGCAGACGTCGAGGTCGAACTGCTCGGTGCGCAGGTTCTTGTTGAGGTTCATGGAGGAGCGGAAGGCGGCGGCGCCGCGCTCGCCGGTGACGACGATGACCTTGGCGTGCACCGAGAGGCAGCGGAAGGCGTCGATGCCCAGCGCCTCGATCAGGGGGCCCGCGTATTTCGGGGACTTCTCGAAGGTGCCGCGGTCGAGGAGCATGCGGATGTCGGTGATGCGGCCGCGGGTGCGGATCGCTTTCGCCCGGTGGACGTCGTAGAGGCCGGTGGTCCAGGTGGAGATGCGGACGGCGGCGGGGCCGAGTTCGGCGCACATGTGCTCCATCGCGTCGATGGCGGAGAACTGGCCGGCGGTGACGCCGGTCACCCGGACGCCGGGCGCGAGCGGGCCGATGCAGCGCGCGGCCTCGGCGGTGCGGTGGATCACCCGGCGGACATTGCCGGTGCGGTAGCGCAGGGCGCGGGGGCGCATCAGGCCGCCCGCCGGTCGGGGCGGAGGTCGTCGAAGCGCCGGCCGTCGGCCTCGCGCAGCGCAGTGCCATGGGCGAAGCCCTGCCAGCGGGTGACGATGACGTCGCAGAATTTCGGGTCGAGCTCCATCAGCCGGGCGACGCGCCGGCGCGCGTGGCAGGCGATCAGGGTGGAGCCGGAGCCGCCGAAGGGGTCGAGCACCACTGCGCCGGGGCGGGTGGAGTTCTCCAGCATCCGGCCGATCAGCTCCACCGGCTTCATGGTCGGGTGCTCGCCGTTGCGCGCGGGCTTGTCGACGCGCAGGACCGAGCCGTCGAGGGTCTCCAGCGACAGGCCCTCGCCGCGGATCACTACGGTCTGGTCGCCGACGTCGAGCTGGACGGTGCCGTCGGGCATCACGCGCAGGGGCAGGCCGGGGGCTTCCTGCACCGTGGTCTGGGCGCGGCCGCCGAACCAGGCATGCGGCGCGCCGGGCTTCCAGCCGTAGAGGATCGGCTCGTGGCGCCACTGGTAGTCGGACCGGCCCAGCACGAGGCTGGGCTTCACCCAGACGAGGCAGCCCGAGAGCTTGAAGCCCGCGTCGCGGAAGGCCGCGCGGAAGGTCAGCCCCTCGGTGTCGGCATGGGCGACGTAGATCGGCCCACCGGGCTTCAGCCGGGCGTGCACCGCCCGGAAGGCCGCCAGGAGGAACCTGCGGAAGTCGGTGGCGGAGAGGTTGTCGTTGGCGATCTTCCCGGCCTTGCCCTGGTAATCGACGTTGTAGGGCGGGTCGGTCCAGCAGGCGTCGACCTCCCGGCCCTCGCAGAGTTGGGCCACGGCGGCGGCATCGGTCGCATCGCCGCACATCAGCCGGTGCCGGCCGAGGATCCAGACATCGCCCGGCCGCGACACCGGCGCGGGCGGCGGCTCGGGCAGGAACTCGGGATCGCCCGGCGCGCTGGGCAGGTCGTCGAAGTCTTCCGCGCCGGCGAGGATGTCCTGCAGCTCGGCTTCCGAGAAGCCCAGCACGTCCAGATCGACGCCGTCCGCCTGCAGGATGGTCAGCTGGCGGATCAGCTTCTCCTCGTCCCAGCCGGCATTGTCGGCGATGCGGTTGTCGGCGACCACCAGGGCCCGGCGCTGGGCGTCGGTGAGGTGGCCGAGCCGGATCACCGGCACCTCCGGCAGCCCCAGCTGCTGCGCGGCCAGCAGCCGGCCGTGGCCGGCGATCACCACGTCGCCCTCGCCCGCCAGGATCGGGTTCACGAAGCCGAACTCGGCGATGGAGGCGGCGATCTGGGCGACCTGCCACTCGGGGTGGGTCCGGGCGTTGCCGTGATAGGGCACCAGCGCCCCGGTGGGCACCTGCTCGATCCGCAGCTCCGGCATCATCGCACGTCCCCCGAGATCCACACTGCGCCCAGTGCCGGCACGCCCGCGGCGCGGGCCGCGCCCAGCGCCTCCTCCAGATGCGCGCCGGTGGTGGCGACGTCGTCGATGACCAGGACCGGGCCAGACGGCCGGGCGACCCAGTCCAGCCCCGGCAGTCGCGCATTCCGCGCCGGGTGCGAGACGCCCGCCACCGGCCGGTCCTCCCAGAGCTGCACGAAGCCTGCGCCCAGCGCCCCGGCCACCTGCTGCGCCAGCCGCCTGCCGAAGCAGTCGCCCGTTCCGGAATGTCCGCAGGGCACCGGCGCCACCGCATGGTCCGCCCAGTCGCCGCGCAGCCGGCGCAGCACGGTCGCCACCTCGGCGGCCGCGGCGGCCAGCACCGCCGGGTCGCGCGCGGCCTTCGCCGCCTTCAGCGCCGCGAGGTCCTCGGGCTTCGAGGCCTCCCGCCAGGCGCGGGCCGAGACCCACGCCACCTCGCCGCGGGCATAGACCGCCGGGCGCCAGACCATGGACCCGAGGATGCCGAGGCCGCCGGCCTTGGGGTCGAAGCCGACCGGCTTGCGGCGCGTGCCGCGGCGCTGCGGCCGGCGTTCGCCCAGCCGCGCCACCGGCACCTGCGCGAGGCCGAGTTCCTGCGCGGCCAGTACCCGGCTGAGCCCGGCGACCAGCCGGCCGTCGGCGCCCAGCACCACCGGCAGGCCGAAGCCCTGCGCGGTGATCAGCGCCCGCCAGCGGGCGACCTGGGCGGCCGCGGGCGGCTGCATCGGCCCCGCGGCTGCGAGAATCTCCGCCGGTGACATCAGCGCCATGCCCGTGCCCTCGGTGTTGCCCGCGCTGCGCACCCTGCGCACCCGGAACTGCGCACCCGGCCCGCGAACCCGGAAAATTTCTCTGCCGCTGGGGCACTTGCGCGCCTCCGCCCCCCGCATACGCGCGCCACCGGGGAGGACCCGGGGCAGGGGGGAGGGGGTGCTGCGTGGGGTCCGCGCGGCCCTGGGGATCGGAGAATTGCGCCGGCCGGGATCGGAATCGCCCATGGCTGGCGCCGTGGTGCTCGCCGTGTCCGTGGATCGACGAGCGCTCCCGCGAGAGGTTCGGCGCCTGGGCTTACTGACCGCGGTTGGCCGCAGAATCGCATGGCCGGAGTCACCGTGCAAGCCCTTCGCGATCGAGCCGGTCGACCGGGACCTGCGCGCAGGCCTGGCCCAGCAGCGGCAGGAAGAAGCGGGCGACGCCCGCGTGGATCTCGGCGACCTCGACCACCCAGCCCGACATCGGCCCGTCGAGGATGCGCGCGCGGTCGCCGGGGCGGACCCGGCGGGCCTCGGCCGCGGCGCGCCGGGCCTCGGCCAGCCGCTCGGGGACCTTCGCCATCTGCCCCATCGCGGCGTCGGAGATCGGCACCGGCCGGCCGGCCACGCCCACCACGCGTCGCAGATGCCGGCAGGCGCGCAGCGCGGCCCAGTTGGGCGCGCCGGTGAAGCGCACGAAGAGATACCCCGGCGCCACCCGCCACTCGCCGCGGATCCTGCGCTTCACCCCGCGGCCGCCGCGGCGCCAGACCACCTCGGCCGGGTACCAGGCCTCGAGGCCGCGCGCCTCGAACCACGCCCGCGCCCGCGGCTCGGCCTGCGGTCGGACCAGGAACACGAACCAGCGCGGCGGCTCGGTGCCGGACTGCAGCGCCGCGCGCGGCGCCGGAGCCACGGGCTGGCCGATCCGCCAGCGGGCCGCGCCGGTCATCGGATGCCCAGCGCGCGCAGCCGGTCCGCGGTCACGAGCCCCCGCGCCAGCATGGCGTCGCGCTGGGTGTTCGTGACCGCGCTGGGCGGCACGCAGTCCGAGGTGTTGATCCAGGCCGCGAGCATCGTCAGCGGGTCGCCGGAGGGCGCATCCCCGGGGTTGGTCGCTCCGGCGGGACGGTCGGCCTCGCGCTGCCGGCGGCGGTGCCGGTCCGCCACCGCCTCGGTGAAATACGCCCAGGACCGGATCCGTCCGGCGGAGCGCCTGGGCCCGGTCCGCTCTCGGATCACCGGCAGCACGTCGGCCTGCAGGTCGAAGCCCCTCGCCCGCCAGTCGGCCAGCACCTCGGCCGAGCGTTCGAGCCCGTCCTCGCAGACCGCCTCCGGCTGCGCCGCGGCGAGGCACGGGTCGAGCCAGTCCCGCTCGCCCTCCTCCCCAGCAGATCCTCCGGCCTCGGTCAGGGCCGCCGCCGGGTCGGTGCGCGACGCCGCGGCCGGCTCCGGTGGCGGGGCGGCTGGAGCCTCGATGCGCCTCGGGGGCGGGGCCTCGCGCGCGGGCGCGTGCGCCGCGCGCGCGTCACGCGCGGTAGTACTTACTGGTTCCCTTACAGGGTTAGTGTCCAGATTCTGGACACGGGATTGTCCGGATTCTGGACACGGCTCGGGCCCGGACCCGTGTCCAGAAACCGGACACGGCTCGGGCGGGTCGTCGCACTCGAAGCCGAGGATGTAGCGGGTCGAGCGCTGGCGCCGCGTCGCCGGGTCGACGCGCCGCTCGCGCCGGATCAGGCCCGACGCCTCGAGCTGGCCGAGGATCACGTTGAGCGAGGCGCGCGAGATCTCGCAGTCGGCCGCGAGCTGCGCCTGCGAGGGGAAGCAGCCGAAGTCCGGGTTGTGGCGGTCGGCGAGGTGGAGCAGCACCACCCGCTGCGCCGGCGACAGGCCGCGCTGCTGAAACGCCCAGTTCGTCGCCCGATGGCTCATCGCCCCGCCTCCCGAAAACCGCAACGGCGACAGCCCGCCACAGCCGGTGGCCCCGGGGGGTGGCGCGGGGTGGCGCGGGCTTGGAGAGCACGCGCCACCCCTGTGAATGCTGGTGATTTGCCGTGGAGCGGTCGCGAGTGCCGCCGGGTGGCACGAGTCAGCCGAGGGCGCGCCACCCCTCGCGCCCGGCGTGGCGCTGCATCACAGGACGCTCCGCACCACCGTCCGGAAGCCGTTGCGGGCCAGCGTCGCCAGCGCATCGTCGAGCGAGCGCACCACTTCCCAGGCGTGGCCCTGCGCCCGCACCGCCGCGGCGAAGGCCGCCTGCGCCTCGGAAACCCGCCCGCGCGGGCTCTTCAGCTCGAGGAACAGCACCCGCCCCTCGGACAGCACGATCAGGTCGGCGAAGCCCGGATGCACCCCCATGCCGGTGGCGATGCCCTGCGCGCGGCGTCCGGCGTCACCGCCGCGCCGCTGCTCGTTGGGCGAGTGATGGACGATGGCGCCGCGCGGCAGGGCCAGCCGGAGCAGCCGCACCACGTCGCGCTGCAGGTCCGCCTCCGGCGTCGCGCGCCGGGCGATCAGCCGGCGGCCGGATGCCATGACGGTCGGGCCTGCCGGAACGGGGCAGGGGGGTGCGTCGTGAACGTGGCCGGGCCCGCACCGATCTGCCGCGCAGCCCGGCCCGAGGCCGGGATCATGCCCCGGCCGGCTCCACGATCCGCCAGCGCGGCAGCTCGGCGCGCAGCACGGCCCGGCCGCGGAAGGCGGTGTCGTAGCGGCGCAGCACCTCGCGCTCGCCCGGCGCCGCGGTGTAGCGCGTCACCAGCCCGACCGCGGAGATCAGCTCGTCCCGCTCCACCGCCGCGAGGAAATCCGACAGCCCGCGGAACTCCGTCTCGAAGAGCTCGAACTCCGCCGGCTTGCCGTCGGTGATGGTCTTGGTCCGCGCCGCCGGCTCGAACCATACCTGCAGAATGCTGCCGCTCATCCCGTTGCTCCTGCTTCTCCGATCTCGTCCCCGATCCGGGCGGCGACCGCGGCCACCGCCCCCACCACGCTCGCCGGCCGCGCGGCCTCCGGGCCGAGGCCCGGGTCCGGCACCCGCCCCAGTGTCCGCACCAGCCGGCCCGGCGGGCAGCCGTGCTGCAGCGCGAGGCTCATCAGAACGCAGGCGTCGGCGAGCACATGCCCCAGATCCGTGCCGATCCGCGTGCCGCTGGCGAAGACCTCCAGCGGCCGTCCGCCGAGGTCGAAGCCCACCGTCACCGCGAGCCGGAAGCCGGCATGCTCCACCTCGACCGTCACGTTCGGCCGCCGGTCCGGAAGCCGCCGGCGCTCAGCCATCCCGGCCCGCCGGTGCCGACAGCCGTCGCGCGATGGCTTCCATCAGCGCGATGCGCCGGTCGGCCAGCTCCTGCGACATCTTCCCCGCCCGCACGAGGCGCGGATAGACGCCCCGGCGCATGCCCGCCTCCCGCACCGCTTCCGCCGCCAGCTCCTGCGGCGCGAAGACCGGTGCTGCCCTCGGCTGCCGATCGTCCTGCGTCCCCATCTCAGCCGCCCCCTGCGAGCGGCGTTGCGGCGGCGATCATCTGGAGCGCCGCCGCACCCGTCGCCAGGACCGCGACCGCCATCAGCAGCCCGACCCCGACCACCCCAATGGCCGCCACCCGACGGGCCCGGCGCGCCTTCGCATCGATCTCCGCCACCACCTCGCGGAGCACCGCGGCGCGCAGCTGCCGGGCGCGCGAGGCATCGATCCAGTCACCCAGCCCCTCCAGCACGTCGCAGGCGTCGAGGACCGCCCCCGCCTCGTGCAGATCCGGCCGCGCGATGACATCGCGCGCCTCCGCGACCGAGAGCGTCGCCCAGCGCGGGTGCGCCGCGTTCGGAAACGCCACCACCCGCGCGCTCATCGCCCCGGCCCCGCGACCGCGCCGCACTTCGGCCGCGCCTCCAGCCAGGCCTCGACATCCGCCCGCTTGAACAGCGTCTTGCGCCCCAGCTTGATCCAGGGCGGCCCGGCGCGCCGCGCACAGAGCCGCTCCAGCGCCGAGGTGCTGACGCCCAGCTGGGCCGCCAGCTCCTGCTTGGTGATGTAGGGGTCCAGCACCCCCGGTGCGAATGGCCGCTCGATCTCCATGGCATCCTCCGACGACACGCCCTCAACCGCGGGGCATGCGCTCAGGGGAACACCGCGGAGCTGCCGGAGGGGGTGGCGCGGGGTGGCGCGGAAACCGGCGCGACCGCGCCACCCCGGGGGCGGCGGTTTAGATCACTCCCAATCACACCATAAATCTGGGCGATTGATGGTTGTTCGGGCACACGCATAGCGGTAGCTTCCGACTCGCGCACAGCATGTAGTTGGGTTTTGACGGGAGGTGTCCCGATGAGCTCCTGCAGGATGACAGACCGGCGCCCCGGGCATCCGCTCCGCAAGGCCGCCTGTCGCGCGCATTCCGTCCGCAATGCCAACCGGATCCTCGCGCTGGACTTCGACGTCAGCGGCCGCGCCATCCGGATGTGGGCCGCCGACGAAGGCAGTCCGGCCGGCCATTGATCCGGCTGCCAGCGCAGGCCTCCCCGTTCCGTCATGGACACCACCGGCGGTAACCGCCGTCCGATGGCCGATGCCCTGTCTGGGCCCTGTCTGGCAGCCGCTCCCGCCTCCGTCCTCACCGTTCCCGTTTCCACGCCCGGGCCCGCCGGCCCGCGCCTTGTCACGTCAGGCCACCACCATGCCTCTGCCCGGCCGCATCTTCTGGACCCTCACCGAAACCGCAGCCCGCTGGAACTGCCACCCGGCCGACGTCGTGGCCTGGGCCACCGAGGGCCACCTGCGCCTTTCCGCCGTCCTCCCGCTCATCGCCTGCGGCGACCGCATCCTGGACGGCTGGCTGGAGATCGCCGCCGCGGACGTCATGCCGCTGTTCCGGCGGTGGGGTCCCGGCCCGCGCTGGGTCCCGATCCGCCGGGTCCGCGCGGCCGACACCCCGGACTGGCTGTTCGTCACCGATCCGGCAGAGGGCATCCCGCTCGAGGCCGCCGACGTCGTGATCCTCGCCGACGAACTCGACCGCTTCGAGCGGGACCACGAGGTGTTCCGCCGCCCCCACGCCGGCCGCGGCCCCGAGACCCGCTACGATTGGGAAGGAGCCCTCGCCCACCTCGTCGTCCGGGTCTTCCTCGACGGCCTCCCCGCCAGCCAGAACGCCCTCGTCGCCGAGCTCGCCGACTGGTTCGCCCAGCGCAGCCACACCGGTGACCACCCCGACGAACGCACCATCCGCCGCCGCATCACCCCGATCTGGCGCAAGCTGAGGGGAGAGGAAGAGCCGGGATCTTCCGCATCGTAGGTAAGGTACCCTACAGTGTTCTACGCGGGCTGGGCTTCGTTTTCGAGATCACGGGAGTATCTGTGCCAATCTCGGAGAAGCGGTTGCCCTCACCGGATGCGACGTCGGCGCGAGCGACACGTCTGCAGACGCTTCCATGCCGGGGCGACACTGCGGAACGCCGACTACGAAGATGCCGACGGCGAGTGATTGCATGAGATCCACCAATCGGTGCTGTGCCAAGAAGGAGCAGCTGCTCCCCCCACCTCTGGAGCAGATCTAGCCGGGTTAAGCCGCCCTTTAGGCACTGACGAACGTCCACGGCAATCTAACCCACGAAAAGCTATGTCTGCCTCACATCATAAGTTAACCTGCCTTGCACCAACTGGCGGTGGTCTCAGGTGAGGATGCCCGATGCGTGTCAGAATCACTACGTTCGTAGCCAGCTTGGCTGCGCTGCTATTCTTCAGCATGGCTTCAGCCTCGATTGCGCTTGCCGAAGTTCAGAGGATGGGGGTGTCGCCGCAAACCATCACGGTCATTGGCGGAGGTGGGGGCGGCGGAGCCGACAGCCCGGCTGCGCAGCCGCAAGATCAACAGCGCCTAAAGGCGTTCTGTCTGGATCGACGTCTATCTCCGCCAACATACTCGCACGCGCTCGGACTTGTCCCCGGCCGCGGCAGCTCGCAGGTGACGCCTCTTGGCGGGGGGCCGGCAATGAGCCTCTCGGCTGCCATAGAGACTGGTAGGATCCGGATCGAAGGCACAGGTCGTACAGACTCGCTCCGTGCAGTGAGCCTCGACGGAGACGACTACAGGATAGAGATCAAGGAGACTATAGCTTTGGCCGACGACGTAAGCCGGGGTATTGCGGATGTAGCTTCTGGTCTCGATCTAATCGCGCATACCAATGGCGATGTGTCACAACACGACGTTTGGGGCGTGATTGAGCTGGATCCCCGAGAGGTTTTTGGAGACTTTGACACAGCGTTTGTCAAGGCGCGCCAATGGGGAGATCTTACTCGGGTGACTTCGGTTGCCGCGCGTCTTGCAGCCTTCGGATCAAGTGGTGTCGGATACGGCCACGCTAGTTCGACTGGCCGCACGGGAGAAAGGTACCGCCTGATCATGCTGCCTGATAAGAGGATCCTGAGGGAAAGAGCAAACTGGGGCGACCAGCTTATTGGTTGGCAGGCGGCCAGGGTCGAGGGCGCCACGCTGTACGTCGTTTTGGACGACATGTTGAAGGGCGATTTCGGTGGAGTAGAGTTAGCCGTATCTGGGGAGAGGGTAGCGCCTGGCGCAGAAATTAGACTGGCCGGCGTTACGTGGCTGAACCTCATGGCAGCTTCGCCGGAGCGTGGCGTGACTCTGGTAATGATCGGGGAGGAGGGAGTGCCGCTTGTGGGCGGTCCCGATGAACCATCGGTGCGCGCTACGCTGGAAGGGCCTGCCGCTGGCGGCGGAGGAGCCGGAGGCGGCGGTGGTCCCCGGGTGATAGCGGAGGGCGATTTTCCTTCAGGCCAACGTGGCCCAACTACTCTGCCAATGCTCGAACCTGGTCAAAGCCGCGGTACTGTCGAAGGCCTGAGACCTGATGGTGCCGCATGGATAGCGACCGCCACGGGTATGATGGCTTCGAAAGTGAAATCCGTGACTGGTGTCCTCGTTGTGGAAGTCAAGAACATGCTGCGTTTGGGTGATGACGAAGATGGGGCAACGAAAGCCTTCGAGGCAGCAATTGAGCCCCTCCGTGCCGCCTACGAGGCTTTCCCGATGCCGAGTTCGGAAGTCACAGTGAGGCTGTATCTGGATGCCGATGATCGAGGCGAGACCATAGTGGAAATTCTGCTGGATGAAGTGGGAGTCAATGTCCGAAGGGTGGCGCTCAGGAACTGACGGCCTGACCGATTTGGAGCAGTGGGGAATGCAGGTGCCGATTGATCCCCTGCGCGACGCTATTTCGGTTGCGAAGACTTGTTTTGTGCTCGGAATACCTGATACCCGCAAACAGTGGTTGGAAAGTTTGAAGCGTACCGGTGGTCTCGCTCACCAAGTTGCCTGGGAGAACTATGAACCCCCTGCCACCTTTGTTGCGAAAGAATTCGGCAGGGGCCACGACCTGGAGGGCGCAGTCCTGCGGGACCCCGCCCGTGCTTCTAGCTTCATTAGCTACCGGGCTCGCAAGCGGACTCTTTTGCGCCTAGCGGAACGCGGTCTGGAGGTTCTCTTCGGTGCATCTCGTGCAGACTTTCTTGATGCCCTTGATCGTAGGCTCGCCGATGGTGGCGTAGTCGTGACGATCGCCCACGCGCAAGCAGATCCGCCAGCTTTTGAGTTCACGGACGGTTTCCTAGAGTTTAGGGAGATCCGGATCCCAGCATGTGCCGTGCGCACTGGATTGTTCGATGCGGTGGCCTGCCGCACGACAGCAATGCAAGGCGAACTGAAGGCAGTTGTCGGAAAAGGAGTGTGGATCGTGGTCAACCGTGCGCCTCGTGGGCTGGCGGGCACGCTCCTGCATCGAGTCGTGGCAGCTGAGCGTCTCGTTGAGGCCCGTGCGCTCCCTTGGCCAGTTGCCCTAGCGGGAGCACTGCATGAGCTAGAAGCCCACGGTCTGTTGTATCCACAGAGAAACTTGGATCATTCCGGTTGGCTCGGTTCGAAATCCTTCGAGGAGGACGATGAAGTATGAACGATGCGATGCTATCAGCAGAAGAAGCTGGGCAGAAGCTCTCTGAGATTGCGAAAGCTGTGAGGGAACGCGAAGGTATCGGTGATCCAAAAGGGGTCGATCTATGTGACGATACCAAGGGTGATCCGGATCTTGCCGCAGCTATCGTGACCCTTCAGGAGACAATCTTGGCCTTAGAAGCAAGGCAGTCTTCAGGCGGCGCGACTGGCTTGGCGCGTTCGCGAATCAGCGCTGTGCTTGCCTTGGGTGCGCTTGCTACTGTTGCGTTCGTGATTCCTGCCATACTCTTGAGAGACAGCCCAGCGATTGTCCCGCTGCTTGTCGGGCAGGGAACAGTGCTTGCCGGCGTTTTGGGGCTTGCTCATGTGATTGCGAAGGGTGACACGAAAGCCGTGCAAGAGAATGCTCGGCTGCAAGCGGCACAAGCTACTTCGGCGAGTGATGCGCAATTGGTAAAGGCCCGGGCAGAGGCTATCTCCATGGTGCTAACTGCTGCCGGGACGATGCCAGACCTACCACCCAGCGCGCGAGCGCGAATCATCGAGGCAGCCGGAGATGCAATCATCGGGGTGAATGCGACTGAGCGGGGGAGCTAAACGACAAACTGATCAGGGCGCGGCACCTTGGCCTACACCACGCGTGGGCGGGGCCTCACCAGCGCGGCCACTGCGTCGACGCCCGCCCGCATGGGCTGGTCTGCGAGATGGGCATAGCGCAAGGTCGTGCGGGGCTGTGTGTGGCCGAGGAGACGGCCGATCATCTGGAGGGAGGCGCCGCCGCTGGCGAGGAGGGAGGCAAAGGTGTGGCGCAGGTCGTGGATGCGCAGGTCCTCCAGCTCGGCCTCCGTGGTCAGCGTCCGCCAGAACCGCCGGATGTCCTGCACGGGTTGGTCGCGATCCGCGACGTCTCCGGGGAACAGCCAGCCGCAGCCGGTCGGCACCGCGGCGCGGCGCTGGCGGACGATGGCGGCGACCTCGGCCGAGATTGGCAGCCGATGCACGCGGCGCTGCTTGGTGTTGGCGGCCGGCTTCGTCCATATCCCGAGATCGAGGTTGAACTGCTCGAAGCGCGCGGTGCGGACCTCGCCGAGCCGGGCTCCGGTCAGTAGGCACAGCCGTACGATGGAGGCCCCGCGCTGATCGTCCGAGGCGGTCAGCGCCGCCGCCAGCCGCTCGATCTCCTCCGGTCCGAGGAAGCGCTCGCGCTCTACCTCTATGCGCCGGCGGAAGCCCTGCGCCGGGTTGTCGTCGCGCATCTTCCAGGCGACGGCGAGGGAGAACATCTTGCGCAGCACCTCGCCGGCGCGGTTGGCGCGGATCGGCGTGGGCTTCGCGGCCGGGACTGGCCGGCGGCTGCCCTCCTTCCGCGGCCGGGTCCGGCCCTCGGCGATCCGCGTCAGCAGCCGCTCCACATCGGCCGGGGTGATCTCGGCGACCAGCTTGCGCTCCCAGTCCGGCAGGAACAGCTGGCGGATCATGCTGGCCTGGTCCGAGCCGTTGCGCGGTGCCAGCTTCGGCACGTGCTCCTCAAGATACCGCCGGGCGAGGTCGGCGAAGCGCGGCGCGGCGCGGGCGTCGTCGCGCTGGGCGAGGGGGTCGGTGCCGGCGTCGATCTCGCGGCGCAGGAGCTTGGCGCGCTCGCGGGCGGCGACCACCGACCAGTCCGGCCAGCCGCCGATCACCATGCGCCGGGCCCGCCCGTGGATCCGGTAGGAGAGGGCGAAGGCCTTGCGCCCCGAGGGATAGACCACCAGCGCGAAGCCGCGCAGCTCCTCGTCGAAGATCTGGAAATCGTCGTCGGCCGGCGCGGCCGCCTTCACCAGCTTCTCCGTCAGACGCTCCCGACGCGGCATGCTCCACCTCCAAGACGAATACCGCCGCGAGGATGCGATGCCGGGCGGACCGAGGGGGTGGCGCGGGGTGGCGCAGGGCCATGCCACCCCGCGCCACCCCCGAAATCCACCTCAACGCCACCTCAACACGCGAACGCGGCTGAACGCGGTCCAAGGTGGGTCCATAGCCGTCGAGCGCGGTCAAGCGCCGTTGGTGAAGTGAAGCGCGATCAATGGGTTGCGGGCCAAGCCGTGGATTTCCCGAGCATTTCGGAATGGCGCCGTTACAGGCTCATAACCTGAAGGTCGTAGGTTCAAATCCTACCCCCGCAACCATCACTAATTCCTCAACAATATCAATGCCTTGGGTTTTGGCCCCGGGCCGCTTTCCGAGCGCAAGCTGCAGGATCTCCGCAAGATCCCCCTGAAGATCCACCACCAGCCGGCCCCCCTCCGGCGTCAGGATCACACGGTCGATCAGCGCCCGGACCGCCTCCCGCGCCTCGAGGGCAGCCTCCGCATCGCCAAGGGCCCGGATCAGCGTGCCGATGCGCGCGCGATACGTCTCGGCCATCCCGGGGTGCAGGCGCACAGGGTCCGGGGCAGGGGCGTGCGACAGCTCCGCCTCGAGCTGCGCCTTGCGCGCCATCACCCGGGTCATCTCCTCCTTGAACCCCTCGGCCGGCATCCCGTCCATGATCGCTCGGGCGATGTTCTGGCGGGTCTTCTCCAGCTTCCGCAGCTCCGCCTCCAGCCCCGCGCGGTTGCCCTCGGCCTCAGCCCGCAGGCGGTTCCGCTCGGCGGTGTATTCCGCGCAGAACGCTGCCACGAGGTCGGGGTCCATCAGCTCGGCCTCCAGCGCGTGCAGGATCCGGCCCTCGATGTCGCGCTGGCCGATGGTCAGCCGGTTGGTACAGACCGTCTCGCCCTTGTTGCGCGCCTGCGAGCACCCGAAGCGCGTCTGCGAGACCTTCGAAAACCCCCCGCCGCATTCCCCGCAGACCATCAGCCCCGAGAGCAGGAAGCGCGGGCGCCGGCGGTCCCAGCTGCCATGCTCCACGGTGATCGCCGTCGCCTCCTGTCGCCGCTTCACCGCCTCCCACAGCGCGTCGTCGACGATCCTGAGCTCGGGGACTGGCGTGACCACCCACTCCTCTTCGGCATTGGCGCGCGCCCCGCGCTTGCCCCGGTCGGGATCCTTGCGGAACTCCTGACGGTTCCACACCAGCTCGCCGATGTAGAGCCGGTTGTTCAGGATCCCGTTGCCGCGCTGCTTGTTGCCGTTGATCGTCGAGCTGCTCCAGCCCCCGCCCCGGGGCGCGGGAATGCCCTCGCGGTTCAGCGCCTGCGCGATCTTCTGCGGAGAGATACCGGCGGCGTAGTCGCTCATGATGCGGCGCACCACCGCCGCCTCGGTCGGGTCGATCCGGCGATCGCCCCGGATCGGCTCGCCGCGGGCATCGCGCTGCTGGACGACCTCGTAGCCGTAGGACCGCCCGCCGGCCGACTTGCCCGCCTCGACCCGCCCCTTCAACCCGCGCCGGGTCTTCGTGCGCAGGTCCGAGAGGTACATCGCGTTCATCGTGCCCTTGAGGCCCACATGCAGCTCGTCGATCCGGCCCTCCGTCAGCGTCTCGATGTGCACGCCGTCAAAGGTCAAGCGCTGGAAGATGCGCGCGATGTCGGCCATATTGCGACTCAGTCGGTCCAGCGCCTCCGTAACGATGACATCGATCTTGCCCATCGCCGCCTCGCTCAGCAGCCGCTGGATGCCGTGACGCATCATGCTTGCCCCGGACTCCGCCGCGTCGGAGAACTCCGCCACGACGCTGTAGCCTGCCCTCTTTGCGAAGGCCCGGGCATCCCGCAGCTGGTCCTCGATCGACGCCCGGTTCTGCAGATCCGTCGAATACCGCGCATAGAGTGCCGCCCGCGGCTTCCCCGCGTTTCCCGCCATCAGCTCAGCCCTCCGTCTTGTGCCCATCGCTCCGGCACCCGGCCGCATGATCCTGCCGCGCCGCCTCCCGCGCAAGGGCCTTCACCAGGACGATGAGGCCGGCGCGTGGATCCCCTGGAACATCGCCGGCCACGCCGCCCTTGGCCCGCTTTCTGGGCTTGGGCTGCGATGTGGCAAGGCGGGGCTGGTCGCGCAAGCGCGATCCTCCGGGGCGAGGGCGGGTGGGCTCTGGAATGGCGGCGGATCATTCCGGCCGTCGAAGGCGAGTATAGCATTGCCATTGACCCTCGTGCGACATCGACAGGGGTCCGACTGAGCCCTCGAAATTCGAAAAACGGCACTTTCCTGTGGATAGCCGCGTTACTGAGGCACCCTGAGACGCCGAAAACCGAAAAGCCTTGACGCTGCTCCGGTCACCGAAATGCAACCGCCATGGCATTCTGTCCGCACCCTTTGGAGGTCCTGCAGCTCGGGATACCGCTCATCATTCCTCGGCCGGGCTTCGCCCGGCTTGCGCCTGCGGCGCTCCCCTCCGCGCTTCGCGCGGTTCTTCCGCCAGTGGCGGTTTGTTCTTTCCCCTTTTCCCCCAAGTTCGACAGGATCGGCTTGGATCTGGCCAGTTTCTTGGGGTCGAGCCGAGTCCGATCAATGGGTTAGGTTGGCTTGAGCCTGGAGTTCTTGTAGTCACACGCATGCTTCCATATTGACCTTGCAGTCATGATGCAGGCTTAGTATTTTGTAGGCATGTTCGTGCGCGTCAACGAGAGCGGGGGACGGCGTTACCTGCAGGTCGTCGAATCCTGGCGCAACGAGGCAGGCAAGCCGCGGCATCGCGTCGTGG
>Ga0213835_100924_pt1 | contig 21907 bp, 7 predicted proteins | sample SWPATP01_FD_160576 | JGI IMG/M metagenome (GOLD analysis project Ga0213835, IMG submission 160576) | Coastal seawater microbial communities from Marineland, Florida, United States - SWPA TP0 #1 | ecosystem: Environmental > Aquatic > Marine > Coastal | place: USA: Florida | collected 2016-08-05 | reverse complement strand
TTGAGCAACTCGACGGTGTGAAATTGACGGATGTACTCAAACGTCCCAACACGCATGTGGCTACTCATCACGCGTGTTAATACCGCGCCCGGATGCACTGTTTGCCGATACACCGGCTCCCTTGTTTTTACCACCGCCAACGACCTAGACGTTGGAATTTCTAAATAATGCATCGCTTCACTAATGAGATACTCCCGAAGCATGGAGTACAACGTTGCTCTTCCATCCCCACCCCGAGAATACGGTGTTCGTCCGCTTCCCTTAAGTTGAATGTCAACACGGCCTTCGTTTGGGGTGACCTGCTCTCCCAAAAGAATCGCGCGCCCATCCCCCAACATCGTAAAATGACCGAATTGATGCCCCGCATAGGCTTGTGCCAAGGGCTTGGCTCCCTTTGGAGTTCGATTACCGGAAAGCTCAAATACTGTATCATCGTGATCTGACAAACCCAAAACATGAGCTAAGTCTTTATTAAATAATAAAAGCTCCGGATCTTTAACGGGTGTAGCTTGCGTAACACTAAACAATTCATCAGGAAGTGTGCAGTAAGTATTATCAAAATTCCAGCCGGAAGAGAGTTGCTTCATTCTATTTTTGTTGTTGTTCTACTAAATTCTAATCAATATGAACACATAACTCTCATATAATAGAATAAATTCATTTAAAAAATGAGACTGCTCCGAAAAGTTAATTAATAATCACAAACCAAAGTCCCGGTTTACCGTGGAGTCTCGAAGACACGAAGGTTTACAAAGTTAAGTTATTGTTTTTACGTTTAAATAAACGAAGATTGTATAACTAATTTTGAACCCACTCCGAAAAGTCAATTTTTGAACCACAAAGCCACAACGACACGAAGATTCACAAAGGTAAGTTATTGTTTTTTTTGTTTCAACATATTAAGCTTGCTTAACCAATTTTGTAAAAGAGATTAATCGGAGTGGACTCAATTTTGTAATTCGGATTAATCGGAGTGGGCTCAAAAATGATTTCTGAGATATTTAGCACCTATTTAGGAATTGAGGAACCCACAAATACGAGTTTTACAGATTATAAAAATCATCTAAGGATTTCATCTATTTGTCGATTAATTGTTAATCTTTTAAATAACTTTATTACATTCTCAGGTGTAATTATCAATTAAATCTATTTTTATGAAACGCTTACTATTTTTATGTTTCGGTGTATGCTTTTTCACCTTCTCTTGTAGTTCAAGAGTAACGAATTCTGATGATCCACCTTCCGGAATTCAACAGCTTGAGATACCGGATGGATTTAATTATGAAACAACTACTTCAACCGACATTGAAGTAATTATGCCAAATTTGGTTGATTTTTCAAAGCTTAGAAGTAGAGTTTCAGTTTTTGATGGAAATCCAGAGGAAGATGGACGGTTTATCACATCAGCTGCGGTTCAGTCTAATGGGAGGGTTAGAATTCCAATTACTTTTCCCACATATTTAGAGGATTTATATATACAAACTGTAGCCGGTACGGTGAGATTACCTATTGAAAGGAGTCAAATTCTTTCTGGTAGCATTAAACATGCGAAAAATGTAATCGACTTAAATGAAGATATAGGATTTGATCCCCCAAATACTCAGCCTGAAGATGTTGAAGTTTTAGGTTCTAAACAAACTTTCAGATCATGGGAGTATAGCTCCGGGACCAATGCCGTGATGCCGAATATTATTCAGAATGGAAATTTTCAAAACAATGATTTTGGGTTAATCAATGATTGGAACTCATTTATTCCTAATGATGGAAGATGGCACATCACATCAACCTTAGGCCCTAATCATGCTAACCAAAGAAACGAAGGACCAAGGTCAATGGTTAGATTTACTCCAAGTCCTGCGAGATATGGTGGGATTACTCAATTAATTCAGGCCTCTGCCGGTGATTTAGTTACATTTTCCGCCACATTTAGACATTCCGGTATTCCGCAAAACACAAGTTGGCTTTTCATTATTCCTCGGGATGCAAATCAAAATCCTCTTGATTTTTATAGTGTTGGAACTACCGGAAATACAAACAATTGGATAAATAAAGGTATAGCTGCAAATATGCCTGCTGGAACAGCTAGCGTTCAAATTCTCATTTGGGCCCATATTCATACCGGAAATATGGATTTCACTAATGTTTATGTTACAGGCCCGGCGATGAGTGATAGTGATGGGGATGGTGTTCCGGATGATGAAGATGATTATCCTAATGACCCTTTGAGAGCCTTTGACAACTACTTCCCTGCTAAAGATGTGTTTGGCACTTTAGCTTACGAAGATTTATGGCCTCGCTTTGGTGATTATGATATGAATGATTTAGTATTAGATTATAATCTTCAGATTGTTTTAAATGCACAAAACCGTATTAAAGATATAATATTTACGTTGGTCATAAGGGCAACCGGTGCCGGTTACAAAAATGGTTTTGGTGTATCACTACCCGTGCCACCATCTGATGTTGAAATAGTTACAGGAACTCGATTGACGGAAGGCATAATTAATACACGTGCGAACGGGTTGGAAGCCGGACATGTAAACCAATCGGTAATCATTATATTCGATAATGCTGATTACAATATGGGGGGATTTGCAAACGTAATTCCCGGCGGAAATCTTGTAGAGCCTGACACGATACGAGTTAAAGTTACTTTTTCAAATCCGGCACCTAATGACATTTTAGATAATACACATCCGTTTATCTTTATTAACCAAGAAAGAGGAAGAGAAGTCCATTTACCCGGAAACAGACCTACTGAACTCATAAATACAGCCTTTTTTGGTAGAGATGATGATGACACAAGACCTTCAGTTGGGAGATATTTCCTAAGCTCTTCGAATTTGAATTGGGCATTCGCTGTACCACAAAGTATGCCCTACCCAATCGAAAATATTGAAATTATAGATGCTTTCCTGAAATTTGCTGAATGGGCTGAATCAGGAGGTGAATTATATCCTGATTGGTATCTTGATAAACCCGGATATCGAAACGAATCGAAACTTTTTCCTGAAAATTTTAATCCAAGAGATTAATTTCATCAAAAAAGGCTTTGCAGTTTATCTTCAAAGCCTTTTTTATTTGTGACTTATGTAAATTTGAGCGATCGAAGACTCAAGAGCAAGGCGCCTAGGTAAGGTACCAAATATTTTATGATCAGAATCACGCTTTCCAAGTCCTAAGATGATTAGATCATGATTTTTTGAAATATTGACTAAGAAATCAGCAGGATTATTATTCAAAATAATGCGAGTTTGAAATTTATCAGGTACAATCTGTCGCGCGAATAAATCAAGTTTATTACGTTGCTTTTTAATTTTTTTAGTTGAAGTATCATCCGGTAAGATCCTGATGAATAGAAATTCTGGATTTACAGATCGCCATAAATTGGCTATAATATTTGCTCTTAATAAGTCGTGATCATTAAAACCTGCAACCGGTACCAAAATTTTGGAAACGTTTTTTATATCCCATCTTGCGAAAGGTTGTTTAAAGATTACTGCATCGCAGTGTACTTTCCGTACAAATTCTTCAAGATAATCAGTAGAGGTTTGTTCATCAAAATGAGTTAGCCCCATCAAAACACTACTACATTGATGTGTTTTTGCGACTCTGATAATTTCATCCCATGGCTGTTCAGCTATTGTGGTTAGCATATCAGCTTTGATTCCGGTTGTGTACGCTGTAGCTAATGCCTGAGTCATAGCTTCTTGGTTGTTTTTTAATGTTTTAGAGAAATCAGATTTATTTGAATCTTTCTTTAAAATAGATAACAACAAAGCCCTTCCAGCATTTGGAGGTGTAATAGAATCGGCTAAAAAAACTTTAGAAGCTGCATTTTCAGGATTTACAATTGGCACAAGCACCATAGGGTTATGCCCTCTTAATTTAACCAATTCAGGATCTAATGCTTCTCCCGACACATCAATAACACGTGCATTTTGTATAAAAAAGGCTACAAAAAGCCCAATTCCGGCGCTTAGCCACAACAAAGAAATAACACCTGCGGTTGGTTCTGCAAATGCTTGAAATAAGGCAAGACCTAAACAGGCGATCATTCCAATTAAAGGTATGAGTGGAAAAAGTGGAGATCTGAAATGTTTGGTACTTTCATAGTTTCTGAGCCGCATCATCATACTAATGATGTGTGCCAAAGCATAGGTTAACAAGAAGATCAAACCTGATGCAGCACCTGCTGCAGCCAAGTTTGGAACCACCAAAAGCAAGGTGCCCGCCAATAAGGCTGTGGTAATAATTGCATTTTTGGGCAGACTTGTCTTTTTATCCGTTTCGGATAATTGAATGGGAAGGGTTCGATCTTTTGCCATGACAAAAGCTACACGAGAGGCGGCAAATATATTAGCTTCTAGAGCTGAGAGCATTGAAAATATACCTGCGAAAATCACTAACCAAAATCCAAAAGGACCAATAAAGTTCTGCGTTGCGATAGCAACCACAGCTTCCGGATGTGCTTTAGACATGGCTGTGATGCTAGAACCTTCTTCCGTGCCGGCCGCAACTACCACAAATAAAAGAGGGATATAGACCAACAGTCCAATAAAAATTGTCGCCACCATCGCTCTTGGTAAATTCTTCTCAGGGTTTTTGATCTCCCCCCCCGCATTTGTGATTAAACCAAAACCTTGAAGCGTAATAAATGTGTAGCCCATTGCAGCTAAAAGTCCACTAAAGCCACCGGTAAAGAAGGGTTTAAAACTATTTGTAACTTCTGCAAAGGGAGTTTTTAAAACAACCGCAAATCCGGCCGCAATTATGATTGCAAAAGCTATTAGTTTCCCGAAGTTTGCGATTAAACCACTTCCACCGCCCACCGTGCTTAGCCTGTAAGTGAACCAAATAATGGCTAATAAACCGAATACAACACTAAATCCACGCACTCCGAGAAAGGTTGACGTCACATCGGGTATCATTTGTTGCAAGGCAATAATTAAAAATGCACCAAAGCCAAGTGCATACAAGACTGCCGCAACGATTGAGGCAAACCAAACTACCCACCCAACACCAAATGCTGCTTGAACCGATAATGCTTTTTTAGCAAAATTATAGATTCCTCCGTTCTGAGGGTGAGCCGCCGCCATTTCGGAAAAACTAAAGACCGTCAAAAGTGCAATCATACCATTGAGCAGAAATGCGAGAATAGCAGATGGACCTGAAACAGAAAATGCAATTCCGGAAAGTGCTAAAATCCCCCCTCCAATCATGGCACCCACACCAATTCCTGTCGCACCCCAAAATCCTATATGTCGTTCGGGAGTAATATGATTCATTTCAATTTCAATCTGAGTTTATTTTGAGCAGACAGACTATTTGTGGCTAATGTAGATAAGTGCTGTATTTGTATTTTTTGCAATTTCAATAGGTAACTTTCCAAAAGCTGTACGTCCGGGACCCGGTTTTCCAAGCCCTAAGATAAGTAAGTCGGTATCAGATGCCAACTTGATCAGCTCCTCAACCACGTTATCACTCTTTATCACTTTTTTCTTTGATTCGCCCGGGATAATTCGCTCTGTGAAGCGTTTAAGATTGGCTTCGTTTATTTTTAGTTTTTCTTCGGTTGTTGTGGTGGGAAGGATTTGAACAAATTGAATTTCAGGCTGAAATGCTCTCCAAAGACTACCTAACACTCTAGCCCGTAATGCATCATGGTCACTGAATCCCCCAACCGGAACAAGCACTCGTTTTGCTTGTGTAATTTTCCAACCGGCATAAGGCGATCTAAAAACAACTACATCACACTTAACTCTATTCACCAATTTTTCCAAGTGACTTGATGTTTCCATATCACTAAACTTGCTCAAGCCAAGTAACAAACTCCTACATTGATGCGCTGTCACTACGCGTTCAATTTCATCCCACGGTTCAAGAGCAAAGGTCGTTAAGGCATCAGGTTTCATGCCACTCATCATTGATGTTTTGAGCGCTGTTTGTAGAGCCAATTTATTATTTTCTAAGCGCATGTCAATCTCGGTCTCAACTTCAGTTGGCTTTACGATGGATAGAAGTAATACTCTTCCCACAATCGGTGGTGCAAGGGCGTTGGCAACAAATGCCATTGACTCCGCATTAGCAGGATTTGCTATAGGTACCAAAACTAACGGACTTAACCCTCTCAGACGCATTAAATCCGGATTGAGCGCTTCCTCTGAAGCATCAATTACACGGGCTCTTTTGATAAAGAAGGTGATAAAAAGTATCCCCCCGAGAATTAACCATGCGAGAGCAATTCCTCCGGCTGAGGGAACAACAATGGCTTGAAAAAGTGCTAATCCCAAACAAGCTGCCATGCCTGCGTATTGCAAATAAGGAAAAAACGGAACCCTGAAAGTGGTCGAGGTCTCATGACTTCGTTTTCTGAGCAGGATGCTAATACCGTGCCCTAAAGCGAATGAGATCAGAAATATCAAACTTGATGCCGCACCGGCCGCCGCAACATCAGGAAGGAGTAATATGAGTACAGCAGCAATAGCCACCGTCACCAAGATTGCTTTAGTGGGATTTCCCGTTTTTTTATCAAGGTAGGCAAGATGATAGGATAGCGTACGGTCGCGAGCCATGGTGAGTGCAATGCGCGAAGCGGCAAACACATTGGCTTGAAGCGCAGATAGCATGGAAAAAATTCCGGCAATTAAAACAAACCAAAAACCGAATGCTCCGAGATAATTCTGTGCAGCAATCGCAACCACGGTTTCCGGGTTCGCTGCACTTTCCGCCTGAATAGATTGACCGGGCTGCATCCCTACTGTCATAACCACAAAAAGTAGTGGTAAATAAATTACCAAGCCGACAACTAAGGTTGCAATCATTGCTTTTGGGATGGTTTTTTCCGGTGTTTTAATCTCCCCGGAGGCGGATGCAATCAAATCAAAGCCTTGTAGCGCGATAAAGGTAAATCCCATAGCGGCTATTAATCCGGTGAATCCGCCTGCAAAAAATGGTTGAACACTTTCTGTGATATGAGAAAATGGCGTCTGAACAGTAACAGCTAATCCACCGGCAATTAAAATGGCAAATACGCTCAACTTTACGATATTGGCAAACATCCCCCCGCTTCCTTCAGAACGCAATAGCGAAATAGTGTAATATGCCAAGGCAAGTAACGCAAGCAAGGTGCCCATCCCTCCCCAATTCAATATCCCTTGGAATGATTCTCCTGCGATTTGTTGAAGCGCGAAGAGTGTAAAGGCTCCAAACCCTAATGCATACAAAACCGCTGCAACAAGTGAGGCAAACCAAACTACCCAGCCAACACCAAATGCAATTTGAACTGTTAGTGCTTTCTTTGCAAACGTGTAGGTTCCTCCCGACTCCGGATTCGCTGCTGCCATTTCCGCAAAGCTCATAGCGGTAACACCGGCAATTAGGGCATTAAGTACGATAGCAAGAATAGCAGAAGGTCCGGCAGCGGCAAAAGCAACGCCTGCAAGTGCCAAGATACCACCACCAACCATGGCACCTACGCCAATACCGGTTGCTCCTACAAATCCTATTGTTCGTTTATTGAGCTCCAAACTAATTCTATTGATTAAAAAATTTAGGGATTAACTAGTTGCTTGTGACTCTTAGAATTCAAATTAAAGATAAAAACTTGCAACCTGCAGATTTCCTAGTTTTAGAAATTTTTTTTAATTTTTTAAGTTGTTGAGAGAGTTTACTTTAAAATTTGAAGAAGTAATATAAATACACAAACAAGGTCTAGAAATTCATTTTTTGTTAGAAATGTGAAAATTTATTATTAATTTTATCAAGTTTAAGAATTTATTAGCAATTTATAACGAGCAATAATATGAACAAATTTAAATACAGTTTAAGCCTATTTTTCTCATTTCTAATAGTAAGCCCAACTTTTGCTCAAGTTGATTACAACAGTCAAATTCAACCTATATTTAATAGCCGATGTGCTAGTTGTCATGGAGGAACCTCAGGAGTTTTTATGTCCAACTATTCGGCTGTAATGAATAGCGTAGGAAATCAATACGGTAGATTAATTGTAGAACCATTCTCTCCTGAAGAAAGCCCTCTTTACGATAAGCTGCTCCCAAACCCTCAATTTGGCAACCGAATGCCACAAGGGGGAAGCCTCACACAAACTCAGATTGAACTGATACGGCAATGGATTGAGGAAGGAGCTTTCGAAACACCAGCAACATCTGTTGAGCGTGATAATTTGATAACTAAATTCGAACTACTTGGTAATTATCCAAATCCGTTCAATCCTACGACAAATATTCGTTTTTCACTTCCTGAAATGGCTGATGTTCAAATTCAGATTTACTCCCTGCAAGGTCAGCGCGTTGAAACAATTTATTTAGGTTCCATTAGCAGAGGGGTGCATTCCGTTAGATTTAATGCAGGATCATTGGCTTCAGGGGTTTATATTTACAGAATTATCGCTCACCATCAAACAGATATTCATAACAATCAAAACATTATATCAGGAAAGTTTACTTTAATAAAGTAACCTTAGCTACCAGATTTAGAGCTCCACTTAATCATATTTGCGACTTCCCATAGTAGCAAACAGAAGAATGTTTATTGTTGTCATTATTTATATCTTACTGAGATACCCTTGAGGTATGAATTTCAATATCCAAATAGAAGACATAATTAATGCGACAACAAATCAAAAAAACAATCCTATTGGCCTTTTTTGGCATATTAGGAGTACAGCTGTCATTCGCGCAGCTAAATGAGGGGGGCACTCCTTTCAGTTTTACGACTGAAAAATCAGCCACACTAAGTGTTCTTGAAATCGTGGAAATGGATTACGTTGATGTCGAGGCTCTCAAGGCAGAAGACCGTACACGTGATTTTGCAGAGCCTGGACCTTACCGTTTCGGATTTAACCACGAGGTTAGTTTTAACCCAAACAACTCAGGAACATGGGATGTCATCAAAGAAGATCATCGTATTTGGCGTCTTGCTGTTCGTAGTAAAGATGCGTTAAGTATCAATCTTTTATTCAACAACTTCAACCTTCCTGAAGGAGCAAAGTTATTTATTTACAGTATTGACAAACGTGATATTCTTGGTGCATTCACACATCGGAATAATCAGGCTGATGGACAATTTGCTACCGGCTTTTTGTTTACTGATACAGTAATTATCGAGTACTATGAGCCTGCAGGAGTTGCTTTTGAAGGAACTCTGAACCTAGCAAGAGTTACGCATGGGTACCGCAGTGTTGGTGATTATGCGAATAAAGCATTTGGTAGTTCCGGCTCTTGTAACATGAATGTGGGATGTCCACAAACCGCAGGTTGGGAAGATCAAATTCGTTCAACCGCAATGTTGGTTACCGGAAGTAGCGGATTTTGTTCCGGTACCTTAATCAATAATACCGCGCAAGATGGAACACCCTTCTTCTTGTCTGCTAACCACTGTCATCGTGACCCGGGTGGGGTTGTTTTTTGGTTTAACTGGCAAAGTGAGACCTGTTCAAACCCATCAACAAGTCCAAGCCGTGATGTAATGTCAGGTGCTGTAACGCGGTCAAGAAATTCAGCATCCGACTTTTGGCTTATGGAGCTGAATCAACAAATCCCTGATGAGTACAACGTATATTTCTCTGGTTGGAACCGTACACTAGATGATGCTATTGACGGTTACATTGTGGGAATTCACCATCCACGTGGCGATATTAAAAAATTCAGCTATACCAATGATGGTGTTACGCGTTCAAGCTACTTAGGTGCTACCAATTCAGGCACAACACACTGGAGAGTCGGTTTCTGGGAAGGTGGCACAACCACTGAGCCTGGTTCTTCAGGGTCCTCTTTATACGACAGTAACCAAAGACTCATTGGTCAGCTACACGGCGGATACGCTGCGTGCGGTAACACTCGTGAAGACTGGTACGGACGTCTTGGTGTTTCCTGGACCGGAGGTGGAACTCCTTCTACCCGCTTAAGTGATTGGTTAGACCCTGCCGGTTCCGGTGTGATGGTTCTTGATGGTTTCGATCCTAATTCAGGTGTTTTAGACGTTGATGCACAACTAAGTGCTATCGTAAGTCCATCCGGAAATTATAACGCCGGCGAAACTATCACCCCACAAGTTGTGATCAGAAATGGTGGAATTCTTCCAATTCAGGAAGCAGAAGTTACTTACACAATAAATGGTGGAACTCCTGCTAGTATAACCTGGACCGGTAATCTCGAGACAACTCAAACTGCAACGGTTACATTCCCATCAATCACTCCTTCTATGGGTGAATATGAGTTTGTTGCATCTGTAAATGTTCCCGGAGATGAAAACCCAAACAATAATAGTAGAACTGTAAATTTCATCGTTTTTGATTGTAGTGCTGCCGGAACCATGCCATTTTTTGAGAATTTTGAAGGTGTTACAGATTGCTGGGAAGTAGTTGATAACATCGGTAACGGACAAGTTTGGAAGTTTGGAACAAATAACAGAGGAAACAATAGTCTGCCGGGTTCTTTTGGTAACTACGCCTACTTAGATAGTGATGCTTATGGCAACGGGAATAATCAAAACTCAGATTTGATTACACCAACCCTGAACCTATCAAATTATGATGATGTAGTACTATCGTTCGATCATTTCTTCCGCCAATATCAGACATCAACAGCGTCTGTTCATTATAGTGTTGATAATGGTCAAACATGGACACAAATTCAACAATGGACAACCAATACTACAAATCCAACGAGTTTTAGCCAAGCTGTTCCTGCTGTGAACGGACAGTCACAGGTTAAGTTCAAATGGAGATATGTTGGTGCTTGGGATTGGTACTGGAGCGTTGATAACATCAGCATTGATGGTACACGTACAGGTTATGATGACTCAATGCTTCAAGTATTGCATAATGCTGCTGACCCAAGTTTAACTGAAGTTGATCTTTACTTAAATGGTGATTTACATACCTCCGGTTTCAGCTTTAGAAATGCAACTGAAATGTTTGCTGTTACCCCAGAGGTTGAGCATACAATTCACTTAACGTTACCGGGATCATCAACTCCAATACTTTCTAAAACTCACATGTTTGAAGAAGGTGAATCCTATGTATTTGTGGTAAACGGTGTTGCTAATCCAGCCGGATTTGCTCCGAATCCTGATGGAAGAGGAATTGGTGCTCAAATTGATGTTCTTACCGGCATGCACAGTCATACTTCTTCTGATGTAATGATTTATGTATATCACGGATCTTCTGATGCCCCTACGGTAAACATAACGCTTGAAGACGGAACCTTGCTTTTCGAGAACTTATCTTATGGAGATTTGGCTGAAGACATGCTCGAAGTAAATCCTGATTCTTATATGCTTCAAATTCGCCACGCTTCAACAAATGAAGTACTCTTTCAATTTGAAGCAGATGTTGCTGTTTTAGGTGGTGAAGTAGTTGGATTATATGCTTCCGGATTTGCAAATCCTTCTGCAAATCAAAATGGTTCTCCATTTAGCTTAGTTGCATTGTTAACTGATGGAACAGTTGTTGAATTGAGAAATGCGACTTCAGCAGGAAATCATTTCTCTGACATGCCATCTGCTTTTGAATTGCTTCAAAACTATCCAAACCCATTCAACCCGACAACAAGTATCAGGTATAATCTACCTGTTCAATCTCAAGTTCGGATTGAAGTCTATAACCTGATGGGACAACGCATTGCAACACTCGTAAATGGTGTTGAATCAGCCGGTTTCCATACGGTAAACTTTGATGCATCAAATCTTTCAAGTGGTTTGTACATCTATCGCTTGCAAGCAGGCGAATTTGTAGAAACTCGCAAGATGATGCTTGTGAAGTAATTCAGACCTTGTATTCAAAAAAAGCCTGTCAGATGTATTTCTGACAGGCTTTTTTTATGGGGATTTCTACAATAATCGCAGTTTACGATAACAGAACAATGGCAGTAGCAGCTACAAAAACTCCGGCCCACTCTTTTGGAGTTAAACGATCTTTCCAAAACAATACCCCAAGCAGGGTTCCACCCACAATTACTAAAACATTTACCAAAGCATATACTACGCTTGCATCCAATTGGGTTAATGCAAAAATTAAGAATATAGAGGTTAGCAGATTCGGAACGCCAAGGAAAATACCATACTTAACTTCTGAAATTTGAATCTTTTGAAGATTACCCTGATAGATCGAAACTGCAATTCCTATACATAAAGCAACAAAGAAAACAACTCCTAAAAAATGGGCTTCACTTGCAATATGCATCATTTCCTGCTCATAAATTTTCATTGATGCATCGGCCATACCTGACATCACAAAGAGTGCTAACAGCAATATGTGATTTGAAACGCCTTCCAATTTTAACGCCCTCCTGGCCATTACAAATAAAGCCATTGCCACAAAAACTAATGCAATTCCACTGATTTTGGATAGATTCATTTCTTCCCCATAAATCACCACAGAAATTAGTATAGGGACAAACAGAGAAACACGCATAGCAGCAAGCGTAACCCCAACTCCATTTGCTTCAACGCTTTTACTGAAAATGAAAAAGTTTGCGATGAATAAAACACCAATCACTACCACAAATAGCCAAAACCATAAAGGAAAATCCGGAATTAGTGAAAGTCCATTCCAAAGATTTATCCCAATTGCTACGATAGTTGCAACGAGGTAGCTAACCGTTAATACGTTAATTGTTGCCAACTTCCTGGTTTCAATAGATTTCAGGACATGAGCCAGTAAAACGGAGCAAATGGCACTTAGTAAGACAAATAACATCCCTGAATTTACCTTCTAAATTATGACCTGATCGTAATCACAATATTGAAAACAATATCCTGATCTGTTCTTGCAAAAACATTACTTGAGCGTGGCATCAACTGGAAGTATCTGTATTCAAAGTTGGCTCTGATTGTCTGTGAGAATGTATATCCAATGCTTGGCGTGATGGTTATTCTTGCATCTCCCCTCTCACTTGGTTCACCAGGTGTATATTGATTAACATCTCTATCAATACTACCCGGAGCCCCTCTTAAAATTTCACCTAAGTCATTGTTTAAAAGATAAGTTAATCGGATATCTTCTGCATAGTTGATGTTCAGATTTAAGTCAATCGTATTCTGGAATCTTCTGAAGAATGGTAACCTGAATCCACGTTTACTATACCCTAGTTGCATAGTAATACTTTGAGATTCACTTTCAACAACATTTGAATTTGATAAACTAAAGGAAGTTGTTTTAGAACGATTATAGTTCATCGTTAATCGGAGTCCGTTATGGAAAGTTGCATTAACCCCGATAAACGGCTGGAATGATCGCGTTAGAGTAATACTGTTTGGCTCAAATTCAGATCGATTATCCAATGCAGTAAAATCCCCAATTCTTCTTGTAACTTCTGCTCCTTCATCGGGGAAATACCTCCATTGCAACCTATAATTTGAGGTATAATTATGGGATAGTGACATCCGGGAAATGTATCTTCGCATAAACCCAATCCTTCGTTCCCATCCTCCCCAATTCACACGCCATGTTGGCATCGGAAACGGCATATAGGAGCGGCTATCTAATGTTGAGCCTATCCCAACTAAATAAGCATCCCTGAATTGACTTTGAATGGTATTGGGTCCTAAAACAATGCGTCCATCTTCGGTTGCTGTAATAGTTTGACCAGATTCAGGAAGGCCATCGAAGGCTGTTTGAAGCTGATTTCGGAAGAATGAGTTATATCCTCTTCCGAAAGCCCATACCGTAGTTTCAATTTCCCCACCCTGTGTAAACTGAGTTGCGAGAGAATCAAAGAATACGTTAAATGAATTCTGACGATTTTCGCTCCATCTCAAGTTCCAGTCTAAATCAATACTAATATCCCGCATTGGACTTAGTCTGGTTCTGAACCGCAGATCGTTTCTCAGATTCTCCTGCTTGCTTAAGGTAATGACTTCCTGCTCAGTTTCCGGTCTAACGATTTGGCTGAATGGAATTCGATTATTCAAACCGATACGATAGCCAAACTCAGGAGAGAAATTCGAAGTATCCTCAGGGTCATTAAACATATTAAAAATGGTAGCACCACCTGCGTAACCACTTTGACTGGTATTTCTCGAAAATCCATACGTAATATCAAGCGTTTGCATACTGAACCCTGCAAGAAGCAGCTGACGAACATAGAATTTCACGTTTTCACCTAAAGATGGTGGATCTGCAACCGCTGCTCCGGTTCTTTGAGCTTGCGGACGATTTCTAGCATTGTCTGCCGGTGGTGTCTCACCACGTTCTAGTGCCCGTTGACGCTCTCTCTCGCGCCTACGCTCATCACGTTCACGATCTCGTTGCTGCTGTTTTGCTCTTGAACGTTGCTCGCGTTGGCGCACTTCCTGCTCATTGGCTTTTACAATATTATCATAAAAAGGAACTCTTCGCATTAAATCCTGAACGCGAATACCAAGCGTGTTATCTAAATTATATTGATTTGCCACAGTGGCGCCAAGATTTCTGTCAATTGGGGAATTTCTCCATGTAAACCCACCTCTATAATTCGCTTGGTAGGTCAACCATCGTAAAGATTGAATCTGATTGAATCGTGGACGCCAACTCGCTGTATAGCTCTCTGAATATTGTTCACGCCTCATTTCAACATCACTGTTGAAGAACGCATCCTGTAGAATATCAAAAGATGAACGGATTTCATAGGTCAGTGAATCAGGACTCATAATTCTCGAAATCGGATCAAGGTTGTATTCACTCCGTGTGTTCATCCTCAACGATACCGGAGGCATGATGTCATAATTGATATTAAAGGTATTTACATATCCAAATTGATGCGTTTGCTGCAAGGCAAACGGCTCCTGAGTTCCAAATGATCTACGCTGTGTTTCACTATATCTTCGGTCTAATGTGTGCGACGTTCCGATACTTGATGGCAGATAAGCAAAACGAAGTCCGCTAACCAAATTTAAAACGGGAAGATTTTCAAGAAAACCTAGTGGCCGTACCGTTTGGACATTTCTGAAAGTAAGATTGTAATTCAGGCCGGTACTGTAATTCCAGCGATCATCAAAGGCATTATTCGGATTGCTTGAATTACTTGTGGTGTAGTTATAGGATAGCGTTAACGGATCTAACATATAGCGCATCAAAGCAGATCTTGAATTATTTTTAGTAATCCCCGTTAAATTGATGCTGTAGGATTGTGACCGTGTCTGAATCTCTCGCAAACGTTCATTAATAATCCGATCTTGCTCTGCCGGGTCAGCAATATCATTTCTGATGGCACTAACAAATTCTGAATACCGAATATCACCCTCTCTTGGCAGGAATCGTGGTGTTGACACGGAACTCCGTGTCCCTAAACTCATAGGGATATTCCAACCATAACGATCCGGAATAAAGCGATGTAAATTAAGCGTAGTATTCAGATCATAGTTTGATTCATCACTTTTTCTACGATCAACCATTCTTGAATTGATAGAACCAAAACCATCTTGCGTATGACTAAATCGGGCATTGATAGAGGCAAAATCAGCCATTTGAATACGTGCATTTACGTTTCCTGACCAAGCGCGATTATTATCAAATCCTGAAACACGTAACTCATTTAACCATAGTTGTGCGTTTACACTTTGTCCGTTTTTAGGGACATTCCTATTATTGCGACCGGCTATAATCCGTTTTCCTGCATCTTCATCTTCATGTACAATAGCCGGATTTCTAATTCCCAGACCGATTTCAGTGATTCTGTCGAGGGATGGATTTCCTCTGATGGCAACCGTTGCTCCGGGTGCGGCATCGCGAAGTATATCGCTTCGTTCATAGATGATATCAGGATCAATGCCATCCAGATTTCTAAGCTGCTTAAGCTCATTCAGAACTGATAAAACTATATTAACACTATTCTCATCGGGCTTCCAAATCATGTTAACATCTTCTCTGAAACGCTCATAGGTCTCTAAATTCGGGCCAAAGGTATAGGTCGTATCAGTAGGCGTAATCGGTTGTCTGAACTCGTAATAATTGGTCTGTAGGTTAGTTCCAAGTCGAATCACTACTTCCACATCTTCTCTGTTGGCGTATCCTTCACCATGCACAAACATTCTCATATTCGAATAATTCACCAAACTGAGGTTACCGGGATAAATTCTGCTAATCATGCGAATATCACCCGGCTTAAGATTTTGAACTGATAGCACAATCGATTGCTCATTATCAGCTACGGTATCTTGCTGTCCTCTAATTCTTGAACGAATGGCTCCCGGTGGCACCCTATACGGCACCGGCTGTCGTGAAGCATTTTCTTCTATATTTATGGTAGAAATATCAAATGTAGTAGTCTCATCGTCCGTATTGCCTACATTTTCAGATTTACGCCATAAGTTTCCAACAAATTCAAGTGTTGCAAAACGAAGTGTAAACGGTTCTTCATAACCGTGCATCCACATTCTGATATGTGTTACTCGCTGTAAATCTTCAATATTGCCAACCTGACGTACAAAATCACGAATCGGAATTCTGATTTGATACCATGGATGAACCGGATTTTCACGCTGAATGTCCACAATATAATTTGAGCCAATCCGCAACCCCGTGGTATCCGCTGGATTTAATCGTAACTCATATTGATAAAAGGCATTGATTGTATTTACCGTTGCAGCATTAATTAATCCTTCAGAATCCGGTCGTGAACTAACTGCCTGTTGACTACCTGACGAAATTGCATTTCCTTCGAGGTAACCATACATCCTGTAAAAGCGCTGATGCAAAGGTAATGCGCGAACCAGATTGTTTCTGTAGAAAATATATTCATCATTTGATGGATCATTTCTGATTTGCTGAAGTATATCAGGATCATCAGCATACGCAATTTCCATAGCGGCGATAAAGTCTGCAAAAAGGGTTTGCTCATTCAAACCATTATTCCCTGAACTTGGAATACCATCAAGACCAACATCTTCTCGCTCAATATTCGTGATGGAAAATTGTCCATCAAACTCAACCGGGGTATTCAATACATAAGAACGTCCTTCTGAATCAATTCTGAGGTTATTGTCACGTTCATATAATCCATCTTCAGTGTTAAGCGTGTTATTTGGGATAACATCTTCTGAAACCGTACCGATATCAAAAAAGATGGTACCATTATAGCGTTCAACATCAACTGAGGAGGGTGATCTTCCATCGGGAAGAATTGGTTGTACCCAAAACTCAAGGAACTCGATATTCTGTTGTGTGAAGTCGCCCAAACCACCCGGAAGAACTGCGGTCATCCCTCCCCACATATCTTCTGGACGATCTTCCAAGAACTCACGTAAGTTCATGTTATAATTATACGGACCCCGTTCTCTTGGATTGAAAAACACATCTAGGGTCTGTAAAATATTCTGATCTGAGGCACGAATTTGTCGATTCGGAAACACCTGTGTTATTGGAATGATTGCAGATTCAGGAAATTGTTGCCCGCTTCTATCTTCATTAATAGGAATCATATACCATGAGAACTGTGCACGACGATCTGAGCGAGTTGCGCGAATAGAAGTACTTTGTGAAGCATTTGACAAATCAGTGTCAAAATCAGGCAAGGCATAAGGCGCCGCTGCTAAGTTCCATCTACCGGGATTTAAAAAGCTAATCGTAGATTTTGACCCTTCAAAATCATCAATAAAAGCAAGTCCGTTTTCTTCATCCGGGAATAAATCCCCCCGATCAATAGCTCGTTGCACTGCATTCGTTTGAGAAATTCCCGGTCTTAACTGAGCCCATTCGCCGGAAATATCAATCGTAGAGGCGGCTCGTGTTTGTAAAATGGGAAGGGCATCCAAGGCTCGTGTTAACCAGGGTGCATCAAATCGAGCACGGGCATCAAACCCAATGATGGTGTTATTTATGGGTTCATCCCCAATCGGGATTTTATCCTGAATAGGACGTTCTTTCAGATTGAAAAATGTTCCCCCAAATCGAATATTATCAGAAACGTTATACTGCGCCCGAACCCCTGTAAAGGTAGTTTGCTGAATCTGCAAAAACTGATTACTTTCGTACTCGATGCGGATTTCCTGACCCGATGCAAGGTATCTTCTGTTAGTGATTACAATATTTCCGATAACATAATCAATTTCATAATCTACCCCCTCTGATAACTCAACGCCATTGGCAGTAACACGAACTGACCCCGGAACTAATCCGATTGAACCAAGAAAATAGGTATCAGAAACCCCACCTCTCGCCGTTCCTCGTATTCTGTAAATCGCATTCTTTGAATTTTGACCCGCATTCGATTGTCTTGTGGTATATAGTTCAGGGAACGCATAGCGATTAATGGCTTCCTGACGCTCAGCTTCGGGAAGGTTACTTTGGTTAATGATATCAATAATACGCTGACCAAATGGCTGGAGATATGGGAAGATTACACGTCCCGCAACCGGATCAAGCGTTGGGGTGTTAAAGTCAATTTGGTTATCGGGTTGAGCATTTCCTTGTTGGTCAACACGGTCGAGACCAAGAGATTGTAGAAGAATGTTGTTTAGACCGGGGATGTTAATCTGATCCGTGTTTCCTCCGGTATAGAAAATGTCAAGCTCTAGGGCATCACGAGTTAGATTTCTCGTATTCAGCGAATACACATTTCGCATTGTTAATGGCCATGAACGACTATTTGTACTTTGGGTAGATGGCCTTAGTAACTTTAAAAATAACCGTTGGTTATCCCCTTGGTTAGGCTCACCGACATAAACCACTTCACCGGATTGATTTCTGTAAGAAAATGCAACCGCTACAGCCTGACGCTGATCAATCCGGGCATCTAATGAAATAAAACCTAAAGATTCATTTACGGTGTAATGTCTGCCTCGCTCTAACTGGAAAAACTCTCCTTCTTCAAATTCATCAGATGCCACACCTAAATCAGATGCTGAAACCCCAACCGTTGGATCTCTGAACTGCTCCAAAAAGTTGATATCAAATCCATCTTGTTCATCATTAGGAGGTAAAAACTGGCCATTAAATTCAACCGTACCATAATCAAGTAGTGCAATAGCACGACGTTGTCCTTCAATCGGTGCAGATGAAATATTTAGTAAATAGACATCAATATTGATAAGCTCCAGAATTCTTCCGGAATAAAACGGGTCAGACATCAATCCTTCAAATTCCTGAAGAGTGAAGAAATCTAGGAAAAAGTGTCGGTCATCTTCATAAGCATTAGGCGCAATATCAATCCGTTGCTCCTGCGAACCCCCTGAAATAGTCTGTACTTCGGAATTCCCTTCCTGCTGTGACAGAACTGTGGTGACTTCTAGTGCCCCAAGCTTTGCTCTTGCTTTAATCCCAAATAACGCACCCCCACCCCGAATGAGTGAGTTTCCCGTTTCCATAGAAACGTTTCCGAGTTCAATCGATTGGATAATTTCATCTTCATAGCCGGTATAAAGGATATTCAATCTGTTCTCGAAATCGAAATCGCGTTCAGTATCCCAGTCCGTTGAGATGGTGAGCTTATCCCCAATAGTACCCTGAATATTCAATTTTAAATTCTGATCAAATTTAGGATCAACACGTTTTCTCTGATCTGCCGGTAAGGATGGGTCTTGTGTTTCTGTTATAGAAACCCCAACATTCATGTTTGCTGAACCGGTAACGCGTAAATTTACTTCCGGACGTCCAAAAATTGTGGTAAAAGCAGAGCGCTGTCCACCGGGAATCGTAATCCTGAAATCCAATACCCCTCTGCGTGTGTCCCTGCGGCGTTCTTCTTCACGAATAAATCGTACAAAATTCTCTCTTTTGGTAAATTTCCGATGCTCTCTGGCGTACTGTTCAAAAGTGTATGTTGTAGCAAATCCTACTTGTCTGTTTCCAATTAATCGCTGTACTCTGTAATCACCTGTGGAATCTCGTTTTACTTCAACTTTATCATCGGCAATTCTTATTTGTAAAATGGGTGGATGAGGTCTAAAAAAAGGCCTTGCGGCGGTCATCGTTCTTGGCAAGGGTAAAACACTTACCGAATCACGCCTCGCCCGTTGTCGAAAAGGTTCCAAATCAGGTTCTGAAACTGTTAAGGAATCAGAAACAATACTTTCATCTATATTAGAAATCGGTAGGTTAAGAGAATCAGCAATAACTTCATGATCAGGAATAGGAAGCTCAATTTGAAGCGTATCAGATAATACGGAAGGATTGATTTGAATAGAATCAGCAACAACAGGAGTATAAGAAACGGTATCTATCCGTGTCTCGTAGGATACAGCTTGAGCTAGTTCGGTTTGTAATAGACAAAAAACGAGAGTAAAACCGAAAAGCAACGTGTTTAACATGTGCTCAGTTCTATGCACTAAATGTAAATTCTCTGGGTCTTAAATTAATTGAAGATAGAACCCGATCAAACGGGATAAATGAACTGTAGCAATCGTCGTATAGGCAGCTAAAATAAATTAAGTCTGGAATTGTTATTTATTACACACTATGCGTGTTGCGTAAGCTGTAATGTTAAGGATTTTTTTGGCTAATAAACAATCGTATTTTGTTATACTAATAAATTGAATTCGTGGTTCCCTCTCCTTGAAAGAAAATAACCCTATATTTAAGTGTAATTAATCTTAGATCACCTAAACACGGCATGAGAATTCCTTTTTTAAAAAGCTTACAAACGGATATCCTGAAAAAACACATCGGGCCATTCTTGTTTTGTTTTTTAATTCTGATGTTCTTACTGCTCATGCAGTTCCTCTTACTGCATATTGATAATTTGGTAGGAAAAGGACTCCCTTTCATGATTATCCTTGAGCTGATTCTTACAAATCTGGCGTATATGGTGGTATTGGCTGTTCCGATGTCCGTTTTAGTTTCCACTTTAATAGCTTTCGGGAAATCATCGGAATTACATGAAATGGGTGCTATAAAAGCGGCCGGAATTAGTCCCGTTTCCATCATGAAACCGGTTCTTTTAGCTGCAACAGGGTTAATGGTCTTTTTGATTTGGTTCTCTAATGATGTACTGCCTGAAGCCAATTTTAAAGCACGTTCTCTTTTTATTGATATACGAATGCAACGACCGGGCTTCGATCTTAAACCAAACGTGTTTTATGATGGTATTAGTGGATATAATTTTTTGGTAAGACGCATTCCTGCCGGAACGGACAGTCTCTTTGATGTTACTTTATTTCAGGAAGAATCCCGCGAGCGAAAAGCGGCGACTATCAAAGCTGATCGCGGATATCTTACATCCGTTGAAGGAACTGACATTCTGAGTCTTTTTTTGTTTGATGGGAAAATTATCAGACCGATGAATGAAACTTCTGACGGTAAACCCAGATTAGAACTAACCCGCTTCGAAACCTATCGTATCAATTTTGATTTATCAGACCTCAGTTTTTCCAGATCTGATCATACCAGCCGCCGACGTGATGACAGAACCATGAGTTCTCAGGCTATGTTAGCTGTGATTGATTCCCTTTCTCGTGCTATGGAACAAGATATCCGGCAATATAACAGTCAAAAAGGAGCCAACAGAAGCTTGTCATTGCTGCGAGAGCTTAGCAACCGAATTCCATCAGACGAACCGGATGTTGAAGCTTATCTAGATTCTAATAATCATGAGAGGCTCAATGTTCGTTTAGCATCATTCACCATCCCTCGTGGAAATGAAGTGTCTTTAAACAAAGATACTATTTCTGAAGCAGTACATGATACCTCTAAGGTTGAGGATAAAGATCCACCGAGAGAAACGAGATTTTTTATACTGAATCAAATGAATACCGGCATTGCTCAAAAAGACGCAGCCCGACGCACAACTACTTCCATGCGTAATTCAATCTCTCAAATGATTACCGTTCAAAATGCTTTTGGCTGGAGGGTTGAACGGATTGCTCAATTTCAGGTTGAGGTTCATAAAAAAGTATCCATTCCTGCGGCATGTTTAATTTTTGTACTCATTGGAGCTCCGCTTGGTATTCTAACTCGGAACGGAAATCTTGG